>Ga0207158_1091_pt1 | contig 22275 bp, 17 predicted proteins | sample Alteio_BWMinHeat_22_FD_153512 | JGI IMG/M metagenome (GOLD analysis project Ga0207158, IMG submission 153512) | Enriched cells from forest soil in Barre Woods Harvard Forest LTER site, Petersham, Massachusetts, United States -... | ecosystem: Environmental > Terrestrial > Soil > Temperate forest >... | reverse complement strand
GCAAGACATCATCGCCATCCTCGGCGTCGAGGAATTGAACGAGGAAGATAAGCAGGTCGTGGCCCGCGCCCGCCGCATCGAAAAGTTCCTGTCGCAGCCGTTTCTTGTCGCCGAGGCGTTCACCAACCGGCCTGGCAAGGTCACGCCCCTAGCCGACACGATCCGCAGCTTCTCGGAACTGTGCGAAGGCAAGTGGGATCACGTGCCCGAAGCCGCCTTCATGTACGTCGGCGGCATCGACGAGGTCGCCGAGCAGGCCAAGAAGATGGCGGACGAAAGCAAGTAATTGAGGAACCGAGAGCCAAGACATGACCGCCACCGCCGGAACCCCGCTGCAATGCGTCGTCGTCACGCCCGAAAAGGCAGTGCTGGATCAAACCGTCGATTTCGTTGCCCTGCCCCTCTACGACGGCGAACTCGGCGTCCTCCCCGGCCGCGCCCCGCTCATCGGCCGCCTGGGATACGGCGAACTACGCATCCGCCACGGCGCTCATACGCAGCGCTACTACGTGGACGGCGGCTTCGCCCAGGTGCGGTCCAACGTGGTGACAGTCCTCACCCCGCGCGCAATCAAGGCCGAGGAGATCGACCAGTCGGCAGCGGAACAGGCCCTTCAGGCAGCACACACAATGACGACAACACCCGAGGCCCAGGAAGCGCAATTGAAGGCGCAAGAGCGTGCGCGAGGGCAGATCCGGGTGGCGCAACGAGCCACCGGTGGCGACACACTTCACTGAGAAACATCTCAATTCCAAACATCATTCCAACCCGCCGTGGACTCGCCAGTAGGGCAAGTGCGAAGGCTGGTCGATCCGCCAGATGGTTTTCCAGTCCCACATTGGCGGCCCAAAGTCTTCGGACTGGGAAATCAGCTCGCGCATGCGCTGATCTGCCCTGACCGAATCCCACTTAGTCTTGGGCCGATTCTTGCACGCCCCCGAAGCCGGGCAGCCGACCGTATCGACCAACGGCCCTTCCCCGCGACATATACCGCCCGCGCCAGATAGGATCACCGCGACGATCAGCGTCATCCGCTTCCCCATTGTGCTGCCTCCTTGCTCGGCATAGATCCATCGCAATCTTGGCGGAGGTTAACCGGCCGGGGGCGAAAAGACAAGACCGGGACTCGTCCTGCAACCCGGTCCACTCTTCGGCTCGCGCTTTTCGGTAATGTTGCCGCCGTTTCCCTTGAGTACCGATGCGCGCTCGGCATTGAGTTGAATGAACTGCGTCCACTGGTTGGGAACCGTGGAATCGTGGAAGATCGCCTCCACCGGGCATTCCGGCACGCAAGCCTCGCAGTCGATGCACTCGATCGGATCGATGTAAAGTTGCATCTCGTCTTCGTAGAAGCATTCCGTTGGGCAGACGACGACACAGTCGGTGTACTTGCAGTCGTGACACGGATCGCAAACGACATAGGCCATGAGTGGTGCTCCTTTTCGACAACGGGGACTCGCGAAACATCGCCCTCCCATTTGCGAGCCGTGTGCCGAGGAACGGTTCGGATGCGCGTTTTCCCAAAGGCTCTTTCCCCGTTGCAGTTGCGGCGGCGGACTGGCAATCGTGGGGGAAAAGCGACCAAACTACATCGACCATAGATGGTCGAAGCGACCACGGATCGTCATTTGAAAGTGCGGCCGGATCAGTTCGCGAGAGGGTGTTTCGCGATCTGGTGTTTCCGCATCTTCCCGTACAGCGTGGTCGGCTTCAATCCAAGGACCGCCGCGGCGCCGTTTGGGCCATAGATCTTGCCGTGGCACCGCTTCAGCGCGTCCTTGATGGCGTGACGTTCCACATCGGCCAGTATCGGTCCGGTATTCTCAGCCGCGCCGTCCACTTCGACTGCCGGTCGCAGCCAATGCGGATCAACGTGAAGCGTGTCGCCGGTGGTGACGATCATGGCCCTTTCGATAATGTTCTCCAGCTCGCGCACGTTCCCCGGCCAGTGGTAGGCCATCAGCAGATTCAAGGCCTCGGCGCTTATGCGTATTTCCGACTTGCTCATTCGCCGCCCAAAGTGGCGGAGGAAATGCCGCACCAGGTCGGGTAGGTCGTCGCGGCGTTCACGCAAAGGCGGAACCTGGATGGGAAAAACGTTGAGGCGGAAGAAGAGATCGGAGCGGAACCGGCCCTTGTCAACCGCGGCGGTAAGGTCTTGGTGCGTGGCCGCGATAATACGCACGTCCACGGCAATCGGCTTCTCGCCGCCGACCCGCTCAATGGTGCGTTCCTGCAACGCCCTCAGAAGCATGACCTGGATCTCTGGCGAAAGCTCGCCGACTTCGTCGAGAAAGATCGAGCCCTGGTGGGCAAGCTCGAACCGGCCGGGCCGACTGCGGGTTGCTCCGGTGAACGCTCCCGGCTCGTGTCCGAAAAGTTCACTGGCGATGACGCCCGGAGCCAGCGCGGCGCAGTTGACCGCCACCAGAAGATGCTCCCGGCGCGGGCTGAGTTGATGGATCGCGCGGGCAACAAGTTCCTTACCGGTGCCGGTTTCGCCGAGGATCAAAACCGTGCTGTCCGTGCGTGCGACTTGCTGGATCGCGAGCCGCACCGCCTTCATGGCGTTGCTTTCGCCCGTCAGCATGCGCAGGTCGCGCTCGGCCTTGGCTTCATCGCGCAGGTAAGCCGTTTCGCGCTGGAAACGGTCTAGCTCGGCGATGCGCGCTTCCAATTCCTCGATGCGGCTATCGCGCTCACGGCAACCAGGACATGGGAAATCGGCCATGCTGACATGCTATATCACCCTGCAGAATTCGGCCGCACAAGCCTGAAGCGCCAGCGAAGATCTTTCGCGGGTGTCGGCTGCCATGCTTTCACCGCCCCACCTTGATAGAATCCATCTCTGCCAACCGCATCGGGTCTCGAAACTATGGCGCCAAGCGCTTGAACCGCGGTCTTCCTTCTCAGGTGCTTTCGGCACGGTTTGTTGCCAGGACGAACGCCGCGGAGACACACGACCCACAATCACTCGAGGGGGTTGGATCCATGTCGAACCAAGACACCAGCCGCAGAGGGTTCCTGAGTTTCCTGACGACCGCGCTTCTGGTCGGCCTCGGCATTCTGATCGCCGTACCGGCGGTCGCCTACTTCTGGGCGCCGCTGCGGAAAAAGCCCGGCGAAGAGAATGCCGGCGACGGCTTTTCGGACGCCGGTCCGTTGACGGACTTGCCGGTCGGCAAATGGCGATTTGTCGCGATCGATGTGGTCCGCCAGGACGGCTGGGAAAAGACTCGCGCCAGTCGCGGGGTCTATGTGCGCCGAACTGGGGAAGGCAACCAGGACGTCGTCGTTCTTTCACCCACTTGCCCCCATCTCGGATGCTCGATTAGCTGGCAGGAGGACGGTAATCAGTTCATGTGCCCATGTCACAAGGGGGCATTCGACGCACAGGGTCAATTAACCAGCGGCCCGCCGCCACGTGGGATGGATTCGCTACCATCGGAGATTCGCGGCGGACGGCTCTGGATCCGCTGGCAAGACTTCAAGATCGGCGTTCCGGATCAGGTCTCGGTCGAGATATGACGCGGAAAACAGGGGTCGCGTTTGCCAATTCCAGCAGGAGCCGCAACGTGAGTACCGAAGTGGAAAAACCGGCAGCGAAGGGTTTCTGGGACGAGCGAACCGGCTGGAAAATGCTCAAGGAAGTGATGCTGCTGGAACCGCTCCCGGGAGGTGCGCGCTGGGCGGCCGCCTTTGGCAGCCTTCTGTTGTTCACGTTCGTCGTCCAGGTGGTGACGGGAATCCTCCTGTCGATGAACTACGCTCCCTCGGAGAAGACCGCCTACCCAAGCGTGAATTACATCCAGAACGAGGTGCCGCTCGGCGCGTTCATCCGCGCCGTGCACCACTGGGGATCCAGCGCCATGGTCATCCTGCTGCTGGTTCACCTCGTGCAGGTGTTCGTCTGGGGCGCGTACAAGCGCCCACGCGAGTTTACCTGGATGGTCGGCGTTCTACTGCTCTTTTGCACGCTGGGCCTGGCCTTCACCGGTTACCTCCTGCCCTGGGACCAAAAGGCGTACTGGGCCACCAAGGTAGGGCTCGGCATCGCCAGCACGGTTCCCTTTATCGGCGACACCTTGCGAACTCTGATGCAAGGCGGCGATCAGATTGGCAACTTAACGCTCACGCGTTTCTTCACACTCCACGGCTTCGTGTTGCCCGGCCTTATCATTTTTCTGGTGGTGGTGCATCTCTATCTCTTCCGGCGGCACGGCGTCACCCCGCCCTGGTGGCGATCCGAAAGCCAGCTCAAAGCGGATCAGGAGCCGTTCTGGCCAAAACAGGCCCTTAAAGACGGCGTGCTGGCCCTGGTCTTCTTGATCGGGCTGGGCTGTTGGGCGTTCTATCATCCGGCCCCTCTGGAAGACCAAGCCGACCCCGGTAAGCTCTACGAGGCTCGACCGGAATGGTACTTCATGTTCCTTTTCCAGCTTCTGAGTTACTTCAAAGGCCCCATGGAGGTCGTGGGCACCTTTGTCTTGCCCAGTGTCTTCTTCCTGATCCTTTTCTTTTGGCCGTTCCTGGACCGAATTCTCCTTTGGGAGCAACCTCATCGGAATCCGGCGCGCCGGCCGGTGGCAATCGGACTCTTGGCCCTGGGGACGGCCGGCTTGATCGGCTTGACGATATTCGCCATTGCCAAGGATACGCGCATGCGCGAGCCGGTCCAGGCAGCCGAAAAGGAACCGCCCCGCGAGACCGCCGGTCCCATCCAGCTGCTGGAGGTTGCCAAGTTGTACCGAACGAATTGCCAGGCATGCCACGGCGTGGACGGCAGCGGCAACGACCTGCGCAAGGCCTTGCCGACCATTCCCGACTTCGCAAGCATGAATTGGCAAACGGTTCATACGGAGTTGGAAATCACGCACCGCATCATGGACGGCAAGGAGCCGCTCATGCCGGCCTATCGGGACAAACTCACCAAGGAGCAAAACCTGGGCCTGGCCATCTACGTTCGCGCCTTCGCATTCGATTTCGGCAAACCGGTCGCCGTGGGTCCCGGAAAGGTACCTCCGAAGCAGCCGGCCAAGGAACCGACGCCCTCGCACCTGGAGGCCGAGCAACTCTACAAGAACTACATCTGCATGAGTTGCCACGACCGCGATGGGACCGGCAAGGTCGTTCACGCCGCCATGCCGAAGATTCCGGACTTCACGAAGCCGGAATGGCAGAAGGAGCATGCGGACGATTCCGCCCTGGCCAAGTCCATTGTGGAGGGCAAAGACAAGTTCATGCCGCCCATGAAGGAGAAGCCCGCCAAGGAGGATGTGGACAAGCTCGTGGCCTTTGTACGGTCCTTCGCGGGCGGCAAGCAGATCGTCAAGGAAGAATCGAAAGAGCCGCCGACGAAACCGCCGGACGAACCCAAGATCGACATCGGTCCGAAGAAACCCCCAAAGGAACCCGGCGCCTCGGCCGAGGAGAAAGCAGCCCAGATTCGCGTCGCCAGCGTGATATACCGGGAGTATTGCGTCAACTGCCACGGCAGGGACGGCAAGGGTCTGGAGCTAAAAGCCGGTATGCCCAACATTCCGGACTTCACCACCCGGAGCTGGCAGGATTCGCGTTCACATCCGCAGTTAAACGAAAGCATACTCAATGGCAAGGGACCGCTGATGCCGCCGTTTCGCGATCGGGTCAACGATGACCAGGTTAGGGCTCTTCTGGCCTACGTTCGCGCGTTCGGCCCCGAGAGGACCACGGCGGAGGAAACCGCCGCGCCCAGCGAGTTCGAAGAGCGTTTCCGTCGCCTTCAGGAAGAATGGGACGCCTTGCAAAAACAAGTGGATGAGCTGTCGAAGAAGCCCAAGAAGCCCTAACACCTCGGCGAGCGTCGAGGCGTAAGCCCGACGTGGCTGCATGAGCTCGGCGTGTTCGCGGCCAATGCCACGTCGGCATTCACAGCTCGACGCGCGCCTTCCTGGCGTTCAATTCTGAGGAGCGCCTTACCTGGAAAAACTCTATTTGGGTTGCTTCGCGCGCTCATGCAATTCCCAGAATTCGCGGCGCTGCTGCTGCCATTCCTCTTCGAGTTCCTGCCAGCGCGCGTCAAAACTCCGATCAACCGCTTTCGTTCTCTGAGGTTCGTTGGCAGGAGCGAACTTGCGCACGTACGCCACCAGCTCCTCGAGTTCCTTGTCGTTGACCCGGTCGCCAAAGCCCGGCATGGAACGGCCCCTGCCGTCGCGGATGCTGACGCGCAATTGAATATCGCTCCGTCCGCGCTGCCAAGTGGGCTCGGTAAAATCCGGAGTATCGGAGGCGCGCCCCTTTGATTTTCCGCTGCCGTCCTCCTTGTGGCACCTAGCGCAATACTTCGTATAGAGCACTTGCGCCCGGGCCGGTTCTTGCATGCGGGGGCCTTCCGGGACCGCCGCGAGGATTTTCGCGATTAGAATCAGTAATGCGAGAAACGCGAGGCCCATGCTTGGGAGAGAGAGCCGGTGAATGTTCGTTAACGCGCGACGAAAGAGCCTCACGCCCAACCTCCTCGACATGACCGAGTGGGAAGTCCAAGACGACGGGCGCTGGTCTGCGCCCTTCAGCGCGCGGACTCAGCGGGAGAGGAACATGCGAGAGAGCGAGAGAAATGGAGGCCGATTAAGGCCCGTATGGTCGCCGACAAGGGATCATTCCCGCGCCGGCCTAACGTGCTCGGTTGGAGAGAGCCGCCCAGAAAAGAGCGTCCGAAACTTGCGCACGGTGATCAGACTAGCAATTGGTGCACGCACATAAGCCTTGCCCTTCTGGTTAGACCCGGCGGCGCTGCCGGGTTGTTCCGTTTACAAACCGCCACGAAAGGCGCCGCGGTACGGCCGCAAGCGCTCACCTTTGTAGAGGCGACACGCCCGCGAAGGCTTCCAAGTTTTTTGAGAAACGCTTTAGGATCTGTTGTTCGGCGAGCGTCGCGGCGTAAGCCCGACGTGGCCAAGCCCTACGCGTTCGCGGTCGGCGTCACGTCGGCCTAACGGCTCGACGCTCGCCTTTCAACGGCTCGACGCTCGCCTTTCAAGCGATTATTTCTGCCCAGCGCCCAAACGCATACCGCCGGCACAAGGCCGGCGGCACGCGGACTATTCATTTCACCATGTATACTGTCACTGCTGCGGCTGCTCTTGCTGTTCCGGCGCCTTTTCCTCCGATTCTTCCTCTTGGACGACGCCCGGATTCGGCTTCGGCGCCGGTTTCTGTTCGCGCAACTCATTGATCGGTTGTGAGAAGATGAGCTTCTTGGGCGACGGCTCGACCTGCGGGTTGGGCGGCGGCACGTCGTGCCAGCGACGCAGGAACTCCATCAGCTTCGCATACTCTTTTCCGGTCAAGTTGGCCCGCACGCGCATGTGTGCCGCTACGTTTTGGTATTGCGAAAAAGGCCGCTCGGCGAGGGTGGGAGCATTGTGACAGTAGGCGCAATACATGGTAAAGACCTGCCCGCCTGTCAGCGAATCCTCGTAACAGTCGCAAGCCTCGCCTTCCTTGGCGGGCGAAGGCGCGCGCAGCGGCGTCGGCCCTTCCGACATGTTAATCGGAGTATTGTAACAACCGGCTACCAGAACCCCGGCGAGCACAAGGGCAGCTCCAAACAGCCAGCGGTTTCGCATGCTTCGCATAGCCCGGTTCTCCCTAAGCCTGCAACTTTAGTGGCGCGAGCTGCCACTCGCCCACGTGCTACCAGCCCCAGTCCAGTTCGGCGAGGAACTGGTTGTCGTGCAGATGGAAATTCGGCTCGTCGTTGATCTGGTACGCGGCCTTCAAGACCAGGCGCGGAGAGAACCAGTAGTTGATGCCAAACTCGTTCTGCTGCCGTCGTACCGGCACGTCGACCGGAGTGGAGAACGTGCTCAAGTCCAGCGATGCCGGATCAATCCCGTGAAAATCGACATAGCTGTACCGGTAGACCGCCTCGGTGTTCTTCAGGATCCTGTTCGCAAGATCGCGCGGCCGGTAGGCGACTTGGCCGTAGAATCCCTGGCGGCGAATATCGTTGGAGGTCAGGCCGGTAGTCCCGACGAACGAGCCGGCTTGCTGGAACGACATGCCGTATTCGGCCCGCACGTCCCAGTTGCCTTTGTGGTAATTGAAGTCGACGGCCCAAAGCGTGATTGCTTCTTCAAACCCGCCGGCAACATAGTCGCCGTTGTACATCGCCGAGACACCCCCCTCTAAGCCCACCTCGGGCCACCAGAGTCCGATTCGGCCGCCGAACGTCGGTTGGTTGGAAACGAAGGCGAACGTGTCCTCCATGTTTTCAAGGTTGGCAAGCTCGTTGATCGTCGGGCTGCCGGCCGTCCCAGGCGTCAGGTTCAAACCATTGGTGACGTAGGCGGAGTATTCCAACTTGATTGGCGAACATCCCAGATAGAAGGCGCCGGTGGCCTGCACGCCCAGCATCGAGAAGGGAGGCAGCACTTGCATCCAGAGAAGAGGATTGCTGCCCGGCGCATCCGCTGGGAGCTTGTTGATCCACGGGTTATTGATTCGTTCGTTGTACCAGCCGATTGGCGCGACAAATCGCCCGGCAATGATCGTCAACCAGTCATTAACGAAGAAATCAGCCTGTGCGAAGGAGCCGGCGCTGACCGACCCGTCCGCGCCGATAGCAATCTCCGCCTCAAGGAAGATCCAATCATTGAGCTTGAGGAGGAAGTCGGGTGAGAATTCGCCGAAGTAGAATCCGCCCGGCGTTGGCGAACGTACGGCGCCGTTGGCCGCCGTAGCGGTATCGCCAAGGATCTTGCTGTAGCCGAAAGAGAGTGCGCCGTAGATGCTCAGGGGTGTTTCATTGGTGCCGCTGGGCAGGAACAATTCTTTCACCTGCGACGGCAACTGAGGTCCGTAGCGTTCAAGCGCGTCCAAGTGTTCGCGAAGATCATCCAGCGCGCTGGAAAGTTCTTTGTCCCGGCGGGCCGCTTGCACGGAGCGCGCCTCCAGCGTTGCCGCTTGCGTTTGCAGCTTTTCCACGTCTTGTTTCTTGAGCTGGTCGGCCAGCAACTTGATCTGCTTCTCCAGGGTTTCCACCTGCTTTTGCAGCAATTCGATCTGCTTTTTCTGGTCGTCGTCCGCCGGCGCTGCCTTCAGCGTCGCTTTTTGTTTACGCAGTTTCTCCAACTCCGCTTGGCGGGTTTCGAACTCCTTAGCCGAGTCGGCCGCGGCGCCTTGTGGCACTCCGCCGCCGGCGATTCTACTTCCGCTTGGATTCGGTACGGGAGGCGGCTCGGAAGGATCGGTGGACGTTTGCGCCCAACCGATTCTCGTGGTGGCGCTGATCAGCGCCACCAGCAACAGACCTCGAACGAAAAGACGCATACCTGTTTCCCCTGTGACGACCCTCGGATGAAACCAGGGGCTTTGTCGGCGATGCCGCCATAGAAAAGGCCGATTAATCCGGATGTATCGCTAATATCGGTTACGAGGGCCTTTCCCATTAGGTAAACCTTTCCGGCGAGTGATGAGCGCGAGGATAGGGAACAAGGGATAGGTGGGGTGCGAGAATCGGCATGACACGGACCGTCATTCGACCGGCCCTTCACTTGAGCAGTGCGGTCAGAGAACCTTGATTGCAACGAACGAAATGAAAAAACCCCGTGCAAGACGGGGTTGATTGGGAAGGTTTCTTTTATCGGCTGGCGGCGGGGCGTCAACGCTGCTTGGGCGGAGCATCAAGCTTTATGGATTTGATCGGTTCTGGTTTAGCTGCCTCCGGTTTACCAGGTTCCGGCTTGCTCGTATCCGGCTTTGACATCTCCGTGCCCGGGATGAACGACCTCAAATGACGGGCCATGGCCCAGGATTCCTCCAGGCTCAGTGTTCCGCGGAATGGCGGCATGACGGCGCCGCGGCCTTCCAGAATGCTCCGGGCCAGCTGGCCGTCGGTGCGGGTCGCTTGCCAGCGCGCATTGGTGAAGTCAGGAACGTCGGGGATGTCCCACACGCCCCGTCCGTCCACGCCGTGACAGCGAATGCAATAGCGATTGTAGAAACCAATCACCACGCGCTTCTCCTGTTCCGGGCTCCGCAGCCAGTACCAGGTGCCTTCAAAGTCATCGACGTATGGTCCACCCTCGCAGGAAGAGTGCTTGTCCGCATGCTTGCCATGCAATCTGTCCAAGGGGGAAGCGTTCAAGTTACTGGAGGCCGGATGCAACGCGTAGCTGGCCAGCAGGAAGGTGCAGATCCCTCCCGTCACTGCGATTCGTCGCCAAAGGCGGCTGTTTGCTGTCATGGTTATTCTCGCGCTCAATTGCCTGCCTTCACTCGAGCCGGCTCTCCCGAGAGGACAACCCAGCTATCCCGAAACAAGACAATGCATAAACATCATCGGCTCAAACCTAATGGAGCGATTAATCGGACTGTTCGATTTCTTACAAAACTACTTTGAAAATAGGGGCGTGAAAGACAAGCATTTACAGTACTGCATTGCATGTTACGCAGCGGATGGAAAGGCAATTGCGGTCGAAAGTCCTCTTTGCCCGTCAATCGCCCCGTTTGAGCGTCATTGAGGGACTCTCATTCCCCGTTCCCAACCCGGCGCCTTCTCCATACCTCACCGCACCTCAAGTCGTTGCACGCCTCCGTGCAACGACCCGTTCTCCTCGCCATAACTCCTTGGCGATCTATATGGTCTGAACTCGACCGTGCGTGGGGGGTGTGTTTGCAACGACCAACACGGCGGTTCCCGCTCCAACAACTCCCCCGGCCACCGCCAATCGCCGCGAATGCCGCCCGTTCGTGATCCATCGCTGCCTTTAGTTGCCAATGCAGGTCCATGACCCCCGACAATCTTCCGACCCTCTCACCCACATAGCCGACCCTCTCACCCACATGCGCGACCCTCTCACCCACATGCGCGACCCTCTCACCCATATGCGCGACCCTCTCACCCACATGCCGACCCTCTGCACCCTCGGCAACGGGTGTAGAGGGTGATCAATAATCGTACACTCACGCCGCTGCCGGGTTGATTGTCACCCATCGGCCGCCATCCCGTGCCTCACCCCTCACCCACCAATTCATACGTCCCATGTCCCGCGTGTTTGATCTTCCCCTGCTTCACCAGTTCATCCCACACAGCCTGCGGAAACTGGTTGGGCGGCGTGACGGCCACGATCCCCGAGCCGCGGCCGCTGCTCAGCGGCCCGCCGGCGATGCTCGATTCCGCGTCGAGGCGCGTGAGCTTGAGCCGCTTCTTGAACGCCTTGAACGCCGACTTGAGGTCCTGCGCCGTCGGCGAACCGGGAGGAGTACCATCGGACATGTTGAACCTCCTTCTGGCTTGCCGTTTCGCGCACGCTAACTATTCTTCAACGCTCCCGATGATTATGCCCAGTTCGCTTAACTTTTGCAGCAGCGCCCCGCGCCGATCCTCCGCGACCACCAGCGCGGTCGGCCCCAGGCGTTCCGAGATGAGCGCCTGCGTCGGTGGCCATTGCATCAAGCCGTCCGCCATCTCTTCGGATTCCAGGTGCAATACCAGATGTTGCTTTAGCGCCGGCGGCGGCGCCTGTGCTCCAGTCAGGAGCAGCCGGGCGGCGGGCGGGAGAAACTGGCCCGTGCGTTGATGGAACCATTCGTCAAGCGTCGCCGCCGTCATTCCGCCTTCGCGCCCGGCCCCCAATGAACCGGGCGTGAGTCGGTATTGCCGACGCCCGTTGGACGTTGGCCCGGGGACCAATTCCGCGAAGCGCGGCATTTCGGTTTCCAACAATAGATCGGAGCGCGTCGGGTCAACCGTGAGGCTGACGCCGTCCGCTTCAACGGTAACGCACCGCTCCGGCGGAAGGCTGTAGTCGCGCGTGCCGGTCAGGCGGAAGTGCCGAAAGTCGATGGCGTCCTCGTCGGCGACGAGGGCCAGCCGGTCCGAAAGCCTGACGCCGGGCAGGCCGCGAGCGACCGCCTGGTTCAGGTCATCGGCACTGCCGAATTCGAGAAGACACGCGGAAGCGTAAACACTGATGCGGTCGCGCTTGTCGGCCCACGTGCGGAGCGAATCAATGACCGACGCCGGGAGAGCGCGCGCACCGTGCTGTTCGAGCGTTTGCTTGATGGTCTCGAACCCCTGGCCTTGCTCGAGAGCGCGGTAGACCGAGCCGGGTTCAAGTTGCAGCGTGCAGGCGGCGCCGATTTGCTTCCAGGCGGCGAAGAGACCCAGGCGAGCAATGAGGGCGGGCGTCAACCCCTGGCGGTAGGCGACTATCTCCAGGTTCGGCTGAACGAGCAACGTCTGGACATGTGCGGGTTGAAGGCGCGGCTCTTCGGTTTCGCCAAGCAGCCAGCGGCCGATCGGCGAGAGCCGCACCGCCCAGTGGTTGCCGGCGTCGCGTGCCGCCTGGACCAGTCGGAGATCATAAGCCAGCCCGAGCACAAAAGACGGAACCCACGGCTGCCGGCGCGACGGGCGCACATCCTCCCCGGTCCAAAACGGATGATGCGCGAGCAACCAGGCTTCCAAATCGGCGACGCTGCACCACGCTTGCGGCGGCTGGCGGGCCAGCAGCAACAGAAGCAATAGGTATGCGGACGGAAACGGGTTGCCTTGCTGTTCCTGGCCGAAACCGCCGCCGTCGCGCGGGTCCCAGTTGCGAAGGTGGAAGAGCGCCCCGTAGAGCGATGCAATAGTGGCCGGCAATCCCTGGTCCCACGACGGCGGAAGGTTGGCAGCGCGGAGTTCGCCCTCATCTTGCCGAAGGATCTCCTCGATCTCGGCCAAGGCGACGGCGAGGGAGGGGAAATCCGGCGCCACGACGAGACTATCGGCGGGAGGAGCGCTCAGGAGCGGATCTTGACGGAGGCGGTCAAGATCGCGCTTGAAGAAGTCGCCGCCTTGCGTGCGGCGCAACGGCACGGCCGCGACCTGTTGCCACAGGGCCGTCAATCGCAGCGGCCATTCCAGGCCGTCGGCTTCCCGCACGGGCGCGTCCGGAACCGTCGCAGCGGTAAGAATGGGCAGAGGGAGTTCTTCGCTGTGTGCGCGCGCGGCGACAGACGGGTGCGCGAAAACCGCCGGATCCGATTGACCGCTGCGGGCGAGCCATTCCGGGAACTGCGACAGGAATCGCAAAGCCGGCGGCAGGACGGGACAGAGAAGACCATGATCGAGCAGATCGAGGATCGGTTGAAGTTCGGCGGGATGCCCGAGGGCAACCAGCATTTCCAGCAGATTGCCAAGTCGCCACTGGGGTTGCCGGCTACGGGCAATAAGAGAAAGGACCTGGCGCCCGGACACGGGCAGGTCCTTCAAGCGGCGGTCAATCTGGACGGGATTGGCGGTGAAGGAAACGCAGCGTTCGATCATTTCCTCCGCCGGCCACTGGCCGCGCGGCTTAACCAGGCGCCCGGCGACTTGGCGCAGGAGCGGTTCGCGGTAACGCGCAAGCGTCTCGCGAAACAGAGCGGTCCAGTAGCCAGAGTCTTGGAGCGGCATCGAGGCAAGGTTCTGGGGTAAGGGGTTACCAAATGGCAAATAGCTGTTAGCCATCAGCTTTTGGCCATAGGCCGTCAGCCGTTGGGGGCGTGAGAGTGCGAACGCCGACGACTTGGGGAGTGTGGCCCATTTTTTGGAGTTCGTCGACCACGGCGTCGACGCGACCGGGACGCACGAGCAGAACGCGGTCGGTCAGACGGCCGGCAACTTCCTGCGAGAGCCTCTTTCGGGCGAGTAGCTCCTCGGCGAGGACGGCGTCCTCGGTTTGGATGAGGCACACGCGGCGGTGAAGTTTCACCGGAATTCGGGCGCCGGCCGCCGACTTGGGTTGTTCGTTGGGCATGGTGATTGGTGGTGAGGCGGTGAGGCGGCGTCTTTTTCACCGCTTCACCACCGTTCTTATCCGGTCATCCGCGCCTCGGCCAAGAAATCGGCGCCGTCCACGATATTGTAGGTGTATCCCTGCTCGGTCAAGAAGAGTTGACGGTGGTGGGCGAAGTCGATTTCGCGGGTGTCGCGGGTGACCAGTGTGAAGAAATGCGCGATTTCACCCCCGGTTTTCGGGCGCAGGATGCGGCCGAGCCGCTGGGCTTCTTCCTGCCGGGACCCGAAGGTGCCGGAAACCTGGATCAGCACGTTGGCGTCGGGCAGGTCGAGGGCGAAGTTGCCGACCTTCGAGAGGATCAACTGGCGAATCTCGCCGCGGCGGAACTTGTTGTAGAGGTCCTCGCGCTCGGCGCTGGCGGTCTGCCCGGTGATCAAAGGGATTTCAAAGCGCTTGCGTAGGCGGCGGAGCTGCTTCAGGTATTGGCCGATGACCAGCACTCGGCTGCCTTGATTGTTCTGGAGAAGGCGGGCGACGACATCGTCCTTGGCGGGGTTTTCGCTGGCAATGCGGTATTTGTTGCGCCACTCCGCGACGGCATAATCCATGCGCAGGGCGTCGGGCAGAGAAATGCGGACTTCGCTGCAATTGGCCTCGGCGATCCAGCCGCGCGTTTCCAGTTCGCGCCACGGAACGTCGTATTTCTTCGGGCCGATGAGGCTGAAGACATCGGCTTCCCGGCCGTCCTCGCGGATCAGGGTAGCGGTGAGGCCCAGGCGACGCCTGGCCTGGATATTGGCCGTAACGCGAAAGATTGGCGCGGGGAGGAGATGAACCTCGTCGTAAATGATCAAGCCCCAATCACGCTCGTCGAAGATCTTGAAGTGCGGGAAGTCCTCTTTCTTGTCCGGGCGGTGGGTGACAATCTGGTACGTGGCGATGGTCACGGGGGCGATTTGTTTCGATTCGCCGGTGTACTCGGCGAGCTGGTCGTCGGGGAGATCAGTCTTGTCGAGGATTTCGCGATGCCATTGCTTGACCGCGGTGATACTGGTGGTCAGGATCAGCGTGGAGCGATTCAGCATGGCCATGGCAGCGATGCCGACGATGGTCTTGCCTGCGCCGCACGGTAGAACAATGACGCCACTGCCACCGCGGACGTCGCCGCCCGCATAGAAGATTTCGGCGGCGTCGCGCTGGTAATCGCGGACGACGAAAGGCAGACCGGAGCGAGCAAGTTTGCGCAGGTTCGTCGGCAGCGAGGCGCCTTCGGTGTAGCCGGCCAGATCCTCCGCGGGATAGCCGACGGCGATGAGGCCCTGCTTCAGGACGCCGCGGTGCGCTGGCTCGACGGCGAAACTTGTGGCGTCGAGACGGTCGCCGAGGTAGTCACGCACCTTGGGCTGACGGGCCAGTTCCTCCAGCAACGGCGGGTCGTCGCAGACCAGGCGGAGTCTCTCGCCGGCTCGCTCGATCTTGACGCGGCCGTAGCGACTGACGAGTTCCGCGAGGTCGGAGGCGAGGTTGGTCGGAAGCGGGAATTTGCTGAAAAGGGTCAGGATTTCGATCATCGTCGCGGCCGTCATGCCGGCGGCGGCGGCGTTCCAGAGCGAGAGCGAAGTCAAGCGGTAGGTGTGGATGTGTTCGGGACTTTTTTCAAGTTCGGCGAACGGTGCGAGAGCGTCGCGGGCATCGGTATACTTGGGATTATCTACCTCGAGGAGAATGGTGCGATCCCCCTGCACGATGAGGGGGTTGGTGGAATCGTAGTGCATTCGCGAGCTGACCCTTCGCCTGGTCCAGGAAAGCGGCGTGGGAAACCAAATAGGCAGTCTAGTGGGAGTGCGGAATGGCCGCAAGGTGAAGTGCAGAGGGAGGAAGAAGCGATTCACCGCAGAGGCGTTGGAGAGCGCACAGGAACAGTGAGGAGGATCTGTCAATTCTTCCACAGCCCTCTCGGCGTTCTCCTCGGTGGTATTTCTTCTGCGCGTGTTATGCTGTAGAAGACATCGCCCACACGGGGAGTTGGTTCGATGCGGCGTCAGAAGAGCGGCGGCGGGTGGGCCGCGATTGCGTACACTTTGCGGATGGCCAACCGCGTGGGGTGGTTGCGGCTGTGGAAAGCGATGACGGCGCGGAATGCGTGCAAGACGTGCGCGCTCGGGATGGGCGGACAGAAAGGCGGGATGCGGAACGAGCAGGGGCACTGGCCCGAAGTGTGCAAGAAATCGCTCCAGGCAATGGTCGGCGACATGCAGGCGGGGTTGCGGGCGGAGTTTTTCCAGCGCTATGGCTTCGCGGAGCTGCGGAGGCTCTCTTCACGCGAGCTGGAGGTGTGCGGGCGGTTGACACAACCGCTTTACGCCGGCCCAACGGACGCGCATTATCGGGTGATTGGCTGGGACGAGGCGCTGCGGCGCGTCGCCGACAAGTGGAAGGAAACGTCGCCCAACGAGACGTTCGTCTACGCCAGCGGGCGATCATCGAACGAGGCCGGGTTCCTGCTGCAACTCTTCGCTCGGTTGTACGGCACCAACTACGTCAACAACTGCTCGTTTTACTGTCACCAGGCCAGCGGCGTTGGCTTGACGGCGGCGCTCGGCACGGGCACGGCCACCGTAAGCCTCGACGATGTCGAGCATGCAGACCTCTTCTTCCTCATCGGGGGCAACCCCGCGTCGAATCATCCGCGACTAATGCGGACGCTGCTGATGATCCGACGACGCGGTGGGCACGTTATTGTCATCAACCCGGCGCGGGAGCTCGGGCTCGTGAACTTCCGCGTGCCTTCCGATGTGCGCAGCCTGCTGTTCGGGACGAAAATCGCCAGCCTCTACGTGCAACCCCACATCGGCGGCGATATCGCGCTCTTGACCGGCGTCGCCAAACTCGTCCTGGAACGGAACGAGGTCGATGCCGCCTTCATTGAACGCTCGACCGAAGGATATGAGCTGTTCCGGCGGCAGGTCTTCGATAGTTCATGGGAGGAAATTGAGCGCAGTTCCGGCGTCGATCACGAGACCATTGAGCGGATCGCCGAAACCTATATCGCCGCCAAGAACGTCGTGTTCGGCTGGACGATGGGGATCACGCAGCATGAGCACGGCGTGGCCAACGTGCGGAGCATCGTGAACCTGGCGATGCTGCGCGGCATGCTCGGCCGGCCGCGCGCGGGAGTGATGCCGATTCGTGGGCATAGCAACGTACAGGGCATTGGCTCGATGGGGTTCGCACCGAAGCTGAAGCAAGAGGTCTTCGACAAGCTCGAAGCGGCGCTTGGCGTGAAACTGCCGACGTCGCCGGGGCTGGACACGATGGGGTGCATGAAGGCGGCGGAGCGCGGCGACGTGCGGGCGGCGTTATGCCTGGGCGGCAACCTCTACGGCAGCAACCCGAACGCCGCGTTTGCCGGGCGGGCGCTCAACAATCTCGACCTCGTTGTGTACCTGAGCACGAGCCTTAATACCGGCCACGTGTGGGGGCGCGGCCGGGAGACGCTGATTCTGCCGGTGCGCACCCGCGACGAGGAGTGCCAGAAAACGACGCAGGAATCGATGTTCAACTATGTCCGCCTGAGCGATGGCGGCAAACCCCGCCACGAAGGACCGCGGAGCGAGGTCGATGTAACCTGCGCCTTGGCCCACTCCATCCTCGGCGACCGGCCGGTGGACTGGTCTACGATGAATCGTCACGAGAACATTCGCAACCTCATTGCACGGATCATCCCCGGCCACGCGAAGATGGCCGAGATGGACAGCACCAACGAAGAGTTCCACATCGACGGCCGGATTCTCCACGACGGCACGTTTCCGACTCGCTCCGGGAAGGCGCAATTTGCAACGCAGGCGATGCCGCCGTTACGCGGGACGGGACGGCAGTTGCGGTTGATGACCGTACGCTCCGAGGGGCAATTCAACACGGTCGTCTACGAAGAGGAAGACATATACCGCGGGCAGGACCGGCGGGATGTGATCTTGATGAATCCGGAAGACATCGAGCGACTTGGCCTGCGCGTCAATCAAACGGCGACGGTGCGCAGCGACATTGGCGTGATGCACCATATCCTCGTGCGGACTCTCGATATTCGCGCGGGCAACGCGATGATGTACTACCCCGAGGCCAATGCGCTGGTGCCGACAACGGTCGATCCGGAGTCGAAGACGCCGGCGTTCAAGTCGGTGCTGATTACCGTTGAACCGGAAAGCCTGCTCGAGGCAGTAACGGAAGGCCGGCAGGCGCTGGCACTGGTTCCGGCGTAAGGCGGAATGTCCCCCCGCTCATCGAATCTCCTGCCACGGTTTGACGTGGAGCACTAGGATAAGCAATCCGAGGAAGAACCCAATGATGCCCGCGGTCAGCACCCATAGAACGCGCTTGCGGCTGAGGACGAGAATGCCGAAGACGAGCACCACGACCGTGGCCGCGAGCAGGCCCAACCCTAGTCCGGGGCCGGGATAGATCGACACGTTCGGCGGTCGCATGTTCATGTTTCGCTGTTGGTCGGTGTAATGGCTGGCCACGCTGATGACTTTCCAGGTGAGGCCCAACTGCCACATGCCGACGAGGACTCCCCAGCCTACCGCTCCGCTGCCGCTGGCCGCGATCGCCCCGTCGGCGAGGTCGCGCTGCTGGGTCGGCGTGAGCATCAAGGCGACGAGGGCCAGCGCCGCGACGGCCAGTGAAATGTACAGGATGTCGAATCCCGCTATGGGTTCATTTAGATAGAGGTTGGCCCAAATGGTCTCGTCTGGCCCGTCAGGAACGACGATGGGAACATCGCGGAAAACGGGATCCGGTTTGGTTTGAACCTTGTCCGGCTTGGAGATGTAAATCCAGTGCATCCGGGGCGACAGAGCGAGCAGGCAAAGCGCGCCGATACCGACCGCCAAGGCCAAACGCGTCATCGTTCCGGCGGCCGGCTTGTTGGTTGTGGACGACCGGCCGCGGCGCTTGTCGAAGGCGAAGTCCTCGTCGTCCACGGGGCGAACGGCGGCGGCGGCAGGGAGGGCGTCGGCCGATTCGGTTGAACCGTATCTGCCGCGCGACGGAGGGCCTTGGCGACCCGCGCCACTTTCAGCACGGGGCGTGGCTGGGATCATCAACTCGCTGCCGCACGCGGGGCATTTGCCTTTCTTTCCGGCGAACTCTTCCTGCACGGTGAGAATCTTGCCGCAGGCTGCGTTGGGACACGTTACTTGCATAGCCATTCAATTTGCTCCCGGAAGTGAGCACGGAAAGCTTAGGTCGAATCGGACTCCATTATCTTGCGCGGGGACGGTGGAAAAACCAAGCGAAACAAGGGGGCATCTCCGTTATTGCGAGGCGCAAGTGACCATTGCCGGCGCAGCCATGCCGCGAGCGGACCGGCTCAGGTATCCGATCCCCCGACCCTCTTGTCCAAATGTCCGTGGGCAAGAGGGTCGGCACTTGGGCAAGAGGGTTGGTCACCTGGGTCAAGAGGGTCGCAAGAGGGTCGGCGGCGGCAGGGGCAGGTGAGATCCATCGGCAACCAATGCCGTGTATGGACGTTCAACGTCCGCCATTGCCAGGCAACGGCGTACATGGCGTGCTGGGCTGAGGAAACAAACCACTTGGCGTGCAAGAACGAGGATGCACCCGGGTACCTCTCGGACTTCTTGTTCCTCTAACCTTTTTCTGTAGCGCCTTCTTCTATTTCAAGTGGGTACCGCGAATTCGGGTTTACACTCCTACCAAGTAATCTTGGATTCCTATCCGGCAATCTTATTTGCTTCCCGTCCGTCTAAACGGATATACTGCTCAAAGGGGAGTGTACGCATAAAGCCCCGGTTGCAACCACTCACGCCAGCCATAGACACGGAGACGCTTCGATGTTCGAATTGGCCCATTCGCCGCTGCAACGTCAAGTCGCCCGCGCCGGGCGGCGGCTCTTCATGCAGACTCTTCTCAACAATCTCGTCGTCTCTTGCGCCATGGCGCTGGGCGCGGGTGTTGCCTGGTTCCTGATTGAGCCGTACCTGCTCGACGAACCGGCGGCGTGGTTGCGTTGGGCGGTCGCGAGCGGCTTGGTGGGCGCGGGCATCCTGACGGCGACGATGATGGCGTTGTGGAAACGACCAACGCCGTTGAGCGCGGCCCTGTCGCTTGATGAAAGGTTCGGGCTGAAGGAACGCGTGACCACCTCGCTCATGCTGGAAAAGCCGCAGATGGCGTCGCCGGCGGGACAGGCGTTGCTCGCCGACGTCAACGAGCGCATCGCCGAGATCGACGTCGGTTCGCGCTTCCCGATTCGCGTCTCGTGGACGGCGGCCCTGCTCCCGGCGGCCGCGCTGCTGCTGGCGGTGGTCGCGGTCTTTTACGAGCCGACCAAGGGAGAGGCCAATACGAAACCGACTGACGATCAGGTGCAGCCGACGATCAACAAGGAAAAGCTAGACGAGAAGCTCAAGAAGTTCGCGAAGAAGGAAAAGCCGCCGAAGCCCGACAACCCCGCCGAATCGTCGAAGCTGAAGGAGTTCGACGAGGATATTGATACGTTGCTCTCTAAATCGCGCGACGATCAAAATCAGCTGCGCGAGCGCATCAAGGAAGCGGGCGAAGCCGAGGACAAGATCAAGGACAAGATTCAGGAGAAGAAGGAGAAACAAGACGCGATCAAAGAAAAAATGGAGCAAATGGATCGGCTCTCCAAGAAGGACAAGAAGGACTCGCAAGATCAAAAGGCCGGCCCCGCCGATGAATTGAAGAAGGCGATGAAGCAAGGCGACCTCGACAAGGCCAAAGAGGAGATGGACCGCCTGGGCAAAAAGCTCAAGGACAAGGAGTTGAACAAGGAGGAACAGGACCAGTTGCAGAAGGACCTCAAGGAGGTCGAGGACAAACTCGAGCGCTTGTCGCGGCAGGAGGAGGAGGACAAGGAAGAGAAAGATCGGCTTGAGCAACTGAAGCGCGACGGCAAGATCGACCAAGAGGAGCTGGACCGCGAACTCGCGGAAATGGACAAGAACAAGGACAAGCTCGATCGGGAAGACAAGGAAGACCTCGAGAAGGCCGCCGAGGAACTGAAAAGGGCCGAAGAGGCTCTGAAGGAAGGCAAGGACGAGGAAGCGGCCGAGCACATGGAGAAAGCCGGCGAGAAAATGGAAAAGGTGGACGGCAGCGAGGAACGCAAGCAAATGGTGCAGCAGATCCAGCGCGTTCGCCAGATCAAAAAGACCATGAGCCAGGGAATGCCCAAGCAAGGCCAACCGCAGAACGGCCAGCCGAACGTCCAAAAACCCGGCCCCGGCGGCGTCGGCCGCGGTTCGGGCGAGCGTCCCGAGGCCAAGGACGACAACACCGGCTCGGAAGATGTAAAGATCGAAAGCGAATTCGACAAGAAGGGCCAGAAGAACGTCGTCGGCTACGCCCCCAACACGAACAAGAAATTCAAGAAGGCGCGTGCAGAAGACATCCAAGGAGAGATCAAGCAGGCCGCCCAGGAAGCGCCCGAGGCCATCGAACGCCTACGAATTCCGAAAGCGGCCAGCGACATGACCAAGGGCTACTTCGAGAAGCTCGGCGGGCAGACCGATCCAAAGAAAGACGGGAAACCGTAGAACCCGCGCCAAACAACGGTCGAATCCCAGCCCACGGGCAGGCGCCTGCGGGCTTTTCCTTTGCGCGTTGAATCGATGAGTTGCGAAAACCTCGCGGTTTCCATTTGCTTTTCCCCTATTTTTCAGAAGTACCGCTTTTCCCGCTTCTCCGGGCCTTGCCGCGTTTGCATTCCCATCCGGCGTGTCCTACGTTTGTGTGTCCTCTGCTTTGGGGAGAAGGAGAGGACTCCCGAGCCGTCGGCAGAGAGGGGATTGCCGGCGGCTCTTTTTTTGTTGGCCCTGAACCGCGTCATTGCAATGCGGTTCTTTTCCCAAAGCCTCGGCGAGCCAGTGGTTCGCCGAGGCTTTGGTTTTCTTGTCAGAAGAAAATATGCGCTCCCACCGCATCGACTTCGCGCCCAACGAAAAGCCATTCGCGACTATTTGCGACTCGAGCCCGAAACGGCGCGTGGCGATCACGCGCGCCGCGTTGCCGACGCGCTTTCGGAATACGACAATACCTTAGAGGCTCCCACGTTCGCTCCGCACCTCAAAAGGACAACCGATCATGACCGATCCGTTCGGCAGCAAGGCGGCCCTTCGCGTCGGCGACCGCGAATACTCCATTTACCGGCTGGATGCCGTCTCCAAGACGATTCCTCAAGCAGCGCGCCTGCCGTTTTCCCTGAAAATCCTTCTGGAGAACCTGTTGCGCAAATTGGACGGCGTGGTAGTTAAGACCGAGGACATCGAAGCGCTGGCCAAGTGGGACTCGAAAGCCAGGCCGGATCGGGAGATCGCCTTCACGCCGGCCCGCGTACTGCTTCAGGACTTCACCGGCGTGCCATCCGTGGTCGATCTGGCGGCGATGCGCGACGCGATGCGGCAAATGGGAGGCGACCCAAAGAAAATAAACCCGCTACTACCGGCAGAGTTGGTGATCGACCACTCGGTCCAAGTGGACG
>Ga0207158_1085_pt2 | contig 22319 bp, 26 predicted proteins | sample Alteio_BWMinHeat_22_FD_153512 | JGI IMG/M metagenome (GOLD analysis project Ga0207158, IMG submission 153512) | Enriched cells from forest soil in Barre Woods Harvard Forest LTER site, Petersham, Massachusetts, United States -... | ecosystem: Environmental > Terrestrial > Soil > Temperate forest >... | reverse complement strand
TACGCCGCGGAGGTTGAGGATGATCAGGAACAAAAGACACAGAACGGTGGCCACAAATTTCCACTGGTACAGCGCGCCCGGAACGAAACTGAAGATCGCGTCCATACTTGAAGCCACTGAGATCGCGATTGTAAGAATGTAATCGACCAAAAGTGCGCAGCCCGAAACGACGCCCGGCACCGGCCCGAGTAATTTGGACGCGACCAGGTATCCCCCTCCGCCTGATGGGAAGAGCTCGATGATCTGAGAATAGCTGGCGGACAGAATAAACACCGTCGCCATGACGGCGAGCGCAAGGAAAAGAGCTAAATGCATATGCGGCCCGAGGCTGGTAAAGGCTTCTTCGGGACCATAACAGGAAGAACTCAGGCCGTCCGCTCCCAGGCCAACCCAGGCGAAAAAGGCGACCAGCGTCATGCTGTGGAAAACGTGCGGATCGAGTGGATCCTTACGCTTTCCCAGAACAATTTGTTTGATTTTGTCGACCATGTCTCACCGTAACCGTTTTGGGCCCATCGCGAGATATATGCAAAATAAAATCAGCGCACGGTTGTGTGGGCCTTTTAAAGCGGAAGGACTGTAGATTCGAACGGCCCCGCCCGACTCCGGATTGGCGCTTTGTAACTCCAGGATTTTGCTTGCGGATCCCCGGGCGATCCAATGACCTTTATCGGCCCCTCGAGTCCAGGGCCAGACCGTTCCGCTTTCGCAGAGCACAATCCGTCTGCGGCGGCACCAGAAGAAATGGGACGCACGTTCTTCAAACAAGGCCAGGGGTTGGCTCGTTCCTTCATCCACCATCACGTTTCCCCGGTAAGTACCATCCAGAAAGACACATTTAAAGGAATACGTGCGATCGCCCGTCTGTGCATAGGCCCGGTAAAAATCGGTGTGATTCGGTTGAAATAAAATCGATGGTTCCAGAGAGAGTGCCAGCGTCCCGCGCACTAGTGAGCCGCATAGCATTTCGTACTGGTTTCTCCCGGTGTAACGCCAGACGAATGACGTCCGGGGAGATTTACCGAGTAGATACGAGCTGTGCGTCATGGCCGACATACGGAGAATCCTTTCTCGCTCCAGCACTCGCCGGCCCCCCAGACCGACCTGCCGGTAGGCAGGCGTCCGGGGACCGGCGAGCCTTACGTTGGATTTATGCGACCGCGGTCTCGTTCAGTTCGCCTGTACGAATGCGGACGACTTCATCGACCGTCGAGATGAATATCTTGCCGTCGCCGACCGTTTTCGTTCGGCACACCTCGACGATGGCATCCACAATCTTCTTGACTTCTTTTTCCATCACAATGATCTCAACCCGTACTTTGGGCAGGAAGTATTCCTTGTATTCCGTGCCGCGCCACTGCTGGGTGAGTCCCCGCTGTTTGCCATGGCCTCTTACTTCCGAGACCATGATGCCGGGATATCCCACATGTTCCAGCTCAACTCGCAACAGCTCCAACTTTTCCGGGCGTATAACCGCCTCCACTCTTTTCATATTAGGCTCCTGTAGTGAATTCGGGGTAAGCGGCGCCGCCATGTTCATGAATATCCATGCCCTGCAGCTCGCCTTCCTTGGATATCCGCAGCGTCCCTGTCAGGTAATGCACGGCATACATCAGAATAAAACCCATGATCAGAGCGCCTCCTCCGATGCACGCGCTGCCGATCATCTGGGCTTTGAGCTGAGTGAAACCTCCCCCGTAGAATAAACCTTTCACCACCGAGGACGTGTCAGCGCCCGTGGGCGTCGGCGATCCATATTGACCGGTGGCAAACAGCCCCAGGCTCAAGGTTCCCCACACGCCCGCCGCTCCATGGACCGGCCAAGCGCCTACGGGGTCATCAATCCGCAGATATTCCAGCAGGTCCGTCGCCAATACCACGACCACCCCTGCAATAGATCCGAGGATGATTGCACCAAGAGGCGAAACCCAGTAGCAGGGGCAGGTGATCGCGACTAGGCCGGCCAATAGACCATTGCATGTCGTTCCGCAATCCCATATTTTGCTGCGCGGATAGACAAAAAACATGGCTGCAATCCCGCCCGCAACGGCAGCGAGGGTGGTGTTGGTCGCGATACGCGCGATTCCCAGGGTATCCATCGCCGACAGCGTGCTGCCTGGATTAAACCCGTACCATCCGAACCAGAGGATGATTGTTCCGAGGGCCGCAATCGTCATATCATGCCCCGGCATCGGTCCACCCCCATCGCGTTTGAATTTACGTCCAATGCGCGGTCCGAGAACCACGGCTCCAGCCAGGGCGATCATGCCGCCGATGGTGTGCACGACCGTGGATCCGGCGAAGTCATGGAACGCGGCCGGTTGAATATTGTTCAGCCAACCGTCCGGTCCCCAGGCCCAATGACCCAGGATCGGATAAATGATGCCGCTGACGACCACACTGTAGAGCAGGTCGCCGATGAAGCCGGTCCGTCCCACCATGGCACCCGACGTAATGGTCGAGGTGCAGTCCGCGAAGGCGAACTGAAACAGGAAGATGGCCAGAGTCGGCACCCCTGTGGTTCCATAGGTGTCCGGAATGTGTTGCAGGAAGTAATACTGGTTGCCGATCAACCCGCATCCCGAACCGAACATCCAGGCAAAGCCCCAGCCGTAGAAGAGAAGTCCGCAAAGACACGTATCAATGATGCCTTCCAGCATGACATTGACCGTTTCCCGGCTACGTGCGAATCCCCCCTCCAGCATCATGAACCCGGCCTGCATGAAGAACACCAGGAAGGCGGTGACCAGAACCCACACGGTATTAATCGGGCTGACATACGCCGGGACGGCTGCAGCGGCAGCCGCTGCGGCAGGAGCGGCTGCGGCTGCTGCCGAACTCGCGGCCGCAGCGGTCGTGCCATCATCCGCCGAGGCGCTTGTGCCATGCAGGATTGCTTTTATGCCGAAATAGACGGCGAATACCGCCGCTGCTCCGAGAAGTTTGGATCCCAGCATGGTGAAGAAGTACTTACGATCTTGTGGATCTTGCATCTTTTCCAGAAACCTTTTCATGGGTTTCCTCCTTTGTTTTTGTTGGATACATACTTTTGACTTGCTTTAAAGAGGCCTGGCTCAAGTCCTCCAAGAGGCTCAGTTCCCAGAGAAGTTTGAGCCAGAAAAAGTGTTTGGGGCATTTGCCATTCCTCTCGTTTCCATAAAAAAAGCCCTGACCTTTGATTCAGGTCAAGGCTTCAATGCCAGACTGTGGCCCTGCTTCGGGCGAAAATTAAAAAAGCCCTGGTTCGCTATGAACCAAGGCTTCGGTGCCGTGCGAAATTAATCTGCCCCCCTTTGGGCAGGGCTAGATTACCACGCGGACTGAAAAGACACCATCAGTCGACGTCTGATTTAATTGTCAGCGTTCAGCTGGTATTTATTTATTGAGATATCAGCGCGATTCGTTTTCGCTATGAATCCAGTGGATGGCGTGTTGAACGAGCTCGAAGGTGGTGTTGAGGTTCAGTTTTTCGCGAATGCGTTCCCGGTGGGTTTCGATGGTCTTGATGCTGACATTCAGCTCATCAGCAATCTGGCGCGTTCCATAGCCTTCACCGATTAACTGAAATATCTCAAATTCCCGGTCGCTGAGGCTCTCGATCGGCGTCGTATCGGCCCGTCGGCCGGGATTCGCCATTCTCTGCAACATTTGGTCGTTGATGGCTTTGCTCAGATAGATATGCCCACTGAGGACCTGTCGAATCGCCTCCAGCAGACGCGGGCCTTCTTCGCGTTTCATAATGTACCCGTTCGCGCCGGCCCGCAGTGCGCGGTCGGCATAGATGGCTTCTTTGTGCATCGAAAGAATCAGAATACGGAGTTTCGGGTAGCGACTGCGCAATTGTTTGGTCAGATCGATGCCGTTAATTCCTTCCAAAGAGATATCAATGATCGCCAAGTCTGGCTTCAGAGCTGCGGCCTGCTTAAGAGCCTCGACGTGATCGGGGGCAGTACCACAAATCTCGAGATCGTTTTCTAGATTGAGGACCCGGACCAGACCTTCGCGAAACAGCGGGTGATCATCGACCACCAGGATTTTTGATTTCTTATTGGACATTTTCGGGCTCTGAATCAAAAGAGCAGATAACACGGGTGACACCGTGAGAACGGGACCGCATGCGGAAAACGCCGTTGATCATTCGGGCACGGTAGTTCATCATTTTCAGGCCCATTCCCTGTCGCGGACGCTGGCTATGCAGACCGACTCCATCATCCGTAATACTCAAGGTCACTTTAGGCGGATGCTGGGTCAGCCGCACGGTGACGTGCTTGGCTTTGCCGCGTTTGATGGCATTGATGACCGCTTCCTGCGCGATCCGATAAACGTGAATCGCCTTCGCGCTGTCCTCGATGAGAACGGTCTGCACACATTTAAAGCGACAATCCACTCCATATAACGTACTGATTTTGGTTGTAAGTTCCTGCAGCGCCGCCATCAGCCCGCTAGTTTCCAGCTCCACAGGATAGAGCCCACGCGCCACGATGTCGGCCTGGGTCAACGCTTCGCCTAGACGCGCCTCGATGCGTTCGACATCCTTCGCCCAGGGAAGATTTTCCGCAAACAGTTTGCTTTTGAGTTCCTGACTTAAGAGACGAATCCCCGCCAGGGTTTGGCACAAACCATCATGGAGATCTTCACCCAACCGGCGCTGTTCACGGCTGCTGATCTGCAGAATTTCTTTTTCAGCGGCCAGTCGATGAGCATTCTCCGCTTCCAATTCGGCATTGACGTGGGTCAACTGTTCAGTTCTTTCCTGCACGCGCCGCTCCAGTTTGTCATGCGCAAGCTCGAGTTCCGATTTGGCCTCTTTTAGGCGTGCACTCAGTGAACCGGTGACGACAGCGACAACGGCAAAAACGCTCAGCCTCAAAAAATCCACGACGCCTAAATTCAATGTTTTCAGCGGGGGAATGAAAAAGTAATCCAGTGCAAAAATAGAAACCACCGCGGTCAGAAGACCGGGGCCTAACCCGCCGTAGCAGGCGCTGATGACCACGGCTCCCTGAAAAAGATCGAACGCGTTGTACTGGATCGTCGACGCAAACCAGCGTGTGAGGACAAAGGCCAGCGCGCTGACCACTAGCGCAAGTCCGTAACGGGGGACGACGGGAAATAAATTAGTTCTTGAAGATATATTCATGTTCATTATTCTGACGTCGGTGTCTGGAGGCGCTACAACTTTGTAGGCAAACGACTGATACAGCTGGGCTATTGTAACTTTGTCTGAAGAATATGCAGGTCATTTGCTGACGGACAGAGACGGGCTTGACAAGGTTTTGGGGAAAGGTGCGGGTTAGACCGCGTCGATGCCGGTTTCGCCGGTGCGGACGCGCATGGCGCCGGCGGCTTTGAAGACGATCAATTTACCATCGCCGATCTGGCCGGTATGCAGGGCTCCGCGGATGGTTTCCATGGTTTGTTCGACCTCCATATTGCGGACCAGGATTTCCAGTTTCAGCTTGGGGAGGAGCCGGACGGCTTCTATATCATGCGGGCGTTCAGTCCGTCGTTCACCCCTCTGGCGGCCGAATCCGCGCACATCCATGACCGTCATGCCGGTGGTCAGCTTCGCCCGCCGCAATGCCGCGGTCACATCATTCAGCTGTTCAGGACGAATCACGCAGGTCACCATTCGCATCCCGTAGGCTTCACGAATTTTATTCAGCACAGCCCAGAGAACAAGAAGGGCGGCGACGATGCCGAGCCACAGCGCCATGGCGAGGAGTAATGTTACAAAATCTCAAACTGCAAAATGATTTAATAGAGGCGATGACTGATCCGCGTTTGGAAATGCGATCCGCTCTCCCTGCCGATAAGATGGTCCTTCTATCCATGGTGAACGCCATGGCAGATGTCGACAAGATGCCGCGGCTGGACACCGAAGCTCAACAGCGTCTACTCCACGACGCATTTGATAAAAAACGATTTGAAGTTATTCTGGCTGAATGGGAAGGCAAAGCCATCGGCTATGCGGCCTTTTTCGAGGGGTATTCTACTTTTGAGGCGCGGCCGACGCTGTACGTCGATGATCTCTTTGTTTTGCCGGAGTACCGCGGCCGGCACGTGGCCTATGAACTATTTCGTCACTGTCTGCAGGAAGCCAAGCGCCGCGAGTGCGGCCGAATGGAATGGCTGGTGCTGGAGAGCAACGCGAGCGCTTTTGGATTCTACGATCATCTTCACGCCAAAAAACTGCAAGGCTGGACACCTTTCCGCATCAACCGCGCCGATATTGAGCGCATGGCGTGAGGAGCATTCTCACCTGCTCCGAACGTCCCGTTACCTTCTAAGAATAGGACACGGGACCTAGGCGTTTAGTCTTCTCCCGCTTCCAACCTGTATCCCACACCCGCTTCTGTCTTGAGCGACCGGGGCCGCACCGGATCCGGTTCGATCTTATGGCGCAATTGATGCACCGTGATACGCACCAGCTCTGGCGTGACTTCCCGTTCTTCCCCCCACACTTCCTTCATCAATTGGCTCTGGCTCACCACGCGGCCCGCATTCCTCACCAGAACCGCCAGTAGATCGTACTGCAGCGGCGAGAGGTGAACTTCCTTCTTGCGCAACCAGACGCGGCGGCCGATCAAATCCACCTTGAGCCCCGCATGATCGTATAAGGGGGGCGCATCTTCCGGTCGCTGCGAAGCATGGCGCATGGCGACACGTAGACGTGCCAGCAGTTCCTTAATTCCAAACGGTTTGGTGAGATAATCGTCCGCGCCCGCGTCCAGCCCGGCGATCTTGTCCGTTTCCTGCCCGCGTGCGGAGACGATTATCACCGGCGCTGATGTCCACTTGCGCAGTTCCTTGAGCGCCTGCAGACCGTCCTTGTCGGGAAGCCCGAGATCCAGGAGTATCGCATCCGGCTTTTTGCGGGCGGCCAGCTCCAGCCCGATCCGCGCGGTCCGCGCTTCCTCAACGTGCCATCCTTTGTCTTCCAGCGATGACCGCAGGAAGGTCAGAATAGCCGGTTCATCCTCAATGACAAGCAGTGTTTTTTCAGTTTCCATGAGTATCGCCTAAGGGCAAAACGAATCGGAACATCGCTCCGCCGCCGGGCCGGTGCTCGGCCCAGATGTGCCCGCCATGCGCGTTGACGACCGCGCGGCAGATCGCCAGCCCCAGACCCGCGCCGGGCGAAGACGGGTCATGATAAAACTTACCGAAAACACGCTCCAGTTCCCCTTCTTTCAACCCGGGTCCCTTGTCGGCCACCGTCACAAGCACGCCCTTCCCATCAACTTTGGCCGACACTTCCAGCGGGCTCCCTGCCGGCGTATGGCGCAGCCCATTTTCCAACAGATTAATAAAAACCTGCTCCATCAGCGCGGGATCCATCGGGATCAGCGGCAGATTCTCCGGCAAATGGGTTTGAATCTTTCTCCCCTTTAAGAGAGAACCGAGCCGCTCGAGCGAGGTCCCGACCACCTCTTCCAGGGGATACTGTGACTTCTGCAGCCGGACGCCGGATTCCAGCCGTGTGACCTCCAGAAGATTCTGCACCAGATGCGAAAGCCGCTCTCCCTCCTCTTGAATATTCTCCAACAGGACCCGGACCCCGGGCGCTTTCCGAAGCGGTTCTTTGGCCAGAAGCGCGCCCGCGGAGCCTACAATGGCCGTCAGCGGCGTGCGCAAATCATGCGAAACGGAACTCAAAAGAGAGCTGCGCATGCGTTCGGTTTCCGCTTCCAGCTCCGCCTTTTTGGCCTTCTCCATCAGCCAGGTGCCGCGCTGCTCGCTTTCGCGGGCCACTTCTGCCTCTTCGCGCAGGCGGATGGTGAGTTGACTGATGATCATGGCGGCACCGAACATCACCGCAAAGGTCCAGAGGTACTGCACGTCCGACACGCTGAACCGGAAGCGCGGCGGCACGAAAAAGTAGTCAAAACAAAGAACACTCAGCGCCGAAGCCAGCGCCGCCGGTCCCCGCCGTCCTCGCCCGGCGACCACGAGCGTCCCCACGAGATAAATCATCACCAGGTTCGTCAGCTCGAGGTGCGGATAAATGAGGAACGAAAGCGCGGTACAGGCCGCAACGATAACGGTCGCGAACCCATAGTCGCGCCAGAATGGGGATATCACTCGGCGATTATACTACGCGTTGTCCTCCGCGTTGCCCCCAGCCATAGTAGGCGTGCCAATACTCCTTGACGGCGCCCAACGCTCGTTGGATTGCCGACTGGGGACCCGCTGCTTCGGCATGCATCAGTTGCTGCAGAATCGTGCGCGGCGAATTGCTATTCAGAAGCTTCTCGACAAAATGTTTGTCACGAAAGAGATAGGAAACCGAGGTCAGGAGGTTCATGTGTAAGTGCGTCTGGCTGGTGGGTCCGACCAGAACGACAAACAAGCGAGTCCGACCTTCAGGGCATACCCCGAGCGCCGCCCGCATGTGATAGACGCTATCCAGCCGACCTAGAAGGATCTCGACGTCCGGGCGAGCCATAAGCGATCCCACCCGTTCACGGTTCCAAATCGCCTGCAGCGCTGCTTCGTGATCCCGGCCCGGCAGCGTCTGGACCAGTGCTTTGACCACGTCGACCTTGCTCTTATCTCCGCCCAAAATGAGGATGTTGCTTTCGGTGAGAAAATCGGACAGGCGGAATCGTTCATGTTCGTCCCGCCGGCTTAAGAGCACCCTCTGCAGCTGTCGCCGCATCTGAAACGTTTCATTGGGCAGCCATGTTGTGGCCATAAGAGGGCTCCTTTCCGAATGGATCTAAGCGAAGGCCTGTTAAGCGGCCTTCTCCAAGTCAGGCAAATGAACGTTCTGATTCGTTGCTTCAAGTTTCATCTGCAGATATACGCCGATCCCGATTCCAACAACGATAACGGCCCCGATAAATGTAAACGCCAGTGTAGACTCCATCGTGTACCCTCCTTAAGTGGATTTATACGACTCACTCAAAGGGTAGCGCAGAGTCCGATAAAAGCGCCATTAAGAAGACGTTAATATTGCGTTAATACTCGCGGTGGGTTCTACTTACCAGGGCGGCAGTTTGTCTACCGGTTTGCCGTCCAGCACGGGATGGGAATAGCCCCAGCAGACGTCTTCTCGCGCCCGCAAGACACAATTCTGTCGGGCAACATAGACATAATGCCGGCCATCCGGCGATAGCTCCAGATGGGTGGGCACATCCGGACCGGTCTGCTCAATCTGATCCAGAACAACGAGACGGCGGCAATGCTCTTCGTGGACGGCGGACTGGCATTGGAAGCTCGCCAGGTAAGCGGCGTGCAGGCCGTCGGATGAAACCCGCAGATCCGCTATATGCTCATAGACCTTGCCGCCCTGCTCATTGGCGCAGAGCTGCTGGCGATCATACCCCTCCGCCACATAGAAGCATCGGCCGGAGGATTGAAAGCATTGGGATTCGGAGGCGTCGCAGCAGGCATCAGCCGGCCTGTCGCAGGCCGGCACGGCATCGCGAACGTAGCTGCCGTCCCAATTCCGCCTGGTGTCATCGATAGTCAGATGCAGCGGGATCGAGGCCAGGACATTTCCGGACCCTGGAGACATCCCCCCTTTCACATCGATCGAGCCTTTCACCAGGAGTGGCCCACGATGTTTCGGTTTGATCACGACCAGCGGACCATCCCAGCTCTGCCCCGGATCCAGCTTATGCAGCCGCTCCTGAAGCAGCGCCGGATTATAGACCTCGCCGCTCGCCCCGATGGTGAGAGTTACTTCAACCCCCGTTATATACATGGGGGAGGTGGCGTTATTGCGGAGGGTGGCTTCGATAATGGTGGGATGATCCATCACAACAGCGATTTCGTATTGATCCAGCGTCGCTTCCAGCCCGGCGGCATGAGCGGTGGCCGATAAAGCTGCCGTCATTAATAAAAACCCTAAAATTCGACATGATCTCAGCACCCAATGACTATATCATGTGGCTTGATTTCGAGGGGAAGGTCAAGACCCATAAGCCTGATTAGGGGCCCCTTGCGGGGGCTTCCTTCCCTGTAACGTCAAGGGACAGGGAAGGAAGCGATAGAGACCGGGGCTCAGACCGGCTCTAAAGAAACACGTCTAATTCGGGGCTCCGTACTTGGTGCGGAGTTCGAGATTGACCTTCAGGACGTTCACCAATGGTTCGCCCGCCAGACCGCCGAAGGGCGCGGCGGCATCCGCCTGCAGAATCTGTTCAATTTCGCTATGCACCACCGCGGGATCGCGTTTCGTATCGGCCGCCCACTTCCCCGCCACGCGGTCGAGCTGATATTCGGCGTTCTGCAGCGTGATATGCGGATCGAGTCCCGACCCTGAAGAAGTCACCCAGTCACCGGGAACATTCTGAAGATCAACATTCGCATGATCCTGCCGCCACATGTCGAAAAAGATCGACTGGATATCCGAACCGGCATTCACCGGCTGGATCGACGTCTGCGGCTTGCCGTCTTTCCCGGTCGTGGTGACGGCAGACGGAAATTTCCCGGGGTTCTCATTGGAAAACGTTTCAAAGAATACAACCGCCAGATCCGGGGCCTTGGGCTGCGGGATCGAGGGATTGTCTTTGATGAATTTGGCGACGATATCAGGATGCGCTTTGGACCAGGCATCGATATAGGCGCCATGTGTGGGATCGGCGTTCACCCAGCCGGCGCCCAGCGAATTATGCGCATCAGCCCATTGCGCCACGATATGCGGAGCCCCTTGGAAAATATCCTTCTGGAACCAGGCTTCCACATCGGGCGCTACAAGCTGGCCGGTTTTGGGGCCGCTGTTGTACTTGGCCACCGGTCCGATCTGTCGGGCCACGCGATCGCGCAGCGCATAGTTCGAAGCGGCCAAGGCGGATGAGGCCGAAGCGGATCCATCGTAGGACGCTGCGGAGGGCCGCGGCTGGAAGTATTCGTCCTTGGTAAAGGGCTGCGCAATTAGAAGCGAGCCCACGAGCTGCCCGTCCGGACCTTTGAGCATGCTGCCGTTGGCCTGGAACGGAAAGACCGTCTGCCCGATCGCCCAGAGAACAAGCGGGTAGACCCCGCAGCACAACACGACCGCGAAAACCAGCAACCATAAACTTTTCGTGATATAGCGCATTTGAACTCTCCTTTATGCAACCATGTGCAGTGCGACCATGACCATATCGATGACCTTGATCCCGATAAAGGGAAGAATGACTCCGCCTGCGCCCCAGATCAGCAGGTTGCGTCGCAGCAAGGCATCTGCCCCCAGGGGTTCGTAGGAAACTCCTTTGAGCGCGACCGGAATCAGTGCCGGAATGATCAAAGCATTGAAAATGACCGCCGAGAGAATCGCCGACGTCGGCGAGTGCAGGTTCATGATGTCGACGGATTTCAGCCAGGGCAGCGTACCGGCAAAGAGCGCCGGAATAATCGCGAAGTACTTGGCGACATCGTTGGCTATGGAAAAAGTCGTCAGCGACCCGCGGGTCATGAGAAGCTGCTTACCGATTTCCACGACTTCGATCAGCTTGGTGGGATCGGAATCGAGATCCACCATGTTGGCCGCTTCTTTGGCCGCCTGGGTACCGGCGTTCATAGCCAGTGCAACATCCGCCTGGGCCAGCGCGGGAGCGTCGTTGGTGCCATCTCCCATCATTGCGACCAGCTTACCGCCTTCCTGCTCTTTCTTAATATAAGCCAACTTGGTTTCCGGTGTCGCCTGCGCGAGGAAATCATCCACGCCGGCCTGCGCCGCGATCGCGGCCGCGGTGAGCTTGTTGTCACCGGTGATCATGACCGTGCGCAGCCCCATGGCCCGCAGCCGAGCGAAGCGTTCCTTCATCGCCGGCTTCAGGATATCTTCCAGAACGACGATGCCCACAATCTGGTTGTTTTCCGAAACCGCCAGCGGGGTGGCGCCCTTGGAGGCGATGCCTTCGACCAGATGGTTCAGCTCCTTCGGCAGTTCGCCGTTTTTGCCCGTAGCCATCTTGACGATGGCATCCGGCGCTCCCTTGCGGATACGGCGGCCGTCTGGCAGATCAACACCGCTCATGCGCGTCTGCGCGGAAAACGCCACGGGCGTCGCGCCGGCAGGAAGCTTGGACTGACCCGGAGCGCCCCGGTCATAGAGGGCAACGATGCTCTTGCCTTCCGGCGTTTCATCCGCGGCCGAAGCCAGAGCGGCAAGACGCCCGACGTCGTCGCCGGTAAACTGGCCCAGCGGCAGGAATTTCGTGGCATGGCGGTTCCCGACGGTAATCGTGCCGGTTTTATCCAGCAGGACCACATCGATATCGCCCGCCAACTCCACCGCCTTGCCACTTTTGGCGATGATATTGTTCTGCAGCGCGCGGTCCATGCCGGCGATGCCGATCGCGGCCAGTAGCGCGCCGATCGTGGTCGGAATCAAACAGACCAGAAGCGCGATCAGCGTCGGCACGTCCGTGCCCAGGCTGTGCAGCGGATCGTGAAGGCCGAGATAGCCCATCATGTATTGCTCCGCGTTCCAGGCCATGGGCCAGAGCGGAATCACGACGATTAGGAAAATAAGGGTAAAGGCCGAGAGCGCCAGCGTGAGCGCGATTTCATTGGGCGATTTCTGGCGGATGGCGCCTTCGACCAGCGAGATCATTCGGTCGAGAAACGAATCACCGGAACCGGCTGTGATCTTGATGACGATACGGTCGGAAAGAACGGCCGTTCCCCCCGTGACGCCGGAGCGGTCTCCGCCCGATTCGCGAATGACCGGCGCGGATTCACCGGTGATAGCAGATTCGTCCACGGAGGCAATGCCGTGAACAATTTCGCCGTCCCCGGGAATGGTTTCCCCCGCCTGAACCACCACCGTGTCACCCGGCTTGAGAACCGTGGAGGACACTTTCTCCAGGGCGCCTGAGGCCGTGAGCCGGTTGGCGATGGTATCGTGGCGCGCCTTGCGCAGCGATTCAGCCTGCGCTTTGCCGCGAGCTTCCGCCAGCGCCGTCGCAAAATTGGCGAACAGCACCGTCGCGAAGAGCCAGGCATCCAGCGCGACAAAATAGCTGACGGGCACCTGGCTGGCCGAGCTGCCGAAGGCCGCCTGTAAAAGGTAGCCCAGAGTCAGGATGGCGCCCACTTCCACCACAAACATGACCGGATTTTCCCACTGGATGTCCGGGCGAAGCATGATGACTGCCTGCTTCAGGGCCGTGCCCATGATGCCTTGGGTCATAAGGGCTTTGCGCTGCTTATGCGGCCGCGTGGAATACCCTCCTGGCAGACGGACTTCACGAATCGATTCTACAGATGTCGTTGGGTTAGTCATTATTTTCTCCTTATTTCCTCAAAATGGTCCTAGCCGCCGAACGGAATCGGTCCCAGATGTTCAGCCAGCGGGCCCAGCGCCGCAATGGGCAGAAACAACAGAGCGCCGATGATGAGAATCGTCGCGAGCAGCAGACAGCCGAAAGTCGTGGTGTCATCACGCAGGGTCCCGAGGCCGAAAGGAACAGACTTTTTGGCGCCGAGATAGGCCGCCATCGCAATCGGCGCGATGATCGGGATAAACCGGCTGATCATGATGACCAGGGCGGTCGCAATATCCCAGGGGATCGCTGTCGGCGCAGGGCTCGTGTTGCTCATCAGTCCATAGGACACCCCGAGTCCGTCAAAGGCGGACCCGTTGTTGGCAGAGGCTGAGGAGAACTGGTAGAAGATCTGCGAAAACCCGTGTGGACCTGGATTGGAGACCGCTTTCAGGCCCCAGCTCGTCGCCGCGAACAGGCCTGAGGGCCAGAGAATCATCAGCGGATGGATCAGCAGAGCGATCACTGCGAGCTTGACCTCGCGCGCGCCGATCTTCTTCCCCAGATACTCCGGGGTGCGACCGACCATTTGGCCGGCCACGAAGATGCCGATGACCACAAAGAGCAGCATGTTGATCATACCCACCCCTTTGCCGCCATAAATGCAGTTCAGCCACATGCCGACCATGGGCGAGAGCGCCGCGATCGGGTTCAGACTGTCATGTTCACAGTTCACTGCGCCGTCGGTCACGTCCACCGTGAGCGCGGCAAATGTGGCACCCGCGGAGGTGCCGAAGCGCAATTCTTTGCCTTCCAGATTGCCCATATGCTGGTCGACCGGCAGTCCGGCGACTGCCGGCAGCGAGACCGGAAGTTTACCGCCGGGTGCGGTCGCGCTAGGAATGGTGTAGTTGCGAGCGACCGCATGGGCGGCCAACCCGGGATTGGGCTGCAGCGTGTCATAACCGACCGCCCAGACTATTGTCCCGATCATCAGGACCATCATGACGCCGAAGATAACCAGTGAATGGTTGAAGCGCTTGAGCATCCGCCCGAACATCAGCACCAGAGCATAAGGAAAGAGCATCATCGCCACGCAGGAGAAGAAGTTCGTAAGCGCGGTGGGATTTTCAAACGGCTGCGCGGAATTCATGCCGTAGAATCCGCCACCATTGGTGCCCAGCTGCTTCATCGGCACAAAGGCGGCCAGAGGGCCGACCACAATATTCTGCGGTTTCGGCTGATTGCTGCTGTCCAGACCCATTGCGCCCGTCTCCAGTGTCGAAACGTGCCAAGAACTGCGGTAGGTCATGGGGCTCCCCTGCTGCAGGAAAATCAACCCCAACGCAAAGGAAATGGGCAGGAACATGTAGGCGACGACCCGCCACATATCGATAAAGAAATTCCCCACATGGGTGTCGCTGCGGAAAGCGCGGATAATGGCGGTCAGACCGCAGAAACCGATGGACGCCGAGAGGAAGAAGTTCGTCAGGCAGAAAAAGATCTGGCTGAAGTTGGAAAACACCACGTCCCCGGAATAATGCTGCAGGTCGGTGTTTGTCATAAAGGAAATGACGCTGTGGAGAATAGTCGTCGGAGCGATCATTCCCTTGCCATCGGGATTCAACGGCATCCAGGGCTGCAGAAACAGCACCACGAAACCAAACACGAAAAGCGAGCCATTGAAGATCAGCATGGAAGCGGTGTACTGCTTCCAGTCCTGCGGCCCCGAATCGAGACGGTCTTCAAACCAGCGGAAAAACCCCGAGGGTTTGTACTGGCCATCCATGATCCAGGATAGGTAGCGGCTCAGCGGAAACGCCAATACCGTGGTCGTGATGAGAATGGCGATGGGCAACAACCAGATTTGCAGAAACATGAGAGTTAGCTCCTTTTAGAACCATTCCGGGCGGATCATCGCCACCCAGAGGTAGATAAACAGAAACAGCGATACGATCGATGTCACAATAATCATGAAGTCACCTCAGATTTTCTCGCAGGCCTTGAGGAACAAAAGACAAAGGGCCATGCACACAATTCCCAGGATAAACATCCCCGGCATCCAAATATAAAGGTTCATTGTTTTTCCTCCGTGCGATCAACGTCTTACTCACTCTACGGCAGACCGCCATTAAGCGGCAATTACCAAACCATTAAATTGCTGTTAGCAACAAGGGCCGGTTTTTCACAGGCGGCCGGACCATTCGGCTTGGCGACTCCAGTCGATATCCGATGCCGGGTTCTGTCTTGAGCAACCGAGGCCTGGACGGGTGCGATTCAATCTTCTGGCGGAGCTGATGAACGAAAACCCGCATGTTTTCCAGAGTCACCTCATGCTCTTTACCCCACACCTTTTCAATCAGCTCGCGATGAAACACCACTTGCCCGATATGACGAACCAAAACGGCCAGAAATTCATACTGGAGCGGAGATAGATGGACTTCCTTATTACGGAACCATACCCGGCGGGCTATTAAGTCAATCCGCAAACCGTGATGCTCGTACAGCGGCAAAACGTCCTTTTGGCCCGTTTCCGCATGGCGCAGGGCCAGACCCAACCTGGCTGTAAGCTCCTCCACGGCAAAGGGTTTAATAAGGTAATCGTCAGCGCCGGCTTCCAGGCCCTCAATCTTGTCGCGATCCTGACCCTGACCGGCCATTAAAATCACTGGCGTCCGGGTCCACTGCCTCAGGGTCCTCAGAAAACTTAAGGCTTCGTGTTTCGGGAGCCCCAGGTCCAGAAGAACAATATCCGGGTTTTGCGAGGCCGCCTGTTGGAACCCTGATTCCGCCGTTCGAGCCTCCAGGATGCGCCAGCCGGATGTGCTCAACGAGGCGCGCAGATAGCGCACTATCGCCGGCTCATCTTCAATGACCAATAGGGTCTTTTCCATGGGAATCACCCTGAGGATAACGGGTGGTGGGGTTACGGCTCCATTGCTGAGCCGTTAAAAGATTGTTAGCGGCTGGAACTTGAGACAGATCCTGGGTCTTCGCTCCCAGGCGTCATTTAACAGAGAATTAACCATTCCGTCATCTTCCTGTAACCTTCCAGGGCTACCCTAACCAAGCGGGGTGAGTAGTGAAGAAATTGACCACCCCACAGGGCGTAAGAAGGGGCTCATAATTCCCCTTGAAATACTGGGTCATTCCTACTACCCTCGTTATTGGGTCTTTAGGGAAGTAAAGCCGTGTTAAGGAGGCACTTATGAAAAAGATAACTGGATCGTTTGTTCTGGCAACACTTGCTGCCGCCGTTATCACGGCACCAGCTCATGCCCTGGAGCATTATGTCGCCCTCATGGCAGGCTATTACGCCGGTCCCAGCGTTATGGGAGCGGTTGGTTTTACTGACGTGTTTACCAAAATCCCCATCGCATTTGAATTGGAAGGGGGCCACAGCTGGACGAACCCGGGAGACCCCGCCTTGGCTCGGGATGTATTTATCAACAACAATGATGGTGGCGATGACGATGCCCAAAAGGACGGCAGTGTTTGGGACTTTGGGTTAAACGCGCTGTACCCCTTGAATCAAACCTACGGTCCGGTGAAATTCTTTGTCTTCGGTGGCCCGCGCTATGCCCATTTCGATGGGCATTTCGACTATGTCGGCGGTAACGAGGACTTTGACGTCATTGCCAACTCCTGGGGTTTAGGAGGCGGCTTGCGAGGCGTTATGCCCCTCGGAAAGGGCTTCAGTGGGATCCTTCAGTTAGGTGTGGATTATTATTTCCCGACTTCCATTTATGGGCATGATGCGACCTACTACCCGAACGACTCTAACATAAATGCCCGTGCAGCCCAGGAAGCGGGCGATCCCGCCAATTACACATACACATACGCCGATGCCACGAGGGCGGTCAACGTTCCTCGATTGCGCCCCCGCGTCATGATCGGTATCCAGTTCTAAAGGGCTCCGCGCTCCTTCAAGCGACGGAGGACAAAGGGGTCCCCTCATGATCAACCCACAGACCGAGCCGAAGTCAGATTTCGCTTCCCGTATCGGCCGGTCTGTGTGGTTTGATCTCCCCGTTACGAATCTTGCCGACGCCATGTCCTTCTACGAAGGACTCCTGGGCTGGAAATACCAGCAGATGGAAGAATCCCGCCTGGCCGATTACGTCATGATCGACGTGGGCGGCGAACTGATCGGGGGACTGAGGAAAATCGGCAAACCCCTCCCTTTGAAAAAGGGAGGTCGGGAGGGATTTCGGACCGGTCAAATCCCCCTCAATCCCCCTTTTACAAAGGGGGAAGAATCCAACGCTCCCATCCTCTATTTCACGGTGGATAAACTGGCCCCGAAGGTCGCGCGAGCTAAGGAACTTGGCGCTGACTTCGTGGGCGCCACGGTCGATCTAGGCAGAGACCGCGGTTGTTATCAGTGGATCCGAGATCGGTCAGGTAACTTGATCGGCCTTTGGGGGCCCGAATGAACAAGGTCTCCTCACCCACGGCACTCCCTGCGGTCGGCCGCACCCTCTCCCGATGGGAGAGGGTGGAGCGGACGGGACGGACGCGGAGGGTGAGGCTATATATTGTGCTCGCCTTGGGCGCTTCCCTTCTGGCGGGTTGTGCCAATGTGAAACCCTGGCAGCGCCAACAACTGTCATACCCCGGAATGCAGATTGACCCGGAACCGTTGATTACCTCCTGCGACGAGCACATCTACTTCAGCCGAGAAGCCTCTAAAGGCGGGCGCAGCTTCGGGGGAGGCGGATGTGGCTGCAACTGACAAGAAGAATGAATTAAGACGGCGTGCCATGACGGCCGCCGCAACCCTGCTGGGTCTGGTCCCCGCGGCTCAGGCCGGCAAATTCACCGCACCCAACTCCGATCAACAACCGAATCTTGATCTGACCCCTTCCAACGATCGCTGGACCTGGGATTCTTCTTTTCTGCAATACAACGAAAACGACCGAATTGCCGTATCTGAACCTCAGGTTGGGGTACGCCGCGATTTCGACGATGCGCGAGCTATGACCATTCTGGCTACCGTGGATGTGATTTCCGGGTCTACTCCATTGGGCACCCTTCCTGCGACTGCAAATGCATCAGCAGCGACCGTCACCAGCGCCTCCGGCCGCGCTTCCAACCCAGGGATTGGTTCCGTTCCCACAAGCCACATGGCTGATACGCGACTTGGGCTGAATGGGTCCTATGAACGGCCAGTCGGTACAGACTCCAAAGAAATTGTGGGCGCGGAAGTCGGGAAAGAACATGACTTTCTCTCGCTTGGCGCTAACTATACGCTCAATCGGGATTTTAACGAGAAAAACACAACACTCTCCTTAGGGGTATCGCCGGAATACGATTTTGTTAGACCCAACGGGGGCCTGCCTTTTGCTTATGGCACCTATCAGGCACCAGGGGAATTTCAAGGCACCCAGAAGTCGAAATACCTCATGGGCGGTCTCCTCGGCTTAACGCAGGTAATCAACCAGAGGACCCTGATGCAGTTCAATTACTCTCCGACCTACGAAAACGGCTATTTAAACGACCCGTATAAGTTAGTGAGCGTCACGGACGCCAACGGTAACCCGCTGTACGCCGTTCATGAAAACCGGCCAGGGTCCCGGCTTGAACATAGCTTTTACTGGCTGACGCGCTATAACTATACGAGCCAGGATGTGTTCAGCCTCGGCTTACGCTATTTCACGGACAACTGGGGTATTCGCTCAGAAACCCTTGATTTTGGCTATCGCCGGCAATATCACCCACGGCGCTTCGTTGAGCCACATGTTCGCTACTATCACCAAAGCGCGGCTGATTTTTATCGTGTAGGACTCGTGCAGGGGCAGGTATTTCCAAACTTCGCCAGTGCCGATTATCGCCTGAATTCTATTGATGGGGTCACTTTCGGTCTTCGAATGGGCTGGACGATGCTGAACGGTTCGGAGCTGATCCTGCGAGCGGAATATTATGCGCAAACCGGCGAAAGTCATCCAGATTCCGCGATCGGAATACAGCGAACCTATGACCTTTTCCCCACGCTTGGTGCAACAATATTCCAGATCGAATATAGATTCGAACCTTCAAAGATATGGACGAAAACATAATCCGCCATCGATTTCAGGCCATGGGCTGCCCCTGCGAGATCCTGTTGGACTCAACGGATTCAGCTCTCGGCGATATGCAGCTGGAGATGGCCCTCCAGGAAGCGCGGAGGATCGAAGAAAAATTCAGCCGTTTCCGCCAAGGAACCATCGTCGACAGGATTAATAAGAGCGACGGAAAACCTGTGGAGGTCGATGAGGAAACGGCCGCGATCCTGGATTACGCGGCGGAATGTTACGAAATGAGCAACGGCCTCTTCGACATTACACGACGTGCATGGGATAAAGTGAAGTGGAAGCGTCCCTACATTCAATTGCCGCGCGGGTTTGAAATCGACTTCGGAGGAATCTGCAAAGAATTCGCCGCCGACCGCATACTGAGCCTTTTGATGAAGCGATATTGCGTGGCCACGCTGGTTAATCTGGGCGGCGACATCGCTGTGGCGGGCGAGCGGCTCTGGTCCGTCGGAATCGAAGATCCGGCGCATCCGGGCGAAATCGTCCGCACGATTCATCTTCATGAAGGCGGCGTCGCCACCAGCGGCACGACAAAACGCCCCGGCCATATCTTGAATCCCAAAACGGGGCAACCGGCGACTGCGGGGCCCAGATCGGTGACCATCGCGGCCCGCACCTGCACGGAAGCCGGATTCTGGTCGACGCTGGCGATCCTGCACGGCGCAGGGGCCGAAGCATTTCTCAAGGAACAGTCCCTGGAGTACTGGTGTTACCGCTAAAAAGGATTTCGTCTCTTCTCTTCTTTATGACTTTAGGCGTCACATTTCTACAGGCGGTTGCGTTGAATACACCCGCGCCGAAATTCACACTGTTGGATTTGCATCACCATAAGCGATCTTTGTCGGATTACAAAGGAAAGGTTGTCGTCATCGATTTCTGGGCCAGCTGGTGCGGACCGTGTCAGGTTGAGTTGCCCGAATTAAACCGTCTGGCCGGCGAATATCAGAGCAAGAAAGTCATCATCCTCGCCGTTAATGTCGACGAGGATCGGACAGCGGCGCAAAAAACACTCGCCCGGCTTGGACCCGGCGCTTCGCACCTGCAGGTTCTCTGGGACACCCTCTCGAAAACAGTTAGCATCTACAACATCGACTCCATGCCCACTTCGTATATTCTGGACCAGCGGGGCATCATCCGGTTTACCCATGCCGGATTTCACAGCCATGATCCAGCCATCTGGCGGCAGGAAATAGACTCCCTTCTTTCTTCGTAACAACGCTGAATTAATTACGCTGGATCTGCGACTTTATCGGCGGCGGTGAAGGCGTCAAGGAAACGCGCCAGCATGGCCTGCAGAGGCGGCGCGAAGCGGGGAGCAAGATCCTGCATCTCGCGGGGATCCTGGACGAATGGCAGATCCCCGGCCAAGTCGTCCGGGCAATGGGCGATCAGCGATTCCATTTCGGAGAGGCCGGTTTCCAGATGAAACTGCAGGCCCATGACGTTTTTGTCAAAGGAGAAAGCCTGGTTTTCGCAGGCCTGGCTGCGAGCCAGATGAAGCGCGCCCTTGGGCAGCTCAAACGTGTCGCCGTGCCAGTGAAAAACCACGCTGCGCTGATTCAGGACATTGAGCGACGTGTAACGAACGTTGGCGGCATCCAGTTCGACTGGAAACCAGCCGATTTCTCTTTCCCGGTTCGGATAGACACGCGCGCCCAGGACATCGGCAATCAGCTGTGCCCCCAGACAAATTCCAAGTACTTTCTTCTGCTGTTTAATCATTTGCTCGATAAAAACCTTTTCCCCTTTCATCCAGGGGAAGCGGCTCTCATCCTTGGCGCCCATGGGCCCACCCATGACTATAAGTAAATCGACATCCTCGATGGCCGGCAGGTTTTCGCGGTTGTAAAGGCGGGTTGCTATGACGCGATGCTTACCCTCATCCGCCCAGTTTTCGATACGACCGATGCCTTCGAACGGCACATGTTGAAGGCTGTGTACGCGCATTTACTGGTATTTTACGCTGCAGCCGTAAGAACGCGTGGAAGCCATGGTGACGGCTTTGCCGGCCATCGCTTGATCGAGGGCTTCGGCCACATAATTCCTGGCGCCTTTAATATCGGCGACATCCGCGCTCCGCCGATCGTCAATGGCTCCTTCATAAATCAGAAGCCCCTTCGGGTCGATAACGAACATGTGCGGTGTGGTTTTGGCGGCGTAAAGCCGTCCAACCGTACCGGCTGGGTCGAGAAGCGTGGCTGTGGAATGGATATTCCACTCTTTGCGCTTGGCCTGCGCGTCTTCCGGCGTCATATAACCCTCCGAGCCGGAAGCGGACGAATCAATGGAAAGCCAGACCACGCCCTTCTGCGTGTAGCGAGCCTGCAGGGACTGCATATTCCCGCTGTCGTAATGCTTATGCACAAAGGGACATTGCGGGTTAAACCATTCCAGAACGACATACTTTCCGCGGAAATCGGCCAGGCGGTAATCCTTCCCGTCGCTGCCTTTGGCCGCGAAATCCGGCGCGGGCTGCCCAATGGCGGGAGCCGCCACCGCAAATGTTGACGCGGTCAGCAGCAGGGTACAGATTGAGAAGAGACTAAATGATTTGAATTTCATAGGTTAACTCCTTTTCATTCACGGTGTCGATTTCATTTGATTTTTCACGGCCTGTGCTTGGGGACTGTCTTCGCCGAATTGCTTGACCACGTCGTTATAGTAATCGTCCGCGCTCGCGCTCGTGGCGGCCGTATCATTCTTCAAATCCGTCGGCTCCGGCAAAACACCTTTTCCTTCGTCCGGCAGAACCTCGGCGGTGGGTTCAGGTGTCGCAGCCGGGGCGGTCGAGACTACCACGACATTCTTTTTATGCAACCTCGCCTGCCGCTTTTCCTGATAGACCTGATCGTCGCGGAGCGCGGCCTGAATCCCCATCACTTTTTTGGCGGCGCCCATGGCTTGCTTGCTGCCATGTCCGTACTTGTTGAATACTTCCACGTATTTCTCATACGCCTCCATGAACTGGGGGTCCCGTCCTTCAAGGAGCAGGTGGCCCTGCACATGCAAGTCGCGCTGCCTTTTGCCAATGTCGTTGTGATCC
>Ga0207158_1089_pt1 | contig 22535 bp, 22 predicted proteins | sample Alteio_BWMinHeat_22_FD_153512 | JGI IMG/M metagenome (GOLD analysis project Ga0207158, IMG submission 153512) | Enriched cells from forest soil in Barre Woods Harvard Forest LTER site, Petersham, Massachusetts, United States -... | ecosystem: Environmental > Terrestrial > Soil > Temperate forest >... | reverse complement strand
CGTGCGTCCGTGGGGGATTTCTCGTTTGGCGGAGATTATCAACGTGGCTCTGCTCAATGCAACTTGCCTCGGCATGCCCATCTTACCGTTGTTTGTGTTTTTCGCGGAAGCAGCCGTAGTAACACTGAGCACGATGCGAACGATTTTCATTTCGCGCGGACGCAAGCGCCTCGCGCCCTTCCTGGGCATTTTCGAGGTGTCAATCTGGCTATTCGCCATCGGTCAGGTCATGAACAATTTGAGCGACATCGGCTGCTTCGTCGCGTTCGCGACCGGCTTCGCCGCCGGGAACTACTTCGGCATACTGTTGGAGAAGAAGTTGGCGATCGGCAATCTGGTGGTAACCGTGACGTCGCACCGCGAGGTGCACGCGCTGATCAAGAACCTGAAAGCAGCGGAGTACGGGGTCACCGTGATCGACGCCCAGGGCGCGACGGGACCGGTGCAGGTCGTTTCGACGGTCATCAAGCGGAAGGAACTGGACAACGTATTGACGATCATCAAGCAATTCGACGGCAGCGCATTTTACTCGGTCAATGAACTGCAATCGGCGGCCGCGGGGGTGTTTCCGGCGGCGCGCGGCCGGTTGCGCGCAGCCTTACCGGCGGGAATACGGCTCTTTCGTTCCGCGGCATGAGGGAAGGGAAAACTACCCGGCCAGGATTCGAACCTGGACAAAGAGAGCCAAAATCTCTTGTGCTACCGTTACACTACCGGGTAAGGAGATCAATCCACGTCGGTATGCTGCACCTGGAACGCTAGTTGTTCGAGTTGCACGGTCAAGTCGACCGCCACCAAGCTTACGTGCGCGGGCAAGCGCAGGACAACCGGGGCAAAGTTCACCAGGCCCCGCACGCCGGCGTTCACGAGACTGTCGGCGACGGCCTGGGCGGAGTCGGACGGAACGGCCAGTAAGCCGAGTTCCGCCTTCGTGGCCGCGATGACTTCCCGCATTTTCTCGGGCGGATGCACTTCCAATCCTTCGACGCGCTCGCCGACTTTTGAAGGATCGGCATCGAACAAGGCCACAATTCGGAAGCCGCGTTGCAAGAAACCCTTGTACCGCAGCAACGCGCGAGCCAGGTTGCCGACGCCCACGAGAGCAACGGCCCATTCGCGGTCGATGCACAGGACGCGTCGAATGGCGGCGATCAAATCTCGCGTGGGGTAGCCGATTCCGGGCTGGCCGAGGTTGCCGAGGTAGGTGATGTCCTTTCGTACTTGAACGTCCGTGATGCCGATGGCCTGGCCGAGTTGGCGGCTCGATACCTTGAGCGTTCCCTGGCCGAGAATTCCTTCCAATTGGCGGAGATAAAGACTCAAGCGGCCGACCGTGGCGCGCGAGGGACGAGATTCCGCCGGGTCGGCCGGCCGGGCAGAGGCGGTGTCGCGGTTCATGCTCCTCGGCCGTCGCTTCCCCCGAAAAAAAGAAGGTGAACCCAGGGTGGTTTCACGTAAAGTAAGTCTAGCTAAGGCGTTCGTGGGGGTCAAGTTGACCAATGACCGGCCACTGGATCCCGGGAGGAACACGTGGGCGACACACTACCACCCGTCGAGACGATCACGAAACTGACCCTCCTGCCGTCGCGGGCGAAAGAAAGCAACAAGGGTGATTTTGGCAAGGTGCTCGTCGTGGCGGGCAGCCGGGGGATGAGCGGGGCGGCGATTCTCTGCGCCAGTGCGGCGTTGCGCGGGGGCGCGGGGCTGGTGAAGGCGGCGACACCGGTGGACGTGCTAACGGCGGTAGCGGCGGGCAATCCGTGTTATATGACCGTGCCGTTGCCGTGTGATGAACAGGGACGCGTGAGCGCAGCGGCGGCTGCCGAACTGGTCCACCTCGCGGAAGGTCACGATGTGCTCGCGGTCGGCCCCGGGCTTGGTCGCTCGCCGGATGTCCATAAAGTCGTTCATCAATTGCTGGAAAAGACGCGCGTTTCAATGGTACTGGACGCCGACGGGCTCAACGCGATGGAAGGACAAACGAACCGGCTGCAAGGCCGACCCGCGCCGCTGATTCTCACGCCGCACCCCGGCGAGTTCGCGCGCTTGTTGGGCCGGGACGTCGCGACCGTCCAGGCCAACCGCGTGGACCATGCGCGACGGTTCGCGTTCGATCATCAACTGATCCTGGTGTTGAAGGGAAATGGCACCATCGTGACGGACGGGCGGCGGATCTATGTCAATGACACGGGCAACCCCGGCATGGCGACAGGCGGCACGGGTGACGTGCTGACCGGTGTGGTTGCCGCACTGCTTGGTCAGGGCTTGGAACCATTCTCGGCGGCGCAACTGGGGGTCTATTTGCACGGATTGGCGGGCGATTTGGCGCGGGATGCGGTCGGCGAGGTCTCGATGATCGCCTCGGATTTGTTGATCTATCTGCCGGAGGCATTTCAGCACGTCAACCCATAGAGGTTCATCTATCCTCGATGAACCAGATTGGAATCCGATTCCACGACACAATCGGTAGAACCGTTGTAATTCGGGCGACGGAGCTGTTGTAGATCACTTCCAGGTCTTTCAATTTCCAGGAAGTTTGGGTAGCTTCCACAGGAAGTGGCGCAATTGTCGTATCTACGGGGCCAACGAACATGGAATCTTTGTGTCCGAACTGCCAGAAGTTGATCACCGTGCCGGAGCAGTACGCCGGGCAGCAAATGAAATGCCCATTGTGCCAGCAGACATTTCAGGCGCCTTCGTTGGCAGGGTCGGCCGCGGCGGCGCCATTTACTCCACCGACGCAGCCGGCTGAGGTCTATAAGTTCACGCCGGAGCCTTCGGCGCCGATGTCACATGGGGCGTCAACCGCGCCATCGCCAAGCTTTGAGTCGTCCAGGTCGAAGCCGGGCGACACGACGCCGCCTCCCCCTCCACCGCCGCCTCCGGCGGGATACGGCAGGAAGTTCACGATTCAACTAAGCCCAAGCGTGTTGCCGTGGATTCCCGCGGGTTGCTTTTTCCTAATCTTTGTGCTCACATTCTTTAGCTGGGTCGGAATGTATCCCGGCGGCATTGGGGTCGTAACGCAAAGCGCGTGGCAGGCGACCTTCGGTTATTACTCGATTGACCCCGCATTTGACGAAATGAAGGAGGACGAGGGGAAGAAATTTGATCCCGCCAAGGATGCTCCCGGGTTCAGCGTCAACGCCTTCTTTTACCTCCTCTCATTCATGCCGATCATGCTGGTTGCCATCGCCGTGGCGGCCGTTTCGGTTCTCAAAATCAATCTGCCGCCGCCGGTCCAAAGCCTGTGGGGCTGGCGATTCCTCGCCGTCGGTGTGCTGACGTTCATTCCCCTTTTCTTCTTGTTCCTTCAGAGCATGGCCGGATTCCCGCTGGAGGACAAGGTCCAGGCCAACCTCGACCAGCAGTTCAAGGAAAAACTGCGGGACGCGAAATCCAATGAGATCAAAATCAAGAAGGTTGAGATCGAGGAGGCTGTGGAGCTCGCGTCGCGAGGGCTGGCCAGAACAAGGGCGCGGTCATTTGTGATCTTGTTGCACCTAGTCGCCACGGTGGGGGCACTTATGGCGTTTTGGTTGGAACGTCGCGGTCCGAACCGGCCGTTGCCGCGATTTGAAATGTTGTGGTGACGCGAACGAGAGTGAAAGTGCGATGACATAGAGGCCCACCCGGCGGCGCGGGTGGGCTTTCTCATTTGTCGGCGTCCCATTGTGCGGCCTCTTCGCCGTCGAGGCGCAGCGTGAGACACTTGGCGCTGCCCCCGGCTTTGAGGAACTCGTCCAATTGCACCGCGATCGGGATATAGCCCGAAGAACGCAGGTCGCGCACCAGTTGCTCGCAGCCTGTATTGACGACAACCGTTTTTCCGACCACGACCGCATTGCAGCCGAATCGCTGGGCTTCGTCGTCGCGCACCGGCAGCAGGCGCGGGACGTGCGCATTCAGGACTTTTTGGCCGTAGGCGTCAAATGCGGGCGGGTAATAGAGTGCCTCACCGGGGGCTAGCGGACAGAAGCAGGTGTCGAGGTGGTAGAACCGTTTATCGACCAATTCGAGCGGCAAGGCCTGGCGACCGAGACGCGTGGCCAGGTGTTGGTGGCCCTGCACGTCGCTGCGGATGCGGTACCCGGCGAAGAGCGTCGGGCCGCAGAAGAGTGCATCGCCGGCGCCCTCGAAGTACATGCCCGCGGGAAGGTGCTCGACCGTGAAACCGTGGGCAGAGAACCAGCCGTCGAAATGAGGAGTCTCGCGGGCGCGGACTTCATGGCGAAACGACGAGCTGAAGAACCGCTGATTGAAGACGAGGCCGGCGTTGGCGGTGAAGACGAGATCGGGAAGACCCTTTTGAGGCGTCATCAATTCGATCGTAACGCCGAGTTCAACTAAAGTTTCGTAGAGCATTTGCCACTGGGCGCGCGCTTTTTCTGGCGTGCTGCCGCGTGAACGGCTCATCCAAGGATTGATTTCGTATTCGATGCCGTAGTAATCCGGCGGGCACATGAGGATGTGTGGGTGTCGCATTGGCCACTCCTTAGGCGTAAAGAGGCCAGGAGCGGCGTGAAGGCATTGCAAAATGCAAATTGCAAATTGCAAATTGCAATATGAAAGCAGCGCTTGCGCGGGCTGAGCATGTCGAGCTTCTGCCACTTTGCAATTTGCATTTTGCAATTTGCATTTTGTAATGCCTCCGATGCGACTCGCGTGTTCACGTTCCCACTGCGAGCTCCGTAACGAGGGCCCGCAGGAACGGTTCGGCGTCGGTGACGATGCCGACTGTTTGGATACTGCCCCGGTCGGTCAATTTGGTGACCGTAGCGGGGTTGATATCGACGCAGGCGACTTTGACCCAGGCGGGGAGGAGGTTGCCGGTGGCGATGGCGTGCAGTGCGGTGGCGACCATGAGGCTGAAGCCGACGCCGTGGACCAGTTCGCGCATGCTGCGCTGGGCATCGAGGGTGTCGGTGATGACGTCGGGAAGCGGACCGTCGTCGCGGATGCTACCGGCAAGGACGTAGGGAATATTGTGCCGAATGCACTCAAACATAATGCCGCTCTTGAGGATGCCCTTGTCGACCGCGAGCTTGATGCCGCCGGCGCGGCGAATGGTGTTGATGGCGCGGAGGTGATGTTCGTGGCCCTCCTCGGCGGGAAGGCCGCGGTCGAGCCAGACGCCAAGGCTGGTGCCATAGAGCGCCTGTTCAATATCGTGAGTCGCAAGCGCGTTGCCGGCGAAGAGCACCTGGAGGAAGCCACCGCGGATCATCTGGCAGACGTGCTCGACGCTGCCGGTATGCACGACCGCGGGGCCGAGGACGGCGAGGGTTTTCTCGCCGGCCTGTTTCGTGCGGCGCATGGCGGCGGCGATTTCGCGGACGGTCACGCCCTTGGGCTTTTCGCTGGAAACGGCGCTGGCCATAAACTCGAACAGGTGCTTGCGCTGGGCCGTCTCCGCCGGGAGGACGCGCGTGCCCTGGCGGCCGACGACAATCCGGTCCCCCTTGCGGACGTCGGCCATGGGGAGGCAGCGGGCGGCGTCGCCTTCCGGGTCGATGAGGATGCCGCAGTCCATCTCCATGTCCTCGACGTCGATCCATTCGCCGTGGAGACGGACTTGAGTGCGGAAATGGGTGGTGCTGTAGAAGTTCTCCGGGAACGCACCGTCCATGTCGGCGGGGACGATCGAGCAGTCCTGAGCGGCGGTGGGGATGGCGCCGTGATCGTGAATGGCGTCGAGGATTTCCCGCAGCAGCGCCGGGGAAGGGGCGCGAATCTGAATGCGCGCGAAGCTCGGATCGGTCTGCTTCTGGCCGATGCGGATGTCTCGCATTTCGTAGGAACCGCCGCGGGTGAGAATCTCATCCAGCACTTTGGGCAGGAGGAGCGAATCCAGGATGTGGCCCTGGAGTTCGACTTCCTCAACCGCAGTGGAATTGGACGGAAGGCTGGGGTGTGTCTCACTCATAATGGAAGTTCCATGCCTGCAATATGCTGGACGCGCGAGCGAATTAGAATGCAAGGGCGCCTGTTCGCGGCGGGTTGCCGTTATCGGACTTGTCGTTTCTGACTTCCGAGGTCTGACCTCTGTCGTCCTTGTTGTTGCCATTACGCGACTTTCCCGTGCGGAACACCTCGGCGAGCAAGTCCTTGGCAGGTTCCGGCAGGGCGCTCTCCAGGACCGATTGCACGGTGTCCTCCACGGGGTATTCGATGCGTTTGAGTTCCACCTTGTAGTCTTCGATCAAGGCATAGGAAGCGCGGGGGTCACCGTCGCGCGGCTGGCCGACGCTTCCGGGATTGATGACAAGCTTGTCACCGACTTCGAGGACATAGGGTTGATGGGTGTGGCCGACGCAGACGACATCGGCTTCGACATTGACCAAGCGGCGACGCCAAAACTCCTGGTCGGCGGCCGCGTATTCGTCGAGCGGATCACGCGGCGTGGCGTGAACCAAAAGGAAGCGCGTGTTGTCAGTGGTGAGCATGCGCGATAGGGGCAACCGGCCAAGGAAGCGCAGTTCCGCGTCGCTGAGCGTCGGCCGGGCCAGCGCTCGCGTAACACCGCTGAGGTATTTGAAGCCGTTCTTCGCGTTGAGGGTGACGTTTTGGGCCATACCGTGATCATGGTTGCCGCGCACGGTGTGGGTGGCATTGCGCTGAACCCAGTCAATACAGGGCTTTGGATCGAGAGCATAATCGACAAGATCGCCCAGACAAAGGCAAAGATCGTAGGGCTCGGTGACGGCCTGCAAGGCGGGCCAGTTGCCGTGAATGTCGGCGACGAGGAGAATTCGCATACTACGGGCCTGTTGGAAATTATCCCCACGGTCGTCATTTAAGTCTGGGTGAGAATGCTTGACACTCATCCCAAAAGTGAAGTATACACGATTATAGGAAATGTCCTGCGCTGGACTCGTTCGCCCGCCCTGCCACACCGAATGCCCTTTGCCGTTCCTGGCACGACGCCGCAAATTCGCCATGCCCCGCCGGGATCGTTCTCACGAAGAGCCGCACCCGAACGTGGTTCCCGGTAGCTCTTTCAGAGTCGAAGGAGGCGCGATGTTGACTGAGAAACCCCTTCGTCGCATGACTTTGCGGCAACTGTTGACGCATTCCGAAAAATGCTCGCGCGATCTCATCGAGCAGATCAACGGCAGTTTCGTGCCGCGCGTGACCGATTTCCGTGATCTCAATCGCCCCATTCGGCGCAAGAGCCATTATCCAACGCTGTTTGCCGTCATGAACGCCCTGGCCAAGCTGGAGCAGGCCACCACGGAACTCGACGAAATGACGGAACGGCTTTACGACAACCTGCAAATCATCCGCGAACACGCCCAGCGGGAAAAGATCAATCGCGTTTGAAAACCGATCCGAATTGTCCCCAAGCCGCCGGCGAGCGCGAACCCCGCGCTCGCCGGCGGCTTCGGGTTTTGCGCTCACGGTAATTCGATCGCAAACGTCTCGTTGAAGCGGTTGGTCCAGTTGGCGAGGCCGACGGTCGCGGCCAGGATGATCAGCTGGGCCGGCGACAGGCTCTTGGCGAGCTGTTGCACTAGTCCGGCCTCGGCCTTGCCCTGGCGGGTCCACTGCTCGGCGAAGCGTAGCACGGACTTTTCCAGATCGCTGTACGCGTTGCTGGATTCGTAACGCTCCAGGTCCTTAGTTTGGGAATCGGTCAAACCGGCCTTCAGACCGAGGGCTCGGTGATAGTGCATTCAGTAGTGGCAGTCGTTCAACTGCGTGGTCATGAGGTACGCCAATTCGCGCAGCTTAGGATCCAACGAACTCTGGATGGCCTTGTTGAGGCCGAGGGTGCTTTCGAGGACTTCCGGAGCGTGGCCCATGGTGCGGAAGATGTTGGGCACCATGCCGAGCTTGGCTTGGAGGGATTGGAAAAGCCTCTTGGCGGGGTCGGAGGCCTGGGCATCGGCCAGGGGGGGAACCAGTTGCATGCAACCTCCTTGGAAAGATAGGGGGAAACCGGCCGCGGGCGAGCCGATGGGGTCATGATAACCCGCGAGTCAAGGCGACGCCAGCGTCCTCCGGTCGCTGACGCTGCGGGCCTCCGGTTGCTGCCGCTCCCGGCGGCACCGCGTCGCCACTTGAGTGGCGCGGTGCTTGTAATTGATGGGCATCGGCCTTAAACTGCAAGACAACGGCGCGAACGTCCCTGCCGGGTTAACATTGGACGGTTTCAGACCATGCCCTTGAAATTCCGCCTTCCAATTTGGTTGAGCATCATCCTAGCCGCCGGCCTGCCGGTCATTTCTTCCGCACGTGCGCAGACCGTGAAAATGGCGAAAGAACGGCCATCGCACATTCAGCTTCCGTCCCTGCCGGGAAGTCCGGAACTGTCTCTCGAAGACTTTAGAAACCAACTTGAGCTGATGGGGGACCAGGTCAATCTCGAGGAGCTTCTGAAGAATGCAGCCAAGAACCCGGAGAAGTTCGGGCTCGACGATGATCTAAAGAAAAAGCTCAACGACTTGGATGGAAAGGACGGCAAGCCCCCGAAGGTGGACCTGAATGACCCGAATACTCAGGAACTTCTCAAGAAGCTGGCGGAGAAATACGCCGCGGATCCGAAGGTCGGAGGAGGGAACTTCAAGGCCGAGGACGCCGAGAAACTTAAGAAGTGGTATGAAAAACACCAAACTGAACACCCGCCGAAGGGTGACCAAGTACCACCCGACATTAATCCAGGCGACCAAAGACCGCCGGACAACAAGAAGACGGAGAAACAAAACCCCGGCAACGTAACGCCGCCGCCGAGCCCACCGCCCGATACGAAACCTACCTCGCCGTCCCAGCCGAGCGCCGATGAGAACGAGGCCAAGAAGTGGTATGAGGGCACGGCCGACCTGCTTGAGAAATTCAAGGGATCGAAGGCGGTGGACAACGCGCTCGACTCCCTGACCGGCGGCGAGGACGGGCCGGAATGGCTGAAGAACCAGAACGAAAGGGAAGACGATTTCGACTGGGGCCAGTTTGGCGAGAAAGTGGGCTTCAACAAACTGGAGGGGTGGCTGCCGAAGATGGACGGCGATTGGATGAATCCCAAGATGCCGTCGGTGTCGGGCCCGAACCTGGAAATCAAGAGCGCGCCGGCCATTCCCAACTTCGCCGGCGTGTCGGAAGGCCGCGGCGGGGTGGGAGCGGCAATTATCTTGGGTGTGATCCTCGCGGCCGTGTTGGCGTTTTTCGCGTGGAAGTTGCGCGGGTGGTTCATGGAAAGCGATACCGACACGCTGCTCAGCCGCTGGCGGCTCGGTCCGTGGCCGGTGCAACCGGCGCTAGTGCGGACGCGGGAAGAACTGGTGCGGGCATTCGAGTATCTGTCGCTTCTGCGCTTGGGTAAAGCGGCGCGGAACTGGAACCATCGCCAAATCGGGGACCGTTTGGGTGGTGAGAAGAGCGCGCACACGGAGAGTGGTGAAGCTGCGGCACGGCTTGCGACGGTTTACGAGCTCGCCCGATACGCGCCTTTGGCGGATGAACTGCCGGATCGAGAACTCGAAGCTGCGCGGCGCGACCTCTGTCTTCTGGCGGGAGTCGCGGGCGCATGAACCGTCGCGTCGGCATTTCACGTCTCGCTTCCCTGGGGCCGTGGCTGGCGGTCGCAGTTCTACTTTGCGCGGGTTCGACCGTTTATGCGGAGGAAGAGCCGCCCGAAGAATACGTCACGCACACACACTTCTTTCGATACATTTTGCAGCATTGGACCCATCTGGAGTTCGTGGACTCTTTCAACGAAAAGGACAAACCGCCCCAGTGCGTGATTGTCGTTCTGGGCGACCCCCGGGGCTTGGAAAGAATTCCAGGCGGGCTCAATGATTTCTTGGTTAGTGGCGGCGCGGTTCTGTTCGCAACCGACCACCGAGCTACCAACACAGCATTGAACTTTTACGGCATTCAAGTGGCTGGTGACAAAGTCGCGTGCAAGGAACGTATCTACCGGAACAACATGTGGTGCCCCTACGTGCAAAAGGTGCAAAATGAGCCGACCGGACTCTTCGCGGATTTGCCTGATGCTCCGGATGGGATCGAACGCAAAGGGCTCGCGACGAATTCAACGAGCTATTTGAGCCTTTGGGGGCCCCGAAGGCTTCGGGAAACCGCAGGACTCTTTGAGCTTGCAACCCTGCCGGCCGGTTATGGGCAGGTGGATGAGAAGGGCGAAGTCACGGTTCAGTTTCCACAGCATTTGCCATTTGCGGTCGGCGGGCCTATCGGTGGCGGCGAGGGCCGCCTTCTGGTGCTGGCCGACCACAGTGTTTTCATCAATCTGATGATGCAAAAGACCGACAACGCGAACTGGCTCTTCGCGTTGCGCGTGGCGAAGTGGTTGACGGAATCGGGCAAACGCAAGCGAATCCTCTTTATTGAAGACGGGGTGGCCCAGAGCGGGGTGAAAGCGGAACAGTTGCAAGCGCTGCCTATACCACCGGAGATACCGAAACCTTCGCTGGACGCTCTGATCGGCGTTGGCGACCGATTGCTCGGCGATCTGGAGCAGGAGGACGTGTTCAATAGGTTCCTGGTGGACAAGATGCCTCGGCCCTGGTTGATGCGCTGGTTGCTCATTCTCTTTACGATCCTGCTGGTCTACTATGGGTTCTCACGTTCGCGCCGCGGCCGGCACCGGCTGGAAACGTCCGCGCCGCTTTTGGCGATTGCCGTCAGGCGCGGCAAGCCGAACGCCGGCGCCATTGAACTGCGGCACCAATCGCTGGTGAGCGGGAACAATCTGTGGGAGCCGGCCCGGGTGCTCGCGCGCCAGTTCTTCGAGAGCGCGCTGGGCGGCGCGCTGGCGTCTCCGACCACGGGCCGGGTGCGCCTGCCGCCGTTTCAGGTGAAACTCCGCGGGCTGCGCGGCTGGCTCATGGCCCAGCGTGTGCGACGTTTGTGGCGCTTCGCGCATCAGCAGGTGCCGCAGCCCGTGACGATGCGGCAGTTCCGCAAATTCGCCCGCAAGGTAGCGGACCTGAAAGACGCGGTCGCGCTGGGCCGCATCCGCTTTTCTTCGACCCCTCAACCGTCCGTTGCCAGGTAGCGCTTATGACAGTCGGTTTGCATAGCACCCCCGACGGGACAGCGATCCGCAAGACGGCCGAGCAGATGCGCGGCCTGCGCGACCGGGTTGTTGCTCAAATCGGCCGCGTCGTCGTCGGGATGGAGGAGGTTACGCACCAATTCCTCATCGCGCTGTTGGCGAGCGGCCATGTTCTGCTCGAGGGCGTGCCAGGCGTCGCCAAGACGACGCTTTCCAAGACGTTCGCGCGGGTGTTGGGGGTGAACTATCAGCGCCTTCAGTTTACGCCGGACCTGCTCCCCTCCGACGTGACCGGGACGTATATCTTTGACCGCAGGACGAACGACTTCTCGCTGCGCAAGGGCCCGGTATTCTGCCAGGTGCTGCTGGCCGACGAGGTCAACCGCTCCCCGGCGAAGACACAAGCGGCATTGCTGGAGGCGATGCAGGAGAACCAAGTCACGATCGAGGGAACGACGCTAGCGTTGCCGCGACCGTTCATGGTCCTGGCAACGCAGAACCCGGTGGAGCAGGAGGGCGTGTATCGGCTGCCCGAAGCGCAACTCGATCGCTTCCTCCTAAAGGTGGAAATGGGTTATCCGCCGTACAACTGGGAAGTGGAGATGCTCAAACTGCACAGCCAGCCGGAGGACGAGGCCGACCAGCTCTTGAACGCCGAGCAAATCCTAGAGCTTCAGAGTCAATTGGCGCTGGTTCACGGCAACGAATCATTGTTGCACTACATCATCCAGTTGGCGGTGGCGAGCCGAAACCATCCGGAAGTGGCGTTAGGAGCCAGCCCGCGCGCGGCGTTGTGTCTGCTGCGGTGCGCGCGCGCGCGCGCGCTGCTGGACGGCCGGCACTATTTCACGCATGAGGACGTGCAGGCGATCGCGCTGGGTGTGTTGGGACATCGCTTGATTCTGCGGCCGGAGGCGGAGGTGGAGGGGCGGCGCATTGCGGACGTGGTGAAAGATATTCTGGCGGAAGTGCCGGTGTTGGAGATCGCTTAATTCACGCGTTCAATACTCAACTGCCCGGAAAAATCCCTCGGCAGTCCAGTTTCGAAACCACTCTTGAAGCCTGAGCGCCAGGAGTTCGAGGTCCATTTCGGCCGATTCGGCGACGGCGCTGATCGCTTGGCCGATGTTTCGGCCCGCGAGAATTTGTTCTAATAAAGCGAACGCGGTCCGTTCCAGAGGATAGTGCCGCACCACGTACTCGCGGCGCGTGATTGCCAGGAACGTCTCGGCCGGTTCCGGCGGATCGACTTCCTCCTGCCTGCGGACGGCGGAGTAGTACCGGTGGGCCGGGAAACGCAGGGTGAGCAAGCGAAGGCATGGAACGGGGATGAGCCGTGCCTCAGTCCACTTTTCAGAAGGAATCGCCTGGAGTTGAGCGGCGTCGAAAAGGGGCTCGCCCTCAACGCCCGGGCCGTCGAACACCTCACTGAATGCCCATTCAAGCGTGGCCAGATCGATGAGGAATTCCGGCCATGTCTCCTCCTCGCCTTCGGGCCGGGTTTCGGCAAGAAAGCGCGGGAAGGCCGCGCCGAGCCGGTTCAGCGTGTAGCTGCGCGAAGGGTACTTTTGCAGGTAGGCGAAGGCGAAGGCGTCGAACGTTTGCTCGCCGAGGGCGTGGACCAGGACCGGGAATTCCTCGCGCAGACATTCGAGGAGACGGGCATAGTACGCGGAGCCGTAGATTTGCAGACGTTCCAGGGCGGTAAGCGTCTTCGAGCGGGTGAGGAACTTGTCCACGTCTTGCGGATTCACGTCGATTTCCTGGCGGGCCGCGTGGGAGGCGACGCCCTGGGCGACGCCGTCGGGGTGCATGATGACCGACTGCATCCAGCGCTGAATCACGTCGAGGCCCGGTTGCGCGTCGCTCATGCCACGTCGGGGATGATGAAGGACAAGGGGTGCGGGATCGACGGGGGACCGTGCGCGGCCCGCGTACTCGTCGAAACGGGCCGGGTTGGCGGCAGGCGTTTTGTCATGTACTGACGCGCTTTGAGGACTTCCGCGTGGACGACCGGAAATTCGGGAATCCGCGCGTCCCATTCCAGCAATGTGGACGCGCCGCCGGTCAGTTCGTGGGCGAGGCGGTAGAGTTCCCAGACCGGATCGATGACGTGGTTGTCGTGGGTGTCAATGCGGTGCGTGCCGCAGTCGGTGTGTCCGGCGAGATGGAACTGGACGACGCGCCGGTGCGGGACGTTGCGGATGTATTCGACGGGGTCGAAATCGTGGTTAACGCTGGAGACGAAGACGTTGTTCACGTCGAGGAGCAGACCGCAGCCGGTCGCTTCGGCCATTCGGGTGAGGAATTCCCACTCGGTCATCGTTGATCCGGCGAAACCGACGTAGGTGCTGGGGTTCTCAAGGACAAGAGGCCGTTCCAGGAAGTCCTGGACGGTGCGGACGCGGGCGGCGACGTGAGCCAGCGTCGCCTCATTCAGGGGTATAGGAAGCAGGTCGTGAGCGTTCAGGCCGGCGACGCCGGTCCAGCAAAGATGGTCGGAGATCCAAAGCGCGTTCACATGGTGGGCCAGGCGCCTGAGTTTTGTCAGATAATCGAAGTCGAGGGGGTCGGTGCTGCCGATGGAGAGCGACACGCCGTGCATGACGACGCGGTAGCGCTCGGCAATCTGCTCGAGAACGTGGCGCGGCCGGCCCTGGGAGTCCATAAAGTTTTCGGAGATGATCTCGAACCAATCGACCTCGGGCTGCTCGTTGAGGATGTGCGTGAAATGCACGGTGCGCAGGCCGACGCCGAGGCCGAGATTGGGTTGTCCGAGACGGGGCAGAGTCATGAATGCTCCCCAAAAACTTCCGAAGTCTTTGGAGACTTCGGAAGTTTGAGCGAAACGCTTACTTGTCCTTTTCTGGCTTCGGCGCGTCGCCGAACTTCTTTTTTTCCTTGGTCATGACTTCCTCGAAGCGTTTGCGCGCCTTCTTCCACGCATCCTTGTCGAGGGGAACGGCACATTCGCCTTTTTCCTTGCAGGCGTTTTCACCGGGGTGCTCGCCGCAGCCTCCGAGGCCGACGCAGGCGTTGTCGCCTTTGCAGGTGTGCTTCTCGGCCGTCGCGCAAACGCTCTGGCCGGCGCACTCGTTCTTGCCGCCCTTGCCTTTCCCCTTGCAAGTGTTCAGGCCGCGGCAGACGTTCGGTTCCTGAAGGAAGGCGTTAATCTTCTTGTCCTTCGGTTTGGTCTTGTCGTCTTTCTTATCGTCGGCGCGGAGGAGGTTCGAGCCGGCCATGACGCCGCCGAGGGCGGCCGCGGTTAACTTGTGGAAATCACGTCGATTCATGGGTTCTCCTTGGTGCGTGAGAGTGTGCACGGTCCTACGCCGAGACGCGGCTCGGAGTCGCGAAAGATCGCTTCAGAGTAGCCGATTTCTTACGGAAGTCCACCCGATGTGATGGCATTTTCGGCAACGGCCGCACGTAGGATTGCAACAAAGGGCCGGCCGGCCGTCGCCAAGCGGGCTTCGAGGCGGTCGGTGCAATCGCATTCGCAGCACGCCCACGGTTCCGTCCCGCTCAGGTCGCGGCAACGGTGGCGAGCGTGGGCGTCTTGCACTTTCACCAATTCGAAGAACTCCTCCCAATAGGGGCGTTCTTCTTCCAGCGGGAGACGGCAGAAGCAGACTTCCACCCAGCGGATCGAGCCGTCGTCGCGCAGGCGGGCGGTCTCCATGTTGCGCAGGTATTCGTCGCCGGCCACGGAGCCGTCGCCGAGCGTGCCGGTTTCAAGCGCTTGCAGCAGTTCGGCTTCGCGGCCGGGTTTGACGCGGGCGGTGACGAGGTAGCGCATGGATTCACTCCTAGGATCGACAAGACATTGTAGCAGGGAAGCCTCCGGTTGCGGACGCTCCAAGCCTCCGGTCGCTGACGCTCCCGGCTCGCCAATAATGCTTTTTTCTTGCCGGGCGTGGGGAATCGGGTATGGTTAGAAGAATGCCCGCCCGCCTGCAATCATCATTGGACCGGCCACGGCGATTCGTCTTACCCAATTGTCAACGTCGAGTGAAGGCATGAGAACTTCCCTCGTGGTGTGTTGCACCTTTCTAGTTCCCGGCATTGCTTGCGCGGCGGATGCGGTGGATTACACCCGCGACATCAAGCCTCTGCTGGCGCGGCGGTGTGTCGAATGTCACGGCCCGGACAAGCAGAAGTCCGGTCTGCGATTGGACACGGCGGCGGCGGCGCTACGCGGCGGGAATTCGGGACTTGCGGTATCGCCGAAGAAGGGCGACGACAGCCGGCTCATTCGAGCCGTCACGGGCGCGAAGGGCATCAAGCCGATGCCGCCGACGGGTGATCGGCTGAGCGAGAAAGAAGTCGGCCTGCTGCGTGCCTGGATCGACGCCGGCGCTCCGGCGCCTGCGAGCGAGGAAGCGAGCGGGCCCAAAGCCGATCCGCGTAAGCACTGGGCGTTTCGCGCCCCGATCCGACCTGAACCTCCGGGCGTCAAGGCCGAGGACTGGGTGCGCAATCCCATCGATCGATTCATCCTCGCACGATTGGAGAAGGAGCAGATCGCGCCTTCGGCCGAGGCGGATCGCGTGACGGTGATTCGCAGGGTGAGCCTTGACCTTACGGGCTTGCCGCCGTCGCCACGGGAGGTGGATGAATTTGTTGCCGATCAGGGCGCAGAGGCGTACGAACGGTTGGTGGAGCGGCTGCTGGCGTCGCCGCATTACGGAGAGCGTTGGGGCAGACACTGGCTCGATTTGGCGCGCTACGCCGATTCGAATGGGTTCAACATCGACGCGCCGCGCTCCATCTGGCGCTACCGCGATTGGGTGATCGACGCACTCAACCGCGACTTGCCGTTCGACCAGTTCACCATTGAGCAACTGGCGGGCGATTTGGTGCCGAAGGCAACGTTGGAGCAGCGGATCGCCACGGGGTTTCATCGCAACACGCTGCTCAACCAAGAAGGCGGCATCGACGAGGAGCAGTTCCGCGTCGAAAACGTCGTCGATCGAGTCAACACGACGGGGTCGGTGTTCCTGGGTCTGACGGTCGGTTGCGCCCAGTGCCATGACCACAAGTTCGACCCAGTGTCGCAGCGCGAGTATTACCAGCTCTTCGCGTTTTTCAACAACTGTGATGAGCCGACGCTGGAACTGCCGACGCCGAAGCAGATCATTCAGCGGAAAGAGGTCCGCGCGAAGATTGACGCACTGGAAAAGAAGCTGCGTGAACTCGATCCGTGGACGCCGGAGCGTGTGGCCGAGTGGGAAGGCAAATTGACGACCGACGCGAAGGCGATGCTGCCCACGAGCATTCAGGATATCCTCCTGCTCGCGCCGAACAGTCGTGACGCTGTTCAGCAGCAAACTTTGACCGCCGCGTTTCGCAAGGCAGAGCAGGTAACACATGTTGCCGCCACCCTAGGTGATCCGAGCGATCTCCATCAACTCGGGCAGCTATGCGTGTTGACTGAGCGGCATGCGCTGGAAAACCGCATTGCCGATCGGCGAAAGCAACTGCCGGCGATCACGACGACGTTGGTGCTGCAAGAGTGCAAGACGCCGCGAACGACGCACATTCATCTGGCCGGCGACTTTCTGCGCAAGGGCGCCGAGGTGGGCGCCGACGTCCCGTCTGTTATGCATGGGCTTTCCAACAAGGAGACGCCGAACCGGCTCGACTTGGCGAAGTGGCTCGTCGATGCGAAGAACCCGCTGACGGCGCGGGTGACGATGAATCGCTTCTGGCAGCATTACTTTGGGCTTGGGCTGGTGGAGACGGAGAACGATTTCGGCGTGCAAGGGACACCGCCGTCGCACCCGGAGATGCTTGACTGGCTGGCGACGGAGTTTATTGCCCGCGGTTGGAGCATGAAGGCGATGCACCGGATGATTGTAACCTCGGCGACGTACCGCCAGGCGTCGCGCATCCGTCCGGAGCTGGCGTCGGTTGATCCGCGCAACCGGCTGTTGGCGCGGCAAAACCGCATCCGGCTGGAAGCGGAGGTGGTGCGCGACGCGGCGTTGACGGCAAGCGGCTTGCTGACGCGCGCGGTCGGCGGGCCAAGCGTGTTCCCGCCGCAGCCGGAGGGCGTGTATAGCTTCACGCAGATCGACCGCAACTGGAAAGCGGTAACAGGGCCCGACCGGTATCGGCGCGGCATGTACACGCATTTCTGGCGGTCGGCGCCGCATCCTGGGTTGACGGTGTTCGACGCGCCGGAATCGACGACGACCTGCACGCGCCGCAACCGCTCGAATACGCCGCTTCAGGCGTTGACGCTGCTTAACGATGAAGCCTACATGGAGTTCGCGCGGGGATTGGCGGATCAGGTTCTGACGGTGAAGTGTGCATCGGACGACGCGCGGCTGGTGTGGGCGTTCCGCCTGTGCTTCGCGCGCGAGCCGACCGAGCGGGAACGGCAGACGTTGCGCAAGGTGTTGGATCGCCAAGGTGATTGTGAGCGGAGAGACGCATGGACGACGGTGGGACGGGTGTTGCTCAACTTGGACGAGTTCATCACGAGGGAATAGCAAACGTGTCACTCGAAAATCCTCTGCTGATGCAAACGCGCCGGCACTTTTTCAAGCAGTGCGGCGTCGGCCTCGGCACCCTCGCCCTGACCTCTTTGCTCAACGAGGGGCGGGCGGCGAAGGAAGCGGACCTGGTCAATCCGTTGGCGCCGAAGAAACCGCACTTCCCAGGGAAGGCGAAGAGCGTCATTTTTCTCTTCATGGCGGGCGGGCCGAGCCAACTGGAGCTGTTCGATCACAAGCCGAAGCTGGCGGAGCTGCACGGCAAACCGGTTCCGGACGAGGTCATCAAGGGTAAACGCTTCGCCTTCATGGATTCGTTCACGAAGGAAACGCCGAAGGTTCTCGCCACGCGGCGGAAGTTCGACAAGCACGGGCAATGCGGCACATATGTTTCCGATTGTTTGCCGCACATCGCGGGAATTGTGGACGATCTCGCCATCATCCGCTCGATGCAAACCAATGTGTTCAACCACGCGCCGGCGAAGATCTTTGTGAACACGGGGTCGCCGCAGTTCGGCCGGCCGAGCATGGGGGCGTGGGTCACATACGGCATCGGCAGCGAGTCGAAGGACCTGCCGGGGTTCGTGGTGTTGCAATCGGGGCCGCGCGGGCCACGCGGCGGTGCGCCGAACTGGGGCAGCGGGTTTTTGCCCACGACCTATCAGGGCGTGCCGTTCCGCAATTCGGGAGAGGCGATCCTGAATCTGAACCGGCCGGCGGGCGTGTCGGAGGAGAGACAGCGGCAGGTGCTGGACGCGGTGAAGGACTTGAACGCGGAACACCTGGCGGACACGGGCGATCCGGAGATTGCGACGCGGATCGCATCGTACGAGATGGCGTACCGGATGCAGACGAGCGCGCCGGAGTTGATCGACCTGGCAAAGGAAGACAAGAAGACGCTGGACATGTACGGAGCGGAGCAGGGGAAGCCGTCGTTCGCGAACAACTGTTTGTTGGCGCGGCGGTTGGTGGAGCGGGGCGTGCGGTTCGTGCAGCTTTATCACACGGACTGGGATCACCACGGCTCCGGAGAAGTGAACCTGACGACCGGGCTGGACAAGGTGTGCAAGGACGTGGATCAAGCGTGCGCGGCGTTGGTGAAGGATTTGAAGCAGCGCGGGCTGCTTGATTCGACGCTGGTGGTCTGGGGCGGGGAGTTTGGGCGCACGCCGATGGGGGAGGTGCGGGACAGCGTCGGGCGCAATCATCACATCGAGGCGTACACCATGTGGCTGGCGGGCGGCGGCGTGAAGGCGGGGTTGAGTCTTGGCGCAACGGATGAACTCGGCTACACGGCGGTCGAGGATCGAGTGCATGTCCATGATTTGCAGGCGACCATTCTGCATTTGCTCGGGTTCGATCACACCAAGCTGACGTTCCGGTTCCAGGGGCGCGATTTCCGGCTGACCGATGTGCATGGGGAGGTGGTGAAGAAGCTGCTTGCGTAAACTGAGGCCCTCCCGACCCATTGGACCAACCGACGGGGGCCCCCCTCGTTGCTTGGCTCGATGACCCCCCCTCCTCCGGGTCGATTGACGTGAATAAGGTCCAATGCATCACCGTTGGACACGATTGACGCTCATTGACGTTGGCCCAATGACCCCCCTTGCTTGGTCCAATGACCCCGCGTGCTTGGCCCAATGACCCCCCTTGCTTGGCCCAATGACCTCCTCTGTATTTTCGCTGATTGACGCGGAAAATGACGAATACAGCTCCAACGGGCACAATTGACGTTCATTGACATTGGCCCGATGACCCCCTCACTTGGCCCGATGACCCCCTGTCCGCTTGGCTGGCCACGCTGCTTCCCGATTTCCAATTAGCCCGAAGCGCGTAATGGTACAGTTTGACGCTGGAGTCCCGGCTTCAGCCGGAACTCCAACGCAACACTGTACCATTAGGCGGCGTCTCCCGCGGCAATCGCTGGATACCAAGCGTCAGCCTTGATTAAGATGGCCGGTGCGTTCATCCGCCTGCCAGCCGGCACGTCAAGCGGACGATCTTGCCACCCTTAGCTGTGATGTGGTGGTTGATGATGACGGGATCGGGAAGCCCGGTCCGGTCGAAGTTGCCGTCGACTTTGGTCGTGACAATCGTCTCGCCGCCCTTGTCGGCAACGTCGATGACTTCGAGGGTCACCTTGGCATCGAAAATCTCATGGTCGCTCCACGCCTTGATAGCGGCGGGACCGCGGAACTCGCGGCCGATGTCGATGACAACGGCGTCCTCGGCGAAGAGAGCGTTGAACGTGGCGCGATTGTGGTCGTTGATCGACCCGACGTAGCCGGCGGTGGTTGGGGGCAACTGGATTGTCATGGCTGTACCTCGCTTTCTGTTAGTTGAGGGTGGTGTACGGACACATGCGAGGCTTCACACCGTCGGAATCGTTCCGCCGTCGATGACGTACTCGCTCCCGGTGATGGCCGATGCGCGGTCGGACGCCAGGAATGCGATGAGTTCCGCGACTTCATCGGGACGGGCGGGACGGCCGAGCGGAATTCCGCCGAGGGAGTCCATCAACCCTGCCCGCGCGGTTGTCGTGTCCGTGCCCGCGTCGGCCGCCAGACGCTCGACGAGCGCAACGGCGGCCTCCGTCTCCGTGTATCCAGGGGCGACGGAATTCACGCGGATCCCGCGCGGGCTCATCTCCTTCGAGAGTCCCTTGCTGTAGTTGGTGAGAGCGGCTTTCGCGGCGGCGTATGCCAGCGTTGCTTCGAAGAGTGGAAGCGTGCGCTGGATCGACGAGACGTGAATGATGACCCCGTGGCCTTGCTTGAGCATCGATGGCAGGAAGCCTCGGTCCAGGCGGACGGCCGAGAAGAGGTTCAAATCGAACGTCTGTTGCCAGAGGTCGTCGGTCAGCGCGAGCGCGCCTCCTCCCGGAGCGGATGAGCCGCCGACGGAGTTAATCAGGATGTCGAGCCCGCCGAGCCGGCCAAGAGTGGCCTGGATGACCCTGTCCACCCCCGCGCGGGTGCTGACATCCGCCTGGATGAAATGGTCGGAGGAGCCGCCCGTTGGGACAGACCGGGCGGTGGTAAGGACGGTCGCCCCTCCCGAGGCGAGGCGCTTCACGACGGCCGCGCCGATCCCCTTGGTGCCGCCCGTGACGAGAATGCGTTTGTCGGCGAACTCGGCTGTCTCACGCGCTTGTTGCTTGGTCTGCATCATACAATCTCCTTCGGGTCTGCGGACCGCGCGTCCGGGCGCCCGTTGTTGGCTGGCGCCCGGCGGCATCTTTTTGAAGTTTACACTTTGTACTTTCTAGAGTAAAGTAGGTTCTAAATGTGAAGTTACTTTGCATGAGGAAAGTATGGCGCGCCGAAAAACTACCGAAAGCGACAAGACCCACCAGCCTCTCGCGAAGCTGCTCGGAATCCTGTCGAGCCCGTGGACTCTGCTCCTTCTCCATCGGTTGCACATGGAGGGCCCAAAGCGCTTTGGCGAACTCAGGCGCCGGCTCGGGGCGATTTCGACCAAGACGCTGACCGAGCGGCTGCGCATACTCGAAGGCGAGGGATGGGTCACCCGAGACTACAAGCCGACCATCCCGCCGCAGGTCACTTACGCCATTACCAAACGGGTTCTGGAGTTGGACGGAGTCATGATCGAGCTCGACAGGATCGCTGAGCGGTGGTATGGCAAGAGCGGGAAAGCCGACTGATGGCTAGGTGACCGTGCAGCACACAAGCCCGAAGCGCAAGCGAAGGAAGAGCTTCCTTCGCTTGCGCTTCGGGCTTGTGTGCTGCCGAATCCTGCACGCTGATTTAGAATAACGAACGCTCATCGGCATCTCAACGGCGAGGAGTTGCGGGCCAACAAGGATAACGCCTAGACCCTATCAAGGAGAAATCAACATGCGCTACAAACTGCTAGGCAATAGCGGTCTTCGAGTCTCGGAGCTGTGCCTGGGGACGATGACTTTCGGCGAGGATTGGGGCTGGGGCGCCTCGAAAGATGAGAGCCGAAAGGTGTACGACGCTTTTCTGGAGGCGGGCGGCAACTTCATCGACACCGCCAACGTCTACACCAACGGCACCAGCGAACTGCTTCTGGGCGAGTTCATGGCGGGCCACCGGGACCGGGTTGTGCTGGCGACCAAGTACACCAACGCCGCCCCCGGTAACGACCCCAACGCTGCCGGCAATCATCGCAAGAGCATGATGCAGTCTGTGGAGGCCAGTCTCAAGCGGCTCAAAACCGATTACATCGACCTGTACTGGCTGCACATCTGGGACCAGATCACCCCCATCGAAGAGGCCATGCGGGCCTTCGACGATCTGGTGCGGCAGGGAAAAATTCTCTATGCCGGCGTGTCCGACATGCCGGCCTGGGTTATCGCGAAGGCCAATACCCTGGCCGAGTTGCGGGGGTGGACTCCGTTCGTCGGGCTTCAGATCGAGTACAGCTTGATCGAGCGGACCCCGGAGAGGGAACTGCTGCCGATGGCGGCGGCGCTCGGTCTAGGAGTCACCGCCTGGTCGCCGCTGGCGGGCGGAGTGCTGACCGGCAAGCAACTGGAACCGGGCGGCGCCAAGGACTCCCGGCAGGACAACGCATCCATGCAGCAATTCATGAAGTCCAACGCTCGCAAAGAACCCGTGGCCCGTGAAGTCGTGGCGGTGGCCCGTGAGAGCGGCCATTCCCCGGCTCAAGTAGCTTTGGCCTGGCTGCGACAACGGCCCGAGCCGGTGATCCCGATCATCGGTGCTCGCAAGCTGGCGCAGGTCAAGGACAACCTCGCCTGCGTCGGCGTGAAACTCGCTCCGGCGCAGGTCGAGCGCCTGGATGCGGTCAGCCGGATCGAGATGGGTTTCCCGCATGATTTCTACGCCATGGACATGGTGCGTTCGCTGTCTTCTGGCGGAATGTGGGATCAGATCGACGGTTGAGGGTGTGACCGGTATTATTCGATGTGAGGAATTGTGCATGAGCAAAGGCCGCCTGGAAGCCTTCAGCGACGGCGTTTTCGCGATCATCCTTACCATCATGGTGCTGGAGCTGCGGGCGCCACAAGATGC
>Ga0207158_1086_pt1 | contig 23030 bp, 15 predicted proteins | sample Alteio_BWMinHeat_22_FD_153512 | JGI IMG/M metagenome (GOLD analysis project Ga0207158, IMG submission 153512) | Enriched cells from forest soil in Barre Woods Harvard Forest LTER site, Petersham, Massachusetts, United States -... | ecosystem: Environmental > Terrestrial > Soil > Temperate forest >... | reverse complement strand
CCGGCAAGGCCGTCGTTGCCGGCGCTGCCTGGGTTTCCGCCGGCGCCGTTAAAGCATTCGATCCACCCGTTGCAGCCAACGTAGCTGGCGTGCGCCACCGTGGCGATGGGGGTGGTGAAGGTACTGTCGTAGACGGGGAAGGGCTGTTGGTAAGGATCCGAGGGACACTCGTAAATCTTCAGATGCAGGAGCGAGATCTGTGCGTTTACTCCGATCCCCACCGGCTGGCTGAAATTGATCTGCTTGTATACGTTGTCCTGTTCGATGTAGGGCAGTAAGAAGGCCGCCCAGCCCCAACCCGGCCCCACGTCGTTGTCGGGGGTGCTGTTGGGGTTCGTGTTGCCATCTACGTATCCGGGAGGAAACCAGCCCATCGTGTCGTGATGGTTGTGCAGCGCTAGGCCGATCTGCTTGAGGTTGTTGGTGCATTTCATACGCGCGGCAGCCTCGCGGACTTTTTGCACCGCGGGGAGCAACAGACCCATCAGAATCGCGATAATGGCGATGACAACCAGCAATTCAATCAGCGTGAAGGCGGTTCGGCGTGGCAGGCGCATGTCAGTCCCTTTCGTTATACCTGGTATGACAACGGTATTACGAAGTATAATACCCGACCAGAAACCACCGTCAAGACTGCATGCGGGAGATTTCCATATTCTCCCATCACGTAGCCTGGAACGAATGGAAGAAAGGTATCGATCGAATGGAAAAATGCGTCTGTGGTTTGCGTTTTTCGGAATTGCGTTCTAGGTTTCCGTTGTGACGGCGGGCGCTTGCCCGGCGTTGCATGGAAAAGAAGACGGCGTTTTTGGCCGTCCTCGACAAAGGCAAACCCGTCGTGAGGCGGGGACGCAAAGCTATGGGCTCTTAACCGTCCGAGGGGGGACGGATAAGGCTGCCAGGCTACCGAAGGGATGGACGGGACCCGTAAGTATGCTTGGTTTTCCGGGCTTCCGCGAGGAAGCCCGGATTTTTTTGCGCCTCACCTTTAGGGCGCGTTGTTCGCATTTCACACCCGGAATCGCGCCTGGCTTGCCGTTTCGCGCTCGCTCAAGCTTCCTTCCCACTCCACGTTTTCTTAGAAACCACTGCCCTCAGCTGAATAGCACAGCTGCGTGGCACGAATCCCTCAAAACATGGCGGGAATATGACGGCCTCGACCAATGGTCCGTTGTCATTCGCGTCATTCGAGCGCCGTTGGGCGACAATTGGACCGCCCAAGCTTCCGCGGACAACTCTCACCGGGGTCGGCAAAGTGGCTGGCATGAATTCTGACTTATGCGTACGCGGCTCGTCCTACAGCGGCCCCGGCGGCATCGGCGGCTTCGCGTTGTACTTGTTCATCGCCCGCGCGATGATCCAGTCCGGCAGCAGGGCGGTCAGCTTCATTAGCCACGACATCCGTTTCGGGAAGTTGTACACCTTCACTTTTCGTTCCAGGGCGCCGGCGATCCGCCGCGCCGCCGCCTCGGCTTCCATCACGAACGGCATGTGAAACTCATTCACGGCGGTCATCGGCGTCTTCACAAACCCGGGACAGATCGTCGTTACCGAGATTCCGCGACCTCGCAACTGAATCCGCAACCCTTCCATGTAGACGTTCAGACCCGCCTTGCTCGCGCAGTACGCCGACTCCCCCGGCAACCCTTTGTACGACGCCATGCTCGACACCGCCGCCAGGTGCCCCTTGCCGCGCTTCAACATCTCCGGCAAAACCGCCTCGATGCAATAGATCGTCCCGAGCAGGTTGATGCGGATCATCTTTTCGTTATCGCCGATGTTGATCGGATCAACCAGCGTCGGCGCGCCTACCCCCGCGTTGGCGACGAGGAGATCGACTGGCCCCAACTTCCTGCTTAGTGAATGAATTGCCTCCAGAGTCTGCTCCCGGTTGCTCACGTCGGCCGGCGCCAGTGCCGCCGTTCCGCCGGCCTGTTCGATCTCTTTCGCCAGTTTTTCAAGTTGCTCAGGGCGGCGCGCGAGCAAGCCGACTTTGCATCCCCTGCGGGCCAATTCTTTGCACAGTGCCCAGCCAATCCCGCTGGAAGCCCCGGTGACCACGGCGACCTGATCGGCGAACGACATCGATCCTCCCGGCACTCGCGCTTCCTTCGGGAAACTGCCTTTAACCGGCAATCCCACCGCGACCGTTCCAGTTTAGAACGCGGCGTTACTTTCTCGAAAGCAACGCGATGATGCAAGGCCCATTCACCCTATCCCGCATGGCATACTTCGCATGGACGCGCTGGCCAACCGGCATGCGGTCTGCGAGAATCAAGGCTGATCATCCCTTTGTTTGGCTGACACTTTCGGTCAAACGGTGAAGGACCAAGGTATGACCCGGAGCCGGCGAATCCCATTTGTGTTGCTAGGTTGGGCGCTCGCTTGCCCATGTTTTGCTGCCGAGCCGGTCGCCCCCCCGCCTCCCAAACGCTACGACGTCCGCCTTCGCTACCAGATCGACGCCTTCCGAAAGGAACGGCTGGAGCAATTCAACAAACTCCTTGAACACTTCAAGGAAATCGGCTTTGACAAGAACCCCGGTCCCGACGACGAGCCGGAAAACCCCAAAGCCACGCGCATGACCGGGTCAATCGACTCGGAAAACGCGCGCAAGTTACTGCTCGATCGTCACGTCAAGAGCCTTATCTTGCTCCCCGCCGGCGGCATGGTTCCCGAGGGCGACACGCCGGTGCGAGTGCAACTTGAACTGGTGGGAGGCTTGAATGCGCGCGGCCAACAAAACCTTGCGGAACAGGTGCGCGAAGTGCTGACGCCGCTCGGATTCAAGGAAGCGGTCGGATACGAAACCACGGGCAATCGCAAGCTGATCGGCATGATCCCGGGCGGCAAACTCGACGCATTGCTAGAGGATTTGCGAAAACTGCCCGCGCCGGAGAAGTTGGACGCACCCTTCGCTTCGCGCTCGCCGTTGCTTGTGACCGAGGTAATGCTGGGCCTACCGCCAACCAAGGAACGCCCCGTCGCCACCGAAGCGCCCAAGGGTCAAGAGAAACTCACGCCCGAATTGCGAACCCTTCTCCCCAAGGACAAAACGCCGGGCAAGGTCGAACGCATGGAGGTGATTTTGGCCAGCACGCCAGCCGAAATGGACCGCGACTGGCTGCAAACGTTGACGCGTGCCGTTCCCGACCTGGCGATTGAAGGCCGGGTCGGCCCGCTCGTGACCGTGCGCGGTCCCGTGACCGACGCGATTGTTCTTGCCGCGCTGCCGGCGGTCTCAACTGTGCGTCTGCCGCGCTCCGGTGAGCCGCGTCTTGTGTCGGAGGGCAGGAACGATCCCAAAGAGGTGCTTTCGGCCAGCGGCCTTGAGCGCCTGCACAAACTCGGCCACAAGGGCGCCAAGGTCAAACTTGCGATCATCGACGGTGACTTCCGCGGGTGGCAAGGACTCGTCGCCGACAAGAAACTTCCAGGCGGCACGCGCTTACTCGATTTAACTGCGGAACGCAACAACAACCTCCTGCCAGACCCGATGCCTGGCGACGATAAGGCGATGGGGCTCGGTGCACGCGTTGCCTTGGCGGCCGCCGCAGCCGCGCCGGGCGTCGAACTCACGCTCATCCGCGTCGATCCCGCGTCGCCTTACCAGGTATTCGAGGTTGCTCGTCATATCAACGGCGATGCGGTGCATTCGGAGAACCTCGACGCCCGCTATCAGCACCTCGGCTACGTTCGCAGGGAATTGGAAGAACGCCAAGAACTGCTCCTGATCGAAAAGGCACTTGCCTTCAAGAGCATCGCCGGCGAAGAGGAGGACCGCGCCAAGAAACGCCGTGACGACTACCGCGCGAAGGAGGCCAAGTATATCCAGGACGAAAAGGACTACCAGGCCGCCCTGCAACGCTACCTGCAACTGCGCCGCGACCTGGCGTCGCTGAAGGGCATCCAAATCGTGGCCTCGTCGCTGGCGTGGAACGAAGGACAGCCGGTGGACGGCGGCGGCGCGCTGAGCCGGTATTTTGACGACGAACCTTTCAAGGCCGCGCTCTGGTTCCAGTCCGCCGGCGACACGCGCGGCCAGGCTTGGTCCGGTCTCTTCCGAGACGCCAATGGTAACGGCGTCATGGAGTTCACCGCGCCGGACAAGCCGCTTCCCAAGGATCGCTGGACGTCCGAACTCAATTTCCTTGCGTGGCAGCCCGTGAAGGGCGACAAAGTGCTTGATTTGCCTGCCAAAATGCGAATGCGCGTTTCGATCCAGTGGCGCGAACCGCACGACGCGGACGTTGCGAAGGACGCCTCCGATCCTTACCGGACACCTCTGGCCAACCTACGTCTTCTATTGCTTCGGCAACTCGATCCAGTGGGCAAGACGCGGCCGGCCGATGATCTGGAAGTCGTTGCCCAGTCGGTGGGATTGCCACAGCGGCTCGACAACGAACGCAGCTCGGCAACGTACGAGCAAACCGTGGAATTCGAGGTTAAGGACGCGGGCCGCTATGCGCTCCGCGTCGAGGGTTTGGTTCCCGCCAGCATTCGACCTGCAAGTGCGCCGACGCTTCCAGCCCTGGAAATGAAATGGGAATTGCACCCGCGCGTTTTCGTCGAAACACTGGACGGCCCCGGCCGTGTGCTGTTGCAAGACTACGCGACCGAACAGGCCGGCGTCGGCGTCCCGGGCGACGCGCGTGCCGTCATCACCGTCGGCCCGGCCGACCACAGCGGCGCCGCGCGGCCATCGCTCGGGCGCGGCGTTTTCAATCAGGTGCCGAATGCCAAACCCGACGTGCTGTCCTTTGATCTGCTAGGGACCGACAACGGTTCGGAACTCTTCGGCGCGGGCGAGGCGACCGGATTCGCCGCCGGGTTCGCGGCGACGACACTCAGCGGGCGCTTCGCGGTTGAAGTTCCTGGAGAGCGTCCAGGCGAAACCGGGCGACGTGCTCCGAGTGCCGAACGACTGGCCGCGTGCCGGGAAATAAAGCCGCGAGAATCCGGCGAGCTAGGACAAGTTGTCTGTCCGCGCTCGCCGGAGGCTCGCGGCTAAACGAATTTCGCGCTTATTCCTTCTTCCGCTTGTAAATGATCGTCATCATCACGGAATCCTTGCCTTCCTTTCCCCCAATTGACATCGTCATCGTGAAGCTATCCTTGTTCTTGAACTCCGTGACCATTTGGTACTTGGCCATATTGCCGTCCGGTCCGGGGCCTTCCGAGGTCATGGTCAGAGTCTTTTTCTCCTTGTCGTAGGTTCCCTCTATGTCCCAGGCTGCTGGGTGCATCGCGAAACGCGTTATCTTTGGCGACCCGGCTACTGGCACGAATATCGGCCGGACTGGGTCTGGGTGCCCGCTACCTACATCTGGACGCCCGCCGGCTACGTGTTCGTGGACGGCTACTGGGACCGGCCGCTGGAACGACGCGGGCTGCTCTTCGCCCCCATTCGCGTCGCGTCCGCCTTGTTCGGAACGGAATGGACCTATGTCCCGCGCTACGTCGTGCAGCCGGATTTCCTCTTCGGCGCCCTGTTCGCACGGCCGTCCTACTACCATTACTACTTCGGCGATTTCTTTGAGCCCGATTACGAAACACGCGGCTTCGTTCCCTGGTTCGATTATCGGGTCGGCAAGGGGAGCTACGATTCGAACTTTGCCTACTACCGCCATCGCTACGGCGATCAGGGCTGGGAACGCAACCTGCGCGATTACTACGGGGGCCGGACCAAGGGCGACATTCCCCGCCCCCCGCGCACCCTCGAACAGCAGACCACGGCCGTCACCAAGATCACGAACGACAAGACCGTAAACGTCAACGTCAATAAGAATATCAACATTACTAATATCCAAAACGTCAACGCGCTCTCACCGGTGGCCAAGGTCCACAACACCACCGTGACGAGTCTCTCTTCACTGAGCAAGGACGCGACGGGTGGGAAGAAGGTGGAAAACCATGTCCTCAAGGTAGAGACAATGCCCAAGGAGCAGCAAGCCGAGGCGCGCAAGGCCGTCACACAGTCGCGAGAGGCCGCTCAGCGCCGGCAGCAGGAGGAAGCCAAGATCCTCGCCGGTGGCACGGCCCCGGTCAAGCCCGCCGACCAACCCAAGGCGGTCAAGATTACGCCGCCGAAGACGATCGCGCTTCCGCCCAGCGGTCCGAAGCCGCCACCACCTCCGGCGCCGCCGCCGCCGCCAAAGCCGCCCGCGCACGTGGAGAAACCGATTCCGCAACACGAGCCCCCCAAGCCGCCGGCGCCGCCGAAGCAAGTGGCGCCGCCTCCTCCTCCGAAGAAGGAGCCTCCAAAGGAACCACCCCCTCCTCCGCCGAAGAAGGAACCGCCGACTCCACCAAAGAAGGAGCCGCCGACTAAAGAAAAGCCGGACGGACTGATGTGACGGACGATCTCCATCTCTCCAGTCGTAACTAATCACAAGAGAAGGGCCGCCCGTTCGCGGACGGCCCTTCTCGATTTGCACGCTGGCACGCCTCGCGCGACATTAGATGTCTTCTTGGAAATGGCTGTCGTTGGCCGGCCGTAAGCGGCTTAGGTGTAACCAACCGCTGCGCGAATGAGGTTCCGTTCCTGGTCGCCCTTTCGCTCAAACCCGGCTGTCTTGTGCCCGGGCGGCGCCGGCGCCGCCCGGGAATGTCACGGAATAGGATTTGCCATTCTCGGCGTCGCCGGCCCATTCCATTCTCGCGCCCAGCAATTCGCACAAGCGCTGGACAATCGAGAGCGCTATAGTTTCGCTGATCAAAGGTGGCGCCGGCTGAAAGCCGGACGGGGGAGCGCGCATCGGAATCGGTTCGGTTTGGGCCGAGGGGCGTCCCGCTTCCACATCCACGCCGCTACACGTCACGCCTAACTTCCAGGGTCCCGTCCCGCCCGGGCCGCACGTTCCGTAGATAACCGTCACGCCGCCGCGCTTGATGGATTGCAAAGCAATGCGCGCCAGATAGTGGGCGATGTGTCGCACCCTTCCACCGTCGCCTTCGACGCCTAGCGCGGCTGGGCCTCGGGCACTCAAGAACACGCCGCGCGCGCCGGCCACCGGCTGCAACTCCTCGCATAGTTGTTCGACCACCGCGGCTACGTCGAACGACTCCACCTTGCGATGCTCCTGGCCCGCCTGTAAACTTGCCAAACTAGCTAGTTCGTTCAGCAAGGCGTTCATCGACGCCACGCCCTCTCGGACCATAGTCACGAATTCGGCGCGCATTGTCTCGGAAACCCTTTCCTGGTTCAGCACCGTGATGGAGTTCTTGACCACGCCGAGGAGCCCGCGCATGTCATGGACGGCTTCCCGCCAGGTTTCCCCGGTCTGGCGCGCCGCCTCCGCTTGTTCCGCCAGTTCTCGCTCCAGAGCACGAACGCGGTCGGCCGCCTTGGCAGCCGGTTCCGTCGCGGGCCGTTCATCGTCCTTCCGCGCATGCTTCATCGCGAACCACGTTTCTATCTTGGCTGGTCGCTGCCCTGCCCACTGCGGGCGATCGGGAAAGACAAGTCCGCAATATTACCAGCCTACCAGGCTCCTTGTTTGCAAAACCGCACGATGTAGAGTAATCTCAAAGCCGAAAGTCGCGCTTGCGAAGTCTGCCGATTATGTTCGTACGCGCTTCTGGCAAGATCCTTCCAAGAATCACGACCGTATTACCCGGCATCAGTTTACGCGATTGCCGGCATAGGAACAGCGCATGCCTCGCACACCTCCGACCGAATCATCTTCGCCATCCTCCCTTCCGGCGTCTCAAAGCGTCAGCGGTCCGGTAAGGTTGAAGCGGCGTATCCTGATCGCCGATGACAGCAATACGACGCGCGTCCAACTCCAGAAACTGCTCGAAACTGACCCCAACCTTTCCGTCGATCTTGTCAGTGATGGCCGCGAAGCGCTGGCGGCGTTGACCGAGCGCCCCTACAGCATTGTGCTGACGGACTTGAAGATGCCCCGCCTCGACGGCATGCAACTCATCGAAGAAGTGCAAAAACTGCGCCTCCCGGTGGCGATCATCGTCACCACCGGTTACGGCAGCATCGACGAGGCCGTGCGCGCCATGCGCATGGGAGCGACCGATTTCCTCACCAAGCCCATCGATCTGGATCACCTGCGCCTGGTCGTGGCACGCGCGCTGCGCGAACGCGCGTTGCACGACGAGGTGGCCTCTCTACGTGAGCAGTTGCACGACCGCTACGCGTTCCACAACATCCTCAGCAAAAGCCCGCGCATGCACGAGGTCTTCGAGCTGATCGGCAACGTCGCGCAGACAACCACCACGGTCCTGATCGAGGGAGAAACGGGCACGGGCAAGGAGCAAGTCGCCCGCGCCATTCACGAGGCGTCGTCGGCGCGAACGGGCGCCTTCATCGCCATTAACTGTGCCGCCGTGCCGGAAACCCTCTTGGAAAGCGAACTGTTCGGTCATGAAAAAGGTGCGTTCACCAGCGCCGTCGGCCAGCGAAAAGGGCGCTTTGAATTGGCCGACGGCGGCACGCTTTTCCTTGACGAAGTCGGCGATGTCCCGGCTCCCATGCAAGCCAAGCTGCTCCGCGTCCTCCAGGAACGGCGCTTCGAGCGCGTGGGCGGCGCCGAATCGATTGAAGTGGATGTGCGCGTCATCGCAGCCACCAACCGGTCTCTGCAACAGCTGGTTAAAGACGGCAAGTTCCGTGAGGACCTTTATTATCGCCTGAACGTGGTAAAAATCGACCTGCCGCCGCTTCACGAACGCACCGAGGACATTCCGCTGTTGGCGATGCACTTCGCCGAGAAATATGCGCGCCCGGGTTCGGGGCCCAAGCAGATCACCCCCGAGGCCATGGAGATTCTGCTGAGCTATCATTGGCCGGGAAATATTCGCGAGCTGGAAAACGCGATCGAGCGAGCGTGTGTCACGTCCCGCGACGATTTGATTCGGCCGGAGAACTTGCCGCCCGACGCAACGGCGCCCGCCAAGACCAACGTGCCCCTTCAGGTCGATCTTTCCCGATCGCTTCCCGACCAGCTGAGTGAGCTTACCGCCTCCTTCGAGGAACGTTATTTGCGCAAGGCTTTAAAGAAGACCCGTGGACATATCGGCCGCACGGCTCACATCACCGGCCTATCACGGCGGAGTATTTCTGATAAGATTACACAATACGGCATTGACAAATCCTTATTCAAGCAAGACTGACGATTGTGGACAACGGACTATCCACCGCTCAGCGGCGCTCGGCTCAACACCGCGTAAACCGGGCCACGGGAAGTGAGTTCGCTGCTCAGAACGTGGATTTCGCTCGCGCGCGTCTCACCCGCGCGCCAGTTGGAGACTTTCTCCAACGCGGGCAGGAGGATTGATCCCGCGCGATCACCCTTGACTCGTTCCATTTCCTTTTCGCGTTTGTTCCGGGGTTGGAGCATCAGCACCGATCCGGCGCGTTCGCCCTTGACCCGGCCAAGGGTGATATGTGGCGTGAATAGGCGCTCTTCGCGCCGGTAGACGCCGAGGTCCAGCAGCGGCGTTTCCAGCGCGTCGTGGAGGGCACGAACCTCCTCACTACCTTCCCCAATGCCGACCCAAACCACGCGCGGCCGGCGGATGTTTGGGAAGCACCCGACCGTTTCCACGCTGACCGCGAACGCCTCATGGGCCTGGCACACATCCTTGGCGGCCCGGCAGACGTCCGTAACGTCGCGCTCGTCCACCTCCCCGAGAAACAACATGGTGACGTGAAGATTCTCCGGCTCGACCCATTTCACGTCCGCGCCGGTTGCCGCCAACCGGTCCTGTAGGTCGATGAGGCGGTCGCGGATCGCTTTCGGCAGCGGCAGCGCGATAAAGGTACGTAAGCGCGACATGATGATTCCACGTTCAAGGCGAGCGAGAATGCCGGTTGAATCCGCATTCTATGGCCTGGAAAGGGGAACACACAACTGTGGAAATATCGGCGAACCCACGGAATTGGTTTCACGATTCGTGGGCGCATCGGTATGCTCCCTCTCACGCGGTACGAAACTCAACCAATCAGGCCCCCCGGAGGAAGCGCCGTGGCGATCAACGAAGCGAAGCTCAATGAGTTCATGGGCAAAGCAGTGGGCGACATTGGGGCGGCCATGAGCGCCACGCTGGTGCTGATTGGCGACAAACTGGGGCTTTACAAAGCGATGGCCCACGCCGGGCCTATGACATCCGCGGAACTCGCCAAGAAAACGGGCACTGGTGAGCGCTACATCCGCGAGTGGCTGCCCAATCAAGCGGCAGGCGGTTACGTGACCTATGACGCGGCCACGGGGAAATACACACTTCCTGAAGAGCAGGCGTTCGCCTTGGCTGATGAAGGCAGCCCGGCGTTCATACAAGGTGCGTTTCAGATCATCGCATCGCTCTTTCGCGACGAACCGAAGATTACTGAGCGATTCAAGAGCGGCGAGGGAATGGACTGGGGCGAACACGATCGCTGCCTCTTCGAGGGAACTGAGCGCTTCTTCCGGCCCGGCTACGTCGGCAACCTGATCGCGAACTGGATTCCCGCACTGGATGGCGTGGATGAGAAGCTGCGTAAAGGAATCAAGGCGGCCGACATCGGGTGCGGCCACGGGGCGTCAACCATCCTCATGGCGCAAGCCTTCCCCAAATCGGAATTCGTCGGCTTTGATTATCACGAACCATCGATCCTGGCGGCACGCCAGAGAGCCGAGAAAGCCGGCGTGGCCGGCCGGTGTCGTTTCGAGGTCGCGCGCTCGACCGACTATCCGGGCAAGGGATACGGCTTCGTCGCCCATTTCGATTGCCTGCACGACATGGGCGATCCGGTGGGCGCCGCCCGCCACGTCAAGGAAACGCTCGCCCCGGATGGGACGTGGATGATCGTCGAGCCATTCGCGGGGGACAAAGTCGAGGACAACCTCCACGCGGTGGGACGCGTGTTTTACGCGGCTTCAACGATGGTCTGCGTTCCCGCGTCACTGGCTCATCACGGCCCTGCCCTCGGCGCACAGGCCGGGGAGGCGCGGTTGCGACAGGTTGTCACCTCCGGCGGGTTCACACGGTTTCGCCGGGCGACGCAAACGCCGTTTAATTTGGTGTTGGAAGCTAGGCCGTAGGGTAGGCTATGCCCACCGCGAGGTTGTGTGCCGGCCTCCGGTCACTGACGCTTCCAGCTCACCAAGGGGGAGTTGCCGTTTGCACCGTTTCCTATCGGTGGGAGCAGCTGCGCTTGTTTGCCGATAAGTGACATTCGATGCCAATAAGCGACAATGGCGCCGGGTCGGGGAGATGTAGGAATCGAACTGCTTTATCGATACTCCAATTCAAACCACCGATTTCTACGCGTCCGCCTGCTCCTCGGCCTTCTCGCCGCCTTCCAGCCAGGACCAACCGCAGCTCCGGCAGCGCTCGGCGGTCATGGGGCGGTCACACGCCAGGCAGCGGACCACCGAGAATCCGCCCTGTTCAAAGGCCTCACGGTCACGTCGGGCGGTCTCCATTTCCTCGATCACCGCCTCGGCGCGCTCGCGGTCGCTGGCGGAGACGTAGACTCGTACCCAGCCGAGCAATTCACCCATGTCGTGCCCAGCCGTGAAGGCGCGGATTCCGGCCGCCTCCAAGGCGCAGCGGGTCGCCTCGGCCGCCCCCGCGCCGCCCTGGTACTGAGCCACGGAAATCGGATCCTGCAACATGCCACGCCGCCGTCTACACGAACTGGAACGCACTGCGCTGGTACTCCTCAATTCCCACCTGTGCCATCAATTCGCGAAACGCGCGGTTCTTTTTCTCACTCCCAAAGCCAACAACGGCTCGCTTCAGGGTCTTAAGCATTAACAGACTCTTGTAGTCCCGGAACTCCATGCGTCGAGCATCCATATGGACGAACTCCTCAAGTGCGGGAGCTTGGCAAAGTGCATCTAGATCTTCGAGCCCCGCCATGGTTTCCAAATACAACCTACGGAGTCCCTTCAGGGCTGACAAATCAGGAAGCCGTCGAACATTGCGCAAAGAATGAAGAAACACAAACTGAAGCCCCCTCATCGTTGAAATGACGGAGAGATCGCTCAGCCCCTTCACCTGCCACAGGTGCAGGTACTTCACTCCATTCATGCTCTCCAGCGCCGATAGATTGGTTGTGCCTCCAAGCTTCATGTCGAATGACCAGAGCCCGTTCAGGCTTCGGATAAAACCAAGGCCTGGGACCGTGACGGAACGCAAGGTCAGGTCTTCCAATTGCCGTAGCTGCCCGATCACTTCGATGTCTTTCCGCTGGCCTTCTATGTAGAGAGTTCGGAGTTGACTGAACTTCTGTAACACTCCAAGGCTAGGTTTTTTTGACTTGGTCGCACCCAGGGAGAGTTTGGTTAGGCGGCTCCCGTGAAGGTCGGCAAGAAACTCGAAGCCTTCGAGGTCGTAAATGCCAACCGACAGGCTTTCCAACTCAGGGAGCGCACTTATTTGGTCCACTCCATGGGCGTTCCTCAGGCAGTCCGCGGCGAAACGGCGGACATTCTTTAACCGAGACAAAAACGAGAGATCACAACGCGCCGAGTAGAACCCGTAGACGCGAAGCTCGATGTCTGGGCGGTTGGGAAAGAGACACTCGTTGAGAAGCTCCCACGTTCTCGGTTCGACAGGCTCCGCGGTCTGCAAGACCCGAATAACTCGATTAGCGACAAGCGACTCGACTTCTGCCAGCGTAAGGGACTTAACAAAACTCACGCGGTCCGGTGAGAGCTTGCGTTCGGAGAGAGGCATGACAGATGTCAGCTCGGCTATCTGGTAACTGAAAAGACCTAAGTGGCAACTCAGACCATGCGGCGTAGGGCCGCACAGCAAGGGAGTCTACTTGGTTGACTCGACGTGTCAAGCGCCTGCGGCAACCGGGCTTCGGAACAGCCGAGGAAATGCCCAAGTTCGGAACGGTACCAGATCTACGCGGCGTCAGCTGACGCCCATTTTTCGTGGAATGAATCGCCCAAAAAGTGGAACGCATTTTGATGCCAATGAATGACAGCCCCCTTTTGTCACTCATTGACAACGTCAATGAACGACAGTGAGCGACACGCCTGTCACTCATTGACATTCAAGCCAGACAGGGGGTGTGGAGCAGTTGGAAGGAATGAATCTTGACTGATGGGTGGCGAAGCTCAAAACGCCAACATCTTCCGATACGTCTCCAGCCGCTGGTCGATTTCCTGGCGGGTCGTCCGTCGCAAGCGGTCGAGGCTGAAGTCTTCAACGACGAAGCTCGCCAGGACGGTTCCGTAGGCCATGGCGCGGCGGAGGTCGTGGGCGGTGGCGGCCGTTTCATCCTTGAGCGCGCCCAAGATCCCTCCCGCGAACGTGTCGCCCGCGCCGGTGGGGTCGACAACATCGGAGGTGGGGTACGCCGGCATAACCAACAGACCGTCTTCGCTGAAAAGCATCGCCCCGTGCTCGCCTTTCTTCAGGATGACGAATCGCGGTCCCAGCTTCCGCACCGCCTGGCCGGCGCGCACCAGATTGTCCTCGCCCGTTAGCAAACGGGCTTCGCTGTCGTTAAGCAGCAGGCCATCGATCCGCGGCAGCAAGGCCAGCAGGTCATCTTTCTGGTTCTCGATCCACAAATCCATGGTGTCGGCCAGGACCAGGCTTGGATTTTTTACCTGTTCCAGCACGCGCGCTTGCAGCACGGGGCTGCCGTTGGCCAGGAAGACATGCGAACTGTCGCGGAATGCCGTTGGAAGGACAGGGTTGAAGGTCCCGAACACATTCAGGTGGACTTCCAACGTGTCGCGCGTGTTCAAATCGCGGTGGTAACGACCCTTCCAGCGAAAGGTTTGGCCCTTCTCGGTCGTCAGGCCGGCTAAGTCGATGCCGCGATCGGCCAGAAGTTGCCGCCGATCCGCCGGAAAATCCTCGCCGACGACGCCCACCAGGCGTGGCTTCGTGAAGAAGCTGGCCGCGTAGGACGAGAAGACCGCCGAGCCGCCGATGACGTCATTCACCGATCCGGCCGGGGTTTCAAGCGAATCAAAGGCGATCGAGCCGACAACAAGCAAAGACAAGGATCAACCTCCATGAAAGTCAATATGCAGTCTTATACGAATCGCGGGGAAGCAGTCGGGGAGCGTCATGCGCCGTTTTCGTCGGCCGCGGCCGAGGCTTCTCCCGCGGTGAGGAGAACGCCGCCGCGCCCTTCGACCAGCGTGAGCGTGATGCCTTCCTGGGCCAGCTTCTTGTCCTGCTTGAAGATTTGGCGTTTCCAGGTGACGACGCCGCGCCGGCCGCGCCCGCGCGGTTCCTTGTGCAGCACCTCGGAGCGGACACGGAGCGTATCGCCGATATAGACCGGTTCGTGGAAGCGCCATTCGCGGACCTCGAGAATGGCCAACGTTCGCATGGGCGGGGCGAACAAGCCCAGGCCGCTACCCACCGAAAACACGAGCAGACCGTGGGCAATTGGCCGGCGGAACGGCGTCGTAGCGGCGAATTCATGATCGATGTGGATGGGATTGAAATCGCCGCTCATTCCGGCGAAGTTCACAATATCGGCTTCGGTGATGGTACGGCCAAGCGATTCCCAATGCTGGCCGACTTCCACGTCGTCGTAATAAAGATGAAAATTCGTGAAGGACATGGTCGTTTTCCCTGAGCCTCGGTGGCCCCTTCCCGCAGGGGAGTTTAACGAAAACGGGGGAGTTTCGGCAAGCTATTCCGGGTGGAAGATCACGGCGTTGCCTTCGGCAGCAGCGGCGTTGGCCGACGGTCCTTGGTATTCAGATCAACTCCCACATAAACGACTTCGGCCGTTGTAACTTGCAGCACTTCCTGGTTTCGCTCGGCCTCGACCTGTACTTGCATGGTAATCGAAGTTCGGCCCATGCGAATGAGGCGGGTCCAAAACTTTACCACATCGCCGACCAGCACGGGCTGGAGGAACTCGACGCGATTCATCGCCACGGTGGCTAGGAACGGCGGAGGCCCGCCGGCCTTCGCGATTTCATGGCGGCCGCCGATGGCGCCCGCCTGGTCAAGATAACTGAGGATAACGCCGCCAAAGATCGTGCCGTGCGGATTCGTGTCGCGCGGCATCATGACGACTTGAATCGCAAGGTAGGGATCGCCCATGACTTCGCTCCTTCCGCGCGGTATCGCACCTAAAGTGGTTTCTACTATCCTATGAGCAAGGCTGAAAGAGAAAGCTGTGCGAACCTGCCCGACGCAGCGGCCGAGCTTTCGGAGTCGATTCATGTTGGACGTTGATGCCCTTCGCCGCCAGTTTCCCGCGCTTAACCTTCAACGCGACGGCGTTCAGCCGGTTTTCCTCGACGGCCCCGGCGGAACCCAGGTCCCCCAACGTGTCATCGACGCGATGGTTCATTATCTGACAACCTGCAACGCCAATCACGGCGGAGAGTTTGCCACTAGCCGCGAGTCGGATCGGATCACGCAGAGCGCCCATCAAGCGATGGCGGACATGCTCCATGCGCGCGGGCCGGAGGAAATCGCCTTTGGCCAAAACATGACCAGCCTGACTTTTCACCTGAGCCGGTCGCTCGCCAGGACGTGGAAACCAGGAGACGAGGTGCTGGTCACGCGGATGGACCACGATGCCAACGTTCGCCCGTGGGTGCTGGCCGCCCGCGACGCCGGCGCGACCGCGCGCTTCGTCGATATGCGCCCCGAGGACTGCACGCTCGATCTTGACGACCTGAAACGACAGCTCGGCCCGCGCACCAAGCTGGTTGCAGTGACCTGTGCATCGAATGCAGTCGGTACAATCAATGATGTGAAGCGCGTCTCACGCATGGCCCATGATGCCGGCGCGCTTGTCTTTCTGGACGCCGTGCACTACGCGCCGCATGGTCCAATCGACGTGCAAGACTGGGGCTGTGATCTCCTGGCGTGTTCCGCGTACAAGTTCTTCGGCCCGCACGTCGGCATTCTGTGGGGCAAACGTGAGTTGTTGACCGAATTGACGCCCTACAAAGTGCGCCCCGCCGAGGACACGCTGCCGCAACGCTGGATGACCGGAACCCAGAACCACGAAGGACTGGCCGGCGTGGCCGCCGCCGTGGACTATCTGGCTGAGATAGGCCGGACTCAGCCCGCGTCAGCCGAACGGTTTCCGCACTTGAAGGGCCAAAGCAGAGATATCCGCGCCGGCCTCGCTGCGATCCAGGAGTATGAGTCCGGGCTTGCCCGAAAGCTCCTCGCCGGCTTGGCCGAGCGGCCGCGCTTTAAGGTCTGGGGCATCACCAAACCGGAGCAATTGGCGTGGCGAGCGCCAACCGTGTCCATCACGCAGGCGGACCGACCGGCCCTGCAAATCGCGGAACACCTCGCCGCCCGGCACGTTTATACCTGGAGCGGCAACATGTACGCGCTGGAATTGACGGAACGCCTGGGCCTGGAAGCCTCCGGCGGCGTTTTGCGCTTGGGCCTTGTGCATTACAACACGGCGGAGGAGATCGATCGGCTTCTCACGGTGTTGGATGACCTGTGATTCCTGGTCGGTTCGCAGTTGGCGTTGCTTTTCCAAGGCGAAAACGCATGATGGTGCGTTAACGGAATGGCCCCAACCTCAGCCGCTTTCCCAGTGCAAGGATGCCGTCGATGAAAGGCCGGAACCTCTCGCTGTCGCTTCCGCGGCGGTTCATTTGCGATCTGGTCCATTTCGCGCGCCAGGTGCCCTCGGTTCCGGTGCAGCGGCGCATGAACCTGGCCGCAGTCCTATCCGCTCGCCAGGCGGCGCAGCCACGGCCGAGCTGGGCTGCGATTTTCACGAAGGCTTACGGGTTCGTATCGGCGGCCCGGCCGGAACTTCGGCGCGCGTTCTTGCCTTATCCTTGGCCGCACCTGTACGAGCATCCTATCACCATCGCGTCGGTCGCCGTGGAAAGGCGTTACCAAGACGAGGAAGGCGTCTTCTTCGGCCATTTGCGCGGCCCTGAAACACGCGGCCTGATGGAGGTCGACCGCGACCTTCGTCGCTTCAAGGAAAATGACCTACTGAGCATCGGCTCATTCCGCAATGCTCTGCGCTTCAGCCGCCTGCCGTCGCCGCTGCGTCGCCTAGCCTGGTGGATCAGCCTGAACTGGTGGGGAAGAAAACGCGCGCATTATTTCGGCACGTTCGGCCTGAGCGTCTATTCCGGCCTGGGCGCTGAGTCCTTGCATCCACTTTCGCCCGTGACTTCGGTCTTGAATTACGGCGTGATTGATGAAACCGGGTGGGTGGATGTGCGGCTCGTCTACGATCACCGCGTGCTGGACGGCGGCAACGTCGCCCGCGCCCTTGAACATCTCGAACGGGTGCTGAATAACGAGATTGTCACGGAACTCCGCTACCTGCGCCGCCTGGATGCCGCCTGATCTCCGCCACCAACCCTTCCGACGGCGCATCTTCTCCCAACTTTTACTTGCTCCGAGCCGTTTTAGAGCTTACACCTAGCGATTGCGCGTCCTTCGGCGAACGCGGCCGAACGTCTCGACCGCGAAGACCGAACGCAATGAGAAATGGGAGAGTGTCGCATGCGTGTACTGTCGTCCTTTCTGGCGATCGGCGTCGCCGCGTTCTTATTGGTCGGCGCGCCGGTCGGCGCGGCCGATGAGATCCCCGCCCCGCCGAAGCCGGGGCCGGAGCACGATATCCTGAAGCAAATGGAAGGCACATGGGAGTACACGCTCAAGATGGGCGGCGATGCGAAAGACGCCAAGGAGTCCAAGGGAACCACAACGTCCAAGATGGAGTTGGGTGGCCTGTGGCTCGTCAGTAACCATGAAGGCGATTTCGGAGGAATGAAGTTCCAGGGCAAGGGAATGGACACCTACGACCCGGCCAAGAAGAAGTACCTTGGCGTCTGGGCCGATTCGATGGGGACGTACCCGATGCTTACCGAGGGAACCTACGACAAGGAGAAAAAGACTCTGACCATGACCTCGGAAGGCCCCGGACCGGACGGCAATATGGCCAAGTACCAAATGGTCACGGAGTTCAAGAACAAGGATAGCTTCACGATGACGATGTCAATTGGGGGAAAGGAAGGCAAGGATTCCGTGATGATGACGATCATTTACAAGCGGAAGAAGGAATAAGCGCGAAATTCGTTTAGCCGCGAGCCTCCGGCGAGCGCGGACAGACAACTTGTCCTAGCTCGCCGGATTCTCGCGGCTTTATTTCCCGGCACGCGGCCAGTCGTTCGGCACTCGGAGCACGTCGCCCGGTTTCGCCTGGACGCTCTCCAGGAACTTCAACCGCGAAGCGCCCGCTGAGTGTCGTCGCCGCGAACCCGGCGGCGAATCCGGTCGCCTCGCCCGCGCCGAAGAGTTCCGAACCGTTGTCGGTCCCTAGCAGATCAAAGGACAGCACGTCGGGTTTGGCATTCGGCACCTGATTGAAAACGCCGCGCCCGAGCGATGGCCGCGCGGCGCCGCTGTGGTCGGCCGGGCCGACGGTGATGACGGCACGCGCGTCGCCCGGGACGCCGACGCCGGCCTGTTCGGTCGCGTAGTCTTGCAACAGCACACGGCCGGGGCCGTCCAGTGTTTCGACGAAAACGCGCGGGTGCAATTCCCATTTCATTTCCAGGGCTGGAAGCGTCGGCGCACTTGCAGGTCGAATGCTGGCGGGAACCAAACCCTCGACGCGGAGCGCATAGCGGCCCGCGTCCTTAACCTCGAATTCCACGGTTTGCTCGTACGTTGCCGAGCTGCGTTCGTTGTCGAGCCGCTGTGGCAATCCCACCGACTGGGCAACGACTTCCAGATCATCGGCCGGCCGCGTCTTGCCCACTGGATCGAGTTGCCGAAGCAATAGAAGACGTAGGTTGGCCAGAGGTGTCCGGTAAGGATCGGAGGCGTCCTTCGCAACGTCCGCGTCGTGCGGTTCGCGCCACTGGATCGAAACGCGCATTCGCATTTTGGCAGGCAAATCAAGCACTTTGTCGCCCTTCACGGGCTGCCACGCAAGGAAATTGAGTTCGGACGTCCAGCGATCCTTGGGAAGCGGCTTGTCCGGCGCGGTGAACTCCATGACGCCGTTACCATTGGCGTCTCGGAAGAGACCGGACCAAGCCTGGCCGCGCGTGTCGCCGGCGGACTGGAACCAGAGCGCGGCCTTGAAAGGTTCGTCGTCAAAATACCGGCTCAGCGCGCCGCCGCCGTCCACCGGCTGTCCTTCGTTCCACGCCAGCGACGAGGCCACGATTTGGATGCCCTTCAGCGACGCCAGGTCGCGGCGCAGTTGCAGGTAGCGTTGCAGGGCGGCCTGGTAGTCCTTTTCGTCCTGGATATACTTGGCCTCCTTCGCGCGGTAGTCGTCACGGCGTTTCTTGGCGCGGTCCTCCTCTTCGCCGGCGATGCTCTTGAAGGCAAGTGCCTTTTCGATCAGGAGCAGTTCTTGGCGTTCTTCCAATTCCCTGCGAACGTAGCCGAGGTGCTGATAGCGGGCGTCGAGGTTCTCCGAATGCACCGCATCGCCGTTGATATGACGAGCAACCTCGAATACCTGGTAAGGCGACGCGGGATCGACGCGGATGAGCGTGAGTTCGACGCCCGGCGCGGCTGCGGCGGCCGCCAAGGCAACGCGTGCACCGAGCCCCATCGCCTTATCGTCGCCAGGCATCGGGTCTGGCAGGAGGTTGTTGTTGCGTTCCGCAGTTAAATCGAGTAAGCGCGTGCCGCCTGGAAGTTTCTTGTCGGCGACGAGTCCTTGCCACCCGCGGAAGTCACCGTCGATGATCGCAAGTTTGACCTTGGCGCCCTTGTGGCCGAGTTTGTGCAGGCGCTCAAGGCCGCTGGCCGAAAGCACCTCTTTGGGATCGTTCCTGCCCTCCGACACAAGACGCGGCTCACCGGAGCGCGGCAGACGCACAGTTGAGACCGCCGGCAGCGCGGCAAGAACAATCGCGTCGGTCACGGGACCGCGCACGGTCACGAGCGGGCCGACCCGGCCTTCAATCGCCAGGTCGGGAACGGCACGCGTCAACGTTTGCAGCCAGTCGCGGTCCATTTCGGCTGGCGTGCTGGCCAAAATCACCTCCATGCGTTCGACCTTGCCCGGCGTTTTGTCCTTGGGGAGAAGGGTTCGCAATTCGGGCGTGAGTTTCTCTTGACCCTTGGGCGCTTCGGTGGCGACGGGGCGTTCCTTGGTTGGCGGTAGGCCCAGCATTACCTCGGTCACAAGCAACGGCGAGCGCGAAGCGAAGGGTGCGTCCAACTTCTCCGGCGCGGGCAGTTTTCGCAAATCCTCTAGCAATGCGTCGAGTTTGCCGCCCGGGATCATGCCGATCAGCTTGCGATTGCCCGTGGTTTCGTATCCGACCGCTTCCTTGAATCCGAGCGGCGTCAGCACTTCGCGCACCTGTTCCGCAAGGTTTTGTTGGCCGCGCGCATTCAAGCCTCCCACCAGTTCAAGTTGCACTCGCACCGGCGTGTCGCCCTCGGGAACCATGCCGCCGGCGGGGAGCAAGATAAGGCTCTTGACGTGACGATCGAGCAGTAACTTGCGCGCGTTTTCCGAGTCGATTGACCCGGTCATGCGCGTGGCTTTGGGGTTTTCCGGCTCGTCGTCGGGACCGGGGTTCTTGTCAAAGCCGATTTCCTTGAAGTGTTCAAGGAGTTTGTTGAATTGCTCCAGCCGTTCCTTTCGGAAGGCGTCGATCTGGTAGCGAAGGCGGACGTCGTAGCGTTTGGGAGGCGGGGGGGCGACCGGCTCGGCAGCAAAACATGGGCAAGCGAGCGCCCAACCTAGCAACACAAATGGGATTCGCCGGCTCCGGGTCATACCTTGGTCCTTCACCGTTTGACCGAAAGTGTCAGCCAAACAAAGGGATGATCAGCCTTGATTCTCGCAGACCGCATGCCGGTTGGCCAGCGCGTCCATGCGAAGTATGCCATGCGGGATAGGGTGAATGGGCCTTGCATCATCGCGTTGCTTTCGAGAAAGTAACGCCGCGTTCTAAACTGGAACGGTCGCGGTGGGATTGCCGGTTAAAGGCAGTTTCCCGAAGGAAGCGCGAGTGCCGGGAGGATCGATGTCGTTCGCCGATCAGGTCGCCGTGGTCACCGGGGCTTCCAGCGGGATTGGCTGGGCACTGTGCAAAGAATTGGCCCGCAGGGGATGCAAAGTCGGCTTGCTCGCGCGCCGCCCTGAGCAACTTGAAAAACTGGCGAAAGAGATCGAACAGGCCGGCGGAACGGCGGCACTGGCGCCGGCCGACGTGAGCAACCGGGAGCAGACTCTGGAGGCAATTCATTCACTAAGCAGGAAGTTGGGGCCAGTCGATCTCCTCGTCGCCAACGCGGGGGTAGGCGCGCCGACGCTGGTTGATCCGATCAACATCGGCGATAACGAAAAGATGATCCGCATCAACCTGCTCGGGACGATCTATTGCATCGAGGCGGTTTTGCCGGAGATGTTGAAGCGCGGCAAGGGGCACCTGGCGGCGGTGTCGAGCATGGCGTCGTACAAAGGGTTGCCGGGGGAGTCGGCGTACTGCGCGAGCAAGGCGGGTCTGAACGTCTACATGGAAGGGTTGCGGATTCAGTTGCGAGGTCGCGGAATCTCGGTAACGACGATCTGTCCCGGGTTTGTGAAGACGCCGATGACCGCCGTGAATGAGTTTCACATGCCGTTCGTGATGGAAGCCGAGGCGGCGGCGCGGCGGATCGCCGGCGCCCTGGAACGAAAAGTGAAGGTGTACAACTTCCCGAAACGGATGTCGTGGCTAATGAAGCTGACCGCCCTGCTGCCGGACTGGATCATCGCGCGGGCGATGAACAAGTACAACGCGAAGCCGCCGATGCCGCCGGGGCCGCTGTAGGACGAGCCGCGTACGCATAAGTCAGAATTCATGCCAGCCACTTTGCCGACCCCGGTGAGAGTTGTCCGCGGAAGCTTGGGCGGTCCAATTGTCGCCCAACGGCGCTCGAATGACGCGAATGACAACGGACCATTGGTCGAGGCCGTCATATTCCCGCCATGTTTTGAGGGATTCGTGCCACGCAGCTGTGCTATTCAGCTGAGGGCAGTGGTTTCTAAGAAAACGTGGAGTGGGAAGGAAGCTTGAGCGAGCGCGAAACGGCAAGCCAGGCGCGATTCCGGGTGTGAAATGCGAACAACGCGCCCTAAAGGTGAGGCGCAAAAAAATCCGGGCTTCCTCGCGGAAGCCCGGAAAACCAAGCATACTTACGGGTCCCGTCCATCCCTTCGGTAGCCTGGCAGCCTTATCCGTCCCCCCTCGGACGGTTAAGAGCCCATAGCTTTGCGTCCCCGCCTCACGACGGGTTTGCCTTTGTCGAGGACGGCCAAAAACGCCGTCTTCTTTTCCATGCAACGCCGGGCAAGCGCCCGCCGTCACAACGGAAACCTAGAACGCAATTCCGAAAAACGCAAACCACAGACGCATTTTTCCATTCGATCGATACCTTTCTTCCATTCGTTCCAGGCTACGTGATGGGAGAATATGGAAATCTCCCGCATGCAGTCTTGACGGTGGTTTCTGGTCGGGTATTATACTTCGTAATACCGTTGTCATACCAGGTATAACGAAAGGGACTGACATGCGCCTGCCACGCCGAACCGCCTTCACGCTGATTGAATTGCTGGTTGTCATCGCCATTATCGCGATTCTGATGGGTCTGTTGCTCCCCGCGGTGCAAAAAGTCCGCGAGGCTGCCGCGCGTATGAAATGCACCAACAACCTCAAGCAGATCGGCCTAGCGCTGCACAACCATCACGACACGATGGGCTGGTTTCCTCCCGGATACGTAGATGGCAACACGAACCCCAACAGCACCCCCGACAACGACGTGGGGCCGGGTTGGGGCTGGGCGGCCTTCTTACTGCCCTACATCGAACAGGACAACGTATACAAGCAGATCAATTTCAGCCAGCCGGTGGGGATCGGAGTAAACGCACAGATCTCGCTCCTGCATCTGAAGATTTACGAGTGTCCCTCGGATCCTTACCAACAGCCCTTCCCCGTCTACGACAGTACCTTCACCACCCCCATCGCCACGGTGGCGCACGCCAGCTACGTTGGCTGCAACGGGTGGATCGAATGCTTTAACGGCGCCGGCGGAAACCCAGGCAGCGCCGGCAACGACGGCCTTGCCGG
>Ga0207158_1063_pt2 | contig 23169 bp, 27 predicted proteins | sample Alteio_BWMinHeat_22_FD_153512 | JGI IMG/M metagenome (GOLD analysis project Ga0207158, IMG submission 153512) | Enriched cells from forest soil in Barre Woods Harvard Forest LTER site, Petersham, Massachusetts, United States -... | ecosystem: Environmental > Terrestrial > Soil > Temperate forest >... | reverse complement strand
AGGCAGCCAATTCGTCATTTGTGGGAAAATCGTCCGGTAGAGGGAAGCCTTCGAGCTATCCCAAGGAAGTTTCTCTGCCGCTCGCGCTTCGGCTAGAATTTTATGCAGTTCGGCACGAACAGCGTCCGGGTCGGCGCTATATTCGGGCGTGGGGGAATCATCCCCGATTAGCTCGGACTCTTCTTCTTGGAATAGGTCGCGCTGACGGGCCATATTTTCACACAATTGCGGAACCGAATCGTATGAATCATGCGCGATCTTGTCCCCCGGCGCGACCAACTTGGACGACTTGTCCCCGAACCTCACGGATCGCTTTAGGCTTTCTTTTTCCCGTTGCCTTTCGAGGGAGCTGATTTCGCTTGTTCCTCCGTTAACGCTCCGCCTTGGCGGAGTTCCTCGGCACCGCGTAACGGGCCACCGCAAATTCGGTTCAACAGGTCGGCTTGCGCGGGTTCCACGGCAATGAGGCGACCGAGGACGTGTAATAAATCTAACAGGTCGGTGGTGTACTCAGGCAGCCACCCGTCCGGCTGTTTACCGTCGAGCGGTGACGGTGGCCGTCGGTCGCCAATCACAGGGCGACTGCGATCGAGGCGCCGGTAGCTGAACCAATGCTTGAGGACCTCCTTGCCGGAGACATTATACGCCCACATTTCGGGCGTGACGTTCTCAATATAGCCCTTGCCGACTTTTAGCCGCCGGCTCGCCGGATCATAATCCATAGTGTCGGGCAACGGTTCGGGCGCGGACGGGATGGTGCCGCCGGACGGAATGGTCGGCGAACTCTCTTTCGGAAGGCGCGGCGCCTGCTTCGGCCGATTGGCTGTGGCATCGACGAAGCGGTCACCGTAGCTATGCAACCAAACTACTTCATTGCCGAGTGCGACTGCTTCCGCAAACAGTTTCGCATCCGCTGTTACAGGAACACGCAGTCCAGGACGGACAAGATCGGACGCAAATCTTGCGGTAAAGGCTGGATGCGCCATTACAGCAGCGAGATAAGCCATCACGTCTTCGGCTTTTACTGGCTGTCCGTAGATTTTTGCAAGGTACGTTAGCAGCGCGGGCTTAATGTTGGATTGTGTCACCGTCCGGTCGAGCCATTCGGGATAAACGCGCCCTCCAGCGGAGCCCTTGTAATAATTTAAATCGGGAATAAGCGAGGAAAACGTCACGGCAGGACCTGACGAAGGAGCCGGATCTTCGAGTGCAATCAAATAGAGCTGTCGAGACGAATATGCGTTCCAGAGTGTCGGATTCGGCCGGTTTATTAGCCTGTTATCAGGAATGATCCACTGACGGTCAAACGATCGAAAACCATAGCGAATTGGGGTGATACAAGCTCCGTGATCATCTCCAACAGACTGCGACCTGCGTTCGTGACCTGTTAATCCTTTACTAGATTTTTTGCCAACATTCTTATCTCCAGTCTGGTGCGGATAAAACAGCGACTCTTTTGTTTCCATGTCCTTTTCGCCAGTCAAGATTTTCCATCGCTTGACCAGCGAGTCAGCATCTGGCGCTATCACCCATGTCCTTCCTGGCATGACGCCTGAGGCGTTGTAGATGAAGAGGTCATCAATAGCCGGATAGGCCGCCCACACTCCGCCAGAGTTGGGAAGAAATGGATCACGCCAGCCGGACGGACAATCCGCCCATGCGACTCCATCAAGCGAGAGTGCGGCAAGAGCTTTGAACTTTTCTTCGCGCTTGCCTGTTGGAAGTTCGTGAAACCTCACGCGACTTGGGACATCCGAATTTTTATTCAAAGCGCGAGCGGCGAGAACTATGCAAACCGGTTGCTGGACACCTTGAAAAATTCGAGTCGAGATCACAGGCTGATGCCCTTCTGGGGAGCAATCAATCACCCAAATCTCATGGCATGAGCGTCGCAAATCATCGCGCATCTTGTCGAAGCCGGGACCATCAAGGAAAGCGGAAGCAGTGATAAAGCAAACAATGCCAGCTTTGTCGGGCTCTTCCAGACCAGTTGAGGCGTTTAGCCCGGTCCCGAACACCTTCCATGTCGCCCAGCGCCAGAAATAAATATAGAGGTTTTTAAGGTGCTTGGTATGCGCGCCGACTTTCCAGGAAGGCGGTGGGCTCCAGCGATCTAGGGGGGCTTTCCGTCCATCGCTGCCTGACTCGATCCAGCCGCCTCGCCCCTTCGCCTTGTCCTTGTAAGGTGGATTGCCGATCACAACAGTTATCGGCTCGCCGCGTTTGATGGCGTTGGCATCGCGTCGCGATCGGGCGATAGGCTGCAGTATTTGGGGTAAGCGCTCTTCCTCGACATAGGGGTTACCGAGTGTGTCGGTGACGTAGAGCCTAAGACTAGGAATCTCGCCTTTCGGAATAAGGGAATGCATTTCGGCAATGAGGCGCAGTTGAGCCACGGCGAAAGGCCCAAATTGCAATTCAAATCCGATAAGTCGCTGCGCAGCGGCAGTAATCGCCGCCGGAACCGCTCCAGCACCCTGATCGTTTTCAATTGTCGCTGCTATCTTGCGGAAAATGCCTAGAAGAAATGTGCCCGTACCAACACCAGGGTCTGCCACCGTCACATCTGCTGACGCAAAACCCGTTGGTATTTCGAAAAGCTCAGGGCGGCGAAGTGCATCGTCAACAAGGCGCACCATTGCACCGACAACCTCCGGCGGAGTGTAATAGGAACCGGTGCGTTTTCTGAGCGCATTGTCATATACTTCAAGAAAGTCCTCGTAAAAATACAGCCAAGCGTCTGCGCTACCTTTGCTGATCTTCGACCAGTCAACTGCTTCAAGCACGCGCGTCAGTGTGCCAAGAGATGTCTTAAGCGCTGCCTGATTTGTGCTGTCATCGGTCAGCAAGCGTAAAGCCGTTCCGATCAACGAGTTCGTTTGGCGGAGTTCTTGCGCAGCGTGGTCGATACCGCTACTGAGTGAAATGTTGCGAGCCCTAGCGACGAGAAGCCCGAAGGTCACCGCCTGTGCATAGCCGTCGGCAAACTCGGCATCGGATGCTTGTGGAAACAGCAATAGACGCCAGTCTTTGGCTAGTTCCGTCAGTGCGGAGCTTCCTAATTCGATTTGCTCAACAACCTCGTCACGGAGCAGGCGACAGAGACGCGCGCTAACTTGCGCGAGCTGCTTCGCGGTATTCGGCGATATAGGTGCCCATCTAAGAAAATCGCTGACGAGCGAAAGTAGCGTGACTGGCGCGGTCAGCTTTGCTCCCGACGTCTCGACATTGCCGTCGAGGCGAACGATCGCGCCCTCGATCTTGCCGTCACGCCACAAGCTAAATGAATTTCCATCGGTATAAATTAGGTTTGGCAGCGACTTGAGTTTATTCCACTGTTCTTTGTCATGCAGATCGTCGTATTGACGGGGATCAGCTCCCTTGCCGGGCGCTTTAACTTCAATGAAGCCGACCAGCGCATTGCTGACCGTCACGGCATAATCGGGGCGCGTTTTAAGATGAGTGAGCGTCGTTTCGCCAATGGGACTGACAGAGTTCGCAGGCAAGCCCGCGATCTCAGCTAAATCCTTCAACAAAGTTTCGAGAGGTCCGCGGAGTTGATCTTCTGGCGCACCTTTAATCGCGGAGTTCGACAATTTAGGTTTTACGCTGGCGCCAAAGGCCGAAACCGCGGTTGCGACCGTTTTCCCAGCCAAGGCTTATCTCCCGCGCTGCAAGCGCTCGGTTTGATTCGGAGGCTAACTACAGGGTGTTTATCGAAGAAGTCGAAGGCGTTTATTAAAAACAGCCATTTACATTTATAAATGACCATATATACTTGTAACATTCTGCCATTATGGAGCGCTGGATGGCCGAGGGCCGATTTATTGCCTACTACCGCGTCAGCACTCAGGGCCAAGGGCGCTCTGGATTGGGGCTGGAAGCTCAGCGGAAGGCCGTGCAGGACTATCTGGATGGCGGCCATTGGTCGCTTATCGGTGAATTCACAGAAATAGAGAGTGGAAAGCGCTCAGACCGTCCAAAGCTTGCCGAGGCGATGCGCGCCGCCAAGCGCCACAAGGCAACTCTCGTAATCGCAAAACTCGATCGCCTTGCCCGCAGCGTCGCATTCATTTCCGAGATTATGGAAGGCGATGTTGAGTTTGTTGCCGTCGATATGCCTTTGGCGAACAGACTGACGGTGCATATCCTGGCGGCAGTGGCTGAACACGAGCGAGAAATGATCTCACAGCGAACCAAGTCCGCCCTTGCTGCGGCGAAGGCACGTGGCACCCTGCTCGGCAATCGTACAAACATAGAAGTTGCTCAGCGCAACTCCCGCGCCGTGCGCTCAAAAGCGTCTGCTCAATTCGTACAGAACGCGATCCCGGTAATCAAACAAATTCAAGCGACTGGACTGACCTCGCTCAGAGAGGTCGCTCAAGCGCTCAATGCACGCGGTGTTCGGTCTGCGCGCGGCGGCGAATGGCAGCCCACGCAGGTAAAGCGGGTGCTGGAACGCGCTAACCAAGGAATAAGCTGATGACCCGCACAAAACGAAAATACAATCGTCTGACGCCTTCAAATTGGGCAGAGATTTGCGCTTTATGGGAAATTGGCGATGTTACGTTGCCAGATTTGGCGGATCGCTATTCCGTCAACACGCGAACACTTCAAGCTCATTTTGCCAAGCATAAAGTTGAGAAGGGATCAAAAGCTGCTGCGGTAGCTATCAGCGTGAAGAAGAAAATCTTCGCTAGTGGCCTAGGTGACAAAGACCTCACAATTCAACGCGCGCGTGAGACGCGCGAAGCTGCATACAAAAATGCTAGCGCGGTGGAAGGCTTGATTATGGGCACAATCGAAGCGATGCAGAATGATCCAGCAAAAACGCTTGGTCTAACTTCGAAGTTAAAGGCACTTTCCCTTGCAGCGGCGGGCCTCGAACGCATTCATGGACTTAAATTCCGCGCACTTGGTTTAGATAAGGATTTGCCTATTCACGATGAATTTCCTGTTCTTACTTTCCGCGATCTTACTCCGCTTGAACTGGAAGGGCTGCATGCCCGCAACGAGGATGATGACCTCGGCTGCTCCCTTACGCCATTGAGTAGCGCAGTTACAGAGTCTGAAAACAGCGACAGCGACGAATCTGAAGAGATCGTCGAAGAGGGTGAAAAGCGGGAAGATAAAACGGAGAAAATTCGCTCAGCTTCTATAGCGGCGGTCGGTGGGAGGCTTGTGAAAGCGTAACTGCCCTAACTATGCGTGGAGATTTCGTCCCAGCGGAGGCAATCACGCTATCGACCGAAGTCCCATTCAGTTTGGCTCGCGGTGTCCCCCATGCGCTCTATGCTCAGGACTTTTTATTCAAGGCGCAATCATCGCTGGCGAACGTGGTCGCGGCAGTTTTTGAAGTCCGGTATTCTTGCATGGAAAAGTCTGAATGTCCGCTTCGGGTCCGAAGCGGACAAACAATCCACGACCGAAATTCGAAATGCTGTGGTGCTACGATTGGCTGCGTCGCACCGACCACGATCAGTGACCGCCAGTCCCCGGTATTTCGTTGGGCACAACAAAACGATCTGCGAAACTTGCAGGAAGTTCCTGACGATCGTTTTTCCGCGCTGTTGAGAAATCTGGCTTTGTTTCTGTCGTCTCAATCTTTGGCGCGGGAGCAACGGTCAGAATCACACATAGATAATAGCCAAACAACACCAAGCTCATTGCAATAGTGGCTAGCACTGCTAACGGCGCTGGAAGCAACCCCTGATTTGATTTTACAAAATCGGTTTCTATTGGCCCACAAATGGCGCCATTATCTATGCGTCGCGTATTTCGGCGTAAAATATCTTCAGACGACCCAAAATAACGGCCTAAAATTTTGGACAGTTTCCAAAACAAAATACGGCCGGTTCGCGCAATCTGGCTCAGCCAACCCAAAATCCTGGCAATATCAGAGGAAGCGTGTTGACCATAATATCTTATTGCAAAGCTAATTACTGCAACAACGCCGACGCATTTTTCTGGCCAACTAATTTCACCAGCCAAAACACTCGCGATGTCTGTGAAGGCGTGAAACAGCAGCCAACAAAAAGACAGGATACTCACTATTGTGAATGCGAAGTGCATTGCCCGATGACGACTCGCCACATTCCAGATTTCGAGCGCACCAACCGCCCGATTCCGAGCTACATTTGTGACTATCCAAGGATAGCCCCCGCCCAAAAAGTAGAAGAATCTTGCTCTAATCAATGAATAGACGCAAGTCCGCCTAGTGCTAGCGTGGAGAACCTCCCCCTGAGTAGTGGACCGGGCTGGTGCCGCACATTTATCTAGTTGATGTTAAAGACGAAAGAGCGTTTGAAAGCGGCTGGAAAAAACTGGCTCGCGTTCGCCCGCTGTTGACCGGACATACTTTCGCAAGTGAATTGGCTTTCGAATCCGCTGCGTTTACCGCAGACCTTCGCCCGGTCAAGTGCGATAAGCTCCGCCGTTGTAATTTGCCTTTACATCGGCGATAGCAATTTCAACCGAAAACACTTCAAACACGCCGCATGATTTGCTGCCTGTTTGATTGAGCAAGTTCTCTCCATGATTTCAATATTTGTCATAAAATAGGCGGAAAATATCTTTTTGAACACGATTTAACATCGCGATTTCGGTCTCCGCCCCTTCTTTATGGTCAGCCCACTCTGGATCGTTTATTAGATCTCGCAAGTTCTGTCTCTCCTCCGCGAACATTTCGCGTAGATTAGCTAGAGTCGTTTCATACCTGCGGGCGCGAACATCGTTGAACTGCGGCATATTGAAAACTCCATTTGAAGAATGATGACTTTCGTCCTGAATGGAGCTTTAGCGGGAAATTTCGTATCCGTGTTGTGGCACTTAGTGCAATTGCATTAGTTGCCATCAACTCACTGCGGCGACTGCTGCTTTAATGCGGTTCGAAAAAGGCGGCCCAAATCACGCGCGGTGGACTGCGCAAGGCCTCGACGAGTCCACGGTATAGTGGAGGCCGACAGATGTTTTCGAGACCATTGTCTCATTTTTTCGCTGTCGCAATATTTAATCACCAAGCCCCGTCCTCTGCGGCAAATCTGTAACTGTAGCTCGCCATTTTCTAAGTTTATCCCGTAGTCAGGATCCGTCTGCTCTAAAGCATCTGCGACAGTACTAGCTTCTTTCATTGTAAAAGCGATCGTTCTCCCTTGAAGTTCAAATTCAATAAGCCCGTTAACGACACTTACTCGAAACCCCGGGACTTCATCCGGGATTACGCCTGCTCGAATCTCGCCTTCAATGTACGTGCGGATAAGATCAGTTAGCGACAGGCCGTGGGCCGCCGCGATGGCGCGCAACTGTGATGCCCGCTCCGTTGGTAATGTTATTGTTGTCGCTTGACGCTTAGCCATTGCAATTTCGTCTTTCTTTCTTAATGCGGCCTTGATGATCGCAAGCGTTATAGAACGTTTAGAAAATCTTCCCGTAGGCAACTAATGCAATTACATTAGTTGCCAATTCCGCAAGGCTGGCAGATCGATATACGTACCCTTCGGCAATAAAGCCGAGACGAGGGCAGCATGATCGGCAGGCTTCACCCAAAATCTGCTGACAAATGCGGAACACGGAAGCCGCGTAAATGGCTGCCGTGCGACGGAAGTTTTGTCGCGGATTTGTTGGCTTGTGGCTATTTCGCGAGGGTTGATGCTGCCACATACCCTTTAGTAGGTCGGCCTATTATTACACGTTCACCTCTCACGTTACCTCTCAACGCATACCCTATGACTCCAAAGGCGTGGCGCGATACCCACGACGACGTGAGAGGCCTCTTCTACGCGGTCGCGATCAGGGTCGGCGGAAACGTCCGAAAATTTGACTTGAATCTATCTAGCCGCGTGGAGGCAATTGCACGGGGCCAACGGAAGCACTGCCTAGCTTGGCTGCACCGCAGAGTAGTTCGGCAGCTTCAGCGCACTCTAGGGGCATCTGTGGGCGTTCCTACGCCCTTCTGGTTTGCAATAGAGGAAAGCGACAAAGGTGTGCTTCACGCTCACGGCGAGATCGCCTTTGAGCCTCACCTTGAGAAATTGATCCGCAAAGCATTGAAGGCTGCGGGCGGTGCTTGGGCGAAAGAAAATGAAGAATACCAACTCGTCCTGACTAAGTCGCCAAACCTTCGTGGTGCTGGCTATTGCCTCAAGTCCTATTCCAAGGCTCGGCCCGATCGACGACGCTATATGCGGCAGTTCGGATCACCGCGAAACATGGTCGCTGGTTTTGACGGCAAAGCTGTAACGGCCAGTAGCAATCTGAAACGCACCGCGATTGGGTGTCACAAAGCCGCTGTCGCGGAAGTGATCCGATTTCGAACTACCCCGCAGATTTGCGATTCTTCTTTGCGTCTTAGCATTGACGAATTAGCACCAGCACAAGCGGGTGTTTGAGTTGCCGCCCGGTCTTTTCCTATCTGACGAGGATTTGCGCCCGCTGATTTCGCCGCGCGTTGGGCGCGACCGCTTTCGATCTGCGCTGCGGGCCCTGGAGCGCGAAGGTTTTCCCAAGGCTAACCCCTTGTTCAGGGGGCGATACTGGCCTGCTGTAAAAGGGTGGCTAGACGCGCATAATGGAGTTGGAAAAGATGACCCTGTTGGTGCAGCCGACGACGGCCCGGAGAATTTCGATGGCTCAACGCAGCACCACGCCCGGCCTCAAGCGCGGACGCCACAACCTTCCCTATTGGATGGCAAGGCAGGTAACGCGAGACCCCATGGGCTTCCCCGACAAATGCATTCGGCTACCGGCAGACGCGGACGAAGTCCTGCTATCCGCGCTTTGCCTTGAGCATACCGCGCGTCTACGAGCGTGGATTGCTGACCAATCGAAAGACGGCGGCCCGAAATTTACCCGCTACGACGGCACCGTATTTTCGGCCTGCCGGGTCTATCAGGAACATCCGCATTCGCGCTTCCACAAGGTCAAGCGCAACACCCGCAAGAGCTATACCGACAGCCTGAAAATCATCGAGGCAACGGTCGGCAGGCGACTGATCCGCAATCTAACCGTGATTGACGTAGAGCATTGGTATTCGGAATGGCGCAAGCCGAACGAGCTGCACGGGGCGGAGCGTGTAGACCGCGCTCATAACGCGGTTGCAATGTTCCGCACGGTTCTACGCTTCTCTGCCGCGCTGCGGCATCCCGAGTGCAAACTGCTCGCTGAGGAGTTGAAGCTCGTCCAATTCGAAAAGGGGGACGCTCGCACCGAGGAAATGACCTACGCGCAGGTGGTCTCTTTCGTGCGGACAGCGTTGGATATGGTTAGAGCTGGCACGCTAGCGCCGGAGCGCGCCCGGTATCTCGCGATTGGTGTAGCAGCACAGTTCGAATTGCTCCTGCGTCAAAAGGACATCATCGGTGAATGGGCTCCCGCCAAGGCGGACGTCAAAAACGCAATCGTATACGGAAATGAAATATGGACCGGATATTTCAGGTGGGAGAACATCCCCGGTTGGCGCTGGCGCATGAAGACATCGAAATCGAAATACCGTTCGGCTGCCGAATTCGACCTGACTAGCTATTCCCTGCTCTATCCGCTGCTGGAGGCAGTCCCTCACGAGGAACGCGCGGGCGCCATCATCAAGGGCGAACACGGTCTGCCTATCCGCTACCGGAGCTATATTAGGTGGTTCAGGCAGATCGCTCGCGCGGCAGGCATCCCGGACGAGGTTTGGAGCATGGACACCCGTGCCGGCGGTGCGACCGAGGCCGAAGAGGCCGGCGCCGATCTGGACGCTATCCAAGGCGCCCTGACACATTCGAAGAAGGACATGACCCTGCGCTACATCCGACGCAGCTCTGCCAAGATTGCAACCGTTGCGGCGGCCCGCCGAACCAAGCGCGCGGCGGACGAAACAGGCGGCGGAACAGTGTAAGAACCGGCTGTCAGAATCGCGTCAGAATCAATTTAGCAAAACGATGATGGATCAACATGGTAGTTGGTCGGAGCGGCAGGATTTGAACCTGCGACCCTCTGGTCCCAAACCAGATGCGCTACCAGACTGCGCTACGCTCCGATACTTCGTTATTTCGGGGTGGTACACGCTTCGCCCGGCGCCAGCAAGGAAGACCGGCAAGGAGGGTTCAACGGGCCTTGAAAAGAGGCGACGCGACGCGGTCTCCCGGCGCAATCCCCAGCTTGTGAGCAGTTCCGGCGATCACCTCCAACACCGCCAGCACCGGCCCGCCCGACGGTATCATCCGTGTCGATAGGGGCTCGGTATTCTCGGCGATGCGCAGGATGCGCCCGTCGGCGCGGATAAATAGCATGTCGAGCGGGATATAGGTGTTCTCCATCCAGAACGAGACATCCTGCTCGCGCTTGAAGTCGAACAACATGCCTTTGCCTTCGGGCAATTCCTTTCGGAACATCAGGCCCTTCGCCCGATCCGCATCGTTATCGACAACTTCGACTGAAAATAGGTGAACGCCGGTCTTGCTGGCGATTTCCAGAGTCTGCAGACCAGCCGCCCAGGTCGGCCCGGCGGCAATCAGCAGCCCAAAAAGGATGAAAGCGGTCCACCGCAATGCACGCATGCGCCCGCCTTTACGCGGACGTGACGCCAGCAGCAATGGGAAAATCGTATGGCCAGAACTGGTCCGAGGACCAGCCTAAGGTCAGTGTGACGCCAAGCCGAGCGGCCCACCGTCCGGGTGAACCTCGGCGGCCATCAGACCTTTTGGCCCGGGCCCGAAACGCACCAGCACGGTCTGACCCGGCCGTAACTCGGCGAGCCCGTAACGGCGAAGCGTTTCCATGTGCACGAAGATATCGGGCGTGCCGTCGCCCCGGGTCAGAAAGCCGAAGCCACGCAAGCGATTGAACCACTTGACCTGGGCGCGCTCAAGCCCGCTGGTCGCCGTCACAGTGACATGGGTCCGCGGCGGCGGCATCTGCGCGGGGTGCAGCGCCGTCGATTCATCCATCGACACGACCCGGAAGGCCTGCAAGCCCTTGGCCCGCTGCGACACTTCCACGACCACCCGAGCGCCCTCATAGGCGGTCTGGAAGCCGTCGCGGCGCAGGCAGGTGACGTGCAGCAACACGTCCGGCATGCCGTTGTCGGGAACGATGAAGCCAAATCCTTTGGAGACGTCGAACCACTTGATGACGCCCGTCAGCTCGACGAGGTTGGCGCCTGTTTCATCAACGAGCTCGCGGACCGTTCCGGGCCGGAGATTTGTCCCTGGCATTTTCGATTCAACCCCGTCCGACGCCATGACCCGTCACGTTTCTGGCGCCTCTTCAAGTGCGCTTCGACGAATCTGTAAATCGAAGATAACACCGGCCTCCCAACCGCAAAGTGCAAAATGCGCTTGCGCACAGGTCTGTACACAGCGGAAAGCCTTGCGAATCAGCCGGCGATGAAGGGTGCGAGCACGTCGCCGATGTCGCCGCGAACCACCAGATCGGCCAAGGCGTCGAACTCGGTCGGCTCTCGATTGATGATGACAAGAGCGGCGCCGTTATGTTTGGCCATCGGCGGAAATCCTGCCGCCGGCCACACCACCAAGGACGAGCCGACGGCGAGAAACAGATCGCAATGTCTGGTCAGTTCCTCTCCCCGTCGCATCGCATCGACCGGCATGGCCTGGCCGAACGACACGGTCGCGGTCTTGATGTGGCCGCCGCAGCTGCAATCCGGCGCATGTTGCCCGCTGGTGTCGAATTTTTCTCTCACCCATGACAACTCGTAGCGGGTTTCGCATTCAAGACAGAGCGCATAGGTCGTATTGCCGTGGAGTTCGACAATATCCTGCGTTGCGATTCCGGAGTCCTGATGCAGATTGTCGATATTCTGAGTCAGCAGCGCCGGAACTTTGCCGGCGCGATAAAGACTGGCAAGCGCTCGGTGGCCGCGGCCCGGTTTTGCCTTGGCGAAAATCTCTTCCATGACGAAACGCCGCCGCCAAGACTCGTCGCGCATCTCGCCGCTTGCCATGAAGACGTCGAACGGAATCGGCTGGTTCTTGATCCATAGACCGCACGGCGAGCGAAAATCGGGGATGCCGCATTCGGTCGAAATCCCGGCCCCGGTGAAGGGGAGGATCCGATCGGCGTCCTCGATCAGGCCGCCTAGCTCGGAAATCGCTGTTGCAAGATTGGGCGTAATCATTCGTGTATAATCGCAAAGTCCGGGCGACCGCCCATCATTGGTAAGGGTTTCACCATGCGATATCTGCACACCATGTTGCGCGTCCGCAATCTCGACGCCGCACTCGATTTTTACGTCAATAAACTCGGCCTCAAGGAGACCCGGCGCCGGGTCGACGAGAAAAACCGCTATACCTTGGTATTCTTGGCCGGTTCGGACGACGAAAAGCTGGTCGAGCAGAGCAAGACAAAAGGCCGGCCAGGACCGGAGGTGGAACTCACTTACAACTGGGACACCGAAGACTACGGCGAAGCGCGTTATTTCGGCCACCTCGCCTACGAAGTGGATGACATCTACGCCACCTGCGATCGGCTGATGAAGGCCGGCGTGACGATCAACCGTCCGCCGCGCGACGGCAACATGGCCTTCGTGCGCTCGCCCGACAAGCATTCCATCGAACTGTTGCAGAAGGGCGCAGCCCTGGCGCCGCAGGAACCATGGAAGTCGATGCCCAATACGGGGAAATGGTAGCGGGCGACCCCATTCGCTTGCCGGTGGCGGGGAAGCTCTTTATACGTCCCCAAATTCTGCGCCCTTCGTCTAGAGGCCTAGGACACCGCCCTTTCACGGCGGTAACAGGGGTTCGAATCCCCTAGGGCGCGCCAGCATTTAACACATATATAACAATAACTTAGCGCCAGAGCGGCTCCCGGCTGCAAACCGCCAAGCTAATTCCGGGCTAATATGCCACTGCACCGCGCCGGACCCGTTTTGCGGCCTGCGGCGGCTGCAAGCGCCCTGCCCCGCAAAACCTTCTGCGCGGCTCTTGTAGCGCCAGCCGGGGGCATCCCGCGCGGGTGTGCACGGTAGGATTTTAGTCCTTGCGGGCGGGTGCCGCCGACCCCATGCTGGCGGCATGACCAAGGCCTCCGCCGAAAAGCTTGCCCGCATGCTGCGCGCCACAGGCGCGCGGGTGCGCGTGGTGCGCCACCGGCCAGCGCGCGGCCCGGCGTTCTACACGGTCGAGCTGCTGTAGCGCGCTGGCACCGCGCCGCGAACCCTGCCAATCTCACATCGACACTCGGCTCATCGTTAGAGGGCACTCAGCGAACGATGACTCAATTTATTCTGACCCCGGCGCAGCACCGCGAACGGGCCAGCCAACTTCGTCAAGGTGGCGGCTCGGAGGAACTGGCGCAGCAGCACGACAATCTTGCGAAGATGATCGAACTGCGAAACAGCAAGCAGGCGCGGACAATGAAAAATCTCTGGACGGACAAAACGCTCTGGCTGCGATTAGCGCTAGTTGCATCAGGTGCGTGGTTTGGCGGCGTGGTTATTGTCTCACAAATCGGTTCCAGCGGTTTCCGCTGGTTCCCGAACTCATATCGGAATGACTATGATTTCGGTCCCGCTGGCGTCACAGCGTTCGTCGGTATCGCCGTGATATTTATCGTGTGTCTCGGCATTCCTTGGATTGCTGACACAGCGAACAAGAAGCAGGACAGCAATTAGACGTTTGGTTCTGGAGGAATGCACAATGCACGATCCAATCAAAATTGCCCTGTGGCTTGGCGGCGCTAGTTTGCTAGTAGGTTTAGGATGTGCCGTTTACATCGTAACTGCGAATGGCAGCTCACGAAATATTGCTTTGGGCTTTGGTGCTGTATTTGGTGCTTGCGCCGTTTTCCTAGTTCAACTGTATTTTGAACTCCAGCCTTCATCGACTACAGACGATTTTCCAATCGAGTTCACGACGGACTTCCAATCACAGGGGATTCGCAGCCGCGTTCAGGCACGCGGATACAGAAACATTTTTACCGAGGCTGAGGCGAGTACTGTGCTCGCGGCGACAACGCCCGCACTTAGAGCACAAGACGCTCCAAGAATTACGCGAGATTTAGGCGTCCTATCCGTTTTGGCATACTTACTAGAGGAGCAATTTGACTGGCAGCTGAATGCCGTCGTTTACAAAACGAGTAGCGGCGTGATCAGCATGGCTGAGCCCATGAGCAGTGTATTGGAGTGTACTACTTTCACAGATAGTCAATTGCAGGAGCAGCTTGCGAAGGCCGGAAACATGTTCGCGCATGTCAAGCGGTTTGGCCTGCGATCTTCATTTTGCCTCCCACCTAACTCACTTCTTGAGATCACATCTAACTCAGTGATTCTAACTAACCGAGTGTGCAAGGTCTCTTTCGTCCTCAGAGAACCTTTCAGCATGCAGTCATCAACAGACCCGCATGATAATTCTAGTACGAATATGCCGCTGCTTCCTGACGGCAGCCCCAGATATTCGACAGTCGTGATTGGTGCGCGAGTAACAACTGACTATTTACCCCTACGGGCACAGGCTCGCGATCTTCCTAAATATCAGGCTTGGGCAAAGCATTTCGCCGAGGGTTTACGAGTGCGATTTGGTGCTACTCCCTGATCGGCAGCCCCGGGGCCGACGCGGCCCGACACCATCTGATGCTGGGTTCATAAGGGCCGCACCCCCTAACGGGTGCCCCAAACATCAAATAAACCAACTATTTTGAGCCTTTCCGTCTCGCGCGACGGCGGCCATCGCAACATTGTCGCAACAAATCCTCCAATTCTGCTACTAGCCTGGTGCGACGTTTCTAATTTTTGAGCGCAGAAACCCCCGCCCCAGATCGTGTCCTAAGCAGATGCAGAGTTCGAGGATGGCGTTCGCGATATTCTGGCTGCCATTGATTGCCGGCCTTCTGTTGGGAGGTGTCGCCGTTGGCGCGTGGTATGGCGGCGACAAGACACTTGCGGTCTGGATCGGATTTGCCGGGGCCGTACTGCTGTTGTTAACGGCAGCCCTTCAGATCCAGCAGTTCGTCTGGACTGTGACCAATCAACCGCACTTGGTACTTCTGCCGAGCGAAACGCGCTCATTCCTTCGTTGGGACCCGCCACACTCATTTCAAATGCAAGTCAACGATATTGCCAATCCTGATTACGGAGCTTGGAAAGTTCCAACCCTGAAAGTCCGAAATACGGGTGTCGTCGCGCAGGATGCGACGATCAAATGGGGTGTCACAGCATACGAGGTAGAGGGGTTAGTCGCTTCTTCAAAACGCCTTCAGGACGTAAAGGCCACGGTCGAACCAAAGCGAATTATCTTTTCACCGAAGGCCGGTCCCGGTAGCCCCTTCGTCCATCCGCTGGAATTATCAGCGACGGTGCCCGTTACATTTATAACGCGTGAAACGTCGATCTATATCCCGATCGACGTGTGGGAAAACGCGGCACTCTTTTTCATTGCCACCTTGGCCGATACGCCAAACGCAAAATCTGAACCGTTTTTCTTCGACGCCCAAATTAGCTGGAATATACCCGAAGGGGGCCAGCCGAAAAGATTTCGGATTAAAGCGACCGCACGAAATGCAAAACTGGCGGGAGCTTCAAGCCCGGTCTTTCTTGCCGATATTGACCTTGAAGTGAGTGAAGAAAATTGACGTCTGAAGAAGCTGAGCCAGCACGCCGCGACATTGAAGGATGGTGACTTCGTGCCACGATCCAGAGGGCGACGAAAGCGAAGCCAAAAACGGCGGCAATCAGTCACCCACGGACTACATCAACCACGCCACTTGATGCCCGATCAGCCCGCGCTCATAAAACGCATTTCAGAGCATCCTGTGATGTTGCTCCTCGGGATGTTGGCAACCATCGCGGTTGTGTTTGGGCTTGTCCACGATGCTCTTCGCGCGCCAGAGATTTCCGCCGACCCAATTGTTGATGCGTCACAGCCGTTTGCATTTCCATTCAGCATCAAAAATGAAAGCTGGATTTTTGACATGCGCGATACCGGGATACGGTGTGGCATTGACAAAATTGTTCTGCCGAATGGGGCTGTAATTCTGGGACCGACTATGTTGGACCCGCGCCGAGTAACGATCCCGCCGGGCGGAACAGGAACATTCACATGTCTTATTCGCACGAACGGTCCAGCGCCGAGCTTCGCAGAAGGGCGGGCTCTTATATCGGTCGGATACCGAACTCTTTGGCTGTTTTCTCGCGTATCCCCGGAGACAGAATTTAATTGGTACACGGGCGGATCGCCCGCTCACTGGGTCAAAGGAAGTAAAGCTAACTGAAAAACCGCCTTGTCTTGCAAACCACGCCGCCTGAATCAGACGTTCGCCAAGATCACCGGGCTTCGGCAACAAAGGAGATAAACGTGACACCTGACGAGCGATGGCATTGGGAGCAGGGTAACAAATACGCCTTAGAGGGCATGAAGGTGTTGCTCGCACTCAACGGTGGCGCTGCGATTGCGCTGCTGACATTCGCCAGCCACACCTCCGGGCAACTTTCTGTCGGGGGCGTTGGCCGTGCTTTACTGGCGTTCGGCGCTGGTTCGTTCTTGGCGGTGTTCGTATTTTTCTGCGCCTATATGACGCAGCTTTTCTATGGAAACGACAATCGGACAGTTGCTCTGAGATTTCACTACGGCAGTTACGTGGTTGTCCTGCTGGCAATCATTTCTTTTCTAGCCGGCTTGGGGTTTGCTTACGGTGCCCTACCATGACCCATTCCAAGAGCATGATGATCGTTTCAATAGTTACCGTCGCTGCGGCTTTGGCAGCGACGGTGCCGACGGCGCTCGCTTCCGATGACTGCGACGCATTGGCGGCCAAGCTTACGGCCACTCATTCCAACATGACCGTTGACCGCCGAACTGAAGCAAACGTTATTTTATTCCGCTATCCGCCTCTCGGCGGGTTTTCGATACTCTGTCCAAACATTCCAACCGAAAATCCTGCCCTGACTGTTTCCGTTGACAGCGCTTACCCTACAGCAGCGTTTTGGGCAGCGTCCGCGGCACTTGGTACCGTCGTCACTGGTGCCGCAACAAATGATATTCGCAGCGGCGCGCAGCACTGCCAACAATTAGCCCTTAAAAGCGCGAATGAGTTAGCGGAGACGCGATCGGCCGGAATTAAATTTGAGTGCCAAGCCTTCACACGAGATGGTGGCGGAGCGTTTATTACGATTTATAAGTCAACCGAGTGAGTACCTGCGGCCTGCTATCGTTGTCGGCTCAATTCACTTTGCCAAACCAAGCCCGATTTCATCAGTGATCGTTTTTCACAATATCTTCTGCCTGACGCATAACTGTTAGTGCGAAGGTACATGCCGAGGGGATGCCGTCCTTCATAACGCCTACGTTAAAATTGTCGGCACCCTTTTTCATCCATTTAGCTGTCGTGTCTGGAAATGCTTTCGAAAACGCTCTGAGTTCATCGGGTGCTAAAAGGGACATCGAAACGTCAATGTCATGACGATTACCTTCGCACACATTGCTGGCGCGCAATAAGAAGCCAGCAAGCGTGTAGCGAGACTCGTAAAGAACGCGACGGTCCTCTGCATTAGCTTGATTGGCCACTATCGCTACTGCCGCCGCAAAAATCAGAAATAACGGTTTGCGCATCGGTGCAATCTAGCACGTCCTATGGAAAAACCATCGGGGCGGCGTCTCGGCTCCGCAGCGGACGCCGCCCCTCTGGCCGGAGTAGCCCGCATGCTGCACATGCGGACGACACGGCGCGCTCGAACGGGGATAAGAGCGCGCCGGATAGTCACCAGCGCACCTGAAAGTCAGGCGCTGGATAATTCTGCGTAGGCCTCGTGAGCGGAACGGGGGGCAGCACCTCGCCAGTTTCGAGAACTCCGCGCCACTTGTCCGTGGCCCGGATTCCCGTCCCGATAGTCAGCCCGAAGCTTTGGTCGAATGGAAATCTTTCTGGCGATGTGTGCGGAATATCACCGTGCGCGATCACCGCCATCAGAAACGGCGCGCTGCCGACATCGTAGTTGTCGTAGCCGCTCTGCTGAAGAAACTCCTCGCAGTGTCCGGCCCACCACCCTATCGACCGCGCGTCCCGCGTGACGATCTCGCTGGTTCTCCCGATGTGACCCAGCGCCACGAATGCGTTGCGAAACGCTAGGTGCGTCTCGCTGGTAGTCGGCACGCGCGAGCCGAACTGTGGATAGCTGGTGACAACCATCTCCCTCAGTCGCCTCAGCTCTCCGTCGTCGGCCATGACGAAGGTGGATTTCGCCTCCGCTGCCACTCCGTAGATAATTTGCATTTCACTGTCCTCCGTTACTGCTTCTCGCCGCGCCTCGCAGCGCCAGCGTCAAGAATCTGCTTTGCCAGCCCGGTCGGTGGCTCGGACGGCAGGCCACCGGCCCGCACCGCTGCCGCCGCTGCCACGATGGCCTCAGCCGTGCTGCTGGTAGTGTTCTGCTCGCGCGGTGCCTGCTTCGCCCGCCGCACTAGCTGTGCGAACGCACTCATGTTTCACCTCTTCGCTGTTTGCCCGCCGCGATGATGGCTCGCGCCGCCTCGCCGGTCGGAAGCTCAACAATCTCGCCGCGTGCAATCTTCGCAGACCGCAGAATTTCGGCTGCGGTCGCTACCGCTGACTCCTTCGCGGCGGCGGCTCGCACGATTTCGTCGGCTTTCGCGCACGTATTAATCCAGGCGATCATTGCGAGGTGCTTTGGGTCGTTAGGATTAAACTTTGGGTCCGCCAGATGTGCGAACGGAACGAACTCGCCCTTCGCTGCGGGGCGGCACGCCTTAGCAACGGCGCGGAGTTCTCGTTGGGTCAGTGTGATTTTGTTTGCCATGCTGCAACCCTATGCGGCCAGTTCGGTGCCAGCTTCTAGTTTTTTGGTACCGAGTGCCGCGACACTGGCGGCGCTTACAAGTACGCGGCCACCCTGCTTTAGAGCGACAAGCTTTTTCTGCTTGATCAACTTGCGCACCATCGGGTGCGAGTAGTTTGTGACAGCCATGACATGCTTGACCGTCATCCACTCCGCGCCGATTGTCGGGGGTGGCGGATCAAGATGCAGCTTGGCGCGAAGCTCGGCGTTGCTCTGCTCAAGCGTGCTGAGCCGGTCGCTCAGGACAAAGGCTAGTGCGTACAGCCTCTGGATTTCGTGCTCGCTGCTGGCATGATTCCGGCGTGGTCTTGTCACGTCTCGGCTCCCGCGTTGACCTTGATCATCAACTCCAGCACCGCCAGCGCCTCCAGCGCGGGCCGCAGCGCCTCCTCTATCGTGCGCTTGGACGCGGCACGGCTGCTGTGATCACCATCGGCGGCGACGGAGGGAAACTTCTCAAGCTCGTCACCGAACTCCGTCAGTTTCCTAACCATCTGATCGCGCGCCGGGCCGGGAGCTGTCGCCTCGATCAACTCCCGTATCGCCTTCACTGCGCTGTGCATCGTCCTGCTCCTCTGCTGTGGAATATGAATCACCACTCACGTCGATATCGGCGAACCTGCGGTATGACTCGGGGTCCGAGAGGTTCTCAAGAATCTGATAAATTTCGTCCCGAAGCTTTTCTTCGACGATCACGCGGCGCTCGACGTCGCCGAAGCTGAGATCGTCGGCCAGTTTGCCGGGAATCCCGAGAAGATTCTCGCGGATGCAAAGGTTGTGTCGCTTCATGACTGCGACAAGTACCGAGACGGGGGCAAACTCGCCGCGAGCGATTGCGTTTTTGTGAGCGACCATGTTCTTCTGCTCTCGCGCGAGCAGCGCTCTCTCGTTTGCGAGGTTGACCCTGCCGGGGGTGGCGCGCGGATTCGCGGAGTATCGGTCGCGCGCTGCCAGTGCTTCGACGATAGTGCGCAAGCGCCAGCGCGAGACCCCGCCATCGGTGGCGTCAGGCTTGATGCCGCGCATCGTGCGCGAGACTATGCCGCGATCACGCTCAAGCAGAACGGCGGCGGCGTGGACCGAGAAAGTTTGGTTTTTCATTTCATGGACTCGCTGGTGTTGCTCGGGAAGTTAAAAATCTCATTCCTGGTCGTGCTCCACGCTGGCGCGTGCCCCGCAGCGCGAAAAGCTCGTGGTAAGGACCCAGGTATATATACCTATCTGTAGTTTGATAGGCGGCACGAAGTTGCTGCGTTTGTGGAGTGCGCTGGCTACGCGGGTGTCCGGTTAGGCTTTGATGTTGTTGGTGCGCGGCGGGGCGCAGGGCGCAAAACCGGGGGCTACAGAAACTACGCATACACACACGTAGGGAAAATAATATTTCAAATCCCAGTTTTGTATGTCTGTAGTTTCCGTAGTTTGTGTAGTTACGTACGTATAACCCCCGGCCCTGCTGCGCCGCTCGCACTACGCTGGCACTACACAAGCTACGCTGCACCCTCATATGGCCGACTCCGGCATCGGCGGCGGCTCAAGGGGCGGTGTAGTTTGCACCACCGCGCTGGGCACATGCCAAAGCCGCACCCCCTTGCCGCCTATGGTGGTTGGCGTGGCGGCAACCCGCCCGCCGCCGAGCTTCTTTATCCACTGCTCGCACTCGTGCCGCGTGGCGTCCCGCATGCCCTCGACAACTACGAACTTGTGCAGAGCCTGCATGGTGAACTCGTGCCGCTGCTTGTCCGTGTCCTCCCACGGTCGGCCGCTGAACACGTCCTCTCGCCTTTCGCCGCGCGACCTGTTGGTCAGGTACGTTTCCAGAAGCTCGTGGAATCTGCCCGCGCGCGTCGTATCCTCCGCCGCCTGCTCGACCACTAGCTTGCTTTTCGCCTCGCGCAGGATGCTCGCCCACGCTGACGCCTTCACGGGCGGGAAAAATATGTCCAGCTGCTTCGCGCACTGATCGGCGAACCTCCGATAATTTGTGATGTCGTCAATCCGCCTTATCTCCAACTCGCCGTTGCTGCCCTCGATGGTTAAAAACCAAACGGGATCATCGGAGGCGATCTTGCGCCAGCTGACTATTACGGGTGCCTCACCGCTGCCGCTCTCCGCGATGTTCGGCGGCGGCTCATTCATGCCTCTCTCGATGGGACCGTTTTTCCGACGGATCATGCCGTCGGTCTTCCGCTGATCCATGCCGATGGAGTCTGCCGCGTGCTTCAGGTCGCGCTCGACCTGCTCGCGCTCGATCCATCCAGCCCCGATCATTCGACCAAGCTGGTGCATGGCCAAGTTCAGGAACTTGTTGCGACCCTGACCGTCGCTCATCCCCCGCAATTCCGCGCAGTAGCTCGCCAGCCGACGCGTCGCGTAGTCGGCACCGTCAACTGTTGCAGGGGCTCTACTCGCTCTGTCCGGGGGCTTCGCTATCACGGCGATAGCGGCGGGCGAGAGTCTCTTGCTCTCGGCCGCGCTTAGAAACTCGCCGGTTGTCATCGACAGCCCGTGCTTCTTGATACCGGGCCGCCCCTCACCGCACGGCATCCATAAGTTTGTGGAGGTGATTATCTCGGTCGCGCCCCCGGCCTCCTTCAGCACTAGCCCCAGTCGCGCGGCCACGCTGCGCAGCGCTCGCTCCATCAGCGCGGATTCTGTCGGCTCCGCTGCAAACATGAGCAAGTGCAAGCCGTCCGACTTGGTGCGACAAGGCACCAGCGGTAACTTCTCGCGATACATCTGAGCGATCACCTTGCTGCGCTCGACAGCAACGTCGTCGTAGGAGTCTATGTCGACTGCGCCGAATAGGACTTTGCCGTCCTGGCCGGGGGGCATGATCCCCAAACCTATTTCACCGCGCAGATGCCGCTCCCACTCCTCGACCGTGGGCGCGCCGCACCAGTCGTCAACCCGCTGCGGCCTGACCTTGCCGCTGGGGTCCGGCTCCGTCATCGCCGGCTGATAGCGGTTCGCCCGAGCGCCGCCGAACAGCGCCGCAAATCGCTCGGCGTGGGACAGGGCTGCTTTCATGACGCACCGCCATCTCTTGGCGGCTGCAAGTACGCATTGATCAGGGCGAGCCATTCGTCCGGTCGCATGTCCGCGAAGACTCGGTTGACCTGCGACATCGCGGCCCGAGAGAAGCGCTTAAAGGTTTGAAGCTCGGCGCTGCTCAGCAAGACAACATCGCCGCCTTCGAGTGTGATTTGCCAGCGGTTCTTGGCCAGTAGTCGTAGCGCGATTATATTTACGGTCGGCGCAGGTGATGGCGTTCGCCCGCTTTTTGGGCTAGGTTGTTTGGGTACTGACCCGCACACAGCAAGGTCAACAATCCCAACCCCGCTCGCCGTTGCCACGGCGGCGGGGTTTCTTTTTCCGTACATGTGTCACGCCCTCGCCTTCACTCGCCGATGCGGTTTCTCGTCGCGGCGCGAGACGTGCCGGGGTGACTTGATGGACTTGGCGGCAGCGGCGCGGCTGCGATTGCGCAGACCGTCCTCTGCCTCGCGCACCGCCTCAGCCTCGGCACCTGTCGGGTTCTCTCTTGCCAGCTGCCAGTCGAGCCGAGCGCGATGGCTGATGCTAATGGCCGCGCCTTTTCGCATCTCGCGCGGCCCGAGGCCGAGATTCTTCAGCTTATAGTAGGTGGGCGTCGACATCCGTTCCGCCAGACAGAACTCGCGGATCGTGTACGACGGCTCAGTAACGTGCGGCTGCGGTGTCGCAATAGCTACCGAACTGCCACTCGCTTTGGCACTCATTTTGCTAACTCCAGTATGGGTTAGCGTCGGGAGCAATAAAAAAGTCCCCGACGCTGGTGAAGCGTTTCGGAGACTTTCGGTGGTGATACAGACGGACCGGGTCTGCTCACACTGGCGCTGTCGCGCCGGAAAATCGTTTGCCGCTGACAGACCGAGTTGACTTGTTCTCGGCCACTAAAGGGTGCCCAGCGTGGTCGCTAGCCAGTACAACCGGCCATTAATGTAGGTTAGCCGCCGTGCGTTGGCAAGTGACGCAAGTGTCAAGTGTTACGCGCGCTTGGCCCGAAGCCCTACTACGTTGCTGGCCCGCACCTTGCCGAACCGGGGGGCACCCGCGCGGATCGCGTCACTGACATGCGACGGGCTCATGTGGCCATAGTGTCTCTCGACCATGCGCGTGTCGGCGTGGCCTAGATTTTTCGCGACCACCAGCAGCGGAACACCGTTCATTACCGAGATACTTGCCCATGTGTGCCGCAGTCCGTGGAAACTGATTGCAGGCTTAATCTTCGCGTTCTTGCAGGCGTCCACCATCGGCCGACTTTGATGCGACTTGCGCCACGCCTCCCCCTCCGCGCGCAAGAACATTGTGACGCCACCAGGACGCCCGATGCAGACCTGCCGAAA
>Ga0207158_1084_pt1 | contig 23216 bp, 20 predicted proteins | sample Alteio_BWMinHeat_22_FD_153512 | JGI IMG/M metagenome (GOLD analysis project Ga0207158, IMG submission 153512) | Enriched cells from forest soil in Barre Woods Harvard Forest LTER site, Petersham, Massachusetts, United States -... | ecosystem: Environmental > Terrestrial > Soil > Temperate forest >... | reverse complement strand
AACCAGCGGCAGCGGAAACGGCGGCTGGTGGTCATGTTCAGCCCGAACGGCGTTGTCCCCTCCGCATTCTGGCCGGAAGAGGAGGGCGAGAAATTCACCCTCAAGGAGAGCCTGACGCCGCTGGAGCCGTACCGCGACCGCACGCTCATCTTGAACGGCGTTTGCGACCGCGTCCGGGGCGACGGCGACGCCCACATGCGCGGTATGGGCTGCCTGCTGACCGGCGGCGAGCTGTTTCCGGGCAATATCCAAGGCGGGTCCGACACCCCGGCCGGATGGGCCAAAGGCATCTCGATCGACCAGGAGATCAAGAGCCATTTGCAGAAGGATTCCGCCACCAAGACGCGGTTCGGCTCCCTGGAATTCGGCGTCATGGTCCCCGACCGAGCCGATACCTGGACGCGAATGGTTTACGCGGCCGGCAACAAGCCGGTCGCTCCCATCGACAATCCCTATCAGATGTTCGCCAAGCTTTACGGCAGGGTTAAAGACCGCGAGATGCTGAAGAGCATCCTGGACGACGTGCAGGACGATCTCAAAAAGGTCAGCGCCAAAGTCAGCGCGGAGGACAAGCGGCTCCTCGACGAGCACGCCGGCTTTGTTCGTGAAATGGAGCAGGAACTGCGGACAGCCAAGGACGAGGCTGTCGGGCACGCGGTTCCCGAGCCGGAGCCGGGGGTGAAAACGGAGAACGATAACATCCCCCGCATCAGCAAGATGCAGATCGACCTGATGGTAAACAGTTTTGCCGCCGACTTCGCGCGCGTGGCCACCTTGCAATACACCAATTCGGTCGGCCAGGCCCGGATGCGCTGGCTCGGCGTGGACGAGAGCCACCACGAACTGTCGCACTTGCCGGACAAAGACGAAAAAGGGCAGGAGAAGCTAACGAAGATCAACAAGTGGTTCTGCGAGCAAATGGCCTACCTTGCCAAGCGGCTGGCCGAGACTTCCGATCCAGGCGGCGGCACGCTGCTCGACAACACGTTGATTGTTTGGACCAACGAACTCGGGAAGGGCAACTCGCACACGCTCGACAATATCCCCTTCGTCCTCGTCGGCAACGGCCTGGACTTCAAGATGGGACGAACGCTCAAGCTCTCCAAGGTTCCGCACAACCGACTGCTATTGTCCTTGGCTCACGCCATGGGCCATCCGATCAAGCAGTTTGGCAATCCCGATTTCTGCGGCGACGGTGCTCTTACCGGCTTGACTTGACGCATTCGGCGTCTCCTGTGGTCTACTTCGTTCCCAACGGCGACCGGCCTTCTTTCACGTCCTTGAGGCGCTCTTTGTAGCGATCATAAAGACGGGTCTGCTTGTTGGTCGGCTCCAGAGGCTTGCCGTCAATGAAGATGGCTTTTACCTGTGTCGAGGCTTGCAGGATGTCGCCATCGGTTAGGACCAAATTCGCACGTTTCCCGGTTTCGATGCTGCCGAGTTGATCGGAGACGCCGAGGATTTGCGCGGGATAAAGCGTCACTGCCTTCAACCCCTCCTCAGAGGGCAGCCCGTACGAGACGGCCATCGCCGCCTCATACGGCAAGTTGCGCGTATTCGTCGTTCCAGCCGACCGAACGCAGAATCTGACGCCCGCATCGTGCAACTTCGCCGGGCAGGCGTACGGTGCGTCATACGGATCGAAACTCTCCTGCGGCATGGTCATGATCGGCCCGACGATTACCGGGATGTCGCGCTTCTTCAGTTCGGCCGCCACCTTCCAGGCGTCGACACCGCCGCTGAGGATCATCTTGATTTTCAACTCGTCGGCCAGCTTGAGCGCCTCGAGGATCTCCGGCTTGCGATTGGCCTGGATGACGACCGGTTTCTTGCCGCGGGCATAAGGCACCAGCGCCTCCAGCCTTGGATTGGCCGCCGTGGCCTTTGATTCCTTTCGGGCGTCGTCGTACGCGAGCGCCTGGCTGAAGAGTTCCTTGAGCCGGCGGATTTTTTCCTCTCGCTGTTTGCGGGCGATGGCGCGGCCGACCGCCGGCATCGTTGGGTCGCCAGTGAACGTGGGATTACTGGACGGAAACTCGACGCTCAGCGCCAGCGGATCGACGACCGCCATTTCCTTGGGCGTCCATCCGTTGAGGTTGATGAGCGCGCTCTGCCCGGCAATGAACGACCCTGTCGGCCGGGTGACGACGCTCAGTACGCCGTTGGCCCGCGTCACCGGTATCAGTTCGGAATCTGGGTTAATGCCTGTGCTGGCTTTCAGGTCAGGCTGGAAGTCGCCGCCCTCGGCGAAGTCGTGGGTTTCCTTCGCGGATCCGAGTTCAGTAAGACCGAGGACGGTGGCGGCGTCAATGAGGCCGGGATAGACGTGGAGGCCGGCGCCGTCGAATTCGACATCGTCTCCGTCGGCTGTGACCACTTCATTGGCAACATGAACGGCGGCGATCTTGCCGTTTTCAATAATCACGTGGCCCTTGAACGGCTCCGCGCTGTTGGCAGGGTGAACCGTAACATTCAGAGCGATGTAGCGGCCCGTCTTGCTTCGGGGGATGGCCTTGAATACCGGGCCCGGCTTCGTCGGCCCATCCTTCGCGGCGACATTCGGCGTCGCTCGTTCGGAACGCTGAAAATACACTTCCCCGTCCACTAGCGTGGCCTCGACACGTGAGTAGCAATTCAGCGGATGTCCGTCGAAGATTACCAGGTCCGCATCCTTGCCGACTTCAATGCTGCCGAGGCGCTTATCCAAGCCGAGTTGCTTGGCGCCGTTGAGCGTGATCGTCCTGAGCGCCTCGGTTTCACTCATGCCGCCGTATTTGATGCACTTGGCAGCCTCTTGGTAGAGGTGGCGGGTCAGTTCGTTGCTGTCGGACTTGAGGCAGACGGATGCCCCGGCTTCGTGCAGCAGCGCGGAGTTAAACGGGATGGCATCGTACGCTTCGATCTTGTAGGCCCACCAGTCAGAGAAGGTGCTGCAACTGGCCCCGTGGTCGGCAATCTCCGGCGCAATCTTGTAGCCTTCGAGAACGTGCTGGAGCGACTTGACCTTGAAGCCGAACTTGTCGGCCACGCGCATCAGCATCAGGATTTCGTCGGAACGGTAGCAGTGGCAGTGGACTTTCAGGTCGCCCTTGAGGACGTCGGCCAGTGCTTCGAGGCGCAGGTCGCGGCGTGGCTCCTGCATGAGCGTTCCCGACGACCGTGCCTTTTCATATTCATCCCACGTTTTGCGATATTCCTTCGCTTCGGTGAACGCGCGGACAAGGACGGCCTCGACGCCTAACCGCGTGTTGGGGAACCGGCCATCGGTGCGTTTTACGTTCTCACCCAGCGCGAACTTGACGCCGCGCGGCGCGTCGGCAATGAGCAGCTTGTTGGCAGGTTCGCCGTATTTCAGCTTGATGACGGCGTCTTGGCCGCCGATGACGTTGGCGCTGCCGTGGAGCAGCCGGGCCGTGGTCACGCCGCCGGCAAGCGCGCGATAGATCTCCACGTCGTCGCTGTTGATCACATCGCGCACGCGCACTTCAGGGACCACCGACAGCGAGAATTCATTGACGCCTCCCTCGATGGCGAAGTGGCAGTGCGTATCGATGATGCCCGGCATGACGAACAGGCCTTCGGCCTCGACCACCGCCACGCCTTCCGGGGTCTTGATCCCAGGACCTATCTCGGCGATTTTGCCGTTGTGCACCAGCACGTCGGTATTTTCCTTCGTGCCGTTGGAAACGGTCAAGACGGTGGCGTTGCGGATCAGCACGTTGCCGCCGGTGTGCAGCTTGGGCTTGCGGTCGGATTCCAACTCCGTTGCCTGCTCCTTCTCCGCCTTCGGCTCCTCTTTTTTCTCTTCCGGCTTCTTTTCGTCCGGCTTCTTTGCTTCCGACTTCTTCGCGTCGTATTCAAAGCGAACGCCATCCGCGAAGATGTACCGCACCTGCGTCTTCTCGTCCTGGAAGTCGCCGTCGGTGACGATCAAATGTGCCGCCTTGCCTTTGGCGACGGTACCGAGTTGTTTCTCAACGCCAAGGATGTGCGCGGGGTTAACGGTCAGCGCGGCGAGCGCGGCGTCGGCCGGCAAGCCCTCCGCGATGGCTTTGCGCAGGTTCTCGCGGAACTTATCCCACGGTTTGTCGCCGCCGCTTCCCTGCGTGCTAAGGGCGAACAATACGCCGGCCTTGGCAAGCGTGGCCGCGTTTCGGATTTCTTCCTTCCGCTGGCGGTCCCGATCTTCCTTCACGCGCTTGGGCAAGTCCTTGTCCGCTTCGTCGCTCGACGGCGGCTCGAAGGGCGCGGGTGCAGGCGAAGGCGTAGGTTCCGTCGCCGTGCGGCCGCGGCGACGCTGCGGCGTTCCCTCGCTGAAACTGAGTCGGACCAACAGAGGCGTCTTTGTCTCCTTTAACCGATCCACCGCCTTCCATGCGTCCGACCCGCCGTAGAGTATGGGCTTTACCTTAAACTCGCCCGCGAAGTCGAGGGCCCGGTGGATGGCATCCTTCGAGTCGGCCTCCATCACCAAGGGCATCTTGCCGTCAAGCACCTGCCCCAGGTCGGCCAGCGACGGATCGAGCGGCGGACGTTTGCCCTCGCGGCCGTTCTTCTCAAACGCGGCCCAGGTCCGTTGGTGGTAGCCCGCGTCGAGCAGCGTTTGCCGCGTGTGGGCGAGGATGCCCATGAGCGCCCGCGGATAATCGTTGCCGCCGACGCCTTTGAACGCGAGGTGCATGGCCACGGGAGAGCGCAGCACGGCCTCGCGCGGCGGCGCATTGCTGAGACTGACGAGTGCACTCTGGCCGACGAGAATGCCGCCGTCCGGCGCGATGAGATGAGCCGTGAATCCGGCTTTTCGCCAATTGTCTGCTGTTTCGTCCTCCGCCTTCAGGGCCGTGGCGACCTGAAACTCCGGCGTCATTCCTTTGCGGTTGTCCGCCTTGGTCGCCGCCAACGCCTCCGATGCCAAATCTTCGTTGGCCGGCGCGCCCGCTTCGGAGCGCCGCAACGCTGGGTCGAAGCCCCAATTGCTCATCGCATCGATGAACCCGGCGTAGACCGTCAGCCCCTTGCCGTCGGTGACGAGCGCCTCCGGTGGCGCCTTCACGTCCGCCCCCACCGCGTCGATCAGCCCGTCGCGGATCACGACCGTCGCCTCGGGCAGCACCTTGCCCGGCTCGGTAATAACCCGGGCGTTCTTGATCGCGAAAACGCGAGGTTTCAAGTCACCCGCGCGCTGGGCCGGCGCCGGCAGGAGCAGCCCGAACGGCAGGACCAGGAGAAGAGAGGCGAGGAGCAAACGACGTGTCGACATGGCAGTGTGTCCCCCAGGTGCGAGTCATTGCGCCAACGGTGGACTACAGCATACGGTGCGGGCGGGGAGAAGGCAAAAGGTCAACGGACGATTAACACGGGCCGCGGCGTGAGTGTACGATTATTGATCACCCTCTCTACCCCTTGCCGAGGGTGCAGAGGGTCGGCATGTGGCTGAGAGGGTCGCGCATGTGGCTGAGAGGGTCGCGCATGTGGCTGAGAGGGTCGCGCATGTGGGTGAGAGGGTCGGACATGTGGCTGAGAGGGTCCAAGTTTTGGCGTAAAGGGTGGTCAAAACTAGACCAGCGACTTCACCTGTCAATGTCTTGGCGGAGTTTGCCTCAACGTGGCGGACGTGATTGACTCGCATTGGCTGCAAAAGGCAGCGATGGATCACTAGCGGGCAGCATTGGCGGCGATTGGCGGTGGCGGGTCGGTTTGACTGAAATAACGCAATGAGCCCCCGGCCTTGTCGCGGATTGACAGGGAAGGCGACAAATGGGCTTCCATGGCACAGGATTGAGGCCCACACCTTCCTCAACGGCAACGGCCGCTGGTCGCGGATGCTCGCGAACATCCGGCTCAAACGAAATCGGCGCCCCATCACGGAATGGCCAAAACAGGTGATCGGCCGGGAAAGTCCGGTCCGAGGCGAGTATTTGCAAGCCATCCGCGCGGCGGACGAAGGCGATTACGAGCCTTTGTTTGAACTGCACCGGAGATTCACGGCGAGGGGGCGAGGTTTAGTCGCTGACGCCGGAGACGAATTGTGCGTCCAACAGTGTTTCGGCCGGGGCTTCGAGGACTCAGCCCCGGGCACCCTGCCGCGACGGCTTTTTCTGTTTTCATGACTGCGGTGCGGTCCAGTCCTCGATGCGCAGGTTCGGCACTTGACCAAAATCGCCGCGGTTGCGTGTTGCGACGATGCCGTCCGCTTCCAAGACGATAGCGGCAATCGCCAAATCCAGTTTCCCCACGCGGCGTAGTTTCTTGCGGAGTTCGAGATACCGTTGCACTGCCCCGGCGGTAAACGGCAGCACCTGGACCCGCCCGATCGCCTCGGTCGCCTGAAAAAGCCCTGCATACGCGCGCGTCAGTTTCTCGGCGCTGCGCGCTTGCCGGACTTGCGTATACCATCCGGTGAGCTGCTCTTCAATCGTGATGATCGTAATCGCGAGCTGGTCCGCCCGGACGGCTTCGACGCGACGCGTTACGGTTTCGTGCCCGTAGCGATAGAGCGTGAAGTGATCGGTGTCAAGGACATGGAGACTCATAAGCGGTTCGGGTCCGCGTCAACCTGGCGACGATAGGCGGCCAAGTGCTGCTCGAATTCCGGCGTGTCCGGATGATCCTTCCACGTTCCGGCAAGGAGATGCCAGGGATGGCGTTCGCCGGGCAGCGTCACGTTCAGGTGCACGACTTCGGCATGCGCCAGGTGCTCCTGCATCAAACGGCTGACCTGCTGGAGCGCTTCCTCGCGGGAAGGAGCTTCGGCGCTCAGCCGCGTTGGGCTCAAACTTGTAGCCCGGTAGCCGTCGGCCGGGAGTGCTTCCAGGAGAACAGGGATTTCCATGGGTTTCTTCCTCGACGACTCTCGGAACCGATTACCCAGAGTGAATTTCAGGGCCTTGTCATTGGCGCGGTCAAACTGGGACTCGTAGGCAATTGCATGGTAACGCAAATGAAAGAACTGAGCAACGCGCGCGGCGTCACCCGCCTGATTGGGACGATGACCCCTTTCGCATTGTCCGGCTCAAACGAAATCGGCGCCCCGTCACGGAATGGCCGGAACAGGTGATCGGCCGGGAAAGTCCGGTCCGAGGCGAGTATTTGCATGCCATTCGAGCGGCGGACGAAGAGCGAAGACGTGAATCGTGTCTCGGCGGGCGACCTACATTGGGCCAATCGTGAGCTTGGCTCGGCGCGCCCCGTCGTGTGCACGGTAGACGCAGTACAGAAAGCCGGCGATGCTCAGCCCGAGAACCGCGGAGCAGGCGGCGAACCCGGACGGATTCTCCGCTACTGTGCCCAACCGCCACTCACTCGGCTGTCCATGGTTCACCGTTACCGCCCGCCAGTTCGGATCAACCAGGCCGGGGTACATTTCGGTTGCCTGCTCCACCGTGATCGCCGTGGTCCAAGGCGCCCAACGGAAAAACGCGACGCAGGCCACGAGGAAACAGGCCACGCCGATCATTTCCCATTTGTCCGAAGGGGCTCGCCAAACAATTGGCATTCCTACACCACAATATTTCACCTGGGACCGGCGTCTCGCCGATCCGCAGATTCTCAAGACTGGAAATACAATGCGCCAAAGCGCTCAGCACGTTCCAAGACAGAACAGGACAAGTTTAGCTCATGATTACAATCGTCCGCCCGACCGCTCTGAAGGAACCAGGAAGCAACGAACCGCGACCGCAGGCTGTCTTTGCCAGGGCGAAATGAGTAGACTGCCCAACGCGGAACCGGCCGATGGGAGTCCGCGTCGCGTAGGCGGTAATTTTCAACGAATCGGCCGACGCCGCACGACAAGGAGAACAACCATGCGACGATTGCTGTATTGCGATTCCCTGGGCATCTCCGGTTCGCTGGGAATGCTCCTGCTCCGGCTGGCCATGGGCGCGGCCTTTCTCTTCCACGGTTGGCCGAAGATCCAGAATCCAACGGGCTGGATGGGGTCGGAAGCCGGGATCCCTCCCGCGCTCCAAGCGTGTGCGGCGGTCGCGGAATTTGGCGGAGGCATCGGCCTCATCTTCGGTTTTCTCACGCCGCTCGCCGCCGCCGGCATCGCCGCGACCATGGCCGTGGCTATCGCCAAGGTCCATCTGCCGGCCGGGCATCCGTTCGTTGACGCGCAAGGCGGCCATTCCTACGAACTCGCCGCCGTCTACCTCGCCGGCGCCTTCGCGATCCTGCTCGTCGGCGCGGGACGGTTTTCGGTCGATCGCTGCCTATTTGGAAGACGAGCGGGCACGACGTGAGAGATCTGCTCAGCCCCATCACGCAATGGCCGGAACAGGCGATCGGCCGGGAAAGTCCGGTCCGACGCGAGTAGTTGCAAGCCATCCGCGCGGCGGACGAAGGCGATTACGAGCCTTTGTTTGAACTGCACCGGAGATTCACGGCGCGTGGGTGAAGTTTCGTCGGTGACGCCGGATGCCAATTGTGCGTCCGTCAGTGTTTCGGAAAGGGGTTCGAGGACCCAGCCCCGACCACCCTGCCGCGCGCGTTCTCCGCGTGCGCTCTGACTTCCGGGATTTTCGCCACGCCACGGCTTGGTAGGATAAAGGGACGTGTGGTCTGAGCGAACTTACTATTGGGTGGAGAGACCCAGACTCAAGGAGTACCTGCTATGCCGCAGCCGAAACACGTGCCGAGCAAGCTGGACCTGCTGCACAAGGGTATTTATCCGGGCATCGCCATCGTGCTGATGCTTTTTAGCGTGGGATTCGCTGTCTTCACGTACTGGAACAGCAACGACAAGCAGCGCCAAATCGACCGCCTCCAGGCACAAATGCAGTTGGTGCAGGCACAGCAGCAGGAGCAGGATCGCCGTGCGGGAGAAGACGCGCATAAGCTGCGAGTGGAAATCTGCAAGCTGGAGCTGAGCCCCGTATACAACTTCAGCAACGGCGAGGATGAACGGAAGGCGGCGCCGTTTATCAGGACGTCTTATTGGCACGTACGGTACGTCCTAGAACAGAAGGACATGGAACAACACGGCGAAGATCGGACGAGGGAGCTGTGGGACAAGGCCCAAAAGCAGGCAGAAAAGGAAGTGAAGAAGGGGTGAGGCCGGGCGTTTCAGCCGCTTTTCAGTGGCCTGCGAATGAGCGAGCTGGTACGCTGCGCGGCTGGCATAAAGAGACGCAAAAATGGACCCAGGCCTCATTGAGACTGCCCGCGCCCTTGAACAACAACTCTCCATGCTTGGACGCCTTGACGCCACGCAGTTTCGCGTTGCGGTAGAATCACTCGGCGTTGTCGGTGAGACGCACAAGAAGCTGTTCTACGTCATTGTGGCTCTATACAGAGCTGGAAATGATGAGACGAAGGCACTTATTGTTGAGATGATCGCCACGATTGTTCCTTATACAGAGTCTGGTCCTGTTGACCAAATCCCACAAGCAACAATGTGGGAACTTGTCGTAAAACTCTGGAAGATTGTGGAAGGCGTGCCCTCCGTGCAGGCGTGGGATAGACTTCGCAACCACCTTGCGCTGATTTGGGGGGACGAGTTCGCCAAAGATATACCATTCACTTTGAGGGAGGCAATCCTCCATTTGGGCATCACAGCAGCAGAATTGCCGACTGTCTCACTTGAGGAGTTCGCAAAGCGAATCCGCGACAACCAACCCCAGACGCCTCTGTTCGACCGAATCTACCTCGCATTGGACTTGCTATTTGAAGCAAGATATAACTGGCCTCAAGGAACAGCGAAGACAAAAACCCCACAGGACTTGCTTCTTGCCCTGGAGCATGCCCTGGAGTTTACTCCAGAGAACCGGACCAGCATTTGGGACATGACGTAGGCACCCTTCCCCACAGGCTATCAGCCACCGGCCAGCGCCGCACTAGCCAGGGGCGACAGCGAGTTGTTCCACGCATGGTTGACGCGCGGTTTCCCGTTTCGCCGTCCCGCATGCGGCTTGGCGGCCGAGAGAGTGGCGCAGGGGCTGAGGAGTGCTTTATACCTCCTCTAATTCCCCTAACGTGATTCCCTTCGCATCTCTCCAAGCGTTTGGACCGCTCGCGTTTCCGCCGTGGACGATTGATGCGGCCTGGCTTGGACTTGTGAACTCAACGTCCTTCGTAAAAAGCAAATGCCCGTCCTTCTGCACCAAGCTCCCGTCTGCGAGTAGCTGCTGTCGCAACGCAAGAAGGGCCGGCCAGTATTGGTCAGCACTTGGTCTGGGCTCAGCGACAGCTTGGGAACCGGCGAGGACGACAAACCCAGTTGGGGTTCGCCGACCCCGCGCAACCAGGCCCTTGATTTCGGTTTGTAACACTGGGATAGTATCGCCAGGCGGTTCAGAGCCGCCGATCGGAGTAAGAACCTCCGATCCAAGAACGGGAAGAAGTTGGTGAATCTTCGCGGGGAACTCCTCCATATCGTGGCGGTCTGCTTCGGGCAACTTTGCTCCACTGGATTGAGCGTTGTGAAGAATGAATCTGTTCGCCGCCTTTGCTTCCTCAATTAAGCGACCCTCAAGGTAGCGAATGTGCGATTTTGTTAGGTTTTCGTCCTTGCTCAAGAAAACGACGGCTGCGATCCAGAACTCCAGGTTTTTGTGAGTCTTAAGGCGCTCCGATAGAACCTCCGCTTCGCCGATATAGGCCATCGGTTTACCTGTCGCGGGATCGGTGCCGGTAAGAATATAGACACCAGATCCTTCGAGTTCTTCGCGCGCAAGCAGGTCCTCGAAGTCAGTTCGTGGCGCGGCGAGAGCTCTACCGCTCCAATTTGATATCTCCGCGGTGCGCAAGCGCGTGCCATCCCCATAGGGGAGAAACAACTTAATCGTTGCTGACGCCATTGCGCGATTCCTTTCTGTAATCAGTTTGATTCGGAGTCACGCTCATCTCTCGCACCGTTCCGCTCAGACTCCTCCGATTCGCGCTTCGCACCTGTTTCGGACGAGGAAAACAGCGCGTCGCATTTCGGACACCGCGCCGGGCCGACGACGGGCTTGAAATCTAGCTCGACGTGCGTGCCGCAGTCAGGGCAAGAAACGCTGTGCATGGCGATAACTCCAGTGGCGGCGCGGCGCCCTCGGGCCGGTACAGGTTCCACCGTGAATGTCTGCTGTGAGAGCCAGTTTCACCGGGTGGGCGCTACCGGTCAACGAAAAAGCGGGGAACGAAGCAGATCGCTGCGGCGCTAGCGACTGCCGCCTTCGGCGGGCCGTTGGGGAAGGAGGGCGTCGGTCGTGAACGCAGCCCGGATGCCCCCGGCGTCGTCACCCCTTCCTCCCAAGGGTGGGTTTTTCACTGCCGGCCGTGGCTACCTGAGCGAACTCTCCTTCACTTGCGGTGTCCTACAATAGCGGAGAAAGAAACCGTACTACCGTGCCGCGCAAGGAGCGCCCATGAAATGCCCGCACTGCTCCGGGTGAACGGCTTGGTAGGCAATACAGCGTGAAAGGCGCGTGAAGGATCGCCTTTCTCGCTGGACAATCACCGCCTGCGCGTTTCCTATTTTGGGGGAGTCGCCCGATGTGTGAAAAACACCCAGATCAAATAGACCTAGCTTTGCAAGGGTTGGAGGAGGACAGAAAGACGTTTTTGGAAATGACCTTGGAGATGTGGCGAGCGCACGACGCCGACATCTACCCGCTGGATCTTTATGCGAATGGGGCGATCAACCGCAGCCTTGCGCTCTCAGCGGGGTTTCAGAGCATGATTGAGCAGCGAAACATCCTCTGCGCTGGTCCGCTCGTACGGCTCCAGCTCGATACGGCGATCCGCTTCTATGCCGCCTTTATCGTTGATAACCCGCATGACCTTGCAACTGCGGTGCTAAAGGGGGTCACCGTCCGTAAGCTTAAGGACTGCACCGGCCAGCTCATGAATGACGCCCACTTGGTGAGATGCATAAGCAAAGAATACCCTTGGATTCAGCGGGTTTACGAGAAAACATCAAACCTCATCCATATGTCGGATGCGCACATCATGAGTTCCTTGGACGGGGCCAATCGCGAGAAAATGAGCGTTGGAATGCTAGTTGGTTGGCAGCACAAGAAGCTACCGGACTCTCTCTTCCTGGAAGCCATTGCCGCCTTCCGCGCGGCAACGGACGTGTTTGCCCGCTACTTGCGCGGCTGGATTATTACCAAGGACAATCCAGAATTGGCTGCTGAAGTGCGTAAGGCGCACTCGGAAGAGCCCCAGGGCAAGCCCCCGACGAAGTGAGGTTATCAGGGTCGCAGCCTTTTGCCTTATGCGTCCGCGTCCTCTCACCCCTCCTGAAAGATCAATCGCCGCATCGACCACATTCTCCTAGATTTTGATACTACCTGGATGGAATTTGTGGTAGTCTAGTGGGGCTTTCACGTATTCCCACCTTGGAGGATGGTCATGAGAAAGCGTGTCGCGCCTGGATCAAAGGCGCTGATCGCGGTTTCGTCGGCAGCTTTCGTCGTCGCGCTCTGCGCTTGCGGCGGACTTGGCAACAAGACTAGTCAAACCGCCGTTCCGTTACCAAATACAGCGCCCAAGTCGGGCGAGGAAGACGGAGCGAAAGCACCACCCACAAAGGCGCCAGTTGAGAACCAAGACCGGGATTACATTGACGCCAGCAAGCGAGCGGCGCAGCAGGGAGAAGTTCGTGTAAGCGTTGTCGAAGTTCAGGTCGGCAAGGTCAAGCTGGTTGACTTCGGCGGTACAGGCGAGTCGAAGGATGACTTGCTGCAAATTGGACTGCTCGTGGAGAACCTAAGCAAGACGAAAATCGTGCGCTTTAATCGGTGGCAAAGGGGCGGGTTTGATCGTGTTGTCGAGCTACGTGATGATTTTGGCAATTCCTATACCAACAGGGTGTCAGGCCTTTTCAGTTCCAGAGTAGTTGAAAAGGAAAAAGAGGTTGGCATTAGCAACGACCTATATCCCGAAAAGCAAGTGGACGATTTGCTGGTCTTTAATCCACCCGTCCAGGGTATATCGTACTTTCTACTCACGCTGGAAGCCAAGAACTTTGAAGGGGATGGGACGCTGAAGTTTCACATTCCACTTTCCATGATCGGGCAGCGCGAGAGAGAGCGTGAGAAGCAAAGGCAAGCCGCTGAGCAGGAGAAGGAACGACAACGCGAGTTGGAGCAGGAACGACAACGGCAGGCCGAAGCGCAGGAGAAGGAGCGACTGCGGATCGCACGCGAGAAAGAAGAATTAGAGGCAGAGGAAAGACGAGAAAGGGAGGCGCAAAGAGCAAAGGATAAGGTGGACGAAGACGCCAGAAAAGCCAAAGCGGCACTGCATGCCGAAAAGAGATACGGCGGTTATGATGCTGCCAATGCCAAGGCGCTTGCATTTCGTAATGAGGCTTTGAAAAAGCGGAACATGAAGTACAAGGATGTTGATGACAATGGCGGGATAACGTCAGAGCGCTTAAACAAGAACGCAAAGGGGAAGGAATTCTGGGTATTTGAAGGCCAGATCACCATCGAGGTCGATGGCAAAGAACTAACAAGCACGTGGATCGTGTCGCCTCAATTCGTCCCGTCGGCGGGGGAAACGGGCCTGTGGCGATGCAATGATGTTACTATCAGCGATCCGAAGTGATGCGGCGGATTGGAAGAAGGATGACACTCCACACACTCGGGCATGGCTTTCGCCAGGTCGAGGTCGTTGTACTGTTGCATGCAGGGCCGGCGGATCACAAGCGATAGGCACCGCAACCCCTCCCTCCCCTCGGCTAAGCACGGTCGGCCGCCTCGTGCTTCGCCAGCAGTTCCCGCAGTCGTTCGCCCATCGGCCCTAGGATTTTGTCGCCCGCTTCCATCCAGTCGGCCACAGCGCCCACGTCGCTCAGCGACAGCAAGCGAATATGTTCCAACAGCGGCGAGAGCAAGTCGCCAAGCGCTGGACCTTTCGCGGCCGGGTGGCATGCTTTCGGGGCGTACGCAAGATGACACCGTGCGTCGTCTCGCCGCCCCGAAAGCATGATGACACTGCCGGCTTCGTCGAGCATGTCCGGTAAATTCCAATTTTGGCATGTCGGTTGATTGCGGCAGTTCCTCCAATGCCTGGACCCCTGCCGCCCGCCGCTCCCTCCCGCGAGGAAAGGAACGTCCCTCCCATGTTCTGCCGCCGGCATCCCGTCCTATTGCTGCTGACCATCGCGGCCGCCTCCGGCTTCCTGCTCGCCGCCGACAAACCGGATCTCGCCGACGGCGGCGTGAAACCCCTCGTCGATCGGCGCGTCGAGGAATGGCAGCCGACTGCCGATGAACGCCGGTTCGATGAAGATCGGTTTGGGCACGAGCGTCCTCGAGGCGGAGAAGCTCGCCAGGGAGAACGCGCGGCCGATTTTCCTGTTCACCCATGACGGCAAGATGAATGTCGGCCGCTGCTGAGGCGGCGCCTTTGCCATGCGGCCTCCGGTCAATCGCAGCCAAACGTGATCTTTGCCAACCAATCGCCCCGTTTGAGCGTCATTGAGGGACTCTCATTCCCCGTTCCCAACCCGCCGCCTGCTCCCTGCCTTCGCGCACCCCAAGTCGTTTCACGCCTCCGTGAAACGACCCCATTTTGGCGCCCTAACTCCTTTGTTGATGGTCAACTCCCGACAGGTGTGTGTGTGTGGTAATCTGAACGACCGACTTTGTAGTTCCCGCCGGGTGCCGTGCTTTCACCAGACCCGCGGTACGCCGTAGGCATCCACGATGGGATCGGCACTCACCAACGACATACCTTCGGCCAATGACTGGGCGATGATCAGCCGGTCGAAGGGGTCGCGGTGGTGATAGAGCAGCGTCGTCAGCAACGACGTGTGCTTGGGCAGGATGTGCAGGATCCGGAAGCCGTTCGCATCGATGGCGTTTCGCCAGAAGTCCTCGTAGGGTTGGGCGAGCGCGTACTTCCCGGTGCTAATCTTGATGGCGGTCTCCCAGTAACTGGCTGGGCTGACCCACTTCTCGTTTGCCGGGTCGATGATGGCCGCGCTCGCCGCCGCACTGAGTTGTGGGTCGGCCAAATAGAACCACAACACCGCGTGGGTGTCGAGCAGCAGTTTCACGACAGGTACTCGGCAAAGTCCTTCAGGTGGTCATCGTCTTCCGAGATGATCGTTAGCATCCCCTTGCCCCGACCCGGCACGGGGCGAGCTTTTTCGCCCGGCCCGGCGACGATGCGGGCCACGGGTTGATCACCGCGCGTCAGCACGACTTCCTCGCCGGGGGTCAGTTTGTCGATGATCTCGCCCAGATGGCTCTGCGCCTCTTCCAGCGTCACGGTCTGCATGGCAGTCTCCTCCGGCGGTTTCCGTCCTGTGTTTCTGGCCGACGCTCATGGAGATTCTTACGGCTGCACGTCAAGGTCAAACATCACCAGTTTAGGATGCGGCTTGCGTCGCCACAAGTGCAGCGGCCGACTGGCTGGTTCGGGCTGGTGGCGTCCGGTCAATCGCAGCCAAACGTGATCTTTGCCAGCCAACCACCCCGTTTGAGCGTCATTGACGGACTCTCACTCCCCGTTCCCAACCCGCCGCCTGGTCCCTGCCTTCGCGCACCCCAAGTCGTTTCACGCCTCCGTGAAACGACCCACGGTTTGCGTTTGTAACTTCCTTTTGCCTGCCAAGTTGCAAAAGAGGCTGGGGCTGGGGGGGTGGATATGAGCCGACCAACCTCGCGCCGATGCGTGCCAATAAGTCACTTCCCTCCCCGCCAACGTCGATGGACACGGCCGGTCGAGGTCGCTGGTCAGACTTTGACCACCCACTCCACCACTTATCCGACCCTCTCCACCACATATCCGAACCTCTCACCCACATGCCGACCCTGTGCTCACACGGCAATTGGCTGAGAGGGTGATCAATAATCGTACACTCACGCCGGCGATCCTGGGACAAATTCGTCCGCCGGTTGCCGAAAAAGTTGTTTGACAGCGCGCGTCACGCGCGATTAAGCTCACCCGTGCACATCCGGTAACAGAGTGATCCGATCAACGGCGACGGACTCGAGGCGCCAGTCTCTTTGGGGTTGTGTGCGGTTGGTGAGAAACATCAACCTTCTTTGCAGGTAGCCGTGCCATGTTGATCCGCTTTCGTTGCAGCCGTTGCCGGCGCGCGCTGTCCGTTGCCGCCCGTCAAGCCGGCCGTCCCATGAATTGCCCGCGGTGCAAGGTGGAAATTATCGTACCGGCGGCGTCTACGCCGCCTGTCCGCAACTCCGCCACGGCGGTCCCAGTTGCCGGACAAGCCACGCGCTCGGCAAACCTTGCTCCCGCCGCTTCCCATGACTCGGCCGAAGGTTCCACCGCGTTGATCGAGAGGCCAAGCAATCCGATGACACGCCACGCAATGGTCGCCGTTGCGATCGGCTGTTTTGTTTTCGTCGCCGCCGGGGGGACGGCAATCGGCGCGTGGGCGGGATGGAGGCACTTCGCGACATCGCGCGAGGCCCGGATCGATGATTCTCAGTGCATTCCGGAAAACGGGGATGACGTGCGGCTGACGGATGCGGCCCCGCCCGCGAAAACTTCCGAAGTCTTCGAGACTTCGGAAGTTTGCACCCCCTTGGATCAACCCGCCACGGGGACGCCAGAAGAGGAGATGACCCTTGAGGAGCAATCTCCCAAGGCCGGTGCGCCGCGCGTCAAGCCTGGTCCCGAAAAAGCCCGGCCGATGGGCGCCGGCAATCTTGTGATCAAGCGTCGCAAGGATGTTTCGGAAGAAGAACTGCGCAAGTACCTCTTGTGGTCGCCTGAAATCACCATGACGCCTGACGACATACCGAACGTGGCCGACGCGTTCCTGGCAAGAGTGTATACCGCGAACAAGGAACAAAAAGGCGTGAACCTGGAGCCGACGTACATTCAGGCCCGCCTGCCGGAGTTCAAGACGCTGCCTTATCGCCGGGGCTACGCGCACCTCATCGACCTGAAGTCCAAACAGGAACTGCAATCCCTGGGAAGAGAACTGCACACGTTGCTCGACCGGCTCGCTGCCAGGGAGGAGGATTACCGGCCCAACGCGGTCCGTCTTGGCGAGTTCCTGAAGGCGGAAAAGGGCCGCGACCAGAAGCCCACCTGGTTGCGACCCGAGGCGGTGCCGACCCTGCAACAAGTCCTTGGCCATGAGGATCTGGCGGTGCGGTTGCTTCTGGTCGACCTGCTGACGCGGATTGACGGAAGGGGGGCGAGCCTTGCCCTTGTCCAGCACGCGGTCTTTGACGTGTCGCCGGAAATGCGCGACGCGGCGATCAAGGGGCTCGACGCTCGCCCACGCGAGCAGTATCGTTCCGCGCTGTTGGCGGCGCTGCGCTATCCGTGGGCGCCGGCGGCCGACCATGCGGCGGAGGCACTGGTGGCGCTGCGCGACGCGGACGCGGCGCCGCTGCTCGTGAAGCTGTTGAAAGAACCCGATCCGTCGGCGCCGGTGCTGAAGAGGGACGGCCCGTGGAAGCGCGAAGTGGTTCGGATCAATCACACCGACAATTGTTTGGCGTGTCATCCGCCGGCGTGGCTCGGCGACGACCCCGTGCAACGGGTGGTGACCGGCTTCACGGTTGTGAATAACCGCACCGTCGTCCCCACGTCCTCGCTAACGCCGGCGGCCCAGACTATTGTGGAGTCCGGCGGCGTCGTGAAAGTGCCTTCGATCCGTCCCGCGGAACGAAACGGCCCCTACAGTCGTGGTCCCCGACTTACCACGACCAGCGCCACGGCGCTGACGGTGCGGGGCGACATCACCTACCTGCGCCAAGACTTTTCGATGCAACAACCCGTCCGTGTGCCGGCGACCGGCCAGACCGTCGATCTTCGGTTCGACTATATCGTCCGCTTCCGTCCGCTCACGGAGAAACAGACCCGCGAGTGGAAATCCCAAGCCAACCGGCCCGCCGAGTACGAACAGCGGGAGGCCGTGTTGTTCGCCTTGCGCGCGTTGACCGGTCAGGACCCCGGCCCGACCACTGAAGCGTGGGAGAAACTCTATCCACAGTCCGAGTTCGAGTCATTGACCGCGGACCTGACCACGGCGCTGGTGGGCGCGCCGGATTACCAGAAGCTCGCCGTAACCAAGAAGCTGCGTGATGGGAAGGGCGCAGAGTACACCCTGGCGCTGGCCCAAGCGATCCCGCAGCTTGCCGAAGCGTTCCAGGAAAAGGCCCGCGCCGCATTGGTCGAGCGCATGAAGAGGATGAGCGTGATGACGCTGCGCGCCAAGCTGGCAGACGAGAACCACGAGATACGACGCGCCGCCGCTTCGGCCTCTGGGTCCAAGGAGGACACCGCATTGATTCCCGATCTGACCGCTCTGATCGCCGACCCGGACGCGGCGGTGGCGGAGGCGGCCGCGGCGGCGCTCAAAGCGCTTCGAAATCGCGAACCCAGCACGGACGACGGCGGCGATTAGGAATGAGTCGGACCCCATCACCACCGATACGGACGGGCGACTCCGCTAGTCCAAGTGATTATTGACGCGGAATGACAGGAAAAGACGCTGATCGATCACCAATGGGCAACATGGACGCCCATCGGCCTTGGCGGGCGGCGATGTTGGGGCGGGAACCACCGTGTTGGTCGTTGCAAACACACCCCCCACGTACAGTCGAGATCAGACCATGCAGAACGGCAAGGAGTTATGGCGACGAAAATGGGTCGTTGCACGGAGGCGTGCAACGACTTTGGGGTGCGGGGAGGCAGGGAGCAGCCGGTGGGTTGGGAACGTGGAATGAGAGTCCCTCAATGACGCTCAAACGGGGCGATTGGGTGGCAAAGATCACGTTCGGCTGCGATCGACTGGAGGCCGCCTAGCAAAAGCGCCGCCTCAGCAGCGGCCGACATTCATCTTGCCGTCATGGGTGAACAGGAAAATCGGCCGCGCGTTCTCCCGGGCGAGCTTCTCCGCCTCGATGACGCTCGTGCCCAAACCGATCTTCATCGAATCGGCGTTCGTCGGCAGTCGGCTGCCATTCCTCGACGCGCCGATCGACGAAGGGTTTCACGTCGCCGTCGGCGAGATCCGGTTTGTCGGCGGCGAGCAGGAGGCAACAAGCGGCCGCGATGGTCAGCAGTGATAGGACGGGTTGCCGGCGGCAGAATATGGGAGGGACGTTCCATTCTTCGCGGGGGGGAGCGAGCGGGCGGCATGGTTCGGGCATTGTAGAAAATGACACCATCAACAGCCGGTTTGCCAGCGAATTTCGGGTCTGTACCCGGTTGTCGAAGCCTTGATGAACAATCTACGACGTCCCTTTTTCTTCTTCTGGCGCGCGGTCTTCGGCATCGCCAGGTACTTCTTTCACTTCTTCCACTATGGCGGCGTGCCAGTCTTTCCTCTTTACTTTGCTTTCCTTCCAATGTTCCGCCTCATCCTTCGTCCGAAACCCACGAATCACAATCTTCCACATGTTCGGTCCCCTTCTTTCCGGTCCCTGGAAAATGAAGCGCAAAATGGCTTGCCCAACAAATGTATAGTAAGCCTTACAATCGCGGATTGCAATAGTACGCAATCCGCCCCGGTCAAACTCACTTCCGCTTTGGAAGCGAAAACGCTTCCCTCATGGTCTTGACGCGCTCATCAGGAAAACGCTTCAGGAATTCAGTGGTCAAAACGCGCTGGGGAGGAAAACGCTTCAAGAACTCACGTGCATCTCCCGGCTGTTGTCGATCCGCCAGCTTTTCCGAGACAATCTCCAGAATAGTTGCACAGGCAAGCCCCTCGTCTTCGCCAAGTGCAGGCTGTTGGCTTGCGAGGAGATTGTACGGCCCCGCCAATACCAGCTTCTCGAATGCCCCTTTCTCGTCGCCGGTGGCAAGAGCGGCCCAGGCAGAGAAGCAACTCAGGATCGCGTTCACCCGCACGTTTAGCTTTGGCCATGTTTGCTCGTAGGTAGGTAACTCCCGCAGCAAACCATCAACTCCCTCCTCCTGCACAACCAGGCAGAGAAACTCTGAAAGTAAACCTGGATCGACATCGGACAACTGAACGGCGCGCCGATACCACTTGATCGCGTCTGGTCGCCTGCCCAATGCGCGAAGGCTCCTCGCCAAAGACCCGGTAGTCCAAGCCTCGTTCCCGAGCTTTTTTTGCACGCAGATATCTAATAACTTTGCCGCCGCAGCATATCTTCCAGACGCAAATTCAGCGCTTGCGCGGGCGAGAACTAAATCGTCAGGGTTCTCCCCCATTCTTTGGCACGCATCCCGAAGATCCTGTTCGAGGCGGTCCAGGTCTTGGGCACTTCCATGGTTCAGTAGATAGGTGAACCAGGGAATTGCAGCTGAGCCCGGCCAAAGGACTGCGGATAGATTCGAATAATCGCCAATCGCTCTTGGCGTTTCTCGCTTTTTTACTTGTTCGAAGAATAGCTTCGTTGCGGTGCAGTATGCGGCGCGAGCATTGTTCTTTTGTCCGTTTCGAGCTAGTGCGATCATGAAATCTGTCCAAACTTGAAACGCCTCTGGGTGCGATTTCGTGCCTTCCTCCAATAGCTCCAGGGTCCGGTCACCACCCCCATACCAGGTTCCTAAGACTTGATAATCCAATTCGGACAAATCCTCGCCTAATGCTCGTCTCGTTTCAAGTCGGGCAGCAAGTTCCCGACGTAGTCCCATCTTTATTAGTCGCCCATCTACTGCTTTCGAGGCAATCAGCCGTGCACCTTCATCCCGACAGCCAAACTCCGTAACTCTTGCGACTTCTAGGGCGTCCTGGTTTGCTCCAAGCTGCTCAAGCAGCGACTCGATCATTCTGCCTCGCGCTAAGCTGAGCGGCCTTTTTTTCGACTCCTTGTCGACCAGCGCGAGCACATCATCGCGTCTGCCGGCAAGGAGATACTGCTGTCCAAGCAATTCCTTCAAGCTGCAAATCTCATACTCATGGATTGGTTCCTCATTTGACGCATGAGCGCCGACATACCCATGCGCTGCGAGGACCCGTGGATTTGAGAGACCGCCTTCAATCCGTTGAATGGCCCGCTCTAGCAGAAGACTTGCCTCTTTTCCCCGACCCGCTTTGGCAAGAAGGTTTGCGTAGGACTGGTAGCAATACTGCACAGAGTTGGTGTTGTCAGTCGGTCCTGTAACGCCTTCGACGGATAGAGGCCGTTCACAACCCTTGCGATAGATTTCTTCGGCATCGGCGACTCGATCTTTCTTTTCATACCAGGATCCAAGCTGCCCGTATAGGAAAGCGTCCTTGGGATTCGCGGCTATTCCATCCAGATACGCCTTCTCCGTAGCTTTCCAGTCATTCATCGCAATGAACGCATGAGCCAGGTGCATATACGCGATCGGGTAGGTTGCTCCCTCGCTGATTTCTCGGTGGTACCAATCGCGCGCCTGCTCATAGTGACCGAGCCCGTACTCCAAGTCTCCGATTTTCTCAGCCGTCCTCCCGCCCGTGTCTTGATCAAGTACCTTGTGCAGAATCGCCTCAGCCTCGTCGTACGCCTTTTCCTTCTGCAATATTTCAGACATCTCGTGTGCGCGAAGAGTATCCAAGTCAAAACGGTCTATTTGTTCCAGCAATTCCTTTTTCCGGGCCGGTGCAAATTCCGGCCAGGCCTGCGCGTACACGACGATGAGCTCGGATGCGAAAGGGAGATCAGGTCGCAGTGATTTCGCGATCTCGCACTCCGCAATCCTACGGCGAGTGTCGACTTGAGAAGAGTAGGGAACGGTCGGCGACCGCCCCCAAAGTACTATGCCCAATCGTGACCAATAATGATCGGGTGCCAACAACAAGGCTTGTGAGAACAAGGAATGCGCTTCCCCGAAGTCGTGGTCCTTCGAACCAGCGATGGTCCCTAGCCAATACAAATCCTCCGCAGTCGTTGGATACAGCTCTTTGGCTGTTTGCAGTGCCGCCTGCGCTTCATCCTTTTGGTTCAGCTCGGTCAAAACGTAGCTTCGGAACTTTGGGATGCTCGCATAGTCAGGTCGCAAGTATTCGGCCTTCTCGAAATCGGCAAGGGCCAGGGGTAGAGTCTCCTCTTTGGCTGCATACAACCTTCCTCGTTGGACGAGCGGCCAAACGGCAGACGGATTTATTTCCAACGCCGCACTATAAGCGTCTATGCCTTCTTGACGAAATGATTCGATCACGGTTGGTAACCAAGTCGGTCGTTGAGCCGTTAGGCAGCGGTATAGCGCTACATCGCCATTGTCCACGTAGCGAGCAAACTTTTCTTGTCTTTTCGATTGGTAATCGGCCCACGCCCTTCGAACGAAGACACCACCCAACAGCAACGCGGCAATTAGCGTTAACACGAACGCGGCGGCTAATGGCCTTTTTCGGATTCGTCTCGCAACTCTTGTGAAGGCAGTGGTGGGCTTTGCAAGAATCGGCCGCAATTCAAGGTAGTTTCGCAAATCATCGGCAAGAGCCTGTCCGGATGGGTAGCGCTCGGTTGGGTTCTTGCGTAGGCATTTGTCGGTGATGGCTTCCAGTTCCCAAGGGATCCTTTTCTCGACTTGCCGTAATAGAGGGGGGTCTGAGTTGAGAACAGCGCTGAGCACGTCCGCCGAACTCTTGCCCGGGAACGGACAATCCAGAGACAGGCATTCAAAGAGCGTAACCCCGAAGGAGAAGACGTCGGACGCCGGAGAGACTGCCTCCACGTCGCCACGGGCCTGCTCCGGCGATGTGTAGGCCGGGGTGCCGTAGAACTCGCCCATCACAGTAGCGGAGGGAACCCGTGCAGTTCGGGCGAGGCCAAAATCCACGATCTTCGGGACGCCGTTGGCGGCGAAGACAATATTGGCGGGTTTTATGTCCCGGTGCAGAATCCCGGCCGCGTGCGCAGCAGCCAAGCCCTGAGCAACCTGGTGAAGCGTCTGGATGGCCCAGGTCTGGTAAGCGCGATCCAATCTTGCATGGCCTTCTCCCCAAGGCTGGCTTTGGTCATCTCCTTCGGGACTTGCGACGACCCTAGCCACGACCGTGCTCGCAAGTGTGTCGGGACGGGCGCACTGGATTGCTTGTAAAACCTGCGCAAGAGTCGCCCCAGCAACATATTCCATGGCCAGGTAAAGGTAGCCCTGATCTTCGCCGGTGCTCAAGACCGGTACGACATTCGGATGAGCCAACTGTGCCAGCGAGAGCGCCTCGCCAATGAACCGGCTCTTCATACGAGGATCGCGGGCAATTTCCGGTTTGCAGACCTTTAGAGCCACCAACCGCCCTAATGATTCCTGGCGAGCCAGAAAGACCCGCCCCATTCCACCGGACGCGAGAGGCCGGAGAATTGCGAATTCGCCCAGCACCTTGCCGGGGGCAAGATCATCGTCAGCCTGCG
>Ga0207158_1083_pt1 | contig 23238 bp, 21 predicted proteins | sample Alteio_BWMinHeat_22_FD_153512 | JGI IMG/M metagenome (GOLD analysis project Ga0207158, IMG submission 153512) | Enriched cells from forest soil in Barre Woods Harvard Forest LTER site, Petersham, Massachusetts, United States -... | ecosystem: Environmental > Terrestrial > Soil > Temperate forest >... | reverse complement strand
GACCGCACAATCGGGAGCGCTGGGCGCAGGTCGGGCACCGTTTCCAGGATCTTGGCCCCCTGGGTGGTGTGCGTCTTCATGACGTCGAATTCTTCGGGCGTCAACGGACCGGGCTTCCGCAAAATAGCGTCGGCAATGCCGATCTTACCGATATCGTGTAAGGGGGTGGCGAAACGGAGCACCTCCAGGTCCTCGGTGGACATGTGGAGCTGCCGGCCCAGTAGGAGCGCGAAGCGGGTAACGCGCTGGGAGTGGTCGCCCGTGTAGGTGTCGCGCAACCCGACTGCCGCAGTCAGATTTGCAATCGTGGACAGAAACAACTCGTGTTGCTGTTTCTTCAGCTTTGCAAGATTGGAAAGTAACAACTCGCGTTGCTGGTTCATGGAGTGTTCGCTTTGTCGTGGTTCATGACCGCAAGCCGAATCCTATGCATAGCCCTTCCGGTTCGTTGACTAACCAACTTTAGCTCACAGTTTCCGAGCCTGAGAGGGTGCCGTGTCGCATTGAATACCGCTCGAACGGTGGAACGCAACGGGTTGGTTGTACTTGAAACTTGGACTCTGCTGCAAGCGCCGACCGACGATCGAAAGGAGAAACAAATGAAGGAGCGCAAACTTGGAAAAAGCGGCGTGGAAGTCTCGGCCATCGGCCTGGGCTGCATGGGGATGAGCTATTCCTACGGCCCGCCCAAGGACAAGCAGGAAATGATCGCCCTGCTACGGGCTAGAAAGTCGAGCCTTTTGGACGGGGTCCACTTCTTTTTTTGCGTGCATTCGCGGCGGCATTGCTCTGAAGGGTCTTCAAGGCCCCCTGAATATCCGCGGAGATACTATTGCATTCCTGATAGACCGTCATACCCTGGGCGGACAAGACCTGGCGGTCTTTTAGCAAGTGTTCAAGCTCTTTCGGCACTTTATCCATCTGAGGAAAGGGGATATGAGGTTGAATGTGGTTCTTGAAGAGTTCCCCAAGCTTCTTCCTTTCGGGTGCGCTCAATGCCCAAATGGCACGATGGATAAACTCTTTTGCCTTCGGCAGGGCATAATGAACGCGGCTTTTTGCCTTGTTCCATTGAAGCACGTCCGCGTTGAGGGCATGTACTTTTTCGTCCGTCGTCAACGTCTTCTTCCATGAGGCTTCCATTTCCGCCCGAAGGCGCTCCATCTTAATGCGTAAAGTATCCGTGGTTGCTTCCAAGCCCAAGATGGCATTCCAACGAGTTTCGAGGTCCTGCCACTTGGCCTCGGGAATCTCCGGCTCACCGCTTTCACTGGGGGCAACCGCTTGGGGCGGCGGCTTCAGGCTGACGTGGATATTCAGGTGGGTGGCGTCTTGCGGGGGAGGCGGCAGGGGCTGGCTGAGTTCGGGATTGGATCGGTTCATGCCGGAGTCGCCTTCGTGGCGCCATGATTCAACTTCCTCCGTCGCAATGGCCACGGCCTTTAGAAGGTTTTCTGTCGTCAATCGTGGACCCATGCCGGGAATTTGAAAACTTTTCCGGGGGATACGAAAAGTAAGTGCGAAAGGCTCGCCCTCGGGTTTGAACCAGACCTCGGCAAATTTCTCACCCCTGAACTTCAAGGCTGCCCATTCTTTCGAGGGAGGCTGTTCAGAAAAGTTCACACCGCACCTCACCCTTGAGGAACAACCACTGCGGACAAGGGGCGGAACCTGAAGGTCCACCTGCTGTGCCCATGGTCGCACCATTTGCTTGCCATTGCAACAGCGACCCAGGAAGGGGAAAGACGGGTGGTGTCTATAGAGTATTGCACGGCTACGGGCCGTTCTTGACGAACCCGCACGGTTCGCTTCGGGGACCGGCGCATTTGGGAGAAGAAATGGGACGCAACTCTTTTTGAGACCCGGTTTGTATGAAAAGAGCTGCGTTCGCTTATCTTTTCGGTTTTTTCGCTTTCTCTACTTGGGAGCTTCGGATACGCTGGCCTTGCGTGCCAGTCGGTTACGGCTCGCGCGAAACGCAAGACAAATAGCAAATTTCGACCGGCCCTATGCCGACGGAGGCAGCCTGGCGACCGCCACACACAGCCTGGTCAAGATTTGGGACGTGCGTAAAGCGCTGAAGGCGGGCGGGAAGTGACGGTTGAGCGCGAAGCGTTCACCATTTAGCGTTTCGGCGAGAGCGGCCCGGAAGAGAATCTCCCATGGCCACACCCATCACCTGTCCCTATTGCCGAGTCGCTCTGGAGATGCCGGATTCCTTGGTCGGCGAGGCGGTGAAATGTGGTGGATGCAAGGCACATTTCCTCGCCCAAAACGGCGGCGAGCCTCTGGTACCGAAGGAAGACGCGCCCCTACTTGAATTCGCATCCCCGCCCGATCCGGAGGACTACGATCAGCCCGATCAGAGTGCGCCCCGGCGGCCTCACGCAATACCGCGCCGGTATCGAGACGACGCCGATGATAGCGTGGACATTCGGCGTCCGCCCCAGCGAACGAGCGCACTATCGATCTATCTCAGAATCCGAATGATCGTTTTTCTGGCGGTGCTTGGAATCATGGTGTTGGGAGTGTTCGGCGTGCTTGCCTTTCTGCTGATTGGAGTGTTTATCCTCAAGCTTAGCGGACCGCCCGCTGGACTTCCCCCACCAGCCTCGACCAAGCTAATCTCACCGGAAGGCCGGTTCACCGTGGACATGGCGGGCGAGTGGGAGGAGAAGACGACGCACAGCGACGAATTGAACGCAGACGTTCATCTTTTCAAAACTAGGATTCATGGCGGCGACATCATCCTCGCGGTTCTGTACTACGACACGAACGTCGATATTGGAGACGAACAGGCATTTTTCGAAGCGTACCGCGCAACGATACTCGACGAATATCCGCGCGGCAAGATGATCGATAACCACCGGGTCCTCAGTCGGGATGGGCATAATGGCGACGAGTACACGATGGACGTCGACAAGAACCATGTGCGCCGCCGGATTTTTCTGGATAAGCAGCGCATTTATAAGATAACCGAAGCGAGTTCCCGTCTCGATGCAAACTCGCCAGAGGCCAAGCGGCTGTTTGATTCGTTCGAAATCACGAAATGACCCGCAAACGCGCAACGGCAATCAAGATCGAGAATCATCTCAGCGGTTCCGACTGAAACCATCGCAAGGTGCGCTCCAAACCATCTTCAAACGACACCGTGGGTTCGTAGCCTAGGTCTCGGCGGGCGCGGTGGATGTCGGCGCGTGAGTGGCGGATGTCACCGGCGCGTTCGGGGGCATGTTGAGGCGTGGCGTTGGTTCCAAGCAGCTTGTTCAACGCGGCGATCAAATCGAGCAGGGAGATGCGGCGGCCGGCGCCGATGTTGTAGACCTGGCCGGAGACGTTCGGCGCGGTTGCGGCCTTGAGTAGTGCTTGGACGACGTCGGCCACATGGGTGAAATCGCGTGATTGCAGACCGTCGCCAAAGATTGTGGGGGTGCGTCCGGCCGAGAGAAGGCCCGCGAAGATGGCGATGACGCCGGAGTAGGGGCTGTCAGCGCGTTGTCGCGGGCCGAAGATGTTGAAGAAACGCAGGCGAACCGTTTCCAGGCCATAGGTGGCGGCGAAGGCTTGCATGTAGAGTTCGCCGGCGAGTTTGGCGGCGGCGTAGGGCGAAAGGGGCGAAACAGGGTCGGTCTCGGATTGAACTTCGCCGGCGGGGATGCCATAGGCACTGGCGCTGGCGGCATAGATGACGCGGCGGACTTTGGCGCGGCGGGCGGCATCGAGGACGGTGAGCGTGCCGGTGTCGCAAACGCGGTGGGTTTCGGCGGGCGCTTCCACGCTAATTTGGACGGAGGCGAGCGCGGCTAGGTGATAGATGACGTTTAAACCTTCCACGGCGCGCGCGACGGTGGCAGGATCGGCGACGTCGCCGAGGATCATTTCCGGGGCCGGGTGGATGTGGGCCAGGTTGGAGCGCAGGCCGGTGCTACAGTCGTCGAGAACTCGGACGTGGTGACCTTGGGAGGTCAGCGCTTCGACGAGGTGGGAGCCGATGAAGCCGGCGCCGCCGGTGACGAGACAGGTTTCAATCATAAGAAGCTGTCAGCCATTAGCCATCAGCTATCAGCCAAACCGCCGCGGGACAACTATAGCTGATGTGTTACTCCGCGAAGAGGGCTTCAACGTAGGTTTCGGGGTCGAAGGGCTCGAGGTCGTCGAGGGTTTCGCCGACGCCGATGAACTTCACCGGGAGGCCGAGCTTTTGCTTGATGGCGAAGATCGCGCCGCCCTTGGCGGTGCCGTCGAGCTTGGCCAGGATGATGCCGGTGCATTCGATCGATTTCTTGAATTGCTCCGCTTGGATGATCGCGTTTTGACCGGTGGTGGCATCAAGGACGAGCAAGACTTCGTGTGGCGCGCCTTCGATTTGCTTGCCGACGACGCGGTGGATTTTTTCGAGCTCTTTCATCAGATGCGTTTGCGTGTGCAGCCGGCCGGCGGTGTCGACGATAAGTACGTCGTAGTTTCGCGCCTTGGCTCTCTCGCAGGCGTCGTGGGCAACGCTGGCGGGGTCGCTGCCTTGCTGGGCCTTAACGATGTCGCAGCCGATGCGCTGGCTCCAGATGGTGAGCTGCTCGACGGCGGCAGCGCGGAAGGTATCGCAGGCAGCGACTATGACCTTTTTGCCTTCGCCCTGGAGGAGTTTGGCCAGCTTGGCGATGGAAGTCGTCTTGCCCGCGCCGTTGACGCCACTAACCATGATCACGGTTGGGCCGGCCATGTTGGTGCGCAGGCCGCGTTCGGAGGGGGCGACGAGGTCCTTGAGTTGCTGCTTGACGAATGCCTCGACGTCGCCGGTGATTTCCTTGTCCATGAACGCTTGGCGGACGCGGTCGATGATTTCCGCGGTCGCTCCGGTGCCGACGTCGGCGAGGAGCAAGCGTTTTTCGAGTTCCTTGAGAAAGTCCTTGTCGACGCGGCCCTTGAGGCGGAAGAGCGTGGCGACACCGGTAAAGACGCCGCGCGTCTTGGCCAGCCCTTGCTTGATTTTCTTATAGAGAGTGTGAAAGACCATGAAATCCTCAGCCCATCGCTTTGCCGCGCAGGATCGCCAGCTCGTAAGCGGATACGCCGCAAGCGCCGATGGCGCGGCGCGGCTGGTCGGGGCCGTGGCAATCGCTGCCGCCGGTAACGGCCAGTCCGAACGCGGCGGCCAGCGCGCGTAATTCACGGCCTCGGCCAGGGCGGTAAGCGGGATAATCGGCTTCGATGGCGGCCAGTCCCCAACTGGACAGGTCGGCGAGCGTTTCTCGATTGCAATCATAGGAAGGGTGCGCCCAGGCCGCAACGCCGCCCGCGCCACGCACGAGGGCAATGGCATCTTCAACTGGGAGGCGTACTTTGGGTAGCGTTACCCGACCGTCGTCGCCGAGGTAACGGAGGAACGCCTCGCGCACGGAACCGACACGGCCGGCGCCGGCGAGCAGGACCGCGAGATTGCGACGGCCGAGCACGCCTGTTCCGACTTGTTGGCGTAAGTCGTCGGTATTGAGCGACACGCCTTGGTCGCGCAAGCGCTCGACCATGTCCCAAAAACGCTTGTCGCGGTGCACGCGCAAGCGCGCCAAGGCGGCGTTCAACGGTTCGTCGTCGAGCCGCACGAAGTAACCGAGCAGATGCAACTCCCGCGCTTGATATTCGGCGGTGATCTCTACGCCGGAAATGACCTCGATGTGCGAGCCGGCGAGCGCCCGAGATTCCGAGACGCCGGCGAGCGTGTCGTGATCGGTGATCGCCACAGCGGCCAAGCCGCTGCGGCGCGCGAGTACAACGACTTGAGCCGGGGTGTAAGTGCCGTCGCTATGCGTGGTGTGGACGTGGAGATCGGCGCGGCCGATCGTGACCGGTCGAGCGGCGGCCTGGCAGAGCGCGGTGAACGGTTGGCGGGCCGGCATGATTCACGCGGTGGGGGCCGCGCCCTGACGAAGTTTGTCGAGAACGCCGTTGACGAACGCCGGCGAATTGGCGGCCCCGTAACGGCGGGCGAGGTTGATGGCCTCGTCGATAACGACGGCCGGCGGCGTATCGGCGGTATGGAGCAATTCGTAGGCGCCCACGCGGAGAACGTTGCGGTCCACCGTCGCCATGCGCGGTATCCGCCAGTTCTCGGCGGCATCCGCCAGTCGTTGATCGATTTCGGTCTGATGGTTCACGACGCCGTCGAACAGGGCAAGGCAGAACGGTTCGAGGTTGGCGTCGCGCAGACGGTCGCGAACGAAACGCTCGATGAAGGGACGATCCACCGTGGCGTTCTGGTCGCGTTGGAAGAGCAATTGCAGCGCCACTTCGCGGGCGCGGGAACGTCGGGCCATGGAGTGCGTCTCACGAAGGGCTTTGTCCTTCTATCGTACGGAACGAGGGCGGCCGGGACAGCGCATACACTCAGTGAAGCAGGTCACAGACTTTCTCCACTGCGGCCAGGAGGCTTCCCGAGCGAATCAACCGCTCCACGGCTTCAAGGTCGCGGTGCAGAGTGCGGTCGCGGCCAAGCGGTCGCACATGTTCGCGCACATGCCGATACGCTGCCTCAGCGCCCTTGCCGGCTTTCAGGGGGCGGTGGAACTCCAGTCCCTGAGCAGCACAGAGGATTTCGCAGGCGAGGACGCGGGTGGTATTCGTAACAACGAGGCGGCACTTGCGGGCGGCGGCGGGGGCCATGGAGACGTGGTCTTCACGGTTGGCTGAGGTTGGGATCGAATCGACGCTGGCAGGGAAGGAGAGGCCCTTGTTCTCGGAGACGAGGGCGGCCGCCAGCACTTGCACGATCATCATGCCGGAGTTCAGGCCGGGGTGCGGGGTGAGGAAGCCGGGCAGGCCGCTGAGGTCGGGGTTGACGAGGTTCTCGGTCCGGCGTTCGCTGATGCTGCCGAGGTCGGTGACGGCGGCGGCGAGGAAGTCGGAGGTAAGAGCGATGGGCTGGGCATGGAAGTTGCCGCTGGAGATCACCTCGCTCGTGTCCGCAAAGACCAAGGGGTTGTCGGTGGCGCTGTTCAGCTCGCGTTCGACGACCTGGGTGGCGTGGGTGAGGGCATCGCGGAGCGTGCCGTGGACTTGCGGCATGCAGCGGAGGCTGTAGGCGTCCTGCACCTTGGAGCAATCGGCGTGCGAGGGCATGATTTCGCTATCTTCGAGCAGGCGGCGGAGGTTGGCGGCGCACGCGGCTTGGCCGGGGTGGGGGCGGATTTCCTGGATACGGGGGTCGAACGGTTTCAACGAGCTCTTAGTAGCCTCGACGGTAATGGCGCCGGCGATGTCGGCGATTTTGGCGAGGTGGCGGGCGCGGACGAGCGCCTCGGCGAGGATCGCGGTGCTGATTTGGGTGCCGTTGATGAGGGAGAGACCTTCCTTGGATTGCGGACGGTGGGGCTTCAGATGGACACGCTTCAAGGCGGCGCGGCCGCTGAGCGGTTTTGCGCGAGACTTGAGGTCAGCGCCGGGTTTGGTGACAAAGGCGTGGCCCTCGCCCATGACGACGAGAGCGAGGTGAGCGAGAGGGGCGAGGTCGCCGCTGGCGCCGACGCTGCCCTGCTCGGGGATGGCGGGGACAACGCCGCGGTTGTACATCTCGATGAGGGTATCGATCAAATCAGGGGTCACGCCCGAATGGCCTTTAGCCAACGCCTGGATACGGAGGGCGAGGGCGAGGCGGCTGACGCCGAGGCTGAGGAGAGGGCCCATGCCGACAGCGTGGCTGCGGAGAAGGTTTTCCTGAAGGGCGAGGACTTCCTGCGGCTCGATGCGCTGGTTGGCGAGTTTGCCGAAGCCGGTGTTGACGCCGTAGATGGATTCGCCGGCGGCGAGGAGGTCGTCGAGGCAGCGGCGGGCGCGATGAACACGTTTGCGGGCGGCGGCGGCGAGGATGAGGCGTTCGACGTGGCCGTGGAGGAGACGTTCGGCGTCGTCGAGGGTTAGGCCGTCGCCGGTGAGTTCGAGGTTCATGGGGACTATCATATCCGGCTTTCGGCTCGCAGAATGGTCATCGAAAATTCATTCATTCACTGCGCCCCACACCCCCTTTCGGGAGACATGACAATGGATGACTTTGAAAACTGTCGCAATTGTCGCTCATCGCCCTTCAAAAGACCTGATTGACAGCGAACCAAAAAGGCGCGACACGATTTTTCTCGAAATGAGTTCGCGAAAACGAGCAATTCGTTCACCTTGAATCGAACGCATTATCGGTTCATCCTCGCGCAACGAAAAGGCCGGGAGGCAAGACGTGCTTGCTCCCGGACAGGGCCTTAACGGCGGTTGGAAGGGGGTTTGATGTTGCTGCCCAACAGCTATCAGCCATTAGCTTTCAGCCAACCTCGAACCTAGTCCACCGGGACGGCGTCACGGACGCGGTTGAAGCGGGGGGTGTACTCTTCGCGGGGCAGGTGCCGGTCGGTAGCACTTTTGCGCCACTTGGAGAGGACGAGCAGGTTAAAGAAGTGCATGACGCCGAGGACGACGACGACGATGCCGACTTTCCAGCTCAGGTACTCGATAGCCTGTTGGGCGTCGCGGGCCGGGTCGCCGTACTTCAGGGCGAGGCTGACGTAACCGATGTTGATCAGGTAGAACCCGACCACAAGGAGGTGGTTGACGGAGTCGGCCAGCTTTTCATTCCCCTTGAAAGCGTCGACCAGGAAGACGCGGCCGTTCTTGTGCAGGGTTTGCGCGACCAGTGCGGTGAGGGCGATGCTCAGGACAAGGTAGATGACGTAGGTCCACACCATGATCATGACAGGCTCCTTTCATTGACTCGGTATGTCGCCGGCGGGTTGCCGGTTTTTGTTTGTCACTCCACGGGGACAACCGCGAAGCGGGGCGTGGATTAACGGCGGACTGTGGGAAGATGCGATAGAATCTCGGAGGTACGCGAGGGTCACAAGAGCCATTGCGGAGGGTTCAGCATGTCAACGGCCACACTTTCCGAAGCCAAGGCCCGGGTCGTTCGCGCGCCGCGCGGGGCGGAACGCACCTGTAAGGGGTGGATTCAGGAAGCGGCCATGCGCATGTTGATGAACAATCTCGATCCGGAGGTGGCGGAGGATCCGGATAATCTTGTGGTCTATGGAGGATCGGGGAAGGCGGCGCGGACGTGGCGGGACTTTGACACGATCGTGGCGACGCTGCGGAAGCTGGAAAATGATGAGACGCTTTTGATCCAGTCGGGGAAGCCGGTCGGGGTAATTCGCACGCAGGAGATGGCGCCGCGCGTGCTGATCGCCAACAGCCTGCTGGTGCCGAAGTGGGCGACGTGGGAGGAGTTTCGGCGGTTGGAGGCAATGGGACTGACGATGTTTGGGCAGATGACGGCGGGGAGTTGGATTTACATTGGGACACAGGGGATCTTGCAGGGGACCTACGAGACGTTCGCGGCGTGTGCGCGGCGTCATTTCGGGGGGAGCCTGAGCGGGCGGTTGGTCGTAACCGGCGGCCTCGGCGGCATGGGCGGTGCGCAGCCGTTGGCGGCGACGATGAACGGGGCGGCGTTCTTGGGGTTGGATGTTGATCGGAGCCGAATTGAGCGGAGGGTACGGAATGGATACTTGGACGAGATGACGAGTGAATTCGATACCGCGGTGAGTCGTGTTACGAGCGCGAAACGGCAAGCCAGGGCGCTGTCCGTGGGATTAGTGGGGAACGTCGCGGCGGTGTTGTCGGAGCTGGTGAAACGCGGGATCGTGCCCGATGTGCTGACCGATCAGACGTCGGCGCATGATCCGCTGAATGGGTATGTGCCGTTGGAAGAATTTGCCGGGGAAGATGTGATTGCCCTGCGCCGCGATGATCCGGAGAGGTATGTTCGGCGGGCGAAGGAGACAATGGCCGTGCACGTTCGCGCGATGCTGGAGTTGCAGCAGTGCGGGGCGGTGACGTTTGATTATGGGAACAACCTCCGTGCCGGCGCGGTGGAGGCGGGTGTGAAGGATGCGTTTCGCATTCCGGGTTTCATTCCGGAGTACATTCGGCCGTTGTTTTGCGAGGGGCGCGGGCCGTTTCGCTGGGTGGCGTTGTCGGGAGACCCCGGGGACATTCGCCGAACTGACCAGGTGGTGCTGGAGACGTTTCCTCACGACAAGGCGCTGGCGCGCTGGATACGGCTGGCCGGGGAGAAGGTGCAGTTCCAGGGATTGCCGGCGCGCATCTGCTGGCTGGGATATGGTGAGCGGGCGAAGCTGGGCCTGCGTTTCAACGACATGGTCCGGCGCGGGGAGTTAAAGGCGCCCATCGTAATCGGGCGGGATCACCTTGACGCGGGTTCGGTGGCGTCGCCTAACCGTGAGACCGAAGGGATGAAAGACGGGTCCGACGCGATTGCGGATTGGCCGGTGCTGAACGCGCTGGTCAACACGGCAAGCGGGGCTGGGTGGGTGAGCGTGCACCACGGAGGCGGCGTGGGCATCGGGTACAGCCTGCACGCGGGCATGGTCGCGGTGGCCGACGGCAGCGCGGAGGCGGACCGGCGGCTGGAGCGGGTGCTGACGAGCGATCCCGGCATGGGCGTGTTGCGTCATGTGGACGCGGGGTATCATGAGGCGGTGCGATGCGCGGAGGAACGGGGGGTGAGGGTGCCGGGGCTGAATTACTGAACCGTGAGAGGGCCGTGATGATGAAGATGCCGTTTCCGGGAATGGACCCGCACTTGGGGTACCGCCTCTTTTGACCGGATTGAGTTGCTGTGAGCGTCGCTCAAGGTTTTCAATGAGGCCACTCATGCGTTTCCTTCCATGTTTTGCAGCCGTCGCGATTACTTCGGTGGGATTCTTGGCCGCCGAGGAGAATCCCATCGTCCCCGAGGGCGCCAAGCTCGAAAAGCTCTGGTCCGAAGGTGAGTTTACCGAAGGGCCCGCGTATGGCCCAGATGGTCGCATCTACTTCAGCGACATCGGCGATCGGATCATGGCCTACGACCCGGCGACCGGGAAGACGAGCGTCTACCGCGACCCGAGCGGGCGGGCCAACGGTCTCGATTTCGACACCAAGGGCCGGCTGGTCGCCGCGGAGGGGGCGAACAAGGGAGGGAACCGGCGCGTGACGCTCACCGAGGCCGACGGCACCATCCGCATTCTCGCGGACAAGTGGAAGGGCAAACGCTTCAACAGCCCCAATGACCTGACCATCGACACGAAAGGGCGAATCTACTTCACCGACCCGCGTTACGTGGGCGACGAGAAACGCGAGATCGACACCGAAAGCGTGTATCGCATCGATCCCGATGGCACGCTGACGCAGATCATCACCGACGTGCAGAAGCCCAACGGCATCATCCTGTCGCCGGATATGAAGACACTTTACGTGGCCGACAGCAACCCGAAGGGGAACCAGCACCTGCTCGCGTTTCCCCTCAAGGCGGACGGCAGCGTCGGGGAGAAGAAATTGCTCTACGATTTCGGCAAGGAACGCGGCATCGACGGCATGGTGGTGGACGTGAAAGGCAACATCTACGGCGCGGCCGGCGACGGGAAGGCGGGCGGGGTGTACGTGTTCGATCCGGAGGGAAAGAAAATCGCGTTCATCCCGGTGCCGGAAACGCCGTCGAACTGTGTGTTCGCGGGGAAGAACCGGAAAACGCTGTACGTAACTGCGGGGAAGTCGCTGTACCGGATCGGGCTAAAGATCGAAGGGTTCGCGGTGTATTGGCCCAAGGGAGAATGATTGCTTGGAGCACCGGCGATGGAAAAGGCAAAGAGAATCAGGAACTTTCTGCGCACCTTGTGCGTGATTGCCATGCTCGGCCCCGCGATCGAGTGGTTCAGAGGCACGCCAAAAGGACCGATTACGACGACCTTCCTCCTCGTAAGCTCCACCGGAGGTCTGGTTGGATACATTATTCTTGAAGTAATTGCTTTCTTGGGTCGGCCTACGGGTGGCTCACATGAACTGCGCGAAACGGCAGAATCATCTCACGCGAAAGAAAAGTCGGAAAGCTTGGATCCCGATTGGATGGGGAATAGGGAAGGGAGAAATCGACGGCTAAGGATACTTATTTGTGTTTTGGTCGTTGGCCTCGGTATAGCAATTGCGCTTCTGAATGTGCTGGGTTAGCCGCAGCGAGCCTGACTGCATTGGTTGTAAGTCACTAGGCAATCGATATGGATTCTCAACGTTTAGACTCCTTCAACCGCTCCTTCGTCAGCTCCTCCTGATAATCCTTCCAATCCCGCAACCGGGCCCGTTGGCGTTTGCAAAACGCGGCGTCGTCAGCCGCGAGGTTGTCGGTTTCGCCGGGGTCATTCTCTACGTCGAAGAGCAGATCGCGCTGGGCCTGATAGTCCCAGATGTATTTGTACTTTCCCTCTCGGACGCCGAGTTCGCCGCGGTGGAAGAAGTAGGCGCGCCGCTGCTTCGAGGGGAAGTCGCCGAGCAGGCTGCGGCCCTGCCAGAGCGGATTCGCCGGCAGATCGCAAATGTCCATGAGCGTCGGCCAAACGTCGATGTGGCTGCCAATGGTGGCGTCGCGCGGCCCGAGATGGGCCAGGCGCGGGCAAAGCACGAAGAGCGGGACGCGCACTTCCTCGTCGTACAGCGATTCGCCGTGGAAGAAGATGCCGTGCTGCCCCCAGGCTTCGCCATGGTCGCTGGTGATCATCACCACGGTGTCGTCGGCCAGGCCCTGCTCCTCGAGGTCGCGGTAGAAGTCCCCGATTAGCACGTCCACGCGGTGGATGCTGCGCAGGAAGGCGCGGAATTCATCGGTTCGTTCGACGTCGCCCTCGAGGGCAGCGGGGAAAACGTTCTTATCGAGGGTCAGGTCGTCACCGCCGTCGAAATACGGGGAATGGGTGTCGTAGTTCCACATCATCAGGTAGAACTTCTTTCCCTTCGACTCGCGGACGAAGCGCTTGCCGTCGGCGAACATTTCCGCGTCCATGTACGAGCGCTTGAGGAACGCCGAGGGGTCGGGATGTGCCTGCCAGAACGGAGCGCCCGGATCACGGCCAACATCGAACCCCTGTTGCACGAACGCGTCGCCCATGTTGCGGTACTTTTCCCAAGCCATTTGGCCGCCGGAACCGAGGAAACAGGTTTGATAACCCTGCCGCTTCAGCCAACTCTGGGCGTCCGGCACGGGGAATTCGGGGTGCTTGACGACGGTGGCGATGGTGTTCAACTCATTGTAGGTCGATCCGAACAGCGGCATGCCCGAGGCGATGGTGTGGTTGGCGGTGGCATAGAAGTTGTCATAGACGATGCCCTTGTCGCGCAGCTTGGCGAGATGGGGCGTCGTCTCGATCGAGTAGCCGTAGGTGCTGAAGTATCTCGCCCCGGCCGATTCCAGCACGATAAGGACGATGTTCTTCGGGCGTTCGTTCAGCAGACCGACGGAGGGGCGCGGGTCGCCGGGCTGGAAGTCGTCCACGGCGATATCCTCGCCGTCGAGGTCGCCGAAGGGCATGACCAGGAAGTAAGACCGCACGAGGAGCAGGTGCGGATTCTCGGCGAAGTCGGAGTTGAGGTCGGCGAACCAGGTTTTTCGCGCCGCGTGCGCTGTCGCGCCCATACTGAGAATCAGGACAAAGAGGACCAATGGCCGGCAAATAAAGGATGCTGCGCGGCGCCAGAAGCGGGAGAACGCGGCCGACCAGGCCAAGTGCGCGGCCAGGGTCAGCAATGGGACCAGAACGACAGCCAACAGGAGCGTGGGCGTGACATACTCCTGCACGGAGCGTTCCGGGAGGAAGCCGCCGCCGAGCTGGAACAGCGTAACGGTGAGAAAGCGGCGCATGACATGGAAGAGTTGGGCATTGGCCGCCATGTACGCCAGAGCCGCGACGGCAGCCACGTGGGCCAAGAGGCGCACGCCTCGCCGATACCAAACGGACGCCCAAAGTGCCAGCGCCAGGGCCGCGACGAGCAGACAGCCAAGGCCGACGGCGAAATCCTCCGCGCAACAGGCCCAAACGCGGCCGAGAGTCGGCAGCAGCCCTCCACTGCCGAGGTACGGCGGCAACTCCGGAGAGTCGAGGTCGCGGAATGCGACGAGCACCTTGGTCAGGAAAAAGACCGTACATACCGCGAACGTCAGCGACAGCAGTTCGCCGTGGGCCACGCTCGGCTGGTTCACGGGCGGCCGTTTCGCGGGAGCGGCGACGGGCGCCGGAGCGTCGTCGCAGAAGGGGTCCCAGAGTTTTCGGCCTCCGCGTGCCAGGGTCTCGGACAGGCGGGCGCCGGGCGTGTACAGTGTCGTCATTTCAGGTTGCTTTCCTGACAACCGCGGCCGAACGCACAGGGCGAGGGCGTGGCGGACCTCACGGGAACTTAACGGGCGCTTAATCGAAACTTAACGAAGTTTGGAGCGCATAGCAATCAAGATTCCGAATGTACGGGAGCAAGTTGGAAACTTGCTCACACAAGAAGTGGTCTCTGGCGAAACGCGGCAACGGGAATTATGATGCGGGCGAGACGTACACACCATCGACGAATCGAGGACGACGATGACCGCGGCGCACCGACTCCACGTGGGCACGATTGGCGAGGGGCTATTCCGCAGCACGGACGGGGGCGCAACCTTTGCGCGGGCCTGCGAAGGCATGTTCGTGGAATGCCATGTGCGCGCACTGGCCGTGCATCCGCACAATCCGCGCGTGCTGTACCTGGGCTGCGAACTGGGGTTGTTCCGCAGCAGCGACGGCGCGAGCAATTGGGCGCGCGTGGAGTCGCCGGTGAACGGGCTGCAAGTGTGGTCGATTGTGATCGCGCCGCACAATCCCGATCTGATCCTGGTGGGGACGTGTCCGTCGCGGTTGTTCCGGTCGGAGGATGGCGGGCGGACGTGGAGTGAGCCGCGGTTGGAGTGCGTGCGGGAATGTCCGCGCATCCTACACACGCGGATCACGACGCTGGCGACCGACCCGACCGATGCAGCGACCATGTGGTTGGGGATTGAGATCGACGGGCTGTATCGCAGCCGGGATGCAGGGAAGACCTGGCAGGCGGTGGGCACGGGGTTGAGTTCGCGGGACATTCACTCGCTGGTGTTCGTCGCGAAGAAGGGCGAAGTCGCGCGCATGCTGGCGGCGACGAACAATGATTTGAACATGAGCACTGACGGCGGGGAGACGTGGCGGCCGTTGGAGGTGGGGAAGTCGTTGCCGTGGTCGTATTGCCGGGGACTGGGGCAGCAGGCGGGCAGGCCGGAGGTGGTGCTGCTGGGCAACGGCGACGGGCCGCCGGGGACGGTGGGAGTCGTGGGCCGTTCGACGGACGGCGGCGCGAAGTGGCAGGCGGCGCGGATGCCGGGGCGGGCGAACAGCACGATCTGGAATTTCGCGGTGCATGCGGCCGTTCCGGAATTGGTGTATGCGTGCAGCGTCAGCGGGGAGGTGTATCGGTCCACTGACGGCGGGGCGGCGTGGGAGAAGCTGGGACGGGAGTTCGGGGAGATCCGGGCGCTGGCGTGGACGCCGTGAGGAAGTTCGCCCGACCGGGTTCGGCGCGAGTGTACGATTATTGAACACCCTCTCCACCCCCTGCTGAGGGTGCGGAGGGTCATCATGTGGGTGAGAGGGTCGCGCATGTGGGTGAGAGGGTCGCGCATGTGGGTGAGAGGGTCGGCGCATGTGGTAGAGAGGGTCGGCTATGTGGTAGAGAGGGTCGGCCATGTGGGTGAGAGGGTCCAAGTTTTGGCGTAGAGGGTGGTCAAAGTTTGACCAGCGATCTCACCTGTCAATGTTTGGGCGGAGAAGGGCGATGGGCGTCCATGCTGCCCATTGGTGATCGATCCGTGTCTTTTCCTGTCATTCCGGGTCAATGACCTCCGCCAACGCCCGAAACTTCTCGTCTATCAGATTCCGCGGCTGCGGCGGTCGAAGGAGATGGAGTAGGCGGGCGACCGGGCCAGGAGAATGGGGTCGGTGGAGCGTTCGATGCCGTCGGTAAGGTTGCCTGGGTCGAAGACGAGGCGGCGTTCGTCGGCCGGGCCGGTGGGGGAGATGGTGGTGATGTCGAGGCGGCCGAGCGCGACGACGGGGCGGTCGGCGGGCCAAAGCGCGGTGGCGTCATCGGTGGGATCGCCGGGCGCGGCGAGCTGGAGATCGAGGCGGAAGGAAACAGGGCCGCGCGCCAAGAGGGTGGCCAGTTCTTCGCGAAGGAAATCCGGAGTCCGCTTCGCGCCCACTTCGGGCATGAGGAACGCCTCGCCAGCCGCGGGGATCCAGTGGTAGCGGCCGAACCGGCTAACGCCTGCTTGATTGTTGAAGCGGAAGGCGTGAATGCCGTGAAAGGTGACCTGGGCATAGCTGGCCGGCACGGGCTTTTTCATCAGCCGTTCGATGAATGCCGCGGCGGCGGGATGAGTTTTCAGGAAGGCCGGGACTTTGTCAGGCGCGGGTTCGCCGGTGGCGGGGTCGGGCAGTTGGGTTTGCAGGAACGCGAGAAACTCATCGGGCGTTCGGGCGGGGAAGCCATCGGTCGAGTTGGCGACGATGTCGGCGTGTTCGCCACCCGGCAGGGAGAACTTCACGGCCATGGCGCGGTTACTGGGAAGGCCGTCGTGGATCTGGGGATCGCCGTTGCCATTTGAAAAGCGAATCACGGCCGGCACCGGCTCGCCCTGCAGATGGACCGCCCGACACAGATCGCGGGCTTCGAGCGAGGCACGGAACGTGCCCGCGCACATTAGGCCCTTGGCATGCACGGGGCGAAAGCCGGGATGGGGACCGGCGAGCGCCCTCTGAATGTCGACGATCTGTTCCTCAACGCTTCTTGCGGGTGACGCGGCCGACATGGGGATCTCCTCTCTCGCAACGATGGAAGTGCACTTTGAGCTTGAATCAGCGACACAGAGATTGTGGGGATAATTGTCCAATCTGCCGAGCGTCCCGGCAAGTTGGAAATCTGCCGGCACTTTCGGCACAGGTGATGAGCAATTCGCGCGTACGTTGGCAAGTTTCCGAGAAGATTCGCGATATCTTCACCGATGGTCTGATCTAATTCCATAGCGGGTTCGAGGGTCGCGGGTCAACCGATGGATTTGTAAAATGACGGCGCGATCCAATTGCGCGGGCGAAACCTGAAAGCAGGCGAGTGACACACCCATGAAAATCCTGGTGATCGACGTCGGCGGCACGCGGGTGAAACTGTTGGCGACCGGACAAACCGAGCCGCGGAAGATTCCATCCGGGCCGGATTTGACGGCGCAGGAGATGGTCGAAGCGGTCAAGGGAGCGACAGGCGACTGGGAATACGATCACATCTCGATCGGGTACCCGGGCTTTGTGATCCGCGGGCGGCCGGTGTGCGACCCGGCAAATCTGGGCGAGGGATGGGTCGGCTTCGATTTCGAGAAGGCGTTCGGCAAGCCAGTGAAGGTCCTCAACGACGCGGCCATGCAGGCGTTGGGGAGTTACAACGGCGGCACGATGCTGTTCCTAGGTTTGGGGACGGGGCTGGGTTCCGCGCTGATTCTCGACGGGCAGATGGAGCCCATGGAACTCGCGCATTTGCCCTACAGAAAAGGGCGGACGTTTGAGGATTACTTGGGCCTGCGCGGGCTGCACCGGATGGGGAAGAAGAAGTGGATCGAGCACGTTGAAGCAGTGGTGGAACGACTGAGGTCCATTTTGGAAGTGAACGACGTTGTGCTTGGCGGCGGGAACGCGAAGCTGCTCAAGGAAATGCCGCCAGGTGCGCGCGCGGGGGACAACGCCAATGCGTTCCTTGGCGGATACCGGATGTGGGAGAAGTAGGTTTTTCCGCGGTGGGTTACGATTCCAATCGTGACATCACCTTGTCACCATTGGAATCGTGACCCACAGTCAATTCTTTGCCGGATTGGTCCAGTGGTCGCCCCATTCATGATAGACGGCGTGGAGCCATTCGTTCCAGTCCTGCTGCCTGCGCGGCCCGGGAAACGGGACCGCGGTGATCGGCTTGTCGGAAGACCATTCGATTTCAATGCTGCCGTCGGCTTTGATTTTCCCGACCCTACAGAATTTGTGGGCGTAGCCGGTGGCCGGGTCGATCATGATTGGGCCGCCGGGGCCGGCGTAATTCTGTTGGCCAATCACGCGGCGGACTTCTCGTGGATCATCCGTTCGGGCCGCCCGGACGGCGTGGGCCCATAGATGGACGGCGCTGTATCCGGTTTCGGTGTCGTCGAAGGCGAGGCGTTGCGGTCCGAATTGGTCCTGCAAGAGTTTGATGTAGTCGGCGTTTGCTTGGCCGGTAAGGCTCTCGAAGTAGCTGCTGACGAGATAATCGCCCGTCATTTCCGCTCGCGTCAGGCTGCGCATCTCCTGTTCGGTAAAGAAGAACGATACGGTCGGCAGACGGTCGGGCGTGAGGTCCGCCGCGCGCATTTCCTTCATTAAGGTCAGGCTGTCGTCGCCGTGAATCAGGTTCAGCAGCGCTTCCGGCTTGGCGTCGCGAATCTTATTGACTATCGGCGCTACCCTTGGGCTGCCCTTCGGCAGAAACTCTTCGCCCACAATCTCCGCGCCGGGAAGCGTCGGTATGAACCCCTTGATGATCTCCGCGCAGGCCCGCGGGAGGAGGGAATTGGAGCCGACGACAAAGAAGCGCTTCTTTTCCTGTCGTTCTAATAGCCACGTCTTGATGGCCGGGAACATCAGCTGGTTCGGGATAGCGCCGAGATAGACGATGTTACCGGATTCCTCCAGTCCCTCGAATTCCATCGGGTAGAGCAAGAGATGGTCGTGCTTCTCGACGACCTCCTTCACCTGTTTGCGAGTTGCCGAGGTCGAGCCGCCGATGAGCACCGAAACCTTTTCGTCGATAATTAGCCGTTCGGCCTGCTCGGTGACCAGGAGTTGTTGGTCGGGGTCTTCGAGCGTCACAGCTTCGATCTCGCGACCGAGCAAGCCTCCGGACTTGTTCAGTTCCCAGACGGCGAGGCGTTCGGAATCGAGGACGGCATCGCCGCTGATGACCAGCGGTCCGGGTCCGGCGTGGACAAAGCCGATCCTTATGGGGGTGCCTTTTGGGAACAGATGGCGGCCGAAGAGGAAATAAGCGCCTGCGGTTAGCGAGAGGGCGGCCGCTCCGGTGGTTGCCAGCCAGGTTCGCCGCGAGATTCGCCGCGGGGGAAGGATCGGCGGCGGAGAGAGCGGTTCGCCGACCTGGAAGCGGTGCAGGTCGGCGGCCAGCGCATCGGCGCTGGTGTATCGTTCGGACGGCGACTTGCGCAGACAGCGCAAGCAAATCTCCTCGAGCGCGGGCGGGCAGTCCGTTCGGATCCGGCTTGGCAGCGGGGGCTGTTGATTCACGACGGCTTGCAACGTTTCCCAATCCGTGTCGGCTTGAAACGGCGGCGCGCCGGTCAACACCTGATAGAGAAGGACTCCCAGGCCGTAAACGTCGGTGGCGGGGCCGACCTGGCGGTCCTTGCGCGCGGCCTGCTCCGGGGCCATGTAGGCAGGAGTGCCCAGGACGGTGCCTGGGCGCGTCACACGGTCGATCATGTCAACTTGCAGGGCCAGGCCGAAGTCTCCGATCTTGGGAGTCCGCAGTTCGACTTCGCCTTCGGCGGGGGCGCGGATGGCGGTCAGCAGAATGTTCCCCGGCTTCAGGTCGCGGTGGATGATCCCCTGCTGGTGGGCGTAATGGACGGCGCGGGCCAGGGTCTCGATCAACTCCGCCGAGCGTCGCGGCGACAAGCGGTGTTGATACAGAGCCTGATCGAGGCTGCCGGCTTCGAGGAACTCCATGGCGTAATAGGGGCGGCCTTCGTGGTCGCCGAGGTCGAAGATCTGCACGATGTTGGGGTGGCGGAGGCGGGCGATGAGCCGGGCCTCAGCGTAAAAACGCTTCAGTTCGCTGGGAGCGGCGTGTTTGCCGGCGAGGATCACCTTGAGCGCGACGAGCCGCTCCAGGCCGAGTTGCCACGCCTTATAGACGACGCCCATGCCGCCGCGGCCCAGTTCGCCGAGAATCTTGTAACCGGAGAGAGATAACACGTCGCCGGCGGGAAGCCTGGGCGGCCGGGATACGTCGCGATTCGCGCCGGCCGGAGTGTCTGGGGTCAAGGTGGAAGCGTCGCCACCGGTTGATTCTTCTCGAAATGCCGCCAGGTCGAGCACGGAACTAATGGCGCGCAGGTCGCGAACGCGCCGTTGCACCGTCTCCAGCAACTTCGGGCAGTCGCGGCAGAGTTCCTGGGGCGAAAGCGGCTCACCCAAAGCCCGGGATTCTTCCCAGGCGAGCAACAGTTCCTCGACCCGTGCGTCGTCGGTCATGGGCGGCCCTCAATCTTCGGGCGGCAGTTGGCCGTGTAGGGCGTCCACCAGATGAAGGCGGGCCGCCTGCCAGCGGCGTTTGACGGTTCGGTCGGAGACGCCCAGCAAGGCGGCGGCTTCGGCTTGAGGCAGGCCCTGATACCAGAGCAGATCGAATACTTCGCGTTCCTCGTCGGGGAGCGTTTCCACCGCGTGGTGAAATTCGGTCCAAGCCGTGAGGCGGAAGGGCTCATGCGTCAAGGCCGCCGCCTCGGGGCCTTCGCCGGACCGGGTGTCGCTGTTGGCCTGTTCCGCCTTCGTGGCGTAGTTGGCGCCCTGCCCTTGCGGGCCGTAATGGTGCTTGACCAGATCAAGGAGTTCGCGGCGGATGTTCAGGGAGGCCAGGCGCAGAAAATCACGCACGCTCTCGGGCGCGACCTGCTCGAGAGTGCGGTAAAGGCGCAGGCTCGCGTTTTGAAAGACATCGTCGGTTTGCTCCCAACGTTTAACCCGGGGATAGCGGCGGAGCATTTTGCGCGTGATGAGCCGCAGGCGTTCGCAGGCGGAATTGACGAGTTCCGCGCGGGCAGAATCATCGCCGGCGCGAAGGCGATCGATCCAGGTTTGGAGCAGGAGCGATTTGCTGGAGATTTCCGCCATGGGTCGGCGCCACTTGGGCCAACAGGACGGCGACCGGAGTCGCCCGGCACCATTTGCCCACTATAGTCGGCGCTGGCGGTTCTCGCCAGCATTCTCAGCCTCCCTGTTGCTAAAGGGAATTCACGAGATCCGAGTCCCCTGCGCGGTCCCGCTGTCGCTGATCCAGGTAGTGGCGGACGACCGGAGCAAGCATCCGGCCGCCAGGCTTGAATGAAAACGGCATTCGCTGAGCGACGAGCTTAGCCGGAGGTTCATTATGGTTTGCAGCGCGAGCGGCTATCAGCTGAGGCAGGTGCTTCAGAGGTGTTATTTCCCCGAAGACTGGAGCTACCGCCCCATCCAGACACGAGCGGATATGGGCGATTTCCTCGAGGAGATTTGCAAGACTTTGCAAGACCTTGGACACACTTGGATTTTCGCATCGCGACGTCATGGACGTGCGGATCGCTTTGGAAGAGGCGGTCGTGAATGCGATCAAGCACGGCCATCGCGAGGATCCCGCAAAACGGGTGCACGTGAAATACCACGTCACGCAGCACTTGGTCTTGGTGGAGGTGCAAGACGAAGGCAGCGGATTTCAACCTGCCTTAGTGGATGACCCTACGAGCGCGGGGAACGTGGGGAAGGAAAGCGGGCGTGGCCTTTTTTTGATGCGGCATTACATGACATGGGTGCGATTTAGCGAGAACGGCGCCTGTGTCACTCTTTGCAAGCACCGGGCGTACGGCGAGGCGAGCTCGCCGCCAGGTTGATGATAAAGGACGCACTCCTCCATGAAACGAACAGCCGCGTGGACGCATATTGGGGGCGTCGCGCGGTGGGGCGGCGGAGAAATCCGCCGCCCCGTTCGTTTTCACTTCGCAGGAAAACGCGCGTCGCCATTGGAATGGTAACCCACATTCGTGGTCGGTCCTATTTGATCACATCGAAACTTTTGAACTTACCGCTGACGGTTTGGTCTTCGGTCTTTTCTTTTTCGATGTTGTCCTTCCAGCGCGTGCGGACGGCCTTGAGGAACGTGTCCAAGGCTTCCTCGGGGCCCTCGACCAGGAGTTGAACGCGGCCGTCAGGCAGGTTCTTGACCCAACCGGTGACGGGATAATCCTTAGCGATGTCGGCGGCCGTGGCGCGGAAGCCAACGCCCTGCACCTTGCCGGAGTAGTAGACCATTTTGGCTTTCTTCTCAGGTTCGTCCCCCCGGGCCGGGAGTGCTGCGCAAAGGGCGAGGCCGAGGAGAACGACTGCCGAAAAAATGAGCCTGCGCGAGAACATTGCAGTATCCGAGGCTCGACATCCGAAACAATGTCGAAAGTGCGATTACTTGGTGCTACAGCACCAGGTAGGTAGGTATACGTATCTTTCATTGTTTAGTGCATCGCCACCGCTTACAAGGGCACGAACGGCTTGATCGGCAAACTCCAGCTGCTTACAATAAAACCCATCCAAGGCCAATTATTGGCGGTTGCGACGCATGTTCGGCGCAGCAATGTGCCCCCGTTTTGGTGAAACGGTTCGAACCACGCTTCCCATCACGGCGCAGGATCTCATCGTTTTTGGAAGAGACCCACATGTCGGTCGACCGAGGTGCCGATGCGTTGGGGCTCAACTCGCCTGAGGACGAGAAAGCCCCGACTCATTCATTTCCCGTGGTCGGCGTCGGGGCATCCGCCGGCGGGTTGGAGGCGTTCACGCACCTCCTGGAGCAGTTGCCGGCCGACGGCGGCATGGCGTTGGTCCTGGTTCAACATCTCGATCCGCATCACGCCAGTTTGCTGTCCGGCATTCTTGCCCGGGCTGGTCCACTCCCGGTGAACGAAGCGAAAGAGGGCATGCCGGTCGAACGGGACCACGTCTACGTGATTCCGCCCAATGCGAGCATGGCGATGTCCCATGGAAATCTGGTCCTCCATCCGCGCGCCGAAGGGCAAGGGAAGCACTTGCCGATCGATCATTTTTTGCGCTCGCTGGCCGACGACCAGGGGAACCGGGCGATCGGCGTGGTGCTATCGGGCGGAGGCACGGACGGTACTCTTGGGCTTGAGGCGATCAAGGCCGCGGGCGGCATTACTTTCGCGCAGGAGGAGGCGTCGGCCAAGCATCCGAGCATGCCGCGCAGCGCCATCGCGGCCGGCGGCGTCGATTTCATCCTGCCCACGGAAGAAATTGCCCGCGAGCTGGTGCGGATCGCCAGCCATTCCTATCTGAACCACGTGAAGCCGGAAACGGCGGCGGAAACTCCGACCGAGTCCCACGAGAACCTCGCCCCAATCCTCCGCTTGCTGCGCGGCGCCGGCGGGGTGGATTTCACCCATTACAAACGCACGACGATCGGCCGCCGCGTTCAACGGCGCATGGCCTTGCGCCGCATCGAACGGGTGGAGGACTACGCCCTGCGCCTCCAGGACGATCCCCC
>Ga0207158_1082_pt1 | contig 23355 bp, 12 predicted proteins | sample Alteio_BWMinHeat_22_FD_153512 | JGI IMG/M metagenome (GOLD analysis project Ga0207158, IMG submission 153512) | Enriched cells from forest soil in Barre Woods Harvard Forest LTER site, Petersham, Massachusetts, United States -... | ecosystem: Environmental > Terrestrial > Soil > Temperate forest >... | reverse complement strand
TACGGCTGAGAGGGCATGACATCCTGGCCGAAAAGCACGAAGACGGCTGGCGCTACGTGGTTGCCCGCAAGAAGTATCCGAGGAAGAAATGGGCAAAGGATGCCAAAACGAAAAGCCGGTCAACGGCTTCCAAACTGAGCGGCAACAATGACTGAATACCACGCCAAATACTTTGCTCACGAGCTAACCCGACAACATGGGCCGGGTGCTGGGGATCGCCTTTCGATGGCCCTGTTTGACGCCTGCGTGGACCTAAACCCGCATCAGATCGACGCCGCCGCCTTTGCCCTGCGGAATCCGTTGTCGAAGGGTGTTTTGCTCGCCGATGAAGTTGGCCTTGGCAAAACCATCGAGGCCGGGTTGGTGCTCTGCCAGTTTTGGGCCGAACGCAAGCGTCGGCTGCTCGTCATCTGTCCGGCCAGCCTCCGCAAGCAGTGGAGCCTGGAACTCGAAGAGAAGTTCAACCTTCCGAACGTCATCCTCGACGCCCGCACTTACCGGCAGGCCCAGGCCAACGGCAACCCGAACCCGTTTTCGACCGACCGGGTAGTGGTCACGTCGCTGAATTTTGCCAGTACCATGCGGGCGGAAATCCGAGCGGTCGCCTTCGATCTGGTCGTGATCGACGAGGCCCACAAGCTCCGCAACGCCTACCGCCCCAGCAACAAAATGGGTCAAAACATCAAGTGGGCCGTCGAGGAACGTCGCAAGCTGCTCCTCACCGCCACGCCCTTGCAGAACTCGCTGCTCGAACTCTTCGGTCTTGCGACGGTCCTCGACGACATGATTTTCGGCGATGTGAACTCGTTCCGGTCGCAGTACGCCACGAACGGCTCGGATGCCAAAGCGCTGCGGGAACGGCTCCAGCACTTTTGCCAGCGGACCCTGCGGCGACAAGTCATCGAGTACATCCAGTTCACAGAGCGTCGGCCCTTGACCTTCAAGTTCCACCCGACCGAAGATGAACAGAAGCTCTACGAGGCTGTGTCGGAATACCTGATGCGGGAGAACACATTCGCATTCCCGAAGCGGCAGCGACACCTGACGACCTTGATTCTCCGAAAGCTGCTGGCGTCGTCGTCCCATGCGGTCGCCAACACGCTCGACACCATGAAAACCCGGCTGGCCTTGCTTAGAGACGGCCTGCCCGTGTCCGATCAAGTTGCCGAAGACCTGATTGAGAACGAAGAGATCGAGGAAGACTTGCTGGACGAACTCCTCGCCGACACCCAGGACGAGGCCGACCAGCCGGACGAAGAGAAGCCCAGCCGCCAAGCCCTTGAAGCGGAGATTGCCGAACTCACCCGGTATGCCCAATGGGCGCTCAGTATCGGCATCGACACGAAAAGCCGTTCACTGCATAAGGCCCTGGAAGTCGGCTTCGCTGAAATGGCGAAGATGGGAGCCAAACGGAAGGCACTCATCTTCACCGAGTCACGCCGCACGCAGGAATACCTCAGAAATTATCTCGAAGCGAATGGCTACGGCGGGCACATCGTGCTGTTCAACGGCACGAACTCTGACCCGCACTCCCGAGAAATCCTTGACCGCTGGATTGAAGCGAACGCTGGCACCGGGCGTGTTACCGGCTCTCGTCCCATTGATAGCCGCACCGCCCTGATAGAACATTTCCGTGACCAAGCCACAGTGATGATCGCCACGGAAGCAGCGGCGGAAGGCGTGAACCTGCAATTCTGCTCGCTGGTGTTGAACTACGATCTGCCCTGGAACCCGCAGCGGATCGAGCAGCGCATCGGTCGTTGTCATCGCTACGGTCAGAAACACGATGTCGTGGTCATCAACTTCCTCAACGAGCGAAACGAGGCCGACCGACGTGTTCACGAGCTTCTTTCCGAAAAGTTCAACCTCTTCAGCGGCGTGTTCGGGGCTTCCGACGAAGTGCTGGGCAGCATCGAGTCCGGTGTGGACTTCGAGCGGCGGATTCTTGCAATTTACCAGCAATGCCGCACGCTGGAAGCAATCGACGCCGCCTTCAAACAGCTTCAGACGGAGATGGAGGAGTCGATCCAGGCCCGCATGGACGACACCCGCAAAGTGCTGATGGAGCAGTTTGACGAGGACGTTCACGGTCGGCTCAAGATGCGCCTCAGCGATGCCCGGACCAATCTGGACCGCATCGGTCGCCTGTACTGGAGCCTGACACGTTTCATCCTGGCCGACCACGCTGCGTTCGACGATAAAGCTCTCACGTTCGACCTCGACCGGCCCCCGCAACCGGAGTTCAAGCCGGGCCGCTATCACCTGATCTCGAAATCGCAGCCGAACGTCCCTGGCGACTTCCTGTACCGGCTCTCGCACCCGCTGGGAGAATGGGTGATCGACAAGGGCAAGACCTGTCCGGCCCCGGTTGCCAGAGTGATCTTCGATGTCAGCCATTACCCGGTCAAGTTGTCGATGGTCGAAGCGATCAAGGGGCAGTCCGGCTGGCTCACCCTTCAGCACCTTGCCATCGACTCATTTGATAAAGAGGAATATCTCCTCTTCTCGGCTTTCACCGATTCGGGCAAGTCGCTGGACCAGGAGACGTGCGAGCGCTTATTCAACTGCTTGGGTACGGTTGAACCGTTGGACGGCGTGACGGACGATGCCAAGACCCGCCTCATCGTTGAAACCAATCTTCACGCCGACGCGGCGGTAGCGTGTTCCCTGGAGGACAACAACAAGCTCTTTTCGGAAGAACGGGAACGTCTGGAGAAGTGGGCCGAGGATATGGTGGTTGCCGCCGAGAAGGAGTTGGCCGACACCAAGGCGCAGATCAAGGCCGTCCGCCGTCAGTCCCGATTGGCAACCACGCTGGACGAGCAGAACGACCTTCAACAGAAGCTGACCGCACTAGAGAAGAAGCAGCGAAAGCAGCGACAGCAGATTTTTGAAGTGGAAGACCAGATCGCCGAGAAGCGAGACAAGCTAATCGACAGCCTGCAAAAAAGAATGAGCCAGAAAACCAAGGCCATTTCCCTGTTTACAATTCAGTGGCGAGTGGTCTAACCAGATACACGAGGAAGGAACGACGTGCCTACGAACCCTGAAAAACTCCGCAGTCTGCTCGAAGAACTGTTCCAGTTGGATCAGGCCGACCTCGATTTCGGTATCTACCGCATCATGAATGCCAAGCGGGATGAGATCGTCCGCTTCTTGAACAAGGACTTGCTGCCCCAGGTGAAGGCGGCGTTCAGCAAGTACAAGTCTGCCGACAAGGTGACGCTGCAAAAGGAACTCGACGAAAAGATCGCTCAGTACAAAGCAGACGGCATCGATCCTGACACGGTGCCCAAGGTGAAGGAGCTACGCCAGCAGATCGCCGAATCCGCCGTGGACGTGACGGCCCTGGAAAACGAGGTCTTCTCGCATCTCACGAACTTCTTCCGCCGCTACTACAACGAGGGAGACTTCATCTCGCAACGCCGCTATAAGGAAGGCGTCTACGCCATCCCTTACGAGGGCGAAGAGGTCAAGCTGCATTGGGCCAACGCCGACCAGTATTACGTCAAAAGCAGCGAGACATTCAAGGACTACACCTTCAAGATCGCCGGGGGGAAGCGAGTCCGAGTGCATCTCGTGGCCGCTACCACCGAGCAGGACAACAACAAGGCCGATCTGGGCAAGGAACGTCGCTTCGTCCTGGCCGACAACCCCCTCTCCGAGGAAAACGGCGAACTCTTCATCCGGTTCGAGTATCGTCCCCATGAAGGCAAGGAGAAGCAAGACGACCTGAACAAGCAGGCCATCGACGCCGTTCTCAAGACGCCGGGCTTTGAACATTGGGCGCAGGAATTGGGCATGCTCGCCCCGACCGACAAGAAGAAAGACCGGACGGTTCTGGAGAAGCACCTGACGCAATACACCGCCCGCAACACGTTCGATTACTTCATCCACAAGGACTTGGGCGGCTTCCTGCGCCGGGAACTCGATTTCTACATCAAGAATGAAGTCATGCACCTGGACGACATCGAACACGAGTCGGCCCCCAAGGTGGAGCAGTATCTCAGCCAGATCAAGGTAATCCGCAGCATCGCCCACAAAGTCATCGCCTTCGTGGCGCAATTGGAGAACTTTCAGAAGAAACTCTGGCTCAAAAAGAAGTTCGTAATCGAGACCAACTACTGCATCACGCTCGACCGAATCCCGAAGGCGTTTTACCCAGAGATCGCCGCCAACGAGGCCCAACGGAATGAATGGGTACGTCTGTTCGCTATTAACGAAATCAAGGGAGATTTAGTTGACCCTGCATATTCAGCTCCACTGACGGCGAAGTTTCTGGAGGCGAACGCGAGCTTGCTCTTGGACACCCGGTTTTTTGCACGGGCGTTCGTTGACAGTCTTATTGCATCGCTGGACCATGTAGCTGCGTCGATGACGGGACTGATGCTTCATGCCGACAACTTTCAGGCTATCCAGCTTCTTCACAAGTCATACCGACAAACCATTCGCTGCATTTACATTGACCCTCCTTACAACACCGGAAGCAGCGCCATTCTTTACAAAAACAGCTATCGACACGCCTCTTGGGGCACCTTGATGCGAGACCGACTCGCGTTGATGCGTGACTTGCTTCCCACGAACGGAGCGATCTTTGTCAGCATCGACAAGACTGAACGCACACTTCTCGAACACATGATGGACGATATCTTTGGGCGAGACAACCGAGTTGAAGAACTGATTTGGTCTATGAATACAAACAACAGCCAAGCGCCGAACTATTCGACCAATCACGAATACGTTCTTGTATATGCCAAGGACCGTGCCGTCGCCGAGCGAGATCGCAATATGTTCCGCGAACCCAAACCCGGATACGAGAATGTCATGGAACTTGTTGAACGACTCAACCCTGACTACCCACCGACCGTAACTATCGAAGCAGAACTGGGAACCCTCTACGAACAGCACCGAATCGAGTACCGCCAACAAGTCGAGGACATGGGCCTGGAATGGGAAGATGAGAAAGGGGCCGATCCTTGGAAAGGACTATTTAACTACAACCGTGCAGAATACCGCACCTCCCAGGGCGTCTATGTTCCCGAAGAAAAGGCCCGGAATGCGGAAGCCTGTATCTGGGTTTGGAGAGAGGCCGATTCGTCGATGCCAGCCGCGAAGCAAGCCACAAGTACACGAACTGAAGGGCATTCAAACTATCGCTTCTATCGTCCGTTACATCCGTGTACCCATAAACCATGTCCTCATCCGAAGAGCGGTTGGAAATTCGCATTTGAGGACGATAGCGATTCTCCCGATAGGCGCAGTTTTGTCTCCCTTGATCGAGACCACCGTATTGCATGGGGTAAGGATGAGTCTAAAGTTCCGCAACTGAAACGCTTTCTTCACGAGGTCGAGACAAATGTTGGCAAAAGCGTCTTTCAAGATTACTCTGATGGTGAGAAACAAACCTCAGCCATGTTTGGGCGTTCCGGCATCTTTCTCGCCCCAAAACACTCTGACTTTGTTACGCGCTTTATTGTGCATTCAACAACCGCTGACAGCACGATCCTCGATTGCTTTGGAGGTTCGGGGAGTACCGCTCATGCCGTGTTGAACCTCAATCGGGTCGATCATGGGAACCGACAATTTGTAACGGTGGAAGTCGGGCATCACTTTGATGGCGTTCTCAAACCTCGCATCAGCAAGGCCATCTACTCCTCATCGTGGAAGGCGGGGAAACCGACAGAGCGGCGGAGTGGTTTGTCCCAGTTTATCAAATACCTCCGCCTCGAATCCTACGAAGACGCCCTCAACAACCTCGAACTGAAACGCACCGATCAGCAAGGCATCTTCCTCGACGCCGACGCCGAGATGCGGGAACAGTACATCCTCTCTTACATGCTTGATGTGGAAAGCCGGGGCAGTCAGTCGCTCCTCAACGTCGAAGCGTTCCGCAACCCGGACGAGTACAAGCTGCGCGTCGAACGCAACGGTGAAACGCAACTTGTCAACGTCGATCTCGTCGAAACTTTCAACTGGCTCCTCGGCGTAACCGTCAAGCACATCGACGTAATTCGGGGAGTGCGGGTCGTCGAAGGCACGAACCCCAGCGGCGACCGGGTGCTCGTGCTGTGGCGTAACATCGACCAGATGGACAACGACGCCCTCGACAAATGGTTCGAGAAGCAGGACTACAACACCCGTGAAATGGTCTACGACGTGTTCTACGTCAACGGCGACAATAACCTCGAAAACCTGCGCCGCCCCGATCAGACTTGGAAGGTGCGGCTGATCGAGGACGAATTTCAACGGCTCATGTTCGACGTGGAGGACATCTAGTATGAACAACCCCGAACCAACTCCCGTGCTGTTTCAGCACGGCTCATCGTGGGTCCGTGCTGACTTCCACATGCACACTCGGGCGGACAACGAGTTCTCGTACTCAGGCAGCCCCAAACTCTTCTCGTCGGAATACGTAGCTGCCTTAAAAGCAGCTGGGATTCGAGTCGCAGTTATCACGAACCACAACAAGTTCGACCGGGACGAGTTCAAGGCCTTGGCCAAGATCGCGAAAAAAGAAGACATCTTTCTGTTGCCGGGCCTTGAGTTGTCTGTGAAGGACGGTTCCCACGGAATTCATACGCTGGTCGTATTTAGCAACGACTGGATAACCAATAAAGAGAACACCGACCACGTCCAAAGCTTCTTGAATGTGACCTTTGCCGGTCAGGCGAACTTCGAGAACGAGAATGGTAGGTCAAATCACGATCTCACTGAAACCATCCGAGAACTCGACAAATTCCACCGAGATTACTTCTTCGTCTGCGCTCATGTTGAAGCAGCAAACGGCCTCTGGGGAGGCCTTTCGGGAGGGCGCATTACCGAGTTAGGTGAATCTGATCTGTTTCGCCAGCGATGCCTTGGCTTCCAGAAGGTCAAGACCCACGACAAGCGAGTCCGGGCAAAGGGGTGGTTAGGAGACTGGTACCCGGCTGAACTTGAGGGCTGCGACTGCAAGTCGCTAGAAGATATCGGTAAAGGCAAGCAGGTCTACATCAAGATCGGCGCGTTCACCTTTGAAGCCGTGAAATTCGCACTTCTCGATCAACTGAACCGCGTTGCCGCTGCACCACCGAAACGAGAGCACTCATATGTGAAAACGGTTGCGTTCGAGGGAGCCAAACTCGCTGGCCGGAAGATTGACTTTTCACCCGAACTGAACACCTTCATCGGCATCCGGGGAAGCGGCAAATCGTCGATTCTTGAGGCTATCCGTTATGCACTCAACATTGACTTTGGCAAGAACGCGGCAGACCTTGAGTACAAGGAAGGGTCGGTCAAGAATGCCTTGGGAAGCGGTGGAAAAATCACGCTGACTGCGGTTGACCGGCATGGACAGGAGTATGAAGTTCGTCGGATTCTCGGAGAGCAACCAGACGTCTATATCGGCGGCAGCTTGCAGCCAGGCATCAGCATTCGGGAGACCGTGTTACACAAACCGATTTACTTCGGACAAAAAGACCTCTCGAACACCGGGCAGGGCTTCGAGAACGACCTGGTCGATAAACTCGTCGGTGAGAAACTTGTCGATATTCGTCACGCGATTGCCGTACAACGGCAGGCCGTAGTGGAGACAACGCACCGTCTCCAGAAGCTTTCGGATGTCGCGGAAAAGCAGAAGGAGTATGAGGCGAAGAAACAGGATGCGGAATTCCGGCTGAAGGTCTTCAAGCAGCACGGCGTAGAGGAGAAGCTCCAGAAGCAAGTGGATTACGAACAGGACGGGCGCACAACGAAAGATCTCAGTGAGTTCGTCACCAGATACATTCAGGAGCTTGATGACTTCGTCTCCCGATATGCCGACGACTTCGCGAGCCGGCGGAAATATGTGTCGAAACAGAACCCCGATTTCTTTTCCGCAGTGTTTGCGATCTTTGACCGCGTCGCCAAGGGCTTTCTGGAAATCTCCACGATTGCCGAACTGGCGAAGGGGGCATCGACTGAGTTAAAGGCCAAGGTCAAGGAGTTTGATACCCTCAGGAGCGCGCTTAAGGAGGAGTTTGCCGAGGTTGCCAGGAAGCTCTCCGAGGAATTGAGATCGAGTGGCGCCACCGCCATCCAACCAGACGAGTTCCTCAAGCTGAGAAAGGCGATTGAGAATGCGAAGCAGATTCTTGCAGCCCTGACCAAAGAGAAAACACAACAAGTCGCTTTGAAGACGCAACTGTCATCCGACCTGACCGCATTGAATGACCAATGGCACCAAGAGTTCACGTTAATAAAGCAGCAACTGGATTTGATCAACAAGCAAGAAACTGCGTTGCAGATTGAGGTCGAGTATAAGGGTGACAAAGCAGCCTTCCTGAAATACATCAAGGACCTGTTCCGGGGTAGCAAGCTTCGCGAGACCACTCTGGGCGAACTGGTCAACGCCTTCGCGGACGGGGCAGCCATTTACCGGGAACTCGACAAGGCCAAGGGCATGATCGGAGCTTCCGCTGTAACCTTCGAGGAGTATTTCCAGCAGAATATGAGCGCTTTGCTCACCTGGCAGGTGCCGAACAGGTTCACGATTAAGTACCACGGGAAGCAGCTGAAGAATCACTCGCTCGGCCAGCGCGCGTCAGCCTTGATTCTGTTCGTGCTGAGTCAACGAGACAACGATCTCGTCATAATCGACCAACCGGAAGACGATCTCGACAACCAGACAATCTACGAGGATGTGATCAAGCTGGTCCGCAAGCTCAAGCCGGAAACGCAGTTCATCTTCGCGACCCACAACCCGAACATTCCGGTCTTGGGTGATGCCGAGCAGATCATCGCGTGCGCGTACAGTGAGGATGCGATTCAAACAACCGTGGGCAGTATCGACTGCCCAACCCTTCAGGACGACATTGTCAGCATCATGGAGGGTGGAAGCGAGGCATTCAAGCGACGGAAGGAGATATACCAGATATGGAAACGACAGAACTCCTAGAAGTCGTCGGGCGCGGCGAGGATAGCCGGCATCAATTCAAGGAGGATGCCACCAACGCGAACTCCTTGGCTGCCGAGATCGTAGCGTTCGCCAACTCGGGCGGTGGGAAGATTCTCATTGGCGTTGCCGACGATGGGACGATTCGGGAGCACGACCCTGTGAGCGTGGGACGATTGAATCAGCTCATTGCCAATGCCGCGTCCAATTCGGTTCGTCCTCCGATCAATCCGCTCACCGAGAATGTGCCCGTGTCCACTGGAATTGTGATCGTTGTCACTGTTCCTGATGGACTCAGCAAGCCGTACATGGACAATAGCGGCGCAATTTGGGTTAAAAGCGGTAGCGACAAACGTAAGGTGACATCGCGTGAAGAGATGCAACGGATGTTTCAAAGTGCGCAGCTCATTCACGGCGACGACGTTCCGATTGCCGGCACATCCATTGCAGACATCGACCTCGACTACTTTCGTCTGTTTTTCAAGACCCGCTTCGACCAACTATTGGAGGAACAAAACCTTTCGCTCCTTCAGGTGTTGTCGAATATGCGCCTTTTGAACAACGATGCACTAACAGTGGCCGGCGTTCTTCTCTTTGCGAAGGATCCCCGGCCATTTCTCCCGGTGTTTCATGTCAAGGCAGTGTGCTACCCTGGTAACGATATTCACCCCACGACGTATGTGGACAGTGCGGATATATTTGGTCGAATCCAGACTCAATTCGAAGAGTCGCTAGGCTTCGTGCTTCGTAATCTCCGCCGGGAGCAAAACGGGAAGAATGTCAACTCGACCGGTGAGCTAGAGATTCCAAGGATCGTCCTGGAGGAGCTTCTTACGAACGCGCTGATTCATCGCGATTACTTTGTATCTGCGCCCGTTCGCATCTTCATGTTCGATGACCGGATCGAGATCATTAGCCCCGGCCATCTGCCCAATAACCTGACCGTTGCGAACATTCGGAGTGGGAACTCGAACATTCGCAATCCAATCCTGACCTCATACGCGACGAAGGTACTCCCGTATCGGGGCCTGGGAAATGGAATCCTGCGGGCTTTGAAGGAGTATCCGGACATCGATTTCGTAGACGATCCCGACGGCAATCTGTTCAAAGTCGTCATCAGGCGGCCTAAGGCGGCGTAGCGCAAATGGCAAGGAAAAAACCAGCACGATCAGGTGGAGCCAGTCTTCTTGCCGAGGCGGCCCCATTACGCTTTGACGAAAAGCTGGTTCTACTCCAGTGGATGCTCTGGCTCTTCGACAAAAAAAGCGTCGAGCAACTGGCCGAGCCGTTCAAGTCCCTAGAACTCGAAGGCTTAAACGAGGACAACAACCACAAGTACCTTGCCGTATTCAAGGCGCTTTGGGAGTTGGAGGAATTCCCCGGCGACATACTGCTCGGTTACGACCAAAACATCGTCAAGCACACGTTTGAACTGAACAAGCGCCGGGCCGAGCCGATCCGCTGGAAGTATTTCCAATGGATGTCGCTGCTCTTTGCCGAGGTCTACCTTGACCGCTTCTTCCGTGACCCCAACAGGCTGCTGGCCGACCTGAACGAGTTCTTGACGAAGTTCAACGGCGACAAGCTGGAAAGGGACAAAATTCCGGCCTACGAGATCGCCGACCTGCGCAAAATCGCCTTCTGGAATGCGACCGGCAGCGGCAAGACGCTGCTGATGCACGTCAACATCCTTCAATACCAGCATTACTTGCAATTGCACGGTCAGGGGCGGGAACTGAACCGGATCATCCTGCTTACGCCCAACGAAGGATTGTCCAAGCAGCACCTTGTCGAGTTCCAGGCAGCAGGAATGGACGCCGCCCTGTTCACGAAGGAAGGGAAGTCGCTGTTTGCAGGCAAGGCAATCGAGATTATCGACATCCACAAGCTAGGGGAGGACATGGGGAAGAAGACGGTCGCCATCGACGCCTTCGAGGGGAATAACCTCGTACTGGTGGACGAGGGGCATCGTGGTTCCAGTGGCAAGGAAATAGGCCAGTGGATGAACGCCCGCCGCAGGTTGTGCGAGCAGGGCTTTTCATTCGAGTATTCCGCCACTTTCGGTCAGGCGATGAAGGCCAGCAGCAACAAGGCGCTGGAGCAGGAATACGCCAAGTGCATCCTGTTCGACTACTCGTACAAGTATTTCTACCGAGACGGCTTCGGAAAGGATTACCGCATCCTGAACCTGGCCGACGACTCGAACGAAGACAAACGACGCCTTTATTTGACGGCGTGCCTGCTTGCGTTTTACCAGCAACAGCGCCTCTACCGGGATAAGATTGCCGAGTTCCGCCCGTTCTTGCTGGAGAACCCGTTGTGGGTGTTTGTCGGTGGCAGTGTAAACGCCGTGCGGTCGGAGAATAAGCGCAAAGTCTCCGACGTGGTGGACATTCTGTTGTTCCTGGCTGAGTTCGTGAAGGATCGCCGCCACACGATCAAGCTGCTCGACCGGCTCCTCAGCGGCAAGCCGGGCCTCCACGACCAGAGGGGCAACGAAATATTCGCCACGGCCTTCGGCTATTTGGGGAACTGCGGGCTGACCGGCGAGCAGACGTTTAACGACATCTTGAAGACGCTGTTCAACTCGCCCACGCAAGCGGCTCTTCACGTCGAAAACCTGAAAGGTGCCGATGGCGAGATTGCCTTGCGGGTCGGGGAGAACGAGCCGTTCGGCCTTATCAACGTCGGCGATGCCGCCGCCCTATGCAAGCTTTGCGAGGAACAAAAGGAACTGGTCGTTACCGAGAAGGAATTTTCCGGATCTCTTTTCGCCAGATTGAGTGCCGGCGATTCGACCGTCAACGTGCTGATAGGCTCAAAGAAATTCACTGAAGGATGGAACAGTTGGCGAGTCAGCACGATGGGCCTAATGAACGTCGGCAAGGGGGAAGGATCGGAGATCATCCAGCTTTTCGGGCGTGGCGTGCGACTCAAGGGCTATGGTATGTGCCTTAAGCGGACCAGCGTCCTCACCGACATAACCAAGCCACCGTACATTCATGTGCTGGAGACGCTGAACATTTTCGGCATCCGGGCACACTACATGCAGCAGTTCAAGGAATATCTGGAAGACGAAGGGCTGCCGTCGAACGAAGATCGTATCGAGTTTATTCTGCCAGTGGTCAAGAACCTTGATGGCAAAAAGCTCACCAGCATCCGGCTCAAAGATGGCGTTGATTTCAAGCGACAGGGACCGAAACCGACCCTTGACTCGCCGAACGACTACTTGCTGAAACACCCCGTCATTCTGAATTGGTATCCGAAGATCCAATCACAGCAGAGCCGGGAACTCAGGAGCACGTCCGACGTGGCCGTGTTGGACCAGTGCCGCTTCGAGGACCAGCACCTGGCCTTTATGGACATCGACTCGATCTACTTCGAGATGCAGCACTTTAAGAGCGAGCGGGCTTGGCACAACTTAAACTTGCCTCGTGAAAGCATCCTTAAGTTGCTGCGCCAATCGGATTGGTACAGACTGTTTATTCCCACGGCGGAAATGCAGTTCACCCTGTTCCATCGAGTTCGCCACTGGGAGGAGATCGCCGTCGCCCTGCTCATGAAGTACATCGACCGCTTCTACAAGCACCACAAACAGGAATGGGAAGCCGACCACCTTGAATACCACGAACTGCGGGAAGATGACCCGAATTTCGTTCACGAGTACCGGCTACTGATAGAGCAGTCGGCAGACGCCATCAAGACCAACCTCGAAACGTTGAAGGAGTTGATCGTCAAAGGCACGTTCAGCAAGGACTGGTCGTTCGGGAACTTGCAAGCCCTGTGGTTCGGTCGGCACCTGTATCAGCCGCTCCTCCACTTCAAGAGCGAACTGGTCGAGGTCAGCCCAGTGACGCTCAACGAGGGCGAGCGTGATTTCGTTCTCGACTTGCGGGCGTTCTACGACGGCAATAAGGACTTCTTCAAGGACCGGGACCTTTACCTCCTCCGCAACATGAGCAAAGGACGCGGCATCGGCTTCTTCGAGGCCGGAAACTTTTACCCCGACTTCATCGTTTGGCTCTTGGTCGGCAAGAAGCAGTACGTAACGTTCGTCGATCCCAAGGGCATTCGCAACTTGGAAGGACCGGATGACCCGAAGATTCGCTTCTTCAAGACGATCAAAGAAATCGAAACTCGCTTGGACGATCCCGCCGTGATCCTGAACTCATTCATCATCTCGAACACTCCTTTCCGGGATGTCGGCTGGTGGGATGGCGGCATGAGCAAGACCGACCTGGAGCAATGCAACGTACTCTTCCAGCGGGAGGACAAAGGAACGTACGTCAAGAGCCTACTAACAAGCATTCAGCCAAGATCACTTCCTCAAACCGGCAATAACATGGATGAGGTCTCATGAGTAAATCCACCGAATCCGAAGTGTTCATCATCGAGTCACTTGATTTCGATGACGAGAAACAGAAACGTTTTGAAGGACACATCATTTCTCAGATTCTCGCTCTGAGCGGAAAGACATGCGAATACTACTACATTCGCACGAAGCGCGAGCTGGAAGAGGTAGTCAAGATTTTCTCGTCCTCTCAGTACCGATATCTTCACCTCTCCTGTCACGGCGATGAAAATGGGAAAGCGATGCACACGACCCTTGATCGAATCCCGTTTTCCGACCTTTCTCCAATACTCAGGCCCCACCTTCGGGATCGGCGGCTATTCGTTTCCGCTTGTTCCATGACAAACGATGCGCTTGCAAAGCATCTCATGCCACAATCAGGGTGCTACTCGATTCTTGGGCCAGAAAAGACGATCGATTTCAAGGACGCGGCGATTTTTTGGGCCTCCTTGTACCATGTCCTGTTTACTGCTGATTCATCTGTGATGAAGCATGAGATGATCCGAGTGAAAGCGAAGCAAACGGCCAGTATGTATCGGGTTCGATTGAATTACATTCGCCGCGACAAAGCTTCCGAAAAAGGATATGCGTTGACACCTATCGCTCCAACCGTGGAAAAGGCTTCCGGAAAAGCCTCATCAAATAAGTAGCGTTGGCCGTTCAGTGAGGTGACTTGTCGAGACGATTCCATAAAGAAAGCTGAAATCGACAGTTGCGAGGTGCATCATGAGCATTCATCCTGGCACAGTCTCGCAGATCCTTTGGCATTTCACTGGTGGCCCCTTGTGGAATGCCGAGAGGAATTGCCAGGAGAAGGAACCGAAGCCGTCACCTCAAGCGTACAAGGCACTGCTAGGCATCTTGAAATCGAAGCTAGTCCGGCTCGGAAGCTACAAGGAGCTAGTCAAAATCCATTTTCCCGAAAACTCTCGCCTGGATAGGGCCACAGGCAAGACCCGGAAAATAAAGGAGCGTTTTGAGGAGATGTCATCCGAGCCAGTGAATTGCTTGGCGGACATTCCAGCCATTCATCTCGGATACCACGCCCAACGGTACGGGCGGTTCGCAATTGGCTTCCATCGCAAAGCCGCGATTAAGCATTCTTTCAATCCCGTGCTGTACGCGCTTCACAACACGGGTTTCTTGCAGTCCATCTTTGACGGATTTATTCGTCTGGAAATGATTGATACGTCTGTGATCAACCACGCAACAGCTTCCATCGACAGCAAGATTGACGACGTTGAGTGGCCCAAAGGGCAAGACGTGAGGCTGAACATCACACATGAGGTTGTTGATTTGTACGCTATGGAGCACTTGATCGACGCCGCGTTCGCCACAGCCAAGAAGTCGTTCAGCCGGTTTCTCGCGTTCATCAAGACCTTTCACGAGAGTGAGTTTGAAACGATTTATTGCGAACGAGAATGGCGATCAGTGAGGGAATTCGAATTCACCTTTCCCGAAGTTGCCATGATTGTTATTCCAAAAAAAGCGGGCCGTGGGGCGTTCTTTGAAGAATTCGTCGGGAATGAAGCTCGCAAACTGAAGATCCCCCGCTCTGTACCAATCGTCCCTTGGGAAGACTTTATCGAACATTAGCGATAAGGCTCTCGGCGATCCGCCGTCAACCGAGCGCTAGAGAAGGGCGGCAAAATGGCTGACATCTGCGAATTTGCACAGCGGGCAGCAGACCAATTCCGCGAATCCCAGGAGAGCATCGGGAAGCGTTTCAACCTTGATCTTTCAGAGCCTACGGTGGAGGATTTCGTCAAGGCCGCCTTCTACGCCAGCATGATCCCGGACGAGGGCCGGTATCCGACGGCTTACCTGATGAGCTACCTGAACTTCGGCATAGCCGATAGCCACATCGTGCTCACGGATGCCTTGCTTGCTGAAAGGTCGCGGATCGAGAAGCCGGACACCGGCGCGATGGCCCATTTCTGGGAAGTGGGGAAGAGGTTGCTGCTCAAGCCGGACGCCACGACAAAGCGTCCCGGATTCATCACTGCAAACGCCGAGCTTCACGAAGCCGCAGCAAAAATGAACCCACACTTCGAGCGAGCATTCGGACTCACCAGCGTCCTCGACGCACTCCATTGGTAGGTGGACGAGACGACCAGGTCCCGCCTGAATTGCCTGACCTGACGCCCCCAAATGGGGGCAAATTGGGGGCAGCATTGCCCGTGCGACCGCAACATGCGTACAATGCGATTGAAGCGTCGTTTTCTTCTAACTTTCGGTGTTTCTATGGCTTGCGACGTGAATGCAATGCGAGGCGAATGCCAGCGAAACACCACCATTCTAGGTTCGAATCCTAGTTCCCCAGCTTTCCATTGGAACGTTCACATGAGTTGGGACGTTGCGATTGTCCGTGTCCGCGGGAAATTCCGACCCATCTTGGAAGTCAAAGAGGATGATTACCTTCCGCTCGGTGATCCCGAGAAGGTGCGCGCAACAGTCCGAGCCGCTTTCCCCTCGGCAGAATGGTCCAACCCGACGTGGGCCGTCTATTTGCACGGGGATTTCCAGATCGAGTTCTCGCTCGAGGGCGTTGAATCCGCGAACGCGATTCTTCTGCACGTTCACGGCACCGGCGATCCGATTCCGGCACTGCTCAAACTGACCGAGGCGAACGGGTGGTTGGCGATTGATACTTCCACGGGAGAATTCATTAATCCGAAAAAGCCTTCTTGCGAAGGATGGGAAGGATTCAAGCGTTTGGTCCGCGGCATCAAGACTCCAGGGCGGAGGCCTTCACGTCGTCCTCCCCCTGAACCGCCACCGCACCCAGCGCCCTGAAGTAGGTCTCGTCTGCCGGACGGGACCCGAAGCGCCGCCTGCGCCGTGGCAACGCCGCCCGCGGTCTGAATGTCACTCATTGCCGGATTGCCGTTTCCGCCGTTTCCTAACGGTGGCGAGTCAGCGATTGGCAGTCATTGCGTTATTGATCCTTGCGAAAAAGGAGGGGGCGACGCTCGTGATACCCGAGGAGCGCAACGTCGCAGTTCGAGTCTCGCGTGTGCGGTCTGAGAGTGACGCGTTGCCGGATTACCGTTATCGCCGTTTGGCAACGGAGGTTGAAAGTCCTTCATCGACATCGAACGACGCTGGATGGCGCTCAAAGACATGTTCTTACCGTGATTGTCATGGACGGGTGATTGGAGGGCGAAATCGGGGTGGGATTTGTACTTCCCGTGTAGGCCTGAGGAGGTCCCGGGGTCGCGCCGGTGTAGGCCGGGGGTGGCGCCGGAGCGGTCAGCAAGCATGCGGGCGTGGGGGTGCATGGGTCGGACCTTGGGCAATGGGTACGGCTGGAGCGCCGGTCCCGGACGACGGGAACGGGGCGCGCGAGCGCTCCCCACTCGAGTATTATGCCAAAGAGAAGGGGGCTTTGTCAAGGTCAATTTCTATATTTTCTATCTGGTTAGTGATTATAAGTGACAATGAAGGACAATGAGAGACAATGGGGATTGGAGGGAGAGGTGGAAGGCAGCTGACGTAGATATAGGGTCCGGCAAGCGTACTCGCGCGGACCCACCCTGATTGCCGACCCAGAGGATGCGTCGGCGCGAGTAAGCTTGACGCATTCTACGTTGCTATCAAGATTAAAGACCGCAGCATTGGCCCGCAGCCAACACACGGCACACTTCACGTCATGCACTGCCGCGGGGAATCGTGACCCTAGCCGGTACTGCACGCTCACCGCCGCGTAGCCTTCCTGGGCCAGCTTGATCACCAGCGGGCGCGTGGCCGGGGCTGAGGTACTCCGAAGCCCCGGCCACGGCCACGATGGTTTGCAGCCCCTAATCGTCTCCGCAAGCATCCTGCAAGTCGGACTCAAACGAAAAGGCGTCCTCCAGGCGCCTTCTGATGGCGATCTCTTGCCCGGGGCTGGGATCTCCGGCTCTGTCGGCCTGCCTGTGCTTCGGCCTCCGCCAGTGTCGCAGGCTCCGGCACTGACCGCAATTCTCCCGGGCCTCTCGGTTAGCACTTCCACAGGTGTGTAGCATGGATTCCTCCTGCATCCTTGTTTAGCTGGGCGCCGGCTATTCCAAGGACACTTTGCGTAAGATGTTTGCAGAACACTGTTTATGAAACACTCGTTAGTGTCGTTTGGTACAGTTAAAGGCAGATTTTTTGGGTACAATTAAAGGCGGAATTTGGGAGGTATGGGTTGATTGGGCTAAAGCGATTCAATTGTTCCTGCTTGCGGCGGTTTAATCCGATGTTGCGCTAGTCAAACTAGCCGGGAAGGCGCAAGCTAGACGAGCCGCTGGTTGCGCCAAGACGGGAGGCAGTTCGGATGAGATAAACGGGTGCCACGTCGGCGAACGTGGATGAAGGGGTGGCTGACGATTCCGGAGGATCCTGCCTGTCGTTTGGAACTACGATCGATGTACGGACTCAGGCGGTCGGGGCCAGCGCTTCGTGCAGGACGGCTTCGAGCAGCCGGCGGCTTTCGGTCTGTGCGGTGGTGAGCTGCCCTTCCAGCCGGTCGCACAACGCCATCAACTCGTTCACCTTGGCGACGATGCGGTGTTGCTCGGCGAGGGGGGGGAGGGGAACGGGAAAATAGTTCATGGCCTTTAGTCCGAGATTCCGGATCGTTGTCCCCGTCGCCTGCTCTATCGCATAGTTAGCGAAGTAGGGGCTTTCTATTACCCGCCGCACGAAATGTTTGTCGATGAGACTAGGCAGGTTGAAGTAACATGCGCTCTTGCCTAAAACGACGTTTTCATTGTTGTAATATGCAACGTTGCCGAGGGTTCCGTTAATCGAAACCAACACGGTATTCAATGTCATCAGCTTTCTGTGCCTTTGCATTTCAGCCAATGAAACCGTTTTCGTATCTGGTTTGATGACGATTCGTCCCTCGACCAAATTGTTTCCGTTAATGAAATAGCAATCTGTCCCTTCTGAATAGTCGGGAGTGCCATGTAGTCCGTCTCCGAGCGTGAAAACTAAGGATCGCAGTCGAAACCACTTCCACGCGAAAGGCAACGGAAACGGTCTATCGGCCTCTCCAATCGGCGGAAGCGGCTTGGAATTCTTGTAAATACCTTCCGCTTGTTGCTGTGTTTGTTCTGATTGAATGCGTTCAATGAGTCTCTGCGCCGGTTCGTCGTCTGGGTCTTGTCGCACCAGCTTGCCGCAAATGGCCAAGTTGAGGATCGTTTGACGGAGTTGCCGAATGTCCTCCGGACGAGTAGTCAGGCGTGACAGCTGCTGCAAGTGGAATCGGGCGTGGTCGCGGAAGGCGTCGCCGTCAGCGGGTTGGTTCAGCAAGTCCAGCGACGCGCGGACCAGCCGATCCCGCCGGCTCTCGCGCTCCGTCTGCGCCGCCTCCAACCGATCACACAACGCCATCAACTCGTCCACCTTGGCGACGATGCGGTGTTGCTCGGCGACAGGAGGGAGTGGGAACGGCGAATTGGCGAAGTACTCCGTTGCGACTCGTTTTTGACCAGCCGTGCCAGTCATCAATGGAACGCCGGACGCGATGAAATGAGGCGATTTCAAAAAGATCAAGACGTAGTCCGGATCGACCAAGACAGGGCGCACAACATGTAGTTCCGTTGTTCCGGCACCGATGTTTCCTGTAAGGCCACGGAGGACCATGGACTTTCCATTTTGAAAACACGGTGTGATCTTTGCGAGCGCCACATCTCCATCGGCGAAGTGCGTGAATCCGCTCTTTATTTCGCCCCAGGGCCGTACCTCATGTTTGCTTGCAATGCCGTATTCCGCCGAAATGAGCGTCATCGGAATGAAAGAAGCCGCTAAAGTGTCGGCCGCGCTATTGCGTGGATTGATGAATCCAATCTGGGCCAACTGACTCCACCTCCAGTTCGTCGGAAGGCAAAATGGAGTGTAATCTTCGGGTAGCTTCGGGAAAGGCTTCTCTTTTCTTGCAATTCCACCATTTATTAGCCGCGCCTTCTCCGCCTGAATCCGCTTGACCAGTTCCGCCGCCGATTCGTCGTTTGGGTCTTGCAGGACGAGCTTCCCGCGTACGGCCAAGTCGAGAATAAATCGGCGCAACCGTGGGATCGCGTCCGGCGCGTCAGCGAGGCGGTCGAACTGCTCTAGCAGTTGGGCCGGGTTCATCTCAGCAGCGCCTCCGCCAGAATCGCCTTGAGCTGGTCGCGCAACGCTGCGGTCCGTTTCTCTGACTCCTCAAGCTTGGCCAGAATTTCAGCGGGATCACCGTGGTCGTCTTCGGCGGTGTGCGGGTTCTTGAAGTCGAGATTGTAGTTGCGGGCCTTGACCTCGTCAGCGGTGACCTTCCAGGCGACCTCGGTTTCATTGCGGCCCTTGCGCTTAGCGCCGCCCCACCACTTCACGCACGGATCGAGGTGCTCGACGCGGATCGGCTTGGTCATCGAATAGGCTTTCTGCCCCTCGGGAACGCGGTGCTCGTAGAACCAGATTTCCTTGGTGGCCTCGCCCTTCTCGAAGAAGACCAGGTTGGTGCCGATCGAGGCGTAGGGCTTGAAGACGCTATTGGGCAGGCGGACGATCGTGTGGAGATTGCACTCCTCCATCAAGTGTTCCTTCAGGCGCGTCTTGACGCCTTCGCCGAAGAGGGAGCCGTCGGGCAGGACGACAGCGGCGCGGCCCTCGGGCTTCGAGAGGCGGATGATCAGGGCGAGGAACAGGTCGGCGGTTTCGCGGGTTTGGAAGTGCTTGGGGAAGTTGCTCTCGATGCCATCTTCCTCGCGGCCGCCGAAGGGGGGATTAGTGAGGACGATATCGACCCGGTCGGCCTGGCCGTAGCTGATGTAGGGCCGGGCCAGGGTGTTGTCGTGGTGGACGAAGCTGGGGTCCTCAATGTTGTGCAGCAGCATATTGGTGACGCAGAGCATATGCGGAAGCTGCTTTTTCTCGACGGCGCGGAGGCCGGCCTGCATCTTCTGCTCGTCCTCGACCTTCTTGACGTAGCGCTCGCGCATGTGGCGGATGGAGCAGGTGAGGAAGCCGCCGGTGCCGCAGGCGGGGTCGAGGAGGATCTCACCCGGGTGCGGATCGATGCGCTCGGCCATGAAACCGGTGACGGCGCGGGGGGTGTAGTATTCGCCGGCGTTGCCGGCGCTCTGGAGGTCGTTGAGGATTTGCTCGTAGATGTCGCCGAAGTGCTGGCGCTCGGCGAGGTTGTTGAAGTCGACCTGGTTGATCTTGTTGACGACCTGGCGCATCAACTGGCCGGACTTCATGTAGTTGTAGGCGTCTTCGAACACGTCCTTGACGACGCGGCGGCGGTCGCCGGGCTTGCCGCTACCAGGGAGCTCCTTCAAGCCGGGAAAGAGTTCATCGTTGATGAAGATGAGCAACGGGTCGCCGGTGATGCCTTCGGGGTTGGCGGCCCAGGTGCGCCACTGGAGCTTTTTGGGGATGGGAGAGCGGTAGCCGTCCTGCATCAATTCGAGTTGCTGGTCCTGGTCGTCAATGATTTTGAGAAAAAACATCCAGCAAAGCTGGCTAATGCGCTGGGCGTCGCCATCGACCCCCACGTCCTGCCGCATGATGTCTTGGATGGATTTGACGAGGTTGCGCACGGACATGGATCAGGCGGCTCCCTGGTAAATGGCAGCTTGCAGTTCGTGAACGGCACGCTCGAAGTCGGAGCGCGTGCCAAATTGTTTTATGAGCTGGAGCGGGGTGCCCATGGTATCGAACGGCGAAACCTGGAGAATGCGCGGGTCGTCTAGGTTGATGACGCCCTGGTCCTGATACTTCTGGAGCAAGGCTTCGAGGACAGCGCGGGCCTGGGGACCGTACTTGGTGAACACGTCGCGCTTCCGGACGTTTTCGGCCCGTTCTCGGCGGGTGAGTGGTGGGCGGTCGAAGGCGACGTGGCAGATCAGGTCGAAGGGGTCGAGGTCTTTTCCTACCTCCTCGGCGAGAGGGTCGAGGGGTAGGCCTTCGTTGGCGAGCGCTTCGATGATAGCCTGCTTACGCTCGGCCGAGTTCCATTGGTTGAGAAACTCGTTGAGGCTGGCGAAACGCTTCTTGAGAGCTTTTCTGGTGAAGTCGCGCAGGCTCTCGGTGACGAGCTTGCCGTTTTCATCAAGGTACTCCACGCGCTCCGCGATGATCGTGACGGAGACGCCATCGACATAGACCTTGCTCCGCCTCCCTCCATCGAGCGGTATGTTGATGTCCGGCGGCTCGGGATCGAATACAACGGTCTCGTCTTCGCCCGGCTCCGGGGAAATGGGGTCTTCATCATCACCGGAGGAGGGAACTTCTTCCGGAGGCGACATGGGACCGTATTCGCCGGGTTCGTAGATCTGCACCGGGTCGTCATCGAACCCAGGGTCGGCGAAGTGGGCGGTTGCGCCGCGGAAGTCGATCAGCGTGAAGTAATACTTCTTGGTGTCTTCATGGACGCGGGTGCCGCGGCCGACAATTTGCTTGAACTCGGTCATGGAGCCGACGGCCCGGTCGAGCACAATGAGCCGGCACGTTTGGATATCCACGCCGGTGGAGAGTAGGCGCGACGTGGTGACCACGACGGGGTATTTCGATTCGGGGTCGATGAAGTTGCCGAGTTGGGCTTGGCCTTCCGCGTCGCTTCCTGTGATCCGCATCACGTAGCGGTGGTTTTGATCGCAGAGGTCCTGGTTTTCGTTGACCAATGCCTGCCGCATTCGGGCGGCGTGCTCTTCGTCCACACAGAAGACGATGGTTTTCTGGAAACGGTCACCGCTTTCCTTGAGGAAATCCGAGACTTTTTTGGCGACGAGCTTGGTGCGGTCGTCCAGCACTAGGGTTCGATCAAAATCCGTCTGGTTGTAGATGCGGTCCTCGACATCGACTCCTTCACGGTCCAGTTTGCCTTTCTCGGGCCGGTAGCCTTCCACGTCGACGTCGATGTGCACTTTGACCACCTTGTACGGAGCGAGGAAGCCGTCGCGGATGCCTTGCTTCAACGAGTACAGGTAAACTGGATCGCCGAAGTAATGGATGTTAGAGACGTACTTCGTTTCCTTCGGCGTGGCCGTCATACCGATCTGAGTAGCGGCGGAAAAGTATTCGAGAATCTCACGCCACGCGGAGTCCTCGGCAGCGCTCCCGCGATGGCATTCGTCGATGACGATCAGGTCGAAAAAGCCGGGCGAGAACTCGCGAAATAGCTTTTTCCGGTCTTCCGGGCCGGTGATGGCCTGATAGAGCCCGAGATAAACCTCGTAGGCGGTGTCGATGCGGCGCTTTTTGTCGAGAGCGGTGGTAAGTTCGACCGTGCTGCCGTCGTCCCGCTCGATCGTTTTGGATTCGGTGCTGAGCTTGGCCATGGCCGGGCCGAAGGGTCGGAAATCGTTCACCATCGTCTGATCGACGAGGACGTTGCGGTCGGCGAGAAAAAGGATGCGTTTCTTTCGCCCGGCTTTCCAGAGCCGCCAGATGATCTGGAAGGCCGTGTAGGTCTTGCCGGTGCCCGTCGCCATGACGAGCAGAATACGATCCTGCCCCTTGGCAATGGCCTCGATGGCGGCATTCACGGCAATGGACTGGTAGTAGCGCGGGGCCTTGCCGCTCGCGTCATCGAAGTAATCCTGGAGAACGATCTGCTCTGCATCGGGGGTCAAGCCCTTCCACGCGCGATACCTGGCCCAAAGTTCTTGCGGCGAGGGGAATTGATCGAGAGTCAGATTCGATTCCTTCTCAGCACTCGCGCCGGTGCGGTCGTGGAAGACGAAGCCGTCGCCGTTGCTGGAGAAGACGAAGGGGATATCGAGGGTGTCTTTTGCCGCATACTCCAACGCTTGCTGCATCCCATCGCCGACGCTGTGATTGTTGTCCTTCGCTTCGATGAGCGCGATGGGAATGTTCGGCTTGTAATAAAGGATGTAGTCCGCGCGCTTGGCCTTGCCGCGAGTGACAAGTTTGCCGCGCACGATGATGCGGCCTTTGGTGAAACTCACTTCCTCGCGAATTTGCAAGAGCTCATCCCAGCCGGCCTTCTTGATCGCCGGAGTGATGAACTTGGAGCAGATGTCGCGTTCGCTCAGATCTTTCTTGTTCATGCGGCGTTCGGGCAATAGGCGTTCCGACTGCGCTCGAAAAAGATCGCGATTCGGCGGCTTCCATTGTA
>Ga0207158_1081_pt1 | contig 23546 bp, 14 predicted proteins | sample Alteio_BWMinHeat_22_FD_153512 | JGI IMG/M metagenome (GOLD analysis project Ga0207158, IMG submission 153512) | Enriched cells from forest soil in Barre Woods Harvard Forest LTER site, Petersham, Massachusetts, United States -... | ecosystem: Environmental > Terrestrial > Soil > Temperate forest >... | reverse complement strand
GTCCATCCCGCAAGGCTAAGTACTCCCTGGCGACCGATAGCGAACCAGTAGCGCGAGCGAACGATGGGAAGAACCCCTACCAGGGGAGGATAGTGAACCTGAAACCACATGCCTACAAGCGATCGGAGCCCAGTGGGGGCAACCCCCGGGTGACGGTGTGCCTTTTGCATAATGATCCGGCGACTTACCGTCGTCAGCCAGGTTAAGCCGCTTTGCGGCGGAGCCGAAGCGAAAGCGAGTCTGAATAGGGCGACTAAGTTGGCGGCGGTAGACGCGAAACCACGTGATCTACGCATGGGCAGGATGAAGGGTGGGTAACACCACCTGGAGGTCCGAACTCACTAGTGTTGAAAAACTAGGGGATGACCTGTGTGGAGGATTGAAAGTATCATCAAACGTGGAGATAGCTCGTTCTCTCCGAAATAACTTTAGGGTTAACGTCTCGTTAGTTGGCAACGGGGGTAGAGCGACTGAATCGGAAAGGGGGCCTACCCGGCTACCCTTCCGAACCAAACTCCGAATACCGTTGTACCAAGGCGAGGCAGCTAGACGGCGAGGGATAAGCTTCGTCGTCGAGAGGGGAACAACCCAGACCGCCTGCTAAGGTCCCCCAGCCGTGCTCAGTGCGAAAGGAAGTTGGATTCCGGTGACAGCCAGGATGTTGGCTTAGAAGCAGCCACCATTTCAAAAGTGCGTAATAGCTTACTGGTCGAGGAGTCCTGCGCCGATAATGAACGGGACTAAGCACGGCACCGAAGCAGCGGGTATAGCGCAAGCTATACGGTAGGAGAGCGTGGCACCGTAGGTCGAAGGGGTACGGACAACGAACCCTGGACGAAGTGCCAGTGATCATGCCGGAACGAGTAACGATAAAACGGGTGAGAATCCCGTTCGCCGAAAGCCTAAGGTTTCCTGGGGAAGGTAAATCCGCCCAGGGTTAGTCGGACCCTAAGACGAGGCCGAAAGGCGTAGTCGATGGACAGCAGGTTAATATTCCTGCACCACTGGAGGAGGTTGAGAACGTCAGGACTCTGGCCGAAACAGCAGCGGCGTGTTTAGATCGCCGTCCCGCAAGGGCGAGGGCATTTACGATCCCGAAGTGCTGGGAAGGACAGACAAGAAAAGCCGACGTTGGACGAATCCAGTGCCCGTACTAAAACCGACACAGGTAGGCGCGATGAAGATTCCAAGGCGCTCGAGAGAACGCTGGTGAAGGAACTCGGCAAATTAACCCCGTAACTTCGGGATAAGGGGTGCCCCTTGGGGTGTTAAAGCCTCGGGGGGCCGCAGTGAAAGGGATCTGGCGACTGTTTACTAAAAACACAGGACTGTGCCAACGCGCAAGCGGACGTATACAGTCTGACGCCTGCCCGGTGTCGGTAAGTTAAGGAAGGGGGTTAGCGGAGTAATCCGCGAAGCTCGCAACCGAAGCTCCGATAAACGGCGGCCGTAACTATGACGGTCCTAAGGTAGCGAAGTTCCTTGTCGGGTAAGTTCCGACCTGCATGAATGGCGTAACGACCGGATCACTGTCTCCACCAGCGACTCGGTGAAACTGTAGTTGTTGTGAAGATGCAACATACCCGCAACTAGACGGAAAGACCCCGTGAACCTTTACTGCAGCTTAGTATTGGGTTTAGGCCCGGCATGCGTAGAGTAGGTGGGAGGCTATAAAGGCTGCGTCCCGGCGCGGCTGAAGCCGACGATGAAACACCACCCTTGGCGTGCTTGAATTCTAACCCCGTCCCGTGAACCCGGGCGGCGGACAGTGCTAAGTGGGCAGTTTGACTGGGGCGGTCTCCTCCCAAAGTGTAACGGAGGAGTTCAAAGGTACCCTCGGCCCGGTTGGCAATCGGGCTACGAGCGCAAAGGTAGAAGGGTGCTTGACTGCGAGACCCATAAGTCGAGCAGGTGCGAAAGCAGGACTTAGTGATCCGGCGGTGCTGGATGGAAAGGCCGTCGCTCAACAGATAAAAGGTACTCCGGGGATAACAGGCTTATCTCCTCTGAGCGTTCACAGCGGCGAGGAGGTTTGGCACCTTAACACATTGGGGTGCTGGGGAAGTGATTCCCTACCAACAAATCGGCTTATAACGGTGAACCCGTCCGTGGATCCTGTGATCTCTTATCGATCCACGCGGCAATACCGTGGGAAGTCGCTTCTTATCCAAGAAGTTGACCCCGTAACGACTGACCCGAAAGGGAAGGCTTTGCTCGGCCCGAGCAAGGCAACACGCCGACTCCTGTCTTGTCCAAGCGAGATCATGCGCAATGCTAAGTTGGCTAAGAGCTAATAGCTGTCAGCTAATAGCTGTTGGCTAAACAGTGTTTCGCTACCATCCGCGACAGGAAGAAGATATAGTCTACGCCACGCGAAATCGTGGAACTGGTACGATGTCGGCTCATCGCATCCTGGGGGTGGAGAAGCTCCCAAGGGTTTGGCTGTTCGCCAATGAAAGCGGTACGTGAGCTGGGTTTAGACCGTCGTGAGACAGGTCGGTCCCTATCTGTTGTGGGCGTAGGAGACTTGAGCGGTTTTCTCCCTAGTACGAGAGGATTGGGAGGGACGTACCTCTGGTGTGCCAGTTGTCCCGCTCGGGGCAGCGCTGGGTAGCTACGTACGGCCGGGATAAACGCTGAAGGCATCTAAGCGTGAAACCCTCCGCAAGACAAGGTCTCCCGTTCTTCGGAACGAAGGCTCCTGGAAGACCACCAGGTCGATAGGCCGGGTGTGTAAGGCCCGTAAGGGTCTCAGCTAACCGGTACTAACAGCCGAACGCTTGACCGCATTGATCCTCGGCTCGCTTCGTGCACTCGCGCGAAACGATCGGCCAAGGGCCATGCAGAGCGATTCTTGCCGCACCCTTTTTGATATAGACGCGTTGATTCCTATGAATCAACGCATGCGACTTCCCGGTGAACACACCCGGATGGCCACACCCGTTCCCATTCCGAACACGGCCGTTAAGCATCCGGGGCCAATGGTAGTGCTTTCAGCGCGAGAGTAGGTTATTGCCGGGGTTTATCGACGCCCCCGCCGTGCCAATGGCGGGGGCGTTGTCATTTCCATCCACCCGTTGCAGTCCGTCCGATCAAGGTCTATCATCGAAGGCGGTCCTGTGTCCAATCACTTGGGACGGCGTCGACATGACTTCCTTCCGCATTCGCTTTATTTCCGTGCTCGTTTTGTCTTTCCTGGTGTTTGCTTCCCCTGCCAGGTCCGCGGAGGAGAAGGCGCCGACGAAGGAAGCCGTTGCAGCGCTCGTCCGGCAATTGATCGACTCCGACGCGACCGAGAGGGAACGGGCCGTCAAAGAGTTGATCAATCTCGGTCCGAGCGCTCTGCCGCTCCTTCCGACCGAAGACGAACTCTCATCGGAAACGCAGAAGAAGCAATTGACCCGAGTGCTCAAAGCGCTCAAGCTTCTACAAATCCAACAAGAACTGCCCCCGCGTCCCGTAACGCTTGAGGGCGAATGGCTTCTTGACAAGGCGTTGGCCGACCTGGCCAAACAAAGCGGCGTCAAAGTCGAAGACCGCCGGCGAACGAAGGCCGAGAAAACGCTAAAGCTCGATCTCAAAGCCGTCACGTTCTGGCAGGCCATCGACGCGATCGCCAAGTCGGCGAACGTGCAGGTTTCGCTCTATCAGCGCGACGGTGTGATCGCGCTCCTCGACGGACCGCACATCGCGTTGCCGGTCAGCTACCACGGCCCGTTCCGTGTCACGATTCAGCGCAAAGTGCTCGTCGACGACCTGATTGCGGAATCCCATCAACTCATCGTCACGCTGGAGATTGCCTGGGAGCCCCGTTTCCGGCCGTATTTGCTGGAAACGACGCCCAAATCCGTCGCCGTTGAGGACGACGCGAAGCATGAACTGCCGGTCGCGGAGGATGGCGGCAAATCGGCCGTGGAGGGCAAACTGGCCGCAAGCGTAGAGCTGCACCTGCCCGCGCCGCCTCGCTCGGTCGCCCGGCTTGGATCACTGCGCGGCGAATTCACGGTCACCGGCGCCGGCGAAATGCTGACCTTCACGTTCGACACGCTCGATCAGCTCAAGGACGACGCGAAGTCCCGCGAACAAAAGCAGAAAGGCGTCGTGGTCCGGCTCGGCAAACCCGTGTTAACCGATGATCTCTGGACGGTCGAGGCGCAACTCGACTATCCCCGCCACGGCCCAAAGTTCGAGAGCTTTCAATCGTGGATCGGCTATAACGAGATGTATCTGCAAAGGACCGTCGGCGATCAGCGCTTCCCGAACACGGGCGGCTATTCCGTCGAAAGCACGGGATCGAACCGAGCCGTGATCCGCTACCATTTCATCGACAAACGCCCGGAGAAGCTGACCCGCGGCAGCCCCGCCGACTGGCGCGTCATGTACAAGACGCCGGGAATCCTGCTCGAGGTGCCGGTGCCGTTCGCGTTCAAGGACGTGTCGCTGCCTTAATCGGATAAGAAAAGCGCATTTGACGGAGCGAAGGGGCCATCGACCGAACGGTTCACTCATCGGGCGAATGCTGCCCAGGCGGCCGCGTCTGAGCTTTCCTATTTCTAATGGTCACCCCGATAAACGCCAATCCCATGCCGCCCAAGAGAACATACGGCGTCGCGACCATCAGGTAAATGCTGTTGTTGTAAGCTCTCGCTTCGAGCGACCCGTCGTCTACCTCCGAACCGGAGGCGTCGCTGATCGTCTCGTTTCAGGTCGGGCACGCCCAAAGCGCGCGCGGCTGCGCCATGGCGACGAGCAGGACCAGTGTACCGACAACGAAACGTAGGGGTCTCACGCGCATTCTCCTCACGGATTATTCTAATCTCCCGTCACTCGGTGGGGTAGAGGTGATAAAGCATCCAGTACACCACAACGCCGGTGATCGAAACGTATAGCCAAATCGGCAACGTCCACCGGGCGAGTTTTTTATGCCGCGGAATCCGGGCGGTTAGGCCCAGGTAAGCGGTGAACAGGGCCAACGGGGCGGTCGCCGCCGCCAACACCGTGTGCGTCAGCAAGATGCCGAGATAGGCTATTCGCACTCCCTCCGGGCCGCTAAAACGCGTCGGCTCCCCGTTCCGGATGATGAAGTGGAAATACACGTACGACGCCAGGAAGACCCCCGAAATCGCGAGAGCGATCAACATGCACGTCTTGTGCAACCTGACGCACTGGACGCGAATGAACACAAACCCAGCGATCAGAAGGAGCACGCTGGCGGCGTTGAGCACGGCGTTCGTCCGCGGCTGCGCGATCTGGTCGAGTGGGTAGTAACCTCCGCGCAGACGGGCGATGTCGCCCATCAGGCGCGGCACATCGTCAACGGGCACGTGCGTCTCATCCTCTTTGCGGCCATCGTACAATCCGCGAATTTTTCCGTGGCGATCAACAAGCACCAGCCGGGTGCTGTGGCTAACCTCATTTCCAGGAAACAGGTCCTTGCCCTCATTCCGCGCGACTCCTAGCAGGAAACTCTCGCGGATGAGCTGATAAACGTCTTCCTGTTTCCCGGTCAGGAATAGCCAGCGGCTGGCGTCGGCGCCGTGACCGGTGGCGTAGGCTTGAAGAACCTCCGGCAAGTCATTTTCCGGGTCGACGCTGATGCTGACCAGTGCGACGTCGGGATAACCGACCTTGCGCACCTGTTCCTGTACGCGATGCATGGTCTCGGTCACTTGCGGACACACCGTGCCGCAGCGCGTGAAAAAGAAACACGCGACCCAAACCTTGCCGTCGAGATCCGACTTGCTGACCTCCCGCCCGCTTTGATCGATGAGCGTGAATTCCGCGACCTCGCCGATGGGTTCGTCGTCAAGGGAGGTCTCCGCGCGGACTTCGGATGGGAAGCGTATCACCCCCAGCGAGAGCGCAAGAGCCAGGCCCACCGCGAATGGTCGCCGCATGTTTCTTGCTCGCGCTTACCAGGCAAAGACGATGTCGGGCAAAAGGACGATCATCATCATCGTCCCCAGAATGAACGCCGGAATCAGCATGAAATACGTCAGCCGCCAATCGTATTTCAAGTGCATGAAGTACGTGCCCACCAGCGTGGCCTTTATGATCGCCACGGCGAGGATGGCCACGAAGGCGCTGAAAACCGACATCTTGTCATGGTGGGCAAGATAGTTGAATCCGAACGACAGTGCGGTGAAGACCGACAGCGCGCCGCCAACGATCAAATAGGCGTTGATGTTCGGCCCATGTCCCGCGGCGTCGTGTGCTTCCGTCATAACTGCTGTTCTCCGAAAACGGGCCCAAGTCCTATATCAGGTAAATCAGCGGGAACAGAAAAATCCACACGATATCGACAAAGTGCCAATACAACCCCGTGTATTCCAGAAATGCCGCATGCTGCGCTCCCAGCCGTCCCAGGAGGGCCATCACCAGAATGATGACAAAGATCACCAAGCCGCCTACCACGTGCAGCGCGTGAAAACCGGTCATGGCGAAATAGCACGAGGCCCACATATTGCCGTGTGGAATCACGGGCGTCAGGGGAACCGTCTCGGGAGGATTCTTCTTTTCTCCCTCCTCGAGGATCTTCATCACCCCCTCGCCAATCTTCTCGGGGCTAAGGCCGGGATTGTACCTGGTCTTGTCAGGCGATTCTTGCATGTCCTTCAAAAGAGCGTTGCATTCGTGGACCGTCTCCTCTGAAAGCCCTTTCGGGTCCTTCTCGATTGCCTGCAACTCTCGGCGAATCTTCTCCGCGTATTGCTGGCCCGTCACGGGGTGGTCGAGTTGCTCGCCGATATGGCCGGGCAAAATGTCGTGTTGCCACTTAGAGTAATACTCCACGGCCTTGATGCCGAGAAAGACAAAGCCCAAAGCGAGGGTAATGCCGATATAAATCACCGCCTGCTTGACGTTTCCCCTGGCAATGACATAGTGGGCCAGCACCACCGTCAGGCTGCTGCAAATAAGCACAAAGGTGTTGACGGCCCCCATCCATTCCACCACGTGCACGTCGTGCGGACTGGGCCAGCGGTTGGGCCCGCTCGACGGCGCGCTTTGGCGCAGCAGCACGTAGACCCCAACCAGGGCCGTGAAGAACATGACTTCCGTGACCAGAAACATCCACATGGCAAGTTTGCCATTGCTCAGGGGCAACCCCATGTGAGCTTGCGGTTGTTCTTCGAGAACTGCGTGTGCCATATGCGGTCCTAAGCTAGTGATTGAAGGTTCCGCCGCGGTTCTTCATCGTTTAGCCGCGCTTCGCAGAACCGCGTGGGTCAAGGGCGATCCCACATCAAAACGGCCAACAGGGCCGGTAAATATATCAACGACGCCTGCAATACTCGGCGGGCGCGACCCACGGTGCGGTTGCGTCCGAAACCAATTGCGCAAACAAGAAAGCCAAAACCCAGACTAGCGGCAACCCAGAGGTACACGCGCCCCGCCGTACCGAGGTAGAAGGGCATAAGGCTCACCGCGATGAGAGCCACGCAATACATCACCATGCGGACCGCCGTCAACCGGCCCCCAGGATCGACTACGGTGAGCATGCGGTGGCCGCCCTGAGCGTAGTCATCGCGGTAAATCCAGGCGATGGCCAGAAAATGCGGAACCTGCCAGAGGAACAGGATCAGAAAGAGCGTGAGCGCTTCCCAACTCACCGACCCCCGTAGCGCCACCCAACCAATAAGCGGCGGCATGGCGCCGGGGATCGCGCCGACCAGCGTATTGAGCGTCGTGCGCGGCTTCAAGGGGGTGTACACGAACACGTAACTGATGAACGTCGCTGCCGCGAGCAGCGCGGCCCACGGTTGCCGAAGGCTGACGCCGAGATAGACCACGCCGGCAACGCCCAGAGCGAAGCCGAAGATCATGGCTTCCGCGGGTTGCACGCGACCCGCCGGAAGGGGCCGGTTCTCGGTGCGGCGCATCAAGCCGTCCCGGTGCCGTTCGAGCCATTGATTCAGGGCGCTGGCGCCGGAGGCGACCAGCGCCGTGCCGATCACGGCGTGGAACAGCGCAACCACGTCGAGTGCGGTCCCCGCCGCCAGGTAACCGCCGGCCGCCACCGTGAACAATACCAGCACCGAAATGCGCGGTTTGGTCAGCTCCAGGTAATCGGCAACTCGGCCCCGAACAAGTGGGACGACGGATTCTTCACACACGGGGGCAACCGTTTTCATGCCGTGGCCTCCATTTGACGAACGGAAGTCGCGGTCGCTGAAGTCGCCATGCTTTTTCCCAGGTAAACCCGCAAAGTGATCACCACGGTGGTCGCGAACAAGAACGAGCCGATCAAAAGATGCAAGGACCGGGCGAGGTCCGGGTACGCCGTCAGCGGTTTCAACTGCACCCATCGGCCATCGGTCACAAACTTGCTCAGCCAGGCTTCGACTCCCAAGACGAGTTGCAGAGCGACCAGACCAAACAGGATTCTCAGATGCAAGGCCAGCCGAACGTCCCGTGCCCTGTTCATCCAATAACTCGCGCCCAGGATCGCCGCCGACGCCACCACGCCGAATGCGAGCAGCAAATGGACACGCGGGCCGATCACCGCGTCCGTGTGCCGGACAATCGCGCCGAAGACAATTTGAAGATAAACCAATCCAGCCGTCAGAAGAGCCAGCCGACGTAATCGTGAATCACCCGAAGCTCTCGCCAGTTCACCGCCCACAACATTCTTCCAGCCCGACGAGGTCAGGTAGGCGACACTGACCAACAACGCGAAAACTAATTGCGCAGTGCAGCCGTGGATCATGGCGAACTCGCGCCCCGCCAAGGCATGCAAGTTCACCCGCAAAATACCAAGCACACCCTGGCACACGACCGCGACGAGCGCGACCACGCCAATCCAGCGGAACCAACGGCGTTTTTCGGCAAGACCTAGGCCCAAGGCGAGTGTAATCGCGCCCATGCCGACTAGCCAGCCGAACGTGCGGTGGGAATGCTCGATCAACAGACCCCAATTGGCGACGTCCGTGAAATAGCGCATTCCGTGCTCGTCAATTCCCTTTGAGACCTCCGTGAATAGGTGCCAAGGCTGCCGCAGCCCCTGTTGGTCGACCAAACCTACTTGCTTTGTGGTCACTTCCGCGCCAAGGAACAGAAGCGGTAATGCGGCAACCGCGGTCGCCACGGCGACGACATGCAGCCAGCGTGGTGTCCCGGAGGACGCTGCGGGCGCGGCGGCTTCAGTGGTTAGCGTGGCGGTCGCCATGAATCTCCGTCGGGAACCATCGCTAATGCGCTGCTGCCACCGGCTGGCCGGAAAGCGCCGCCGCATTCCGCGCTTGCGGCTGGTAATCTTCCTCCACTTCCGGCGATGCGTATTCATAAGGTCCCCGGTCGACAATGGGCACCACCGGGAAGTTGCCGTGCGGCGCGGGCGACGAGGCCGACCATTCCAGCGAATTGGAGTGCCACGGATTCAGGCCCGACTTTTTTCCCCAGACCAGGCTGAACAAAAAGTTCGCCACGAAGATCAGCTGGGTGAGCCCCAGCAGCAACGCGCTTATGCTGATGAACGTGTTGAGCGGTCCCAGGTGCCTCGTAAACCCGAAATCGGACCAATCGAAATAGCGCCGGGGTTGCAACCCGATGCCGATGATGTGCATCGGATAGAAGGTGCAGTTGGAGAACACAAAGGTCAGGGCGAAGTGGACCTTGCCCCAAGGTTCGCTCATCATTTTGCCGAACATCTTCGGGTACCAGAAGTAGATCGCGCCGAAGATCCCGAACAGGCTGCTCATGAAGAGCACGTAGTGAAGGTGGGCGACGATGAAGTACGTGTCGTGGATGGCGATGTCCACAGGCGTGGCGGCCATGAAAATGCCGCTCAGGCCGCCGATGACGAACATCGACACAAATGCCAGCGCGTTGAGCATCGGCGTCGTGTACTGAATGTTCGCGCCCCACACCGTGCCGAGCCAGTTGAAGACCTTCACCGCCGAGGGAAGGGCAATCATGATGGTCGCGATCATGAATCCAGTGCCGAGCCGCGGGTCCATGCCGCTCTGAAACATGTGATGGCCCCAAACGATGAAGCCCAACCCGGCTATGCCCGCGAGCGAGTAAACCATCGGCCGGTAACCGAATAGCGGCTTGCGGCTGAACGTGGCGATGATGTCGGAAACGAAGCCCATCGCCGGCAAAATCATGATGTAGACGGCCGGGTGGGAATAAAACCAGAACAGGTGCTGCCACAAGAGCGGCTGGCCCCCGCCGACCGCGGTGTGCTGGTTGCCGAAATCAAGGCCGGCCGGCGGCAGAAAGAACGTCGTGTTGAACGTCTTGTCCAGCAGTTGAAGGAACAGGGCGACGGTGAGCACCGGCAAGGCCATCGCTTGAAGGATGGCGGTGATGAACATGGCCCAGATGCTCAACGGCATGCGGAAGAGCGTCATCCCTGGCGCACGCATGTTGATGATCGTGGTGATGTAGTTGACCGAGCCCATCATCGAGGAAACCCCGACGAAGATAAGGGACACCAGCCAAAGTATCTGGCCCTTGCCGGCGGGCTGGGCAGGCGAATCCTTGAAGAGTGCCGCCTTCGTCTTTTCAGGCAAGGATTTGTTTTCCTCAGCGCCCGTGGCGAAGTCGATGCCGGGGTAGGGAGGCATGGTGACGCTGGCGACGGTCGGGTAGGACGTCCAGCCGGAAGCGCCCGCGCCGCCCTCGACGAAGAAGCTGCTCAGAATGACAATGAACGCCGGCCACATGAACCAGTACGAGCACATGTTCAGCTTCGGGAACGCCATGTCCTTGGCCCCGATCATGAGCGGGATCAAGAAGTTGCCGAATGCGCCCGCCAGCAGTGGGATGATGACGAAGAAGATCATGACCGAGGCGTGCATGCTGAAGAGCATGTTGTAAAACGCCGGATCCATGCGCTGCCCCCAGCTGGCGGGGAACAGGGTGCTCAGGATCGGAACCTGCGCCCCCGGCCAGCCCAGTTGGATGCGGACCAACATGGCCAAGGCGCCGCCGATGAACAGGAAGATCAGTCCCGAGAACAGGAACTGGATGCCGATGACCTTGTGGTCGGTCGAGAATATGTACTTGCCGATAAAGCCCGGGTGATGGGCATGAACGGCATGTGGCGTTCCGGAACTCATGAAAGGTCCTCATGAACGGGCGAGCAATGCTCCTAAACTTCCGAAGTCTCGAAGACTTCGGAAGTTATCGCGGCGCGAGTCAAGGTTGGCCGGCAGCCGAGTCAACCGCATGGCGATCCTGTTCTTCCTTGGCCTGCTTCAACCACTTCTCGTAGTCTTCCCGATCTTTGTGGATGTAGAGCTTGCCGCGCATCTTGTAATGGCCCCAGCCGCACAATTCGGCGCAAGCCAGGTCGCAGTCCGCGGTGGGCTCGTCCCACTTTCCCGTCTTTTCGTTGTATTTCGTGTTGAACGTATCCTTCTCAGCGGCGAACCAGACCGGGATCGTCTTGCCCGGCAGCGCGTCCTGTTTGATGCGCATGTTCGGTAGGAAGAAGCTATGGATCACGTCGCGCGTCTTCAGATGGACGCGAACGCTCGAGCCTTCCCAAATGTGGATTTGGTTGACCACGCGCAGGTCGTCAAACTGCGCTTCTTTGCCCCATGCCTCGACGGCGCCGGCGTTCTCCTTGAGAGCGTCTTGCCCCAGGAATCTCGGGTCGGTTGGATAGCGCACCCGCCACTCGAATTGGCGGGCGCTGACTTCCATGATCTGGTCGGGAGGCGGCATGCGCGACGCCACTTTGATGCGGTTCCACGCTTGCACCTGCGTGAAGGCGATAAAGAGAAGAATCACGGCGGGAACGAGGGTCCAGATCAATTCCAAGGAAAAGGCGCCATGGAAATAGGCCGCCCTGCGACCCGGCTCGCCCGCGAAGCGGAAGAGGGCGTAAACCAAAATCCCTTCGGTCAGCAAGAAGAAAAAGGTGACGATCCACAGAATCAGGTAGAACAGGTCGTCGGTCTCCGTCCCGAACACGCATAGGTTCTTCGGCAGCCACCACCCCATCCACGGCGATATCGCCGTCAGACCGGTAATGCCCGCGATGACCACCCCGAAGAATATGCTCCATCCCTTTTTCATGGGATCACTCCACGATCTACTGATCAGTCAATCTCTATGCCGTACTTGCGGCGCATTTCCGGATAGGGCAACACTTGCAGAAAGTTCACCAGGTCCCAGATCTGGTCGGAATTCAAAGGACCGAAGAACGCCGACATGCCCGAGCCTCGAATGCCGCTGTGAATCCGCCAATAAAGATCAATGGGACGCCGGCCGCCCCGAAAGACGCCGCTCGTGAAGTCGATGGGCCGGACGATCGTACCCCAGTCGTCCCATTTGTAATTGTTTTGCCGGCCGAAATCCTTGTGGCAACTCACGCAGCCGGCTTGAGACTGATCGATGAATAGCTTGTAGCCATTCTTGACCGATTTTTCCGAGAACCCAGGATACGGATCCGGCTTGATCAGGCTCTTGACGGCCTGGGCCTGCACCCAGTAATTGGCGAGCCGTCCCACCTGCTTGTCCGTTTCCGCGACGACCGAATCATCTTCAAGGTTGTCGTCTCCAAGGAGCTTTTGCATCACGACCGACTCGACCTCGCCCCGCAGGCTGAGGTGGATGACATAGCTCACGAGTTCATCCAACTCGGAGTCTGAAAGCAGGCCAAAGGACGGCATCGAAGTGCCCTCGATGCCGCTGCGCAGTGTGCGCTTCAGATCCTCCCGGCGCGGCTTGCGCGTACCGGCGGGCTGGTTGGAGGAGCTGAACTTGAAAATGCCCTGGCGGTAGTCGCGCGGATGGGGATTGACCCATTCGGCGGTTGGTCCGTGGCCGTCCCCGGTAAGTCCGTGGCAGTGCAGGCAATGTCGCCGGAACAGCTTGCTGCCCGGCGCGAGCATATCCTTGCCGTCCTCGTCCTTCAGCTTCAGCGCGTCGGCGAGGTCTTCCTCGCTGTCGCCCAGCTTCCCGTCCACTTTCGGATGGGCAGGCGTGCCGAATTTCTCTTCGAGGCGCTTCTCCAACTGACCCCGTTCTTGGCTCTTCTTGGCGGCGAGGTCCTTGGGATCGAGGATTTTCCCTCCCAATTCCTTGATGCGCGCGGGGAGCTGGTTGAGCGCGCCGGGAGGATCAACCGTGTAGGGCTGCGTGTCCGGGGCCTTGATGAAAATGGGATCGGTGCGCGCCGGATACCTCATGTCGTCGGAGTAGCCTTCGTTATCGCAACCCGTCATGCAGAACGTGCTGAGCATGAGAAGGGCCAAGCCGGCTATCGTCTGGCGGGCCATTGGGGAGGTCCGAAAAGCCATGCGTCGCCTTGCCTCCTTCAACCGGCCCCTCACGTCACTCTCTCTCCGCCGAGGGGGCGAGGGTAGCGTGAGGAGGCGCGGAGCGGTCCGAAAAACGAACACTCCATTGCTTCACCCGCAATGGAGTTGCTGCCGAATCTCGGGGTCGCACGCCCGGATGGGGTCTAGGAACCCCGTCTTTTGTAGTTGTCAATACAGGCTTGTCAAGGACGTAATTCCTTGCGAACGACGGCCGGCGCTTCAATCTTGCCGCTTTGGCCAAACCCCTCAAGAGGTTGCAAGTCATGTGCCGCGCCTGGACATGCGCTTGGACTGTGGAATTCCCTAACGTGGCAAGATAAATGGTCGTGTGCGGCGTAATGGAGTTCTGTCAAATCCGAGACGGCCAAGTTGAATCGTTCCCGAAACCGGGAATAATACCGTGGCCCACGATCTCACGATGAAAGACCAAACCGATGCTCTATAAAATCGGGCGGCTCCTGCAACTCCTCGGTATGATCCTCCTGCCTGTGGGCATGGCCGGCAACTTGGCCAGACCCGACGACTATGGCACACGCAGCGTGCTGTTTACGTTGGCCGCCGGCGGCGCGGTCTTCACGATCGGCTACCTCTTGCAACAGGCCGGCAAACCACGTTAAGGGCCGGCGGTTCCCCTGACGATTCCTTTCCGGTACAACTGTATTGTTGTCCTCAGCGAGCGCGGCAGCCAAGCCTTCGGAAGTCTCGCCTGCCGCACTGACGACGCCTGGAGTCTCCGCATGGGTCGCCGCCGACCGGTACGCTTCGTCAACTTGCTCTGCGCCGGTCTGGTCGCACTCCTGCCGATGGCGCCTGCGGAAGAGACGCGCTGGGTCACCACCGTCACCGGCGAACGCGACGGCGCCGCCACCGCCGGCCGCCTGCAAGCCGCGCGCGACCTGGAGGCCAAAAAGGATTGGGAGGCCGTCGTCGAGGAATACGCCTCGATGCTCGCCAACTCCGGCGACGAACTCGTTCCACTCTCCGACCGCCATTTCGTACAGGCTCGGCTCATCTGCCAGCGCAGACTTGCGTTGTTACCGCCCGAAGCCCTTACGCTCTATCGCAAGCGGGCCGATGGCCCCGCCAAGAAGTGGCTCGAGACCGGCACGGCCGAGCGCGACCCGCGCCTGTTGCGCCGCGTTGTCACCGAGGCGTTTTGCAGCCGGCCCGCCGAGCCCGCGCTCGACCTCCTCGGCGAATTAGCGTTCGAACTGGGCCGGCCCGAGGAGGCGGAGCGCTGGTGGTCCATGCTCGCCGTCCCAGCCTCCCAGGCCGGGAAAGATGACCAACCCGCCGCGGTTCGCGACCTCATCTATCCCGACCCGCAAGGCGACAAGGCGCGCTACCGAGCCAAACAACTCCTCGCCCGGCTATTTCATGGTGACCCTGGCTTTTCGACGGAACTGAAAGCCTTTCGCACGCTCCATCCCAATGCCGAAGGCCTCCTCGCCGGACGCAAGGCCAACTACGGCGAAATCCTCCAGGCCCTTTCTGAGCAACCCGGCCTCAAGGAGCCTCCGCGCTCGGCCGATGCCTGGACCACGTTCGCCGGAGATGGTTCGCGTAACCGCATCTTGCCGCCGCCGCCCGATCGCAACTGGTTGTCCCGCCTCTGCGAGGACGATCCCATCCGATTCGACCTGGTCAACCACAAGCTGATCAAAACGGACGACACTCCGCCGCCGGCGCCGCCCGACAAGGGCAAGTCCCCCACGCTCACGGAAGCCGCGCGCTCACTGGCGCTCTACCCAATTGTTTTTGACCACAAAGTCGCCGTGGCCGACACCGACAGCGTAACCGTCTACGACCCGCTCACCGGTGCCGTTCACGACTGGATGTTGAAAAAGGACGCGCAAGGCGAAGGCAAACGGGAAACTAAGCTGCCCGCGCCGCCCGACCTGCGCTGGACGCTCACTGCATCCGGCCGGCGTTTATACGCCCGCCTCGGCGCGGAGTCATTCGATCCCGCCAAGAAGCCGAAGCAAGAACCCAGTTTCCTGGTCTGTCTTGAATGGCTGCCCGAGGAGAAAAAGCTGCACAAATGCTGGAGCGTAGGCGCGCATGAACTCGACAAGGACCAGACCGCCTTTGAAGGCAGCCCCGTCGTCGCCGACGGCCGAGTGTATGTCGCCTTCACTCGGCTTGAGGACAAAGCTATCACCGCCATCGCCTGCCTCGACGCCGGGACTGGCGTGACACGTTGGCGGCAAGATGTCTGCGAAACCACCGCCGTCGATCCCAAACAGCCGCGCTTCCGCCATCATCTTCTCACTCTTGCGGGCGCCTCCGTCGTCTACGCCTCGCACAACGGCGTCATCGCTTCCCTCGACGCCGACACCGGCAAGCGCATTTGGGCGGTCCGCTATCCCACGCGCGGCCTGATGATCGACGCGACCACTCCGTCTCCACGCGACCTCACGCCCTGTATTTACGACGGTGGCCGATTGTTCGTCGCCCCGGCCGATTATGACCGTCTGCTCTGCCTCGAAGCCGCCACGGGTCGGACTCTCTGGGAACGCGACAAGATCGAAGCAGTTCACCTGCTGGGCGTCGCCGAGAGAAAACTGATTTTCGACACCGTCAAGAGCATCCGCGCCATATCCGTTGTCGACGGCGTGGACCAATGGAGTGCGCCGTCCGTCGCCGAAGGTTCACTCACCTTCGGCCGAGGCCTGATTCTCGGCGATGTGGTGCTCTACCCAACACGGCACGGAGTAACAGTACTTTGCATTCCGGACGGCCAGGCCACCGAGCAATTGAACCTGCCGAACGGTCGGCTCGAGCGGCTCTGGGGCAATCTCGCTTACGCGGACGGCATCCTGGCCGTCACTAATCGCACGTCCCTTACCGTCCATGTCGCGCCGGCCTTGTGGAGAGACCAGCGCAATAAAGACGCGCGCGAGAATCCCGATTCAGTAAGGTCGTGCTATCGCCTCGCAATCGCCGAAACCGATGCAGGCGACCTGGAAGCGGCGATGCAGGAGTGGAAACGCGTAGAGCGGATGACGGCGGATGATTCCAGCGAAGGCCGCTCACTGCGTCGAAAAGCTCAGGAGCAACGCCACGACTTATTGCTCCGTTCGGCGAAACGCGCGTTGTCCGAGCGACCATGGGAAAACCCGGACGACTACCTCACTGAAGCCGCGCGTCCGGAATTCCCCGACGACCTGAGCGTGCGGGCCCGCGCGTTTCAAGCAATCCTTTGGCAACAGGCCAACTTCCCGTCACAAGCGGTCGTGGCCTACGATTCCATCGCCCGTGACGAGACGCTTCGAACCCGCACCGTCCTGGATGAGAACGGCAATCCCCAGGTTGCCGGCATTTGGGCCGTCTCGCGCATCGATGATCTCATTCGCGCCCATGGACTTCCGGTTTACGCCGCGGTAGGCGACGTGGTCCCCACCCCGCAAAGCACGCGAAGGCTTCGTCCGCATGAGCTGAAGGACGCACTTATCTGGCATCCGCATGCCTACGGGAGCTGTCAATCGGCCTCTTCTTATGCGGCGGGTTGTGAACACAACAAACAAGGCGGCTTGGCCTCGGCGGCTTGCAGATCATGCGTGCGCCACGGCCCCTACTATGCTTCGCGCCTTCACAGTCAGGTGCGGCTCGCCCACCTCTATGAGTGGGAACGATGCCGACCCGCCGCGATCCGCACCTGGCAACTGATCGAACGCGATGACGCCACGCCCGGACTCGCAGGTGTGGTCTGGCGAACGCTGGCCACCGCACAAATCCAGCGACTCCAGGTGCTTCAAGCGGCGACTCCCACCGAAATCGATTTGCCCTGGCAGCGAACCAGTGAAACCGAACTGAGCCCCGGCGAGTCCTTGTTTCCTCGAGACGAAACGACGGGCGCTCCCAGCTCGGGCGATCTATTCCTCCTCGACGGCCGCGACCTCATCTGCCGCGCGGAAAATACCAGCAAATCCCTGTGGCGACGCACCCTCCGCTGGACCCCCAACTGGCTCGGCTTTCAAGACGACTGGGTCCTGGCCGCCGGCGTCCACGGCATCCAAGCGCTGACTGCCGACACCGGTGATTTGCTTTGGGATTACCCCGCCCCGCCTTGGTCGACCAATTCGTTCTCCCCAGGTGACACGGCCGCCCTACTCAGTGCCTTTCGTATCAGCGACGGCAAACTGTACTTCCTCCAGGGCGAACGCCGTTTCTTCGCGCTCGATGCCGAAACCGGCCTGGTTCTTTGGACGCGCTGGGCGCCCGACGCACGCCTGGATTTGCCGCTTCCACGCGGCCGATTCTTCCCGAGATACCAGGCCAGCGGCGAGCGCGTCGTACTTCAGACATCAAGCGGTACCTGGTGGCTGCTCGATGCCGCCAACGGCCGCTTGATCTTCTCGGGGCCGACGGTTACGGACCCCTGGTTACAAGCCCCCGTTGTCATGGACCCGAAGCGTTGGTGTCTGGCGGTCAATCCCCATTTGGTGATCTTGTTCGATCGCGAAACCGGCAAGGAACTCTGGCGGCACGAAGTACCGGGCGACTCCATTTCCAGCCACGTCGTCCCTTTGGTCGTGGCGAACGGAGAGAACATCGCGTTGCTGATGAACCGCAACTTCGGTTCTTGTCTTCAGCGGCTTGATGCCCGCACGGGCAAACCAATGTGGAAAGATGAGCGCCTAGTCAGCAACGAATCGCCTCACCTGGACGGAATAACAGTGGATGCGGCAGCCTTTTACGTGATTGCGAACAATGTTCTCTCGGCATATGCCCTCGGCGACGGTCACGTGGTTTGGGAACGCCCACTCCCCGGACCGGAAGTAAATTGGCGGGTCACGCACGATTATGGCCAGTTGATCGTCTATCCTTTGGATGCGGCCACGCTCGAATTCCGCTTACGCGGCCCGTTGGGTTCGTTAGAATGCTTCATAGCGTCCTCCGTGGTGGACTTTTCGGGACAGGGCTTCCCGGTGATCTTCGCCGACCCCAAAACCGGCCGACTCGACCAGCGGCTGAACTTCACGGTTCCCGCTTCCCCCGTTCGTGTGACGGCGCGGTTCAACCCGTTCCCCGCCCGCGAACCGGAGCTGCGCCTGCGGACGACGCACCCTCTCTCTTCCGCCAGTGTACAATTCACGGGCACGGCGATGACCGTTGCCTTGCCCGGACGGCTCTGGCGACTGTCCGCGAACAAGCGGGACGGTACGACTGCTCCCTGAACCTCCACCTTGTGGTAACCATCGATCATGCCAAGCGTGCGATGCAACAACTGCGGCCTTGTTGTTCAAGTCCCCGCCGACGGTCGCCGTCTGTGCGGCTGCGGCAACTGGCTCTCCGGCGAGGAACCGGCCATCGAGCCCATCATCCTCGACGACGACGGCCAGGAACGCTGGCCGAAGATCGAAGGCGACCTGTCCTCCATCGAGCGCCTCAACAACGGCTACCGCCGCATCCGCAAGGAAATGAGCAAGGCCATCGTCGGCCAGGAGCGCGTCCTTGAAGAACTCCTCATCGCCGTCTTCTCCCGCGGCCATTGCCTCCTAGTCGGCGTCCCTGGCCTCGCCAAGACGCTCATGATCCGCACCCTCGCCGACTCCCTCTCGCTCAGCTTCAGCCGCATCCAGTTCACGCCCGACCTAATGCCCACCGACATCACCGGCACCGAAGTCTTGCAAGAAGACAAAACCACCGGCCAGCGCCTCTTCAAGTTCCTCCACGGCCCGATCTTCGCCAACGTCGTCCTCGCCGACGAAATCAACCGCACTCCGCCGAAAACGCAAGCCGCCCTCCTCGAAGCCATGCAAGAACGCCAGGTCACCATCGGCGGCTCCAAGCACCGCCTGCCCGACCCGTTCTTCGTCCTCGCCACGCAAAACCCCATCGAGCAGGAAGGCACCTATCCCCTGCCCGAGGCCCAGCAAGACCGTTTCATGTTCAACATCCTCGTCGATTATCCCGAGGAAGAGGAAGAATTCCGCATCGTCGAAATGACCACCGCCAACCACCAGCCCCAACTGGAGCGCGTGCTGTCCGCGACCGACATCCTGGAAATGCAGGACATCGTCCGCAAAGTGCCCGTCGCCCCCTACGTCATCCGGTATGCCATGAAATTCACGCGCCTGACCCGCAAGGAAAAGGGCACGGTCCCCGACTTCGTCCGCGACTACGTCACCTGGGGCGCCGGCCCGCGCGCCAGCCAGTTCCTCATCCTCGCCGCCAAAGCCCGCGCCGTCCTCCACGGCCGCTTCTACGTCTCCAGCGAGGATGTCCGTTCCGTCGCCATCCCGGTCTTGCGGCACCGCATTATCACCAACTTCAACGCCGAGGCCGAAGGCATCAAGCCGGAAGACATCATTAAGCGGCTGATCGAGTTAATTCCACGCGATCCGAATGAGAAGACGGAGGGTAAGGGTGTGAAAGTATAAATAAGTGAAGTAGCTTCTTGCGTCTCGTGCCCAAGCTCTGCTTGGGCACGCACTTTCGCGAAGCTCTGCTTCGAGCAGTCTGACAGGCGGTGGGTGGCACGCCCTGAGGTACTCCGAAGGGCGTGAGCGGGCTTGCGGTTGCGGTCACGCCCTTCGGAGTACCTCAGGGCGTGCCACCCAGCCCAGCCGAAGGTAAGGGCGTGAAGGTATGAGCGGCTCCGGAAACTTGGCCTGAGCGTTCGGCCACTTGGGGGTGCCTTCGTATGTGGAACTTGTTCCGCCGAAAGCCGGCCGATGCGACGTTCCCCACGCCGGAGTGGCCCCCAATCCAGGAGCTGGACAGTATCGACCTCACCGGCAAGCGACACGACGGCGGGGTGGATCTCCTCATCATCGCGAGCCAGCCGATTGACGATAGTCCTCAGACTCTCGAGAGTGTCCGCCGCAAAGTAGGGACCTACATGACGGTCATCGGCTTGGAGAAGTTCCAGGCCGAGATGGGCTACCCGCCACCAGAAAAGACAGCGATCATCATCGTCTGCGAACACCCGATCCATCCGAGGGCACTCGCGGTCATCGGGCAGTGCCGGACAGTCGCCGCGGCGCGAGGGGTGCGGCTCGAAGTGCGGAAGTCTGCCGATTCCCCTCCAGTTTCCTTGCCTGACGGCGGGAACGAGATGGAGCAGAGTATCCGCCCGACCACTGATGCCGACCGAAGCCGGATTTCCGCCCAAGTCGACGCAGTGCTGGGCATGCTTAGGTCGCAGTACGGCGATGTGCAGCTGCATCACACTGAAGACGACCTGCATTTGCTCCAGCGGTTGCAGGACGATGGCAAGCTACAGCCCGGCCACGAGGACGAGTTGGAGTGTGTTGGCAGCGTGTTCGGCCAAGTTCTTGTGGCCCGCACGCCGCTCCGCTGGGTCGCAGCCGAGTGGCAGGGAAAGCGGGTACTTGGTCTCCAATACCCGAACACCACGGTGATTGTTTTCCCCAACTCCATGATCGCCAAGCGGATCAACCGAGGCGAGCGAGTGGAATTCGCCTCTCTATTCGGGTCGCTAGTGGCGCAAATTGAGCAGATGAAGGATGATCCTGAATATCAGAGGTATCCGGGCCAAATCAAACACAGGTGAACGTGAGCGAGTGATCTGCCAGTCGTTTCATCCCACCGTGAAACGACCCGATTTTGTCGCCGTAAGTCCTTATTCTGTCTAGCAGAGTGACCGGGGCTGTGGGTGGGGGGTGTGTTTGCAACGACCGACAAGGGGCAAATGAAGCCCTTTGAGTGACAATGCAGGTTGGTAGCCAAGGTAGATGGATTTGCCCTGAAAAGCGGCATCATTGCCGCAAACGCTGGCAAGGTTAGGTCAGGCATTCAAAATGGACACCAAAACCGACGACCCCCGAAAATACCTGGACCCCCTCGTCCTCGCCAAAGTCCGCTCCCTGGAACTCCAGGCCCGGCTCGTCGTCGAGGGCTACCTGTCCGGCATGCACAAAAGCCCCTATCACGGGTTCTCGGTCGAGTTCGCCCAACACCGCGAATACGTTCCCGGAGACGACATCAAGCACGTCGATTGGAAAGTCTACGGCCGCACCGGCCGCTTCTTCCTTAAGCAATACGAAGAGGAAACCAACCTCACTTGCTGGCTTTTGGTGGACTTGAGCGACTCCATGCGCTACGGCTCCGGCCCCGCCGGTCCGGACGGCACGCCGCTGGTCCGCAAATACGATTACGCCTGCATGACCGCCGCGGCTATTGCGCATCTCGTCTTGCATCAGCAGGACAGCGTCGGCCTCGTCACATTCGACAACCAGGTGCGCGGCTTCCTGCGCCCATCGAGTCAGCCGTCACACCTGAAAGACGTCGTCCGCGTACTCAATCAAGGCTGCGGCCGCAACAAAACCAACCTCGCGCCTATCTTTCACGACATCGCCGAGCGCATCAACCGCCGCGCCATCATCATGCTTCTCAGCGACCTTTTCGACGAGCCGGCCGACATCCTGGCGGGTTTAAAACATCTGCGGTATAAACGGCATGAAGTCGTCGTCTTGCACGTGCTCGACGGCGCCGAACTGGAGTTCCCGTTCCAAGAGGCCACGCTCTTTCGCGGGCTGGAACAGTACCCCGAATTGCTGACCGACCCACGCTCGTTGCGGCAGGGCTACCTCGACCAGGTGCAGGCGTTCCTCAAGGAAATCCAGCGCGGCTGCCGGAACCAGAACATCGACTACGTGCAATTGCGGACCGACGCCTCCCTCGGCGTCGCCCTGTCCAGTTACCTCGCCCACCGGCTGGCTCGGAAAGGAAGTTGATCGCTTGCCCACTCCCGTTTCTCCCCTGCTGGGTTTCTTGTTCGGCACTCCGCTCGCGGCGTTGGCGGCGGCGGCCGGCGTCGTCGCCATTCCCATCATCATTCACCTGCTTAACCGCCGCCGCTTCCGCGTCGTCACCTGGGCCGCGATGCGCTTCCTGCTCAATGCCGAACGCAAAAACTCCCGCCGCATGCGCCTCGAACAGATCATCCTGCTCGCCGTCCGCTGCTTGATCGTCGCCCTCCTCGTCCTGGCGTTGGCCAGCGTCATGCCGTGGGCCGAAAAGGTTTGGGCCAGCATCTTTCCCACTAGCTTCGCATCCGGCGGCCCCAATACGCAGCGCACGCACAAGATTCTCGTGATCGACGGCTCCTTCAGCATGGCGATGAAGCCGGAAGACGAGAGCTACTTCGAGCGCGCCCGCGCCCTCGCGAATCAGATTGTCGAGGAATCGCCGCGCGGCGATGGCTTCAGCGTCGTCTTGATGACCGCCCCGGCCCGCCGCATCGTTTCCGAAGCCTCCGAAGACGCCGCCAGGGTCGGCGCGGAGATTCAAAACCTCAAGTTGCCTCACGGCAACGCCGATCTCGGCAGCACCCTGACGGTCATCGAAGACCTGTTGCGCCATTCCCCCGACAAGTTCGTCGAAAAGGAAGTCTATTTCCTGACCGACCTCCAGCGCTCGACCTGGATCGATCGTCGCGTCTCCGGTTCCGGCGAATCGCTGGAGCGCTTCCAGACCGCGCGCAAGATATTCATCGACGTGGGCCGCGACGGCCAGAGCAACACCGCCGTCACCAACCTGTCCCTGGGCGTCTCCTTGCCCACTACTAAAAGCAAGACTCCGATCTCTGCAACCATCCAGCACTACGGCCCCGACAAACGCGGCAAGGTTCACGTGCAATTGTGGATCGGCAAGGCACAGGAGAAAGCCGGCGACAAGCCATTGGAGATGACCTTCGCCGCCGAGGAAGAGCGCGACCTCGGACAAGGGCCGATCACCGTCAGCTTTCAGTACCAGTTCACCACGCCCGGCGATTACGTCGTTCAAGTGAAAGTGGACGGCGACAAGCTCGACCTCGACGACGTCCGCTCCGCCGTGGTCCGCGTCAAGGACAACGTGCCCGTCTTGCTGGTCAACGGCAAGGAGGCGACCGATCCCTTCGACACCGCGACCGAATACTTGAAGACGTATCTTGATCCCTCCGAGGACCCCGACGGACCGGTATCCTTGTTCTCCAAGCCTAAGGTGATCCCATACTCCGAGTTCAGCGACGGCGCCTCCGTTGACTTGTCCAAGTATGACTGCGTCTTCCTGTGCGACGTGCCAAGTTTCCGTTTGTCCGAAATCCGCCGGTTGGAAACGCATCTCCGCGCCGGCGGCGGCGTGGTCATCAGCCTCGGCCGTAACATCGACCCGGGCGCGTACAACGAACTCCTTTATCGCGGCGGCAAGGGCATGCTGCCCGGCCGCCTCACCGCCAAGCAGCAAAGCCCGCGCGACTGCTTCTTCCACTTCGCGCCCGACAACAAGGCCAAGCTCGACCCCCCGCTCGATGCCTTCAGC
>Ga0207158_1080_pt1 | contig 23565 bp, 27 predicted proteins | sample Alteio_BWMinHeat_22_FD_153512 | JGI IMG/M metagenome (GOLD analysis project Ga0207158, IMG submission 153512) | Enriched cells from forest soil in Barre Woods Harvard Forest LTER site, Petersham, Massachusetts, United States -... | ecosystem: Environmental > Terrestrial > Soil > Temperate forest >... | reverse complement strand
TTTTTGAAGCAGAAGAAAATAGGAAGGATAAGAGAAGAGAAAGGAGAAGAAAAAGGACAAGAGGAAGGAACAAAAAAGAGGAAGAAACAAAAAGAAGAGAAGAGAAAGGAGAAGAGAAGGGAGAAGAGAAAGGAGAAGAAAGAGGAAGAAAAAAAGAGGAGGAAGGAGAAAAGAAGAAGGACACATGGAAGAAGGAAAAGAACAAAGTGTTAAAATATCAGAGTTAAACGAGGGGGAAAAACGTAATTTACAAAAGATCAAGATCGCTCACTCCGCTGGAGACTGCAGAGTTCCTTGTAGCATCGAACCAAATCTCGGTATCGCTGGTGTCTCAAAAGGGAATCCGATCGGCCCAGAAGTCGAGCTCTGGCAAGTACCTGGGAATTGAGTGCCGTGATAGCGTCACATTGGTCGACACCTCGAGGACAATACGGGTGTTCCTTTTGTTCTTCTTGAGCTAAAACATCCAACCTTGTTCCTTCAGGTGTGTCCTCTGTGTCCTCTGCGTCCTTCATTTTCATTTTTTGCAAACCCTTCAACAGATCTTCCTCTTCCGGATGTTCAATGGCCATGCGACCAAATACCTCTTCCAGCTCCTCGTGGGCACTGGGGCCACTTGGTGCGCGGTATGCCTCGTCCAGAATCTCCTCGATCGAGTTGGCCCGTTCAAATGGAGCTGGTGCTTCTGCAATGACGCGTGCTCCACGTCGTCTCCGTTTGATGGTTCTTGCAGGTCGTCCTCCCAACTTGCGTTGCGTGATGTCGGATGTTGGCTTTGGCTTTTGTTTTTCTTCGAACCCCGGAGCTCTGTATCCTCGCAAGGCCACCCCGAGACTACGTATCTTTTGCTGGAATTCCTCCTCTTCGGACTCTGAGCAGCGTTCTGCAGGACGTGTCAGGGAACGGAACCTTTCTCGCTCCTTTTCTAGCGCCGACTCCGACACTCCCCTTTGCATTGCGTTTCTGTAAATGGCGCGCAACTCTCGCAAAAATCTATCACACCCTTCTTTTGATTGCATTTTTCACCTTTTTTTCCTGCCGAGGTATTTGGTGATTTTTTCTGCTCGATTTTGTGTTCGAAAAGATGAAAAGATTTGTCGTGGTAGGAGGTAGAGGAAGATGAGAAGGAAAGCGGAAAGAACATGGGAAGAAACAGGGAAAGAAACAGGAAAAGAAACAGGAAAAGAAACAGGAAAAGAAACAGGAAAAGAAACAGGAAAAGAAACCGGAGAAGAGAAAAGCTCAAACGAGGGGCGAAAGGAAGAAAGGGAAACAATAAGAAGAGGGGAAAAAGAATAAAGAGGAAAAAGAATAAAGAGGAAAACAAGAAAAGACACGGAGGAAAGCAAAGAGATGAAAAGAGGAACGAAAACAAAAAAGAGCAACCAGACGAAAAGGAAGGACTGGGAGGAAGAAGAAAGGTGGACATAAAGTGGAGGAAACAAGACAGGAATGTAAAGCCGCACATCAACCATGATTTTAGCACTCAAAAAAGACAAAGGTCGGCCTGCAAAAAAAAATTCAGAGCTGGTGCGAAACGAAAAGAGAAGAGTGCGCAAGCAAAAGCTGTAATGTTGTGGTATGCCGGCCACATTCTTACGGGATTATCTGCGATGGACATATTCTTCCCAGGATATTTCATTGCTGTGGTCGCCATATGTACGGGTCAGATGTTGACCAGTCTTTCCCGACCCATGGATCGATGGAATGATCATACTCTTCATTCCCTGACGGGAGACTTTCTGTGGTACGGCGGCCACATCGTGACGAGTTTGTCCATTCTGGATATTTTCTTTCCTGGTCACAATTTTCAGATTGTGTTTATTGTAAGTGGTCAGCTTATGACCATGTTTTCGCGGCTGAGCGAGAGACTATTCCATGCCTCCCTGTATCGCATCGGCGATGAGATGTGGTACGTTGGTCACATAACCACCTCTCTTGTCATTCTCGCGGATTACGGTATGGAAGAATACGTGCCTATTGTTATCCCCTTGGGTCAAACTCTGGTCATGGTTTCTCGACCCATTGGAAACTGGTGTCGTCGCAAGCAAGCGGATGTTGTTCCTGTTTGAACCAAAATAGAGGATTAGAGGAATTGGAGGAACGCTGTGACGTCGCTGTCATAAAACATAGATATTGCAAGGGTTAGTCTTCTTATTTATGTTGTAATAGACACGACATGTGGGATTATCAGAAGTATAGGAACGTTATCATAAAGGAGCATTTATATTGCAACGTTTCGTCTTCTGATTTTCATTGAAATCCCTTGTCTTTTTTTCTTGCACCTTCCCGGTATTCTCATCTTTTATTCTTCCTGGTATTCTCATCTTTTATTCTTCCTCTATTTCTTCCCTTCCTGTTTTACTTGCTCCTCTGCTGGCTCTCTCTTTCAGGCCTTGTTCTCCTCACATTTTCACGAAACTTGTCGGTGTTCATTGATGGAGGAGAAAAACTGCGCTTCTGCCGAACCCTGACCTACATAATCCAGAACCTAGGCAGACAATGTCCAAATTGCTTCGCTGCGCGCCTTCTGTTCCCAAATGGGCCGATATAATGGGATCCTTAAAGACTCTGCCCCGCAGTCGCCAACGCATCATCACTCTGACTGCCACATGTACCTTAGTGAAGACACGCATGCATGTTTGTTAGGGCACCGGTGTGTGCCAACTCTTGCAACACGAGCTCTTCGAGAGCGCCCATTGCATTTTCGAGGTCATCTTTCCGATCCATTTACACACAATATCTCTGGTTCCCTTCCAAATCTGATGATGCGTTATTCGAGCGATACGGGACAACGGCACAAAAAGTCCCGTAAAACGACTCTCCGATGGCGGCAGAGAGCATGCAACGGAAAAACAAGAGCAACAATGACGACAGCGTAGAGTTGGTGGATCATGCGTGGACGATCCTCGATTCGCCGATCCGTGTGGTGGTGCTTCGCCGCGACACGTTGTACTCCTCCTCCGACATTTGCGCCATGCTCACGGAAGACATCTATGTAACCAAGGCGAAATCCAATGATAAGAGGCGCGTGCAGAATGCCATGTTTCTTCGTTTCTTGTCGTCTTGCCCATCCTCTCCCGATAACGATGTACTCCTTTCGGCAGACAAGTTCCAACTTGTTGATGGATCGCCGGCCGACGCGCAGCAGCTGGAATCCCATCGATACTCGGTCGATGGCTTTATCGGTAATATCATTTTTTGTTTCATGCCCTGTCTATTACTAGCGTTGTTGCAGAGCAACTCGGCAGATATCTGCACATTCCGATCTGTGTTCCAACTGTCGAGATTGACAAGAGAATATCTCCTTCGGGTGGCACGAGCGATGCAAAGTTACCTTGCTCTTCTGTATCATCTTCTTTTTCCTCTTCTGGTTCTTCTCTCTGTCATGTTCATGTTCCTCCATATTTCTCCGATGCCTCTACTATCTTTTCTCCTTCTCTTTCTTCTTCTTTCCCCGAGGGCTCCAAGTCAGCTTCCCATTTTCCCTGTTGCTCATCTCGATGTCCATCTTCATCCTCTTCCCCTCCTGCATCGCTTCACGTTTCCTCGGCACAATCCTTTCCTTTTCAGCCTTTCCATGCCTCTGCATCCACTTCCTCCTTGCGTCCTTACGATTGTCCGCATGCTAATAATTTGGCCTGTTCTTCGGTGGCGTCTACTGCATTTACCCCTAGCTCTGCTTATCCAATTCCGTTCCGCCGTTCCTTGTCTTACTCTTCATCTGTATCCTCTCCATTGTTTTCGTCATCATTGTCTTATGTCTTTCCTGGATGCTCCGTTTCATCTTCTCCCTTATCTTTTCCTTCCACATCTTTTTCTTCTCCGACATCTTCTTCCACTCCCATGTTCTCTCCTCCTTCATCTTCTCCTCCCCTATATCCTCTTCTATCTTTTCCTTCCATATCATCTTCTTCTCCTGCCCCATCTTCTTCTCCTTCCATATCATCTTCTTCTCCTTCCCCATCTTCTTTTCCTTCCCCATCTTCTTCTCCTTCCCCATCTTCTTTTCCTGCCCCATCTTCTTTTCTTTCCCCATCTTCTTTTCCTGCCCCATCTTCTTCTCCTCGCCTATCTTCTTCTCCTCGCCTATCTTCTTCTCATCGCCCATCTTCTTCTCATCGCCCATCTTCTCCTTTTTCTTCTTCTCCCATATTTTCTTCTCCCTTTTCTTCGGCATCAGTCTCTCCCTCTCTTTCCTCCAGTTTTTTGGCATCCCGATCGTCTGATCCACATCGCATTGCTGTTGGTGCAACCCCAGAGGACTCTCCTTCACCGTATCGAATGGACATCAGGGATCAGGCTACTGGCGCACCCATTGATAGTGCAGATGACATGAGCGCGGAGAACCATGTCTTGAGCGATCCCGACTATGATCCCAAGTTTGACTCAACCTCGACCCACGAAGGGGAAACATTCCTTCGTATGGTATTGGAGGATGATTTGCAGTGCACTGAAGATTTTGAGAGTTTTGGCATTCCTTGTCCATCAGGAGGAGAGACTTGTGTGATGGATTAGTAGAACGCACTTTGATTTTTCTCAGAATCAATAAAATGGATCTTATGATACGGATAAATCGGCGGAACGTGAAAAGAACAAGAAGAAAATAATGAAAAGAAGAGAAGAACAGAAGAACAGAAGAACAGAAGAAGGACAGAAGAAGAACAGAAGAAGAACAGAAAAAGAACAGAAGAAGAGCAGAAGAAAAGAGGAGGAACAGAAGGAGAAGCAGAGCAGAAAAAAAACAGAAGAAGAAAAGAGGAGGAACAGAAGGAGAGAAGAAGAACAGGAGAAGAAAAGAAGAGGAACAGAAGAAGAGAAGAAGAGGAACAGAAGAAGAGAAGAAGAGGACAAGAAGAAAAAAGGAAAACTCACAACACCAAGGAAGAACAGAAGAAGAAAAGGAGAAGAAAAGAAGAGGAACAGAAGGAGAGAAGAGGAAAAGAAGAGGAACAGAATGACAGAAAAAGAGGAGAAGAAGAAAAGAAAAAGAGAAGGAAAACTCACAACACCAACCAAGAACAGAAAAAGAAGAGCAGAACAGAAGAAGAGAAGAGAAGAACAGAAGGAGAGAAGAGGAAAAGAAGAGAAAAGAAGAGGAACAGAATGACAGAAAAAGAGGAGAAGAAGAAAAGAAGAAGAGAAGGAAACTCACAACCCCAAGAACAGAAAAAGAAGAGCAGAACAGAAGAACAGAAGAAGAACAGAAGAACAGAAGAAGAACAGAAGAACAAAAAAGGAACAGAATGAGAGAAGAAATAAAAAAGAAAGGAGAGAAAGATAGAGAACAAACGCAAAAACATGAAGAAGCGGGGGGATGGAAAGGAGTAGCACCAACACCTGCAATGATGATAAGAGAGAAAGGAAGAAGAGTAATACCAATCAGCTAAATGTATACATTGTTCACATTTTATTCAGATCCTAGAAAATAAATATAACACGAAGCCCAACAACTCAAGTCAAATGAGCGGAGTTCAGCGGCGGTCACGACAAATGCAGATGTTGCACCCACCAACGCAAAAAACTCAAAAACGAACATAGCGTCAAACAAAGATTCTCACATTGACAAAACTCACACGCAAGTCAATGGAGACACAATAGAATATTGAGGACACGAAGGTGCGAAATTCGAAAATACAATGCTTGGGGATATGCCAAATACAGCGGTCTGCGAAAAGACACCCCCAGCTTCGTCCAAGAACGCTTGATTCCCTGTGACACGAGTTGTCGATGAATTGAATGAGAGGGATGGAACAAACGCAGTGGAGGGGTTCGAAATCCCACCCCCGAATACAAAAGTGACGTTGTCCACCACTGAGGCACTGTCATTCATAACCACGGCGCCATTATTGTTATAAATCCCTCCTCCGGACTCTCCGCCCACATTGCTTGACACGAGTGCTGTGCCACCAAGAAGAAGCGTCCCCGACTCAATATAGATTCCTCCTCCAAACTCGCCCGCGGTGTTGTCTCGGATTCCACCCGAGGTGACTCCTACCCCAACGTAGGTGACACTTGAGAGTGGAGTGGTCGATGACCCTACATAGATCCCTCCTCCGTCATTGGCGAGGTTGTGGTCGATCGACATATTGTCGTTCAGCGTCAGAGTGGTGTCGGCGCTGTAAATGCCTCCTCCATTGTTGGGGGTAAAGTTGAACGCGATTCTCGCATTGTGATTGAGGGTAACGGTCGGACGCTGGGAAGGACCCGCGCTACCCAATTCGGAAATGATCCCTCCGGCTTGGAAGGTACCGCGGTTGTGGCAGACAGAACTATCGTCGTTCATCGTTAGCGATCCACCGTGATTGACGATCCCTCCTCCTTCGGCCGCCACATTATGATCCACGCTCGCTTTCTTGTTGAGAACAACAATTCCTTCCGAATATATCCCTCCTCCGCCGTCAATACCAGCCGAAAGGTTGTGATCGATGGTACCTTCGCTCACGAGCACACTGCTTGCATCCAGAGCAATTCCTCCCCCGTCGGCCTGCGAGCGGTTGTTGGACACATGGCTGCACGAATCAATGTATACACTGGAGGCCATTGCGTTGATTCCAGCCCCCATCAATGTTATCGGTGCGGTGAGCCCCACATCAAACACGCGCGAGTGTTGTAGCGAGACAATGGATTCATTTGTCAGTTGCACTCCTTGCGCACCTGTTGTGTTGGTCAGCTGGATGTTCTGCAACGTCACGTGTGCATTCGTTTCTGTCAGCGTGGGCGCGGAAGGCGAGCCAGAAGCTTGGGTGAGTATCACGTCATCGTCACAGCATCCTCGCAACGTGAGAATCTTGTTCGAGACAGTCAATGCCTCATAGTAGGTACCCTTCACAATATTGATCGTTGTACCCGAGGGAACGGCGTTGATCGCATCTTGGATCGTGGGGTAGTTTTTCGGCACCACCACGGTCTCGGCCACCTCGTCGGCGAACCATGCTTTGCGGTAACTCACCACGATTTGCAACGTGAACACCCCTTTCTCTGGCACTAACCCAAGAGTGTTGAGGTTGGCCGAGAGCGTCGACACCGTGCTTTGGCGGCAGCCGCACACGTCGTGGCAGTGTGAAATCGAGGGCAAACACTGCTTCGACAAGACTTTGCTATTCTGTTTTATGACCAATTCTCCGTGGCAATAGGCGTGACGGCGTGAGAAGGTTGGGGTCGAGACACGGAGATACACCGCTTGGGAAGGGTAATAAATCCCCTGAATTTGGGGAAGAACTTCCAGGTCGCAATCCTTGTGCGGCTTCAACACCGAGGAACAGGAGACGCAATCCAAGGCGAGGGGAGGTGTATCAGAGCTTGCGTTGACGACATACTCGAAACCCAACCCACAATCGCAATCGATGGGAACACGGCAGCACGGCAAGAAAAACACTGGCGGATGACACAGGGCTAAGCTGCAGAAGCTCATTGGTTTTTAATCTTTTTTAACCCCTGCGGAAATTTAATTCGGTGAGTGACCCGCCCATTCCATATTTTAATGTTGTTCACGGTCCTTCCGCCTTGCCACCCCTTTATCCCTTTTTTCCATCACGGTTTCGTCACAGTTTTCTGGCTCATCGCTCGTTTCATTTGTCTTTTTCCTGTTTTGTAATTTACAGTACAGTAATGATACATTCCAAACTACCAAAATGAAGGATGGCCGACAAGTGAAGGTGCATACATGTACGAGGTTAGAACTGATAAATGATTGAATGACACTTAATAGGTTGGAGAATCGGAACCTCCTGCTCGTCTGACTCCTGCTTGTTCTTCTCTTACTTCTCTTTCTTCTTCACCTTCTCCTCTTTCTTCTTGTCTTTCTTCTTCTCTTTCTCTTCTGTCTCCTGATCTCTCACCTTCTTCTTCTTCACCTTCTTCTTGTTCACCTTCTTCTTGTTCACCTTCTTCTTGTTCACCTTCTTTTCCTTCCTTCTCCTCTTTTTCTTCTTGTTCTTCCGCTGCCGTTGCGTCTTCCCTTGTCTCTTCATCCTGTTCTTCCTCAGGCACCACGTAAAACGACCCGACATTTGCTGGGACAAGTTCCCACAATTCCTGCAAGCGGCGGAGCACCTCATTGTTTTTCTTGGAAATCGCCATGTTTAACGCCTTGTCGTGACGAGCTCGTGCATCTGCCCGCGTCAAGTCAAAGGCATTTTTCAGATAGGTAAGCATGGCGAGGTCACCATTTTCAGCAGCGGTGATGAGGGCCTGATTATCATTTGTTCGCGCGTCATCTGAAGTCAGGTGGAATGCGTCGTGAAGATAGCGCACAGTTCGTAAATCTCCTGCCGAGACAGCATTCATGAGAGCCAAGTTATTGTGATGCGTGGCATCCGAATGGTCGAGATGGAAGGCGTCGTGCAGGTATTTCAATATTTCTCGGAATCCCAATGACGCAGCACGGACAACAGGACTGATTAACATCGACCTAATATCTTCCCGCGTGAGTCCGAAGGTATCGTGCAACCACCGAACCATGTCCACACGCCCAGACTCGACGGCGTTATAAAATGCTGCATTGTGATCCGACCGAGCGTCGTCGGGTGTGTAGTGGCCCTTCTTGTGCAGATATTGAAGAATGTCTAGTCCGCTCTGGGCCGAGGCAGCTGCTGGAACGGCCAACTTCACATTTCTGATATCTTTGGGTGACAGACGAAACGTTCCGATTAGATATTTCAAAACATTGAGATGTCCTCCTCTTACTGCGCCATCCAATACCATGTAGTCTGCTCCCTTGATGTCCTTCGCCGACACATACTTGTGCTTTTTCAGAAATTTGAGTACATCGATCGCACCATTCTCGGCAGCTTCGTAGAGCACGTCGAGTGAAATGTCCGCTTTGGTTAGCAGGCCGCGATCCCGCAAGGATCGAAACACCTCCACGTTATTTCGAGATGCCGCAAATTGCAGCATGGGGAAATCATCATCCAAATCCGCGCGCGTGACGGCGTCGCACTCGTTTTCCACCACACAACGTACCAACTGCTCCGGGGCGATTTTCTCATAATATTCCGGATACGTGACGTGCAGGTGCTGAAAGACCCACGTAAGCACTTCAAGCATAAACGCCTTGTTCAAGGGTTTCTTGGATTCGGGAAGGAACGCAGGTATATCTTTCGCACGGAGTTTGTGCTCCCCAACCAACTTATTAAACAGTGTTGCATCCGAGTGACGACGTGCCCTGTTGATGTATTGGTAGTCTTTGGCACGGTTGTCTTCGACACGAACCGCCGGAGCCAGCAACCTCTCCACTTCCAAAATGGGAAATTTTTTTTTCCATAACTCTTGTTTCGCCTCTTTAATGGCTCGCTTTTGTTCACGTGATCTTTTTCTGGCATACTGCTCCCACAACTTCTCGAGCCTTTCAATCTGCCGTATTTCGTCTTCCGGCTGAGCGATCCATTGCAAACTGTTGTGCACGATCTCATACTTGGAGCGCGACGATGGATCCACTCTTTCTGTCCAAGGAATGAGCAGCGCCACATTTTTCAGATCACTGCCCTCCTGGCAATGGAAGGCAGACACGTGCGATTCGCCAACAAGGGCGTTGTGCGAAATGCTCCGAACGAGTTTGCGCTTGGTGCGGACGATCTGCCATATCCTCGTGTTGATTTCGCTCGTGGCTTCTCGAACCATCGTCAAGAGATGGTCCGCAGGGACATAGACGGTTTCGTTTTGTAAACCAATTTTCGCATAGGGTTCAGACATGAGAGCTTGTTGATGAGGCGCGCAGGGATACACTATCGCGGTGGGGTCTTCCAACACTTGCTGGAAATACCCCAAATCATAACAATCGCCACTTTTTCCATCCGCCTCCACCAACAACACGTGCGCCTTGTTTGTCATGTATTTGCGCAATTGCTCTTCACTCAAATCTTCTATTTCCACAACATTGCGACAGGTTGCAGGTGGGAGGATCTGTGCAATCGATGGTGATCGTTTTGGGCCCTTTGAGGCAGACGCGCTTCTTTTTCGGCCCCGCATGACTGATTTTTTTGTGGTATTTCCCTTTGTTTTTTCTGCTGTTTTTGGTGTTTTTGTGTCTCCTCGAATTAATGTAATTAAAGACAGATCGCAGTGTCACCAGTCACGGGAGCAAATGTTTAATACATATTTTTGAACGCAGTTCTGGCAAAGTAAACAAAACACAATCTCGATCGATTCGTGTCAAGGGAGCCAGTAACTGCAAGACCTTCAACGGCTGGCCCGTGTAATAATCCTTTGTGGCCTGTATTTGCAAGGTCTTCAGCTCCTCCTTCCGGCGCTCATACGTCTCTCTGTATCGCGATTTAAGCATCTTTATAAAACTACTCATCGCCTGCAGAAGGAGGAAAGCCTGAGGAATGTGTTCTTGTTTCGTAAAGCTGTACAGCACACAGTTCCATTGTTGCATTAAATGGGCAATAGAGGCGCTACCAGAAGTGCTGTCATTTTGTGTTTCTCTTTGCGTGTCTCTCTGGAACATCAACTCGACCACCTGTTCCTTCTCGAGATGCGGGCAGGTGAGACGGAGCACGAGGTACAGCAACGAAAAGTTGGCGCACATGCTCAACCCGCTTTCGCTCTGAGGCCCAACAACGGGGCAAAACTCATCCGTGTTCACCCAGCGAAACGTCGGGTACTCTTGTCCCATGTGCACTTTCAACGCGTCAAACACCATCGGGCTCCATGGCGTGGTGGAGCCGTTTGGCTCAAAATACTCGAATTCTTTCCTCTCTCGATTGATAATAAGACAGACGGCGTGACCCGATGGCAGCTGTCTCGCGCGACTCAATTTCTCAATTTCTTCTTCGACTTGCTTGCTGCTGACCCGCAACGGGGCAAACTCTATGTAGACCAGTATGCCCTGCAAATCGGCGTCACATTCCACACGCTCATCCTTGTATACGCGCGCACGTTTTTGCGCCAAGTTGACCACCACATGGATCAGGCCGCCGTAACACGCGTTGGGCAGCGTAAACAGGAAGCGCGCGAGAAAGCCAACACGGAACGGCGCAAACTTTTGGTACGACTCTTGGGAAAAGGGTTCGTCACATTTCGCATCCAAAATATTTGTCAACAGCGGACACGACCCCGCATGCTGAGGTCGAACGTAGGTTCGTTTCGAGCGAAGGCGGAAATCCTTCAGCACCCGTTCTTCCAAACAGCCCCACTTGTGGAGCGCGGAAGGAGTCTGCGATTGTTTCAGCAACGTCTCCCTCGCATACGTTGGGCAAGAGAGACGCAAATACAAGAACAAGAGACCTTGCTGCTGGCACATGTATAAGTTGCCACTGTCGCCACCACACGGAAAGACGTGTCGATTCCAATGAATGGGGCGAGAAGGAAACTCTCGCCCGAGATACGAGGCAAGAAGATCCATGATGTCTTGGAAATCGTCGGGCGGGTAAAAGATGAGCACCTCAATCTCTCCCTGCAAGACGAGGACTACACCGAGGAACGTTGAGGGAAGGAGTTCGAGATAAAAGACTTGCATGTCACACGCGTCCTGATTTGAACGACTATGCATGCGAAGAGAAGTTTTCTCCCGTTTAAAGGTGAGGGTACCCTGCTCGCACGCGTGCGGGAGTCTCAAAATGATGTGGTTCAAGATATGCCTGACTTCCTTTGTCTGAAATGTCGGCGTGTGAGAACAATCGGGTACTTGGTCCAACGACGGACACGCCATGATTTCTCTTTCACCTACTGTTGACTCTTTCACCTTTTTTTCTCTCGCATGAATTCAAATGATAGGTTGGTTTGGGAGGTTTTTGGATTATGTGCCGGCAATACGTCAAAGGTACATTATGTCCCAAATACGCTTGCAAACGTGTAAGGTTACAGGAATTTGTTGTTGTCAGCACTCATTTTACTCCTGCAGTTATTTTCGGAAGAGAGGGATCAATGAGTGGCCGTTAGAAATCTATTGATGACAATCGCAATCATAAATGTGTCTGTGGGATTGAGTTTTCGTTTCTCTAGCTTGGATTTTATGAGCAGGAGTTTTCGTTTCTCTAGCTTGGATTTTATGAGCATGAGTTTTCGCTTCCTTAGCTTGGATTTTATGAGCATGAGTTTTCGTTTCTTTGGCTTGGATTTTATGAGCATGAGTTTTCGTTTCTCTAGCTTGGACTTTATGAAAACGAGTTTTCGTTTTTCCAGCTTGGACTTTATGAAAACGAGTTTTCGTTTCTTTAGCTTGGATTTTATGAGAATGAGTTTTCGTTTCTCCAGCTTGGATTTTATGAGAATAAGTTTTCGTTTCTCTAGCTTGGATTTTATGAGAATAAGTTTTCGTTTCTCCAGCTTGTATTTTATAAGCAAGAATTTAGTTACAATAGTGTGAGCCATTCGTGTCGCTTTGCGAGACTGTGATCTAAAAGACCCATCAGCGAACCCTTGTAACTCGTACAAAAATAACATGGTAATACTTTGAAGGGGCCAGTGTCAAAGTATCGACTCCATCCTTTGAGCGCTTCAGTTTTCCACCACTCTTGTCCGAAAACACTCTCGCTCTTCTCCTTGTTTTCATTTTCATTGTTATTGTTTGTGCAATATTGATATTTGACACCGTGCTCGTTATCATGTGTGCCACACACCAAGTGACAGTTCTTGCAAGGATTTCTCACTGCAGGTAACCCTCGCTCTTTAGCGCAAGGCTTACAGTATTTGTAAGAGTGTCCAGTTTTATCTGGGAAATATGCACGTTTGGTTGTACACCCAACACAAACACGCGATGGCACCTTTTTGGGTTTGGTGCATCGATCCTCATCAATCGTTGGAGAGCCTGCCTCGTCTTGCTCCCGTTGTCTCTTCATCTCAATGTACAATATTACAACTCGAGAACGTCTTTTTTTCTTTCACGTATGTTTAATTTGTGTGGTGAAACAGGTCTGTCCGTGTTGGCGTCCTGTTCACTATGAGGAAACTTTTTACAAAAGAAAGATTATGATTATTGTTATTATTCAGTCTTAGATTTAAAACACATATCGCTAAGAAGCACGAATCAATATTATGTGACTCTGTCATAAAAGGCAGATGGTGTCGGATTCGTCGCACTCGAGTCTTGTAATGTGCGCGCAAATCTAGTAAAAGCTCATTTCTCCTGGCGGCTCGACGATCTTTCGGGCCCAGGAGTAGCTCTGAAATACGTTTTTTACAGGATTAACCTTTTTTGGGTTAGATGAGCTTACATAGTCTTGAAATATACCACTCGAAATGTAAGAGTCATTCAATAAGCGATGGTTCACAACGTCGCCCAACAGGCACCTCACAAAGTGATTCAGGAGACGAAAGAGTGCCAGAATGATGGACACGCAAGTTGTATGACATCCCTAACTATGAACGAAAATCAAATCTCAAAGTTTTGAGGTTCCAGCAGGCTTGCGAGCAGTTGTACTGCGTGCAATATTGTCAATCGCTCATTATTCATCACTTGAACCATGTGTTTTTGCACCTTCCAATGATTCGTTTGTTTAAAATTATCGTCGAGGAGGCTTGTGATAAACTCTTGGGATGTATCTTTGAAGTGATGTCCTCCAAAATCTCCACTGTTTCATTCGCGCATGAGCCTTATGCCAGGAGGCATGCCCAGTAGCATGGTGTCTAATATAAATCGTGTTGCCACATAAATTTCACGACAATACTCACAACATCTTAATTGCTAATCTTGGGTCTTTCGCCGCTTGCGAAGACAGTAGATGGCTTGAGATAAACACATCTGTCTTGGTGTTTTTACATCCTGATATTGAATATCGACAAATGGAGGAAGGTATAAAGAGTATTGAAGTTGGCAAAGAGGCATTTCCTACTCCCTTTGAAGGAAGGGCTCATCGTAGGAGTGCACAAGTTTCCCTAAATCCGCAATTCCCTCCAAAGTATCACGAGGAGATGCAACCTTTTTTTGCTCTTGACTTCCATTTCCTCCAGATGACTCCCCGATTTACTTAAAATCCCAAAGCGCTTTTTCTCAGACACGATCATGCGATTTTAGGATTTAAGGACTTACCGGACCGTATTTTTATTTCACAAAGTGTGTGTCTGCCACAAAATAATAACTTATTGATCATGGGTTGGCAAAGTTACTGGGTGACCTTTGGCAGCCAAGAGGAGTTGAAAACCATCCTCGACGTTGCCAAGCAGCACGAAGTGGCGACTCACGATGTCGAGTTGAACCGCGCGGATATTCTCGGCGAGACTCCTGGTGAGGGACTCGTGGCGTTCTGTTGGGTACCGATTTGCCACATGCGTCGTTGTAAGAGAGAAGGCAAACACCGTCCAGCTCCTAGATCCGTGCTGATGTTTGGTACACCTGGAGGCAGAAGCTTCGTGTACGAATTCTTCAAGAAGCGCGGAATTGACATCAACTACTATCATTCCGGTGTGCAGAAATTGTATCATAAGGAGCAATGTGTGCCATTTGAGTTGGACACGTTCGACCCCATGTCTTGGGAAGCTAGTCAAGCACCGGAAGCCTTACCCATCGTTAAAGACTCTATCACGCGCAAGAAGAAATCCTCCCACGCAGGGAAATCAAGCAAACGAAAACAGGAGGAGTCTCCATCGACCTCCAGTATTAAGAAACCTAAAGTCGATTCTTGACGATCAGACTTTGTGTTTAATTATAATGACAAGAGCAAAACCAGATCAACTTATGTGGGGGTGGGAATTCGGGCTTTTCCGGTTTTCGGCGGAAACACTGAAAGAGAAAAACACTTCTTCAGACATCTCCAAGGGAGAGGTTCGAGCTTTTCGGACTTTTTCTGGGTTTCCTTGTTGTTTCCTAACAGTTTCACTCTTTCCCTAACAGACCGAAAAGCCCGAAATCCCACCCCTAAACTTATCAACAATCATTCTCAATAGCAAAGAGAGCAGGAGCAGATCCACTTATAAACAATCACTTCACTTTGAACTTTCTTATAATTTGCATCACACTATCCTCCTGTATCTTAGGAACCCTCGGCAATACAACATCAAAAACACAGAAAAAACAATAATAATTTACGTGTTTTTAAACAACACAATGCGATACAGGCATCGCCTGGACGTTAAGTCAAGGTTTGGGATCGGAAACAGTCCTTGTCAAACGATGAACTGACATCGTTCAAAGAGAGTCAGGTCGCAATTGTGAACATACATTTCACATTCAACTTTCAGAAGAAATCGGTTACCTCACCTTCTGTTCATTTAACGAAAGAACATCCGAGTGATGTGCGTCACAGGTTGTTTGCATGTTGGACATGCAAATGCATGACCAAGACGTTGCACACATTGTTTGCAGTACAGATGACCGCATGAGGTTGCCACGTTTGCTTTCGTCGTTAAGCAAATTCGACATGCGATCTCTTCGTTGTCCGTGTCATCCCTGGAGTCAGGAATCTTTCGCAACGACACTGAGATTCGGCATGCCTTCTTGCTGCATCGGCGACAGCGCTGAGAACGCTGCACTCGCGTAGATATTTCAATGATATTTCGTTGAACATCATCCCGTGGGATCGCCACAATCCCTCTTGTTATGAGTTGTAGAACATCCGGTGGGATCGCCACAATCCCTCTTGTTATGAGTTGTAGAACAACGGTGCGCAGAACCCTTGGCGAAACTCGTTCGGCCGCTCTCGTGAGCGATCGTCTCTCTTCCTCATGCTCGCGTTCCATTCTTGTTTGCTCATCAGAGAGGAAAATGCGCCCCATCCCCATGCATACCATCGCCGCCCAAAATAGGAATATCACACCCGCAAAAAACAACCGTATCGGGTAGCGATCCATGGTTGTTAACCAATCAATGTATGAAATGCGATCCATGGTTGTTAACCAATCAATGTATGAAATGTGCAACAATACAGGACAGTTCCGGTGAAGATTTTTGGGTGGGTCCGTTTGAACGTGGGTGGACAAAACATTAAGCAATGGTACAACGACATATTGAAACGGGTGGGAATTACGAATTACAAATCAGTCACAAACAAAAATGGCATGGGAGCAAAGGATATGCAGCCGGTCTTCAGGCCCGAAAATCATGGACGTGCACCGAAAGTCGACGGGCCAGCGGCGCAGATACTGGCCTCGGGTGTTGAACACAAACACATGCGTCGATGTGGCTTCGTTCAAGTGCTCCACCCGAGCGAGCACGTAGACCAAACCATCACTCCCACAGCAGAGAGAACGAATCAATGCGTGATGAGGTCGACAGGGTGTGTCCCAGGGCAACGATTCAAGATACGCGCGCGCCAGGATACGTCTTGTTTTGGCCTCGATAAACAGGATGTCGTTTTCAGACGACACAGCAACCCACACACCGCACCCGTCTGACGCAACAGGCCCGCGATGAAGCGCGTGGCTAGCTTCCTCCGCAACACCGTCCTCGTAACTTTCGGATCGCACAAAATTCCAAGCCTCGTCAAACACGAGGAAACGATCAGATGAGAAATCCACGAGAGTATAATGCCCTTTCGGCTCACAGAGTATACGCGTGATATTCGTTGCACCGCATTGGTTATAAATCCAAACAGTTTTCTCGCGTAATCCATCCTCGCCAACCTCGTGGATGTCCAACCATTCGCGATCCCCTTCTCCTGGGATTGGCATAGAATGAAGGATGAAAAACAAGCTTGAGCCCGTAGTACACAGTTGCCACTCTCTTTCCAACCACGGATGTATGCTCCAAGGATTGCGCTTTGAACACACCACTTTATCCTGGACATCCTTAACGCAAAGATACTCTTGGTCATCCACGAGAAGTAGAACCCGCGACTTGGAATTATCGGTAATGAGTCGAGAGGAACTTGTGACGTTCTCTTTTAACTCGATCGAGCGGCTTATTCCAAAAGGTTCCTTCGCGTAATCGTAGCATATGATGACCAGCACAGTTGGTAGTTTATTATACATTTCATCTTCTGTCATGAAGCCTTGGAGCAAGGATCATTGAGCAGGCACAAGGTTTATTGAGGTTTTGGGAGAATTTTTGAATTTCATTTTCCGTCTCGTCCATTTCCCAGAATGAAGTTGAAAGAATCATAAAACCTCGACAATCGTCGGTTTGTATTGCCGGGTCATCACCGAACGATGACTTCCCAGTATTGCGACCCGTTCATGAGTTTTGTCAAACACAAGAGCTCTGTGGACATGGATAACGTCATATTCCATCTGCCGACTGTTTTGCTGCAGATTGTATACCTCTACAGCAAGACATTCGAAGGAAGAGAAATTCTCAGATGGGGCCCGAACGGAAAAGGCGAACGTGATTTTAATCCGATGGGCCCGTGTCTGTTCTGCGGATCCAACGACACCCTGTACGTTGCCGATTCTTGGAACGACCGAATCCAACTGTTTGACTTCAGAGGGCAATTCCTCGGCAAATTTGGCACCGCCGGAAGTGGGAATGGCGAATTCTATATGCCCACCAGTCTCACTGTTGATGAGGATGGTATGATTTACGTGGCGGATTGCAAGAATCATCGAATCCAAGTCTTTCGTTCTGATCATACCTATGTTCGACAGTGGGGGAGAAAGGGGACCCTCAAGGGCCAATTTGACTCACCCATGAAGATCGCCCTGCGTCATTCAACCCTTTACATTACGGATTTCAACAATAATCGGGTTCAACTTTTCAATACTCAGGGGAGTGTCCTCACTACGTGGGGGGATCAAGGTGCGACTCCTTGTCAATTTCTCCAAACCTTTGATCTCGAATTCGATGACGAGGATCGCTGTTACGTGACGGAGTATACAGGACATTACCCTCCCTTTTCACGAATTCAGGTGTTTGAGACGGGAAAACACATGGGTGAGTATGAAGTTGATTGCACACATTCCTGCATGGCTCGTGGGCCCGATGGTTTATTGTATGCGTCGAATAAATCCGGTGTCAGCGTCATCCAATATACACTGCAAGAAGGATTTGATTGTGTTTCGCGTTTTCCTACAAACACCCACGGACATCCCGCACTAGGTATGAGTTTTGATCGGGAAGGTCGTCTGTTTATCGCGTATCGCTCGTCGATCAGTGTTTGGAGTTGAAGTATTTGTTAAACATTTTTGCACACTTGCGTAGGACGTTAAAATAAAGAATGTCTGATGTCATTTATTTCTGACTTTTGAGATGGTATTGCGAAATACCACAAATAACATCAGGAGAAGGAGTGTAGCCATACAGTTATGTATTTTTGTTCCTTTGCAAGAATACAGTGGTGATGTATTTTTGTCGTGTGCAGTTCAAAGGGCCGTTTCGATGGACATCTAGTGTTCCCGGGATTAGATGCATACTGAAACGAGTTTCGTTTTACTTCCCCTTTCTCCAAGACATACACAGTTGGCGTTTGTGTCTTGGTTTTGTGAGATGGGCGAACGAGTACGCTAAACTTTTATTTCAACACCATGTCAAAAACAATTGGTCGTTCACATCGAGAATTCAGAAGAACCTCGAAATTCGGTTTTTGATGCTCATGAGCCATGATCGTGGCGTGCAAATCTCTTCGGATTCTTGAATCAGATTATTCGGCTGGGTGAGACCCACACGGGTGTGACAACACCTCTCCTTCTTGGGATAGCAGCAGCGCAAAAGAAAATCATCATCAGCAATGGTTTCATGATGGGCGCAGACGATGGCTCCTATCCCATTTGTGAGACAATGATGCGTAGTAGCATCAAAACACGTCATGCGACAAAACTCGTTCCCCTTCGGACACACGACAGGATACCAACCGTAAGTCGCACATACTTGCGTGAAAGGATCGTAACACGTCACAAAATGGGGGTATCCTGGGCACACTTGCATGCCTTGTTTGCACACACTCCTGTGCTGTTCTCCCTTGTAATAATACGTTTGACAATCATGAGTGTGGATATTGTAGAGATCGCAGTTGTACGAGCCGCAAATGCGTTCTGTGCCGTTCAAGCGTTCGTACCACTTGGTGCCATGTTCACAGCGCGTTCCGCTTGTGACAGCACCGAACATGACAAGAAGTGCAAGACACACAATCATTCTTTCCAGTGCTGACGAGTTACAACGTTGGATTCGTCTCATTTTTACATGAGTAATACGATATGAGATATGAGATTAGTGAATAAATACAAAGTATCGAGTGTTGCTTTACCAGAGAAGCCGTTTGTTCTGGACTCCTGCACATGCACGACGGGAGGGAGAGGTTTTGCATCGTTCGGCGTTGTGTGAGTGGATAAAATACAAATTTTGTGCGATAATCTCATGGATTTTGCGTCTCCGAAAAAAATGCAAAGTCGAATCACAGTATTGGGAGACACCCTGACAGGCAAAACATCGTTAATCTTGTCCTACACAAAAGAAGGATTCTTCGCGTCTCTGCCGCGTACGGTGTTGGACAAGTACATTGTCGAGGCCGAGTGGCAGGCAAGCAGTTCGGGCAAGGCCCTGCTCACCATTTTCGATGTGTGCAGCGAGCCATCGATTCTCGACCCTCATTTGCGCAGCCAAGTGTCGGATGTCTTTATTCTCGTGTATGACCGAACAAACCGCGAATCGTTTTGCAGTGTGATTGATTTATGGATTCCCAAGGTGGCTCGGTACGGCAAACCCATCATCTGCGTCGGCACAAAATCCGATCTTTCTGTCGCCGAACCACTCGACACCAAAATGCTGTGTTCTGCCGCAAGCATGCATGGTCTTATCTGTGATTGTAAAGAAACTTCTGCTTCCTTGCGGGAGGGCGTCGAGGCTATATTTTTACGTGCCCTCGAATTTACATCTCTTCCCTCTGCCAGATGTTGCGTCCTGTTGTAATCACATTTCTTTTTCCATCTTGCATTTGATTTTGATTAAAATTTCTCTCTTGTCCCATTGTTGAATCAAATTTTTTCTCTTTTCCTTGATGCCCGGCGTTTGAATCGTTCCGTCTTCTTGATGTTGAACTGTGTCTTGTTATTTATTTTTCCTCGTTTTCGATCTTGCTCTTTCCCAATCTCTCTTTCTCGTTCATCTTTTCCCGGTTCCTCTTTTTCCCGGTTCCTCTTTCTCGTTCCTCTCTTTCCAATTCCTCTCTTTTCCCAATCTCTCCCTTTCTCGTTCCTTTTTTTTGCAGTTCCTCTCTTTTCCCAATCTCTTTCTTTCTCGTTACTCTCATTTCCGTTCCTCTCTTTTCCAGTTCCTCTCTTTTCCCAATCTCTTTCTCGTTACTCTCAGTCCTCTCTTTCCAAATCTCTCTTTTCCAGTTCCTCTCTTTTCCCAATCTCTTTCTCTTTCTCGTTACTCTCAGTCCTCTCTTTCCAAATCTCTTTTTCTCATTCCTCTCTTTTCCCAATTCCTCTCTCCCGTTCCTCTCTTCCGTTCCTCTCTTCCGTTCCTCTCTCTTTCCAGTTCCTCTCTTTTCCCGGTTCGTCTCTTTCCCTTTCCTCTCTTTCCAGTTCCTCGCTTTTCTTACTCTCTACTTCCCCGGTCTCTTCCCGTTCTTCCATTCTGCCCGTTCACATCCTCAGAAAGGCGAAGTGGAAGGAAAGAGGAACAGGAAAGAGAGAAAAGAACGATAAAAAGAGAGGAACGAGAAAGTAAGAGAGATTGGAAAAATAGAGGAATTGGAAAGAGAGGAACGGGAAAGAAAGAGAAACTGGAAAGAGAGGAACGGGAAAGAAAGAGGAAGTGAAAAGATAGGAACGCGAAAGAGATAGGAACTGGAAAGAGAGGAACGGGAAAGAAAGAGGAACGGGAAAGAAAGAGGAACGGGAAAGAAAGAGGAACGGGAAAGAGAGGAATGAGTAAGACAGAGGAACGGGAAAGAGAGAAACTGGAAAGAGAGAGAAAATGGAAAGAGAGGAACAGGAAGGAAAGGAACCGAAAAGAGGAACGCGAAAGAGAGAGAAACTGGAAAGAGAGAGAAAATGGAAAGAGAGGAACAGGAAGGAAAGGAACTGAAAAGAGAGGAACGCGAAAGAGAGAGGAACGCGAAAGAGAGAGGAACTGGAAAGAGAGGAACGGGAAAGAAAGAGGAACGGGAAAGAGAGAGGAACGGGAAAGACAGAGGAACGGGAAAGAGAGGAACAGGAAAGAAGAACGGAAAAGAGAGGAACGAGAAAGAAGAACGGAAAAGAGAGGAACGAGAAAGAAGAACGGGAAAGAGAGGAACGAGAAAGAAGAACGGGAAAGAAGAACGGGAAAGAGAGGAACGGGAAAGAGATGAACAGGAAAGAGAGGAATAGGAAAGAGCATATGGGGCGGAGCAAGGAAAGAGCAGGGAAGAGCAAAGGAGTGAGGAAGAGTAGGGGGTAGGAGAGGGGAGTTGGGAAGAGAAGAAGGGGGATAGGAAACAAAAAGCCCTACTTGTAACGTTATTATTGGGATCGAGTGTACACGGGAAGTATGTAAAATTGATGCCTCCATTGAGCAAGGGAAGGGGGAGAAAGAACATGAGATTCAGAACGAAGGAAGGCTTGGAGGTGCTCGGTTTGAGTTTTTGTAAGCTCGTCTCGCGCTTGGTTCAAAGCCTGGGTCAGCTCCTTCTCCACACATTTTTTGCTGCACAGCGGTTCGAACCTCCAGTTTTCCATTAACCGAAATAACCGCTCTTTCCATCCTTCTCCTAGCCCCTTGAAGCCTTGCGCCACAATGTAAATCTCGGAATTCCGCTTCTTGCTCATGAACGGTTTGCACAGACACACCTTGTCAAATAGTTGCTGAAGCAGAGCAAGGTAGCTGATGGTGGCAGGGTGGGCAAAGGTGTACTGCTTGAGAATGCACATGGCACCGCGTTTTAAGAGGAGGAGCCCGAGCAGGATTTGTCCAAAATGGGCGCGGGCGTGGGTGGTTTCTTGATCCTCGTCGCCTTGCGCCTCGTGGCCCAAATCGCTGGTATAGAGATCCAGACCGTGTTGCTCCACATTGTACTCCTCTTCCACTGGAACCGCCGACACTCCAAACATCTCCACCTCTTTAGCGCTGTTCGCAGCCATATCTGGTTTGTCTCCTTGTTCTTTTGTTTCTGTTTTTCGGCGTTTGGTTCCTACTCTTTTGGGCGCTTTGCGCTCCTGCGTGCATTGGTACAGATCGACAATCTTGGAAATCACATCGCTCTGGCGCACATCGCCGTCATGGTTGTGCATCAACACGCGCTCCGGGTTCTTGGCCCACAGCTTGTAGTCGTCTTTCAACGCCTCCTTGTGCTTGGAAGGGTCCAGGGAGGTCGAGTACCAATCCAGCGTCACAGCTTGTTTGTTTGTCGCATGGGTCGTACCAGTCGGACCAGGCACATTGACTCGCGTGTCAAAGAAATGGATGCATGCCCGGATAAAGTTGCCCGGTAGAGAAGCATTGTCCAAGTAGCGAAACACCCGTTGTTGGCGCTCTTTTCGTTCTTTTCCGCTTTGGCCTTGTTTTATCATGGATGGTTGCAAAACAGGGAGGAGGAAGGCGCAAAACAGCTCATACGCCTTGAACCACGCAATACTCAAATTCTCGAGCAAGAAGCGCCGTTCGCAATAGGTTTTGAAGGCTTTAAATTCGGCGTCGTATGGCTCTTGTTGGGGTTTCGATTTCACCGTCGGCACGGTTGTTTTCAAGAGTACAAGCTCCTCCTCCGATTTTGTGGGCGGAGCTCTTGTCCAGTGTCCCCACTTGACCTCCACTAGCTCCCACGTTGTTTCGGGAGCAGGAAAATCAAAGATTTGTTGCAAACATGTCGTTTCCATAAATATATCAGATGCTCACTCAAGAAAAGAAATTGTCTGATCTTCTCTCTTGAACACACAGTTACTTAATTTAATGCCTCTCAATGTGAATAAATACATGCATAATACGTTAAAAATTAAAAACAAAAAATTGTGGTTTCTGGTTCCTAGCAAGAGAGCTAATGAAAGTTCCTAGCAAGAGAGCTAATGAAACGTTCGATCTGTTTGCTGAACTTTCCAGTAATATAATTCTTTGCCCCAGAAGCAAAAAAATAAAGATCCAATAATATAATTCTGCCCCAGAAGCAAAAAAATAAAGATCCTTCGTCTACAGAGGACAAAAGTAGCAAATGAATCCATTCGTTATCGACACAGCCGGCAATTATCCGGATGTCTATACAGTACCGCCCAACATATGCTTTTTGACAGTGATTGGAGATGGTGGCCACGGAGAAAACGTTAGGACGTTTGGAGGAGCAGGCGCCTCGGTGACAGCGAGATTTCCCGTGCTCCCTGGAACCAAAATTTCATGCACGGTCGGAGGAGTCGGCGGAACTTCCGGGGCCGGGGGAATTGGTGGAGGAGGTGGAGGATCGTTCACGTCAGCGGCAGGATCCGGCGGGGGAGGGACGTCGGTGTACATCGATACAACAAATACGATACTGTTGGTGGCGGGAGGGGGTGGAGGTGGTTCCAATGTTCCCGGTATAAGTGGAGGGAATGCAGGACTGCTGGGAGAGACTGGCGCCCAGGGCGGAGGACCTGCGGGAGGACTCGGAGGAACACCTGATGGTGGAGGAGGAAGTGCCGTTAATTTGGGAGGCACTAGCATAACTGAATCAGGGGCAGGAGGAGGAATTGGACCTGGTGTGGGGGAAGAGGGGGGAACATCCACTTTCGGAGGCAACGGCGGAACTGGAAATGGATATTTTGGCGGCGGGGGTGGAGGAGCTGGAACATCAACAAATGTGGGAG
>Ga0207158_1078_pt1 | contig 24106 bp, 25 predicted proteins | sample Alteio_BWMinHeat_22_FD_153512 | JGI IMG/M metagenome (GOLD analysis project Ga0207158, IMG submission 153512) | Enriched cells from forest soil in Barre Woods Harvard Forest LTER site, Petersham, Massachusetts, United States -... | ecosystem: Environmental > Terrestrial > Soil > Temperate forest >... | reverse complement strand
GGGATTCTTGCCGTCGTTGTTTGAGCCGTTCCTGGCGACGAATCAGGAGCGCGTTGAACGGGGAGGCCGCTTCACGCAATTGTCCGAGGAGGAACGGGAAGACATACTGCGCCGGGCCAAACGGATGTCTTGCGTAAGCGGGGGTACGTTGACGGAAGTGAGCCGGCGCATCGCCCGCCGCCTGGGCCGTTCGCCCGAGACGGTCCGCTACACCATCAAGAACTTCGACCATGCCCATCCGGGCCAGGCTTTGTTCCCGGCCGTAACCGGGAGCCTCGACCTGGATACGAAGCAGACCATCTATACCTCCTACCGACGAGGTATTTCCGTGGATACACTTGCCAAGCGCTTTCGGCGCACCCGTACGTCGATGTATCGCGTCATCAACGAGGTCCGAGCCAAGCACCTGCTGGCGCAACCTCTTGACTATATCTATCACCCGTCGTTCGACGATCCGAGTCTGGAGCAGGAAATCCTGGCGCCCATGCCGGACCTCGAAGCGTACGAGGCGAAGCAGCGCGACATGCACGCCCCCAAGGACGTGCCGCCGGAGCTGGCTTCGCTCTACGAAGTCCCGCTGCTCAACAAAGAGCAAGAGCAGCACATGTTCCGCAAGATGAATTACCTGAAGCACAAGGCCAGCCAGTTGCGCTGCAAGCTCCACAAGGACGGCGACGAAAGCGGGCCGCTCGATTCGACGCGGGTTCGCAACCAGGAACTCGACCGCATCGAGGGATTGCAAGCGCAGGCCGGCGACGTAAAGGAAAAGCTCATCAACGCCAATATGCGGCTGGTGGCGTCGATCGCCAAGCGACACGCCGGTTCGGGCGAGAACATCTTCGAGCTGATCTCGGACGGCAACATGTCGCTGATCCGGGCGGTGGAAAAGTTTGACTTCGGCCGTGGCTTCAAGTTCAGCACCTATGCGAGTTGGGCGATCATGAAGAACTTCGCCCGCAGCATTCCAGAAGAGAAGCACCGCCGCGAGCGCTACGTGACCGGGCATGAGGATTTGTTCGACGTGGCGCCGGACCAGCGAACGGACGAGCAGGACCTGGTCGCGTCGGCCGAGCAGGCCAGCCACCGAGTCAACCGGTTGCTGGAGTACCTCGACCCGCGCGAACAGCAGATCATCCGCATGCGAGCGGGGCTGGACGGCACCGACGGCATGACGCTGGAAGAGATCGGCAAACAGATGGGCATCACCAAGGAGCGCGTGCGTCAGTTGAACGTGCGGATCATGAGCAAGCTACGCACGATCGCCCGCGATCAACACCTGGATTTGCCGTAATCACGCTGAAAAACAGAAGAGGCAGGCGAAAGCCCGCTCGTGGCGTCGTGCCGGTTGAGTCTCGCAAGGCTTGACCGACCCGTTGCCGCGAGTGGGCTTTCTGAGTTTTTTGCAACTTGATTTACAGCAATCCCATTTCTTGCAAAACGGCCTTCAGTTTCTGTTGCTTGTCGGGCGACAACGGGGCAATCGGGCCGCGGCTGGGGCCGATGGATTTGCCCAGCAGGTCGAGGGCGGCCTTGACGGCGCCGGGCTGGGTGCCGAGGGTGAACGCAAGCCGGAGCGGATTGAGCTTGATCTGCGCTGCCTTGGCCTCGTTCAGGTTTCCGCGCTTGAATTCCTCGTAAATCCTGACGCAAAGGGTGGAAGCAACGTTTGCCGATGCGGGAACCGCGCCTTTCGCGCCGAAGAGTAGGCCCTGCCAGATCAGCGTGTCGCGGCCGACGAGAACGGAGAAGCGGTCGGGAACGGCGCGGACCAGTTCGTTGGTGTTTTGCTGATCGCCGCTGGAATCCTTGATCGCGAGGATGTTGGGTAGGTCCGCGAGTTTCACCACAGTGTCGACATCAATCTTGACGCCGCCGCAGGGGCCTGGATTGCTGTAAAGGATGACCGGCAATCGAGTGCACTCGGCGATGCGGCGGTAGTGGTCGTAAATCTCGGATTGGTTCGGTTGAATGAAATAGGGCGTGATGACCGAGACGCCGTCGGCCCCCTCGCGTTCGGCCATTTTGGTGAGGCGAACGGCCTCGCGCGTCGTTTCCGCGCCGGTGCCGGCGTATACCGGCACTCTCCTATGGACATGCGCTACGGCCGTGGCGATCACTTCTTGCTTCTCGCATTCGTCAAGGGCGTAAAACTCGCTGTTGGTGCCCAGCACGAAGATGCCGTGAACGCCGGTGGACAGGAGGTCGTCGATGTGCGTGCTCAGGCGCGGGAGGTCGAGATCCTCGTTGGCCCGCATCGGGGTGGCGACGGGGGGGATGATGCCGTGAATGTGCATGGGTGCCCTCTTATCGATCAGCCGCGGTTCTGCGAACCGCGGTTAATACTACAGCGCTGGGTTTAGCGTCGGGCGATTTTTCCAGCGTAGGCGGTTTCTGTGCAAGTTGTGCGTTTCTGTGCAAGTTGTGCGTTTCTGTGCAAGTTGTGCGTGGTGGCCGAGTTGTGCGTTTCTGCGCAATCTGTGCAATTTGTGCGTTTCTGTGCACCAAGTGGGGTGTGTGGTTTGCACAGCATTTGCACAGCAATGCGGGGAGACACGCTACAAAGAGCAGCGTGCGGCGGCATGGTAGGTTGCCCAGCTTAACACGGAGCGCTGGAATATTAAACAGGTACTGTCAATCGGAAATTACCGCATCGGTTTCGATTTCCACCAATATCTCAGGGGAGATAAGCTTGCTCACCTCGACCATGCTGGTCGCTGGCCGAGTCGCGCTAAAGACCTCGCCGTGGGCTTTGCCGATCTTTTCCCAATCCGCGATGTTCGTGACGTACATGCGCGTGCGAACCACATCTTTTAGGCCGGCGCCGGCGCGTTGCAAGGCCGACTCGATGTTCTTCAATACTTGCACGGTTTGAGCATAAGGGTCGCCGACGCCGACGATTTTGCCGGCCGCGTCGGTGGCGGTTGTGCCGGAGATGTAGACGAACGGTCCGACGCGGACGGCGCGCGAGTAACCGACGATGGGTTCCCAAGGCGTGCCGGTGGCGAAGTTTTGGCGTTGCATACTACTCATGATGGTGAGGGTGGAAGATTGGGGATGTCGCCGCTGTAGCTCGCCCAGAGGGCGTCGACGGGGTGGGCGACCCACAGATCGGGCCGGTGCGGGCGCAGGTGGCGGGCGATTTGGAGGAGACAGCCGACGTTGCCGGTGAAGACGGCTTGGGCGTTCGTGGCGAGGATGTTGCGGGCTTTGCGCCGACCAATGTCATTGGCCATATCCGGTTCGGTGACGGTGTAGCTTCCCGCAGCGCCGCAGCACATTTCACTTTCCATAAGCGGGACGAGGTCGAGGCCGGGGATCATTTCCAATAACCGGCGCGGCGGCTTGCGAATCTGCTGGGCGTGGCTCAGGCCGCAGGCGTCGTGGTAGGTGGCGCGGATCGGCAGCGGATATTCGGGCTGGATAGGGCCGAGCTCGATGAGGAATTCGTGGATGTCGCGCACCTTTTTGGCGAAGGCTTCGGCGTCGGTGCTTCCCAACAAATGGCCGTAGTCCTTGAGCATGGGGCCGCAGCCGCCGGCGTTGACGATGATCGCGTCGACGGATTGCGCCTGGAATGCGTCGACGTTTGCGAGCGCGAAACGGCAAGCGGGGGCTCTTTGCGCGGCGTGGTAGTGGAGCGCGCCACAACAGACTTGGTTGCCGGGGATCCAGACTTCGCAGCCGTTGCGTTGTAGTATGCGGGCAGTGGCATGGTTGGTTTGGGGGAAGAAGGCGTCGGCGGCGCATCCGGTGAACAGGGCAACGCGGGCTCGGCGCTTGCCTTCGGCGGGCAGTAACTCGGGCAGTCGGCCCGGATGCGATTGAAGGCGCGGGAGGATGGCGTGCATCTCCCGAAGAGATCGGGGCATCAGCTTGGCCAGTGCGTTAACGAGGCCATCGAGTCGCAAGTGTTGAAGCAGGCGGATCGGGGCGAGGGCCAGACGGGTTCGTCCGGCATGGGGGGTGACATGAAACAACATTTGCCGCTGCATCCAAGAGAGTTTCGCCGGCAGGCGGGCCTGGTTGTGGAGGAATTTAAAGCCCTCGATGAGCTTGTGATATTGCACGCCGGAAGGACAGGCGGATTCACAGGCGAGGCACTGGAGGCAGAGGTCGAGGTGGTGGTTTACTTCCTCGTTGAGGTCGATCTTGCCGTCGGTGACGTTGCGCATCAGGTAAATGCGGCCGCGCGGGCTGTCATTCTCGTTGCCGTTCTCAACATAGGTGGGGCAGGCGCTGAGGCAGAGGCCGCAATGCACGCAGTCCATGAAGAGTTGATAGTCCACGCCCACCCCCGCACCGTCGGCTACGATGGGCAGGGTGGTACGCGGCGGATCGGCGGTGGTGGACATGCGGTCTCGCGTCAGATGCCGGCGACAAATCGGCCTGGATTGAAGAGGCCCCTGGGATCCAGTTTATCTTTCACGGCCTTCATGAGCCAGTTGTCGGGACGCGGGTTGCCCCAGACGGGGAGGTGATTCTTCCAGGCGGGGGGGCAGCGGAGGAGCGTGAGGTTGCCTTGCTGGGCGGCAGCGGCATCAAGAAGTTGGCGGATCAGCGGGGCAGCCTCTTGGAGTGCCATGGAAGGATTGAGGTGGCCGATGACAATGCCGTTGCCGGCGTGGGCGTGGAAAGCGATGCGCTTGTCGAATGAAGCCAGGCGATCACAAAACGCTGCCGTACCATTCGGCAATAGATTTGCCTTGAAAGTGACGCTTGCCGGCACGGACAAAGGAAAATCGGTGAGGGCGTTCCAGGCATGGCGACCCAGCTCATCGGGCCAATGGCTGGATGTTGGTATTCCAAACTCACCCGCCTCGCGCTGAAGCTGATTTACCTGCCACTCCAAGGTTTCATCGTTCCCCTCGAATCCCACAACGACAAGCCATCCTTCGCTAGCAATCTCATCCGGATCGTCGCCAGTCGGAAAAACCACATTAACGCCATAGGGGCTGACGACCGTGAACGCGACAGGCCGGGTGCGTTTCCCATGCAATCGATCGAGAAGCGTGGCCAGGTTTTCTTTGCAGCGTACCTCGATGAGCGTTTGATGCTCGGGCAGCGGTTTCAGTTTAAGTGTTACCTGGCTGATGACGCCGAGAGTACCCAGCGCGCCGACGTGAAGTTTGCAAAGGTCGTAGCCGGCGACGTTCTTGACGACGCGACCGCCGGCTTTCGTTTCCTGTCCTTCGTCGTTTATCACGCTGATGCCGATGACGTAATCGCGGAAGGTGCCGAAGCCGTAGCGGCGCGGGCCGCTGACGTTGGTGGCGATGGCGCCGCCGAGGGTAGCGCGGTCGGCAAGCGGTATGTCGACGGGGAGGCGGAGATTCTCGGCGACGGTGATTTCCTGGAGGCGGCGGATGGTGATGCCGGCCTGCACCGTGATCGTCATGTCGCGGGCGGGGAAGTCGAGGACTTGGTCGAGGCGCGACAGATCGACGGCGATGCCGGGCTTGGTGGGAGGGAGGCCGAAGTTCAGCATCGTGCGGCCGCCGAGGGGATAGACGGCGGATTCTTCAGCGGCGGCGCGGCGGACAAGGTCGCACAACTCCGCGACCGATTGCGGTTGGGCGGTGGGAAGAGGGCCGAAGTCGTCAATCGTGCAAGTTTCTGAGTCCGGCATGTGGAGGTTCTACCACTCCAGGGAGGCGAGGTCGATGGTCAGGCCGGGGAACAGGCGAGGAGATAAAACACGGTCAAATGGAACATCGACGCGTTGGCGATACGTCTTGCCTACGCGCTCGTATTCCTCCAAGACGCGTTTCTTGAGATCGATTATCCAGTACCAGGGGATACCGAATTGGGCGTACGCGGCGAATTTGGTGTCCCGATCCATTTCGGGGTTTTTCGGCGACAAGACTTCGATGGCGAGGTCAACGGGGCCTTCGATGCGCTTGTCCTTCACGCGGTTCAAATGCCTTCGGGAGATGAAGACAAGATCTGGCGTGGGCGTCCAGCGTTCGTCCAAGGTCATCAAGGTGTCAGGAAGGACTCGCCCAAGGCCGGATCGCTTGGCCCACAGTGTGATTTCCATTCCAAGCTGAAATATGAAGTACTGTCTGGCTGGAGTTGGCCAGCACAGAGCGACAACGTCGCCATCGATCAATTCGAGCTTCACCGTCTCGCTGGGCGGCAATTCGCAGAACTCGTCACTGGTCATTAGGAAGAGTACAGGCGGTTTTTTCAGTTGGAGGGTTGCCATCTTTGCTAGCTCCTCAGCAGAGGGCCACGCGGCCTTTCCGTCTACGGGACACGCTGTTACGGTTTCTCGATGATGCGGTCGTCTGGTGGGAAACCTGAATCAACCTCGCGCTCCCTGTCAGCATTCGAGCGTTCAACAGGCCGTTGATCATCGGTATCAATCACTTGGTTGCGGCGTCGCAGCTGTTTTGGCTGCGAGGTCGCGAATGCGATGATCAGCGAGGTCCCAACGCAAAAGAACAAAACCACCAATGTAACAAGGAAACTAGCGCCGAGCGGATTACCTTGAGCTAGCGAATCTTTGTCCGCTATGAACACTACGTATATCACAAACCCCGCGATCGCAAGTGGCAAGGGCACAATTAGCAAGACCCCAATGATTCGCGCGGGGACGCCGCTCACCACTTTGGTGCGAGTGAGGGCAATTTCATTTTTGGCGAGCGCGTAGATCCCCATGACGGCCATCAACACATACAGGGCAAGATCACACATGCGAAGCGCCTCACAGAAAAGAAGGCGTTATCAAAGTGCCGCCCGTCTTCCCACCTTGCTCTGCTCAATGCACGCCCCGCTGGTGGGCAGCATCTTGTCGGGGCTGCATCGGCCTTCCGGATTGAACGCGGACCGCAGCCTCAACATCATACCGAGGTCTTCGGGCGTAAACAGCTTCGGCATGAAGTCGATTTTCTCGACGCCGATGCCGTGTTCGCCGGTGACGCTGCCGCCGCAGTGGATGCACTCCTCGAGGATTTCGTGGCTGGCTTTCAGGACGCGTTGGACCTGGTCGGCGTCGCGTTCGTCGAAGAGGAGGATGGGGTGGATGTTGCCGTCGCCCGCGTGGAAGACGTTGGCGATGCGAATCTGGTATTTCTCGCCGATGCGCTGGATGACGCGGAGAATGTGCGGGAGCTTGGTGCGCGGGACAACGCCATCTTGGGTGCAGTAGCTGGGGGCGAGCCGGCCCACCGCGCCGAACGCTTGCTTGCGCGATTTCCAAAGGAGGAGGCGCTCGGCCTCCGTCGTGGCGCGGCGGACTTCGCGGGCCTTGTTTTTGAGAGCGATGGCCTTGATGCGGTCGGCCTCGGAATCCAGGCCGGCTTCGAGGCCGTCCACCTCCATGATAAGGACCGCGCCGGCGTCGAGGGGGAAGCCGAAATGGAACGCGGCTTCGACCGCCTGGAGGATGAGACTATCGAGCATTTCGAGCGCGCCGGGGATGATGCCGGCGCCGATAATGTCGCTGATCGTGTTGGTGGCGTCGTCCACCGTCTCGAAAACGCCAAGAAGCGTGCGATAGGCTTCGGGGTTGCGCGTGATTCGCACCCAGAGCTTGGTGACGATTCCAAATGTGCCCTCGGAGCCGACGATGACGCCGGTCAGGTCATAGCCGGGATTGTCCTCGGCTGGACCGCCGGTTTCCACGACGCGGCCGTCGGGCAGGACAAGTTCGACGCCGAGGACGTGGTTGACCGTGACACCGTATTTGAGCGTGTGCGGGCCGCCGGAGTTGGTCGCGGCGTTGCCGCCGATGGTGCAGGCGCCCTGGCTCGACGGGTCGGGCGCGAAATGGTAGCCGTGCGGCTTGAGCTGGTTGGTCAGCGCGAGGTTGACTACGCCGGGTTCGACAATGGCGTAGTGGTCGCGGTAATTGACTTCGAGGATGCGTTTCATGCGCGTCAGCGCGAGGACCACGCCGCCGCCGACAGCAAGACACCCGCCGGCCAGGCTGGTGCCCGAGCCGCGCGGAAGGAAGGGGACGTTAAGCTCGTTGCAGAGTTGGACGATTTGGACAACCTGTTCGGTGGAGGTGGGGAAGACGACGACCTGCGGTTTGGTTTTCTCGATGGTGTATCCATCGCACTCGTAGACGAGGAGCTCACTGGGAGAGGAGATGACGGCGGACGGACCGACGATATCGCGGAGGCGGTCGGAGAGAATCATGAACGGATTTTTCCCGTTTAGTGATCGCGGAAGCGCTGCTCGGCCCAGGGGTCGCCACGCATATGATAGCCGCCGTGGTCCCAGCTCTCCCAGAAGCCGGCGCGATCCTCGGCCATGAGTTCGATGCCGCGCACCCATTTGGCGCTTTTCCATGCGTAAAGCAAAGGTACGACCAGCCGGAGCGGGTAGCCGTGGTCGGGTTCAAGGTCGTGGCCGTCGTGTTTCCAGGCGAAAAGGCAATCCTTGCCGAGGAAGTCGGCGAGCGGCAGATTCGTGGTGAAGCCGTGTTCACAGTGGACCATGACGAACTTGGCTTCGGGCAACGACCTCACTTTGCTAAGCACATCGCGGGTGGAGACGCCTTCCCAAAGGTTGTCGAGACGGCTCCAGCGGGTGACACAGTGCATGTCGGCTTTTACCTGCACCCGTGGCAGCGCTTGGAATTCATCATAGGTACGTTGCCAGGGTTTCTCCACCAAACCGAAAATGTGGAAGGTCCAGCGGGATCGGTCGAAGGTCGGCGTCGAGCCGGCGTGCAGGATCGGCCATTTGCGCGTCTGGGCCTGGCGCGGCGGGATGCGGTTGGCGCGTTGAGTGTCGGAGCTGATGATCAGCGGCGGTTGCGGGTCGCTCATGAAAGGCAGACCTCGGTGAATCTTCAATAGTGCATTCCGCTCTTGCGAACGTGAACCATTGGGTGTCCATCCGAGAGCATCCGGCCGGCGAGAACGCGGGCGATGAGCACATCATGGTCGCCGCCGGAGTGGCGGGCGACGACTTGGCATTCCAGGTAGGCCAGCGCCTCGTCCAGCACGACGGGACCGCTCGGCAAGCGGGTGATTTCCAGGCCGTCGAATGCCGGTTGAGCCAGCTCGAAACCGCGGCCAAAGTGGCCGATCATGTCCGTTTGTCCATCGTCGAGAACGTTGAGGGCGAAGAACGCGTCCGGCGTGAGCCAGGCAGTGATGGGCCGATCGGCGCGGAGTGCGAGGGTCACCTGAGGCGGGTTGAAGGAGCACTGCTGAACCCAGCTCGCCAGCATCCCTGTCTCGGCGTCGCCTTGGCGTGCGGTAACGATGAACAGGCCGCTAGGAACGCGGCCCAGCGCGGCAGCCAGTTGTTTCTGCGCGTCGGCGTCGGCCATGGGGGATTACTTCTTTTTCAGCAGATCGACGACGAACTTTTCGATTTCGTCCTCGTACTTCTCACCCGAATCGAACTTCTTGGCGATCTTGCCGTCGCGGTCGAAGACGAATACGCAAGGCGGCCCATCGAACTTGAGTTTTTTCTGCCAAACGTCCGGTGGCTCGTCGAGGATCAGGTTCGTGAAGGTCGCCTTCCGGCTGACCAGGTATTTCTTGATCTTTTCCTTGACGCCCTCCACGTTGGGATCGTCCAGATTGACGGACACGGCGACGACGCCGTCCTTGGCGTATTTCTTTTGCATCTCGACCAGATGCGGGAATTCCTCCTTGCAGATCAGTCAGGTATCTTGCCAGAAGTCGACGACCACGATCTTGCCTTTGAGGTCGCGAACGACTTTCCCCATCTCGTCGTATTTGGCGACGCGGAGTTCGATTTTTGGTTCGTCGGCCTTGTCCGCGCCTATGAGCGTGAAACCGAGCGCGGCAAGCGCCAGCATGCTCCAACGCTTCGAAATTCGCAATAAACGCATGTCGGATTCCTCTCGCATACTAAATCGTCCAGGGGCAAAGGAGTGCGTCCCGCCGCGCTCGTCTCTATCGTAATGCAGTCTCACCTTGCTGGGAAAGCCCGCTTTAGGGTTGGTGGGTGATGCGATACAGGGTGCCGCGCAATCTCCGTCCGCCGGGTTCGCCGGCGTGCATTACTTTCACCGTAAACGCCAGGCCATTTTCTGTAAGGGAATCGCGTAATAAATGTGTCGGAATCCTATCTTGGTCGGCCAGCAGGCAGACGCCCTCGGGCGCGAGGACATGCCGGACCAGTTTGACAAGGGGCTCCACATTTCGTGCCTCGTAAACGAGGTCCGAGCCGAGCACCACGGGGACGCGCAAGTCGGCGGGCGGACGACGCCAATCAAGTTGCAGGAGCTTGAAATCGTTGAAACCGTTGGCGCGGGCATTGTCAGCGGCAAACTTGAGGGCGGTCGCATCGTAGTCGCTGAAGGTAATGTGCATGCCCTGGGCCAACGCGACGATGCCGGGTAAGCCAAGACCGCAGCCGATTTCGAGCGCTTCCAGCCCCGGCGGCCAGGTTTCACGCATCAGCGCCTTGGCAAGCATACGGGCAGCCGGCCAGAGGTCGGTCCAGTACGGCATGTACTCGTCGACGGCGAAGGCGGCGCGCACTGCGGGATCATCGAGCAGGCGATCTGAATCGGCAGGGCGGGCGATTTTGAAGGATCGGCCCTCGACGATGACGATCTCTTGGATTCTTTCACGGACGGCGTCCAGCGGTGTTTCGGGGAATTGAGGAATCGAGGTTGGGTTGTTGATACTCATGGCGGATTGCGTACCCATGGGCCCCAACGACTTTCCGACGCCTTCAAAAGGTTCGAATACAATCGACTAGTTCCAAATGTGTCAGGGGCCGGCCGCAGGGGAACAAGCAATAGCCAGCGGGCGAACCCATCGCGTCGAGGATGATCCGCCGATCATTCGGCACGGCAAATCCACCCTCGCTGGGAATGTGGCCGGTAATCAGCAAATCCGCATCGACGTGCCGCAAAAATGCGACCGCCGTCGCCGCGCGTATATCGCGGTCCCAAACAATCGAGTGAATGCAACCGCCCGGCAGCCAATCGGCTTCTCCGACTTTCTCTTTCTCCAGGCCGGCCAGGAACGAGGGCGTCAAACTCATCGGGGACGGCAGACTATGGCTAATGAAGACGCGGTTTGGCGTACGCACGGCCACGGGTGCGGCGGCGAACAACTCGAGGTACGCCGAGTAGACCGCGCCGGCCTGCGCGGCATATGCCGTGCCGACGCCCTGGCGGAACAAGTCGTTGAGGTCCTCGTCGTCGTTCTTGGCGATGCGCCGATGCGTCCATTGTGATAATTCGTGATTGCCCAGCAAGAAGTGGACCTGGCGCGGGTACTGGCATTTGAGGGCCGCGATCAAATCGAGGAGTTGGTGCGATTTGTCCCCGCCTGCGGGATAACGGAATGAACCATGAATGGCCTCCTGCAACACCAAATGGCGATCGGGATGGGTGCCGAGTTCGGCCCGTTGCATCGCTACGCGGAAGTTCTCCACGTGCCCGTGCAGGTCGCCGACAACCAGCACATCCTCGGCCGGGTCGAGGACGACAACGCGGCCGCGCCGTCCGGGAGTGGCGCGGAAATGCGCGACCGCCTGATGGAGCGTGCGAAGGAGTTTGTCGGGGTCGGGCATTCCGTATTACCTGTCCTGCCGTCATGGCCTTCCGGATTACCTAGCTAACCTGCGCCTGTGACAGTCGTGCCGAACACTCGGTTATTGCCGATGTTGTCGTATAATGAATATGTCCGGACTAGCAACCTTGCGGGCTTGAGCTTGCCCCTGTCGAATGGTCCGACCAGTTGGGTTCAGAATTTCAGGCCAGGGCAAGCATCGAGTGCTATCTTAGAAAGAGGGAGGGGTTAGCGCCAATGTGACGGCCCCTCGTCCTTGATCGTTGCCGTAGGATTGGTAGGGCATGAGGAGACGCCCGCCCCTCATACCATAGAATTCAAGGTATGGAGCTAGCCAAGAACCTGCGTATTGATAGTGTTTCCCGCCTGAATCCGACGCCGCCTCGCCAGGTCAGTCCGTCGTGTTCAGTGGCGGAGGCGGTAGAATTGATGCGCCACGAGAAGGTGGGCTGCGTTTTGGTTTGCGTGGCGGAAGCGGTAGTCGGCATTTTCACCGAGCGCGACCTGATGAAGCGGGTCATCGCGGCCAACAAGCCTTTAAGCTTGCCAGTCTCGGAATTCATGACCAGCAATCCCATTGTCGTTCACCCCAAGGACCCGATCCGGGTCGCCGTGCGCCGCATGGAGGAAGGCGGCTACCGCCACCTTCCCGTGGTGAACGACCGAGGCCGGCCGCTTGGCGTTCTCTCGGTCAAGCGCATTGTCCACTACCTCGTTGAGCATTTTCCCGCCACGGTGTACAACCTGCCACCTGATCCCGGCGTCATACCGCAAGAGAGAGAAGGGGCATGAGAGGATTTCGACCTTTGATTTTTGACACCCGACGCACCATGCCGGAACGCCAGTCAAAAATCAGTCGAATTGAGCAAACCAAGGTGAGGTTTTCATGAGCGTTTCCACTCCCACGGCGGAACCCGTTTCACACCCCCACCACGAGGTCGAGGAACGGGACTCCGTCACGATCCGCTTTGTCGGCGATTCTGGCGACGGCATGCAGCTGGCTGGTACCCAGTTCACGAACGCTTCGGCCATCCTGGGCAATGACATCGCCACGTTTCCCGACTTTCCGGCCGAGATTCGCGCTCCAGCGGGAACGCTCGCCGGTGTCTCGGGGTTCCAGGTCCACTTCAGCAGCCACGAAATCCACACGCCGGGGGATAAGCTCAACACCCTGGTCGCCATGAATCCCGCGGCGCTAAAGGCCAATCTCAAAGACCTGGAGACGGGCGGCATTCTTATCGTCAACTCCGACGCCTTTGCGGGCGGCGATCTGCAAAAGGCCGGTTACAAGAGCAACCCGTTGGAAGACGGGACACTCAAAGGCTATCGCCTCTTCCGTATCCCGATCAACAAACTCAATCGCGAGGCCGTGGCCGAGGTCAAGCTCAGCCCGCGCGAGGCCGACCGCTGCAAGAACTTCTTCGCCCTGGGATTGGTCTACTGGCTCTACGAGCGATCGCTCGACTCCACGCTCAAGTGGATCAAGGACAAGTTCTCGAAGAACGCGGCCGTGATGGAAGCGAATACCCGCACACTCAAAGCCGGCTACAACTTCGGCGAGACCACCGAAACCATGCCGGTCCACTACCGGGTGGCCAAGGCGACCATCAAGCCGGGCGTTTATCGGAAGATCACCGGCAACGAGGGCATTGCCCTGGGATTGGTGGCGGCGACGACGCTGGCGAACGTGCCGCTGGTTTATGCGACGTATCCAATCACGCCCGCCAGCGACATCTTGCATTATCTCGCGGAGATGAAGCGCTACGGCGTCCGTACCATGCAGGCGGAGGACGAGATCGCCGCGATTGGTGCTGCCATTGGCGCCGCGTTCGGCGGTGCTCTGGGCGTGACGGCGACATCCGGCCCAGGAATCTGCCTCAAGTCCGAATCTATCGGTTTGGCGGTAATGACGGAATTGCCGCTGGTCATCATCGACGTACAGCGCGGCGGCCCCAGCACCGGTTTGCCGACGAAGACCGAGCAGGCCGACCTGCTCCAGGCGTTCTACGGCCGCAACGGCGAATGCCCCGTGGCCATCGTCGCGCCGTGCTCGCCGTCCGATTGCTTCAACATGATTTTCGAGGCGGTGCGCCTCGCCATTGGCTTCATGACGCCGGTCATCCTTCTTTCGGATGGCTACCTGGCCAATGGGGCCGAACCGTGGTCGATCCCGAAAGTTGAGGACTTGCCCAGGATCCCGGTCCGCCATCCCACCCGGGGCAACGGCAATGGCAACGGCGAAGCCCATTTCCTGCCGTACAAACGCGACGACCGGCTTGTGCGCGAATGGGCCATTCCGGGCACCGCGGGCCTGGAACACCGCATCGGCGGCCTGGAGAAGGAAGACATCACCGGCAACGTTAGCTACGACCCGGCCAACCATGAACACATGGTTCGCGTCCGCGCCAAGAAAATCGCCAACATCGCCGCCGACATCCCGGAACTGGCGGTCACAGGTCCGGCGGAAGGCGATCTTCTCGTGATCGGCTGGGGCGGCACCTACGGCTCAACGCTGACCGCCGTGCAGCGCGTCCAGCGCAAGGGACACAAAGTGGCCCACGCGCATCTGCGCTATATGAACCCGATGCCCCGAAATACCGGAGCGGTTCTGAAGCGGTACAAGAAGGTGCTGGTCCCGGAACTGAACGCCGGCCAGTTGCTCTTTCTTTTGCGGGCGCAGTTTCTGGTTGACGCCCAGGGGCTGAACAAAATCCAGGGCCGGCCGTTCCTGGTCAGCGAGATTGAACAAAAAATCGAGGAGATGCTGAAGTAGATAGAGGCCTGAAAGCAATCGAAGTCTTGGAGACTTCGGAAGTTTGCGGAACAGAAGCAACCGACGTCCCGGAGCGGATTCCGAGGCGACCTTTGCCCCTTGTTGAGGTTTCCCAATGTCAACGGCGACGACATCCTTGCCCACCCTGACTGCCAAAGACCTCGCGAGCGATCAGGAAGTTCGCTGGTGTCCGGGTTGCGGCGATTACTCGATCCTGGCGCAGATGAAGAAAGCCCTTGCCAGCATTGGCGTGGTGCGAGAGAAATTGGTGTTCATTTCCGGCATCGGCTGCTCGAGCCGGTTCCCGTACTACATGAACACGTACGGCTTCCACACAATTCACGGGCGCGCTCCGACGCTGGCGACCGGTCTGAAGATCAGCCGGCCGGACCTCCAGGTCTGGGTCATCACCGGCGATGGCGACGGCCTGTCCATCGGCGGCAATCACCTCATTCACGCGATCCGCCGCAACGTGGACATGAAGATCATTCTGTTCAATAACGAGATTTACGGGCTCACCAAGGGGCAGTACTCGCCGACCTCGCGGCTGGGCACGCGCACCAAGTCGAGCCCGATGGGGTCGATCGACAACCCGCTGCGGCCGTTGTCGCTGGCCATCGGCGCCGAGGCGACGTTCGTGGCCCGTACCGTGGATGTCGACATCCATCACCTGACCGAAACGTTGAAACGCGCGGCCGCGCACAAGGGGACGGCATTCATCGAGATCTACCAGAACTGCAAGATTTTCAACGACGCCGTCTTTGAATATGCGACCGACAAAAGCACCAAAGCCGACAATACCCTCCACCTGGAACATGGCAAGCCGCTCATCTTCGGCAAGGACCGCAACCGGGGCATCCGCCTGCACGGGCTCGACCCCGAGATCGTGACGCTGGGCAGCGGCGTAACCGTGGACGACCTCCTCATTCACGATGAGAAGGCGGAGGAGCCGAGCCTCGCCTATCTGCTCAGCCGCATGGTCTATCCCGAGTTCCCGGAATGCATCGGTGTTTTCCGCGCCGTCGAACGACCGACCTTTGACGACGTGCTGAACAAACAAATCGAGGATGCCATCCGCGCCAAAGGCCGCGGAAAGCTCGAGGACTTGTTCCGTAACGATGACACGTGGGAAGTGAAATAGCAAAGAAGTCAGGAATCAGGGATGATTGGAACAAAGTGGCGTTCTAAGTACTCTGACTTCTGGGCCTCTGACTACTGACTTCTGACTCGCGGCTCCCCATGATCTGTCCCAATTGCGGCCACGACAACCTGCCCGGCGACGAGGAATGCAGTCGTTGCCTACAGGATTTGACGCAACTCGACCGGCCGGCGGCTCAAGACCGGGTCGAGCTCAGTCTCATGGAGGATTCGGTCGGCTCTCTTCATCCGCCAGAACCCATTGTCGCCGATCCCACCACGAGCATCGGCAGCGCCATTCAGATGATGCTCAAGAACGACGTTGGAGCGCTCTTGGTGGTCGATGCCGCGGGCAAGTTGTTGGGCATTTTCAGCGAACGCGATCTGATGGGCAAGGTCGCAAGCCCCGACGCCGCCTACACGGAATTGACGGTCGGCGAGTTCATGACCGCCAATCCGGAATGCGTGAACTGCGACGACACGCTGGCCTTCGCGCTGCACAAAATGGACGTGGGCGGCTACCGGCATTTGCCGGTTCTTAACGATGGTAAGCCGGCCGCGGTTATTTCGGTCCGCGACCTGCTGCGGCACATCACGCGGCTGTGCAAGGACCGCTAATCGGCATGTACTACTCCTTCAACCAACTCAGATCCTTCTACCCTTAAACAGCTGCCGGTTGAGCACCGGATCACGGTCCGTGAAGGCGCCTTCGGCGTGGTCGCGCGTGAGACAGCGCACATACATTTCCAGTTTGGCGTCCAGGTCGTCGGCGTGATGGAGAATGAGCGATTCGGGAATGAGCGGCAATCGCGGCGAGCCCCACTCCGGTAAATTGAGATGGGAGATGAGGAGATGTTCGAGCAGCTGCACCAGTGCCGGATTTACGTCGCCGAGTTCCCGGGCCGTGTCGCGGATCAAATCGCGTCCAAGGAACAAATGTCCAAAGAGCCGGCCGGGAACGGTCGGATGCGGCGACAAAAGATCGGGCGTGAATTCGACAACGCGGCCGATGTCGTGCAAAATCGCCCCGGACACAATCAAGTCGCGATTGAGCGGCGGCTGTAGGTTTGGGTAATCGGCCCCGTACTTCTCCGCCAATAGAAGGCAGGATCGCGTCACTGAGAGAGTGTGTTCGAGCAGACCGGCGGCGAAAGGGTGGAACTTGTTCAACGTCGCCGGCACGCTTTTGAACGGCTCGGCGTGTCGCTCCAGCAGCGTGAGGACCAACTTTTTCAATCCTACATCCGCTATCTCCTTTCCGGCCAGATCGACGAGCGCGGCGAACATCGCGCCGGCGTCGTGCCGGGAGTGATCGACCAGGTCGCCGAGGTTGAATCCGTCCGCATGGTCGCCTTCAATGATCGGGCGGATGTTTTGAATGTCCAGCTGCGGCCCGTAACGCTCACTTTCGCCGTAGGTTCCGCGCAGCTTATATACCTGACCCGCCTGCCAGGCGCGCTCGCAGATCTCGAACCACGGGCCGTCGACCCAGACCATGAGCGCGGCGGTTCGCTTGGAATCCCGGAATCGGCAGGTAAAGTACGGTTTGCCTTCGCGCGTCGCGCCGCGGGTCTTCTCGGATAGAATTGCGAAGAAGTCGGCGAACTGGCCGGGCGTTAATTCATGAAGGCGGACCAATTCTGGTTTCTGCCGAGGCATGGCACAATTAGAGAAGGGATTACGGCAAAAGTAAAAGGGAAAAAGGAAGAAGGAGAGCGAAGACGGCTCTTCGCTCTCCTTCTTCCTTTTGCTTTCTTCGCTTTCGGGCTTACGCGCTCTTCTTGTCGGGCGTCGGCTGCTTGTCGAACAGCGGAATCTCGCCGCGGACGACGGCGTCGGTCACGAGGTACTTGCCCTTTGTCTCCAGGTCGGGGAGCTCGAACATAATGTCGGTCATGATTTCCTCGACGATGCTGCGTAGGCCGCGCGCCCCGGTGTCGCGACCTTTGGCTTTGAGGGCGATTTCCCGGAGCGCCAGCGTGTGGAATTCCAGTTCGGCCCCTTCCATCTCAAACAGCTTCTGGTACTGGCGGACCAGTGCGTTGCGCGGCTCGGTGAGGATGCGCACCAGGGCGTCTTCGTCGAGCGGGTCAAGCGGCGCGATGACCGGCAACCGGCCGATGAACTCGGGGATCATGCCGAATTCGATGAGATCGTCGCTGGTCACCTGGCTCAGCAACTGGCCGAGTTCCTGCTCGCGATGCTCCGGGTCGCTTCCGAAGCCGATGGTCTTGCGGCCGGTGCGGCGGGCAATGATGTTGTCGAGGCCGACGAATGTGCCGCCGCAGATGAAGAGGATGTTCGACGTGTCCACCTGGATGTACTGCTGCTCCGGGTGTTTGCGGCCGCCCTGCGGCGGAACGTTGCTCACCGTGCCCTCGAGCATTTTCAGCAACGCCTGCTGCACGCCTTCGCCGCTGACGTCGCGCGTGATGCTGACGTTCTGGTGGGTCTTAGCGATCTTATCGACTTCGTCGATGTAGACGATGCCGCGCTGGGCCGCCTCGATGTCAAAATCGGCGGCATGAAGCAGCTTGAGCAGCAAGTTCTCCACGTCCTCGCCGACGTACCCGGCCTCGGTCAACGTGGTGGCGTCGCCGATGGCGAAGGGAACGTCGAGGACCTTGGCCAGCGTTCGCGCGAGCAGGGTCTTGCCGCTGCCGGTGGGCCCGATCAGGAGGATGTTGCTCTTGTCTACCTCGACGTCGCCGTGGCTCCCCTGGTCGCCAAGGCTAAGGCGCTTGTAGTGGTTATGGACGGCGACCGACAAGACCTTCTTGGCCCGCTGCTGGCCGATCACGTATTGATCGAGCTTCTCCTTGAGGGAACGAGGCGCGGGAACGTGCGTGAAAAGCGCCTTGGAGCCGCCCCGGCGGCGTTTCTCCTGGTCGATGATCGACTGGCACAGTTCGATGCACTCACCGCATATGTACACATCGCCCGGACCTTCCACGAGTGGGCCGACGTCGCGGTAGCTCTTGCGACAAAACGAGCAATAGGCGTTGCGGTTCCGCCCCGTGCTGCCCGTCGGCTTTCTCCCCCCTGCCCCGGTCCCGGTGTCTTTGGTCGGCATGCACTCTCCTTCGCTTGTTCTTCACCCAAGGCCCGCGGTTCGGGGGCCGCGTGCTGATTGCATGGCAAATCTGATAAGTGGAATGAACCGATCGGGTCGGACTGACCGCTACGGCCGGAACTTCGTGGCCTATACAACCTCGGCTGATCCGTTGGAGTCCCGGCTCAAGCCAGTCCAAGCCGGCTGTAGCCGGCACTCCAACCGATCCGCTTAACTTCGACGACCGCGCGCCACGGGGCAACGTTCGTCGCTTCAGAATTCTACGTCGGGCGGCAATAGCACGCAAGCAGTTCCCGCCGATCAACCGGCCTGAATGTCCGTCACGGGTGGTTCCGGAGGTTTCTCCTCCGCGGAATTTGGTTCCTTGGGAGCAACGGGTTGCGGCAAATTCAATTCCTTCCGCAACCGTCCGCCCAACAAAAGCTTGAGGCGGTCGAATTCTTCCGGGCTTAGTTCGCCTCGTTCATACAATACCCGGTAGTGAGTAAGTTCATCCTCGGCGGGCGATTGCGTGCGGTCGGCTTTCTTTCTCCAACGGTCCACAAAGTAGATCACGCCGGCGCCGACCAACAATGCGCCGATCAAAGGCAACGCGGCCCACAGGACTTCGGAGTCATTCCATTTGATGGGCGTTTCGGCCGGCAACGACACCCAGCTCGGGCCTTGGACGCTCACAACGCCCACCGGGGCGCAAGTCACACCTTCCGGCATGCTCCACCAGGGTTCCCGTTGCCCTACTTCCGGCGGCTCACTTGCCCCCGGCGTGCTCTATTATAGCGCTTTTGTGAATGGCAAGCGTAAAAATCGTACATCTTAACACCAGGTTCCGCGCCCTGCCCTTCGACAAAGGGCGCACAACATGATCGACGGGTTTTGCGGTCCTCTTCGTCAGGGCGTGTACGGCCTGTCGATGGCCGCGCGACCAACATCCGGCCTTCGCCGATCCACCAGACCCTTGGTCCCATTGAACTGAATATGACACGCATCTTTCTTGGACTCGCGCTGCTCGACACCTTGACTTTGGTCGCCGCGTTCGCGGTCGGCATCCTCTCCTGGTTGGGGAGCGGTTCGTCGTCGGACACGACCGTTTACCTGACGCACTTGATCCTCGGGTTGACCGGCGGCATCCTCACGCTTCTCGTGCACTGCCTCATCTTCACCTACTTCCTCGGCACGGGCCGCTGGGTCAAGGAAGTGGGCCTTGCTTACCAGCTGCCGGACGAACCGTGGCCCAAACTGACGCGCGAGCTAAAGCGCTGGACCTTTCCACCCGCCCTGATCGCGATGCTGGTGACGATCGCGGCAGCGGCGGCCGGCATGGGTGTGCAGGTGCGCGCCTGGCCTTGGTATGTTCACGGTTTGCTCGCACTAACCACGCTCGCCGTGAACCTCGCGGCCTTCGTGGTCGAATACCGCAGCGTCCGAACCAACGGGGAAATCATCGACCATGTCCTGGTCGAGGTGGATCGCATTCGCGCGGCACATGGGTTGCCGTCCAATCTCGAAGCGCTGGCCCAGGAAGAAGGCGAGCGCGGGGTGCCGACCGGCCGATGACACTTGGCAAGCACCGCCGCGCGAGGATTTGCCCAAAAACTGAAATTCGAAATCTGAAGCACGAAATCCGAAACAAAACCCAAATTCGAAATCCAAAACTACAGCAGCACCAAGGCATTGTTTCGAGTTTTCTTTTTCGTGCTTTGAATTTGTTTCGAATTTCGTGCTTCGAATCTCGGATCTTCTGGTCAAGGCCCCCGCGAGCTTTGATTACTGATTGCGGCTGGCGTTCGCCCTGCGTTACAATATCTGCGGGGAAGAACACACCGAACGGGCCATGCCCTCCCGTCTCGGCGAAGAAACGAGTTTCCCATGACCGCCACCCTTCTTGCGCTTCTCTTGGCCGGCGCGCCGCCGAGTGATTCCAAATCCGACACCGAGCGCAAGCAAAGCGCGATTGCACCCAGCCTCCATGAACTGACCGACGACGAAGAGGAAGCCCTCGATCAGCTCATCAACCGCTTCATCGATGCTGACATCGGCAAACTGCGCGGCGACGAGGCCAAGAAGACCAAGAAGGAATTCGAGAAGCTGGGAACCGACGCCATCCCCGCGCTGATCCGCGGCCTGAACCGGGCGGCGAAGATCGAGGGCAGCTGCCCCGCCGTCCTTATCGCCGAGAAACTGTCCAAATTGCTCGCCGGCTCCGAGGACCCGGAACTGCTCGAATTCGCGCACGAGAACATCGGTCTCGAAGTCGGCAATTCCCGGCATGCAGGCGTGCTGCAAAAGCTGCGGGTGAGCTGCACGCTGCGGAAGGGTGAACTGGCCCGGCGCGGCGTTGCCGCAGGCGCGCCGGCAAAGGAGCCGTCCGGCGAGAAATCGCTGCGTTCGTTGAGCGTCGGCGAGCTCGCCGAGGCGGCCGGCAAGGAACGTGGACCCCAACTGAAGAAGGTCCTCACTGAACTCAGCCAGCGCAAGGGATCGGAAGCCGTGTCGGTCCTGGGCACCGCCGTTGCGTCCGCCTACGACAGCGACGATCGCAAAACCGCCCGGGAACTGCTCGACCGCAGCCTGTCCCGCCAATCCGCGGACATCGTCAAGGAGAGTTTCAAGAACGACCGCGCCGAGGTTCGCGCGGCCGCCGCGCGCACCGCCGGGGAGAAAGGACTCAAGCTCGGCAAGGAACTCATTGACCTGCTCGCCGATGACGACGTGGGAGTGCGCCAAGCGGCGCATCAGGCGTTGGTCAAGTTGAACGCCGGCAAGGACCTTGGGCCGGACGCCAAGGCGGACGCCGCGGAACGAAAGGAAGCGATCGCGCGCTGGCGGGAGTGGTGGTCCGCCCAAGATTCACGCTGACAACGCATTTCGAGGCCTACCTTAAAGCGGCCGCAAAGCAACCACGCTGTCCCGAATGGCATTAACTTAAGGCGTAACAAATTGGTCGGTAGGCAGTTGCGTCAATCCAGAAGACCCGTACTTTGCCAGTCCGCCGGCCACACTCAACGATGAAACGCTGCATTTGTGGTGTAATGACGTTTTCGGCTCCTGCCAGGAACGCAAACGTCGGATTAGCTCGGTCGGCGCAACACCTTTGCCGACAACTGCCTGCGCCTTAAGTTAATGCCATTCCACGCTGTCCTTTCTTTTCTCTTCCCATGCGTTGACCTCGGACTGTCGCTTGCAGATCGGGGGGATTGCATTTCCTGCATGACAGCGTGTAGACTTCATCTGTTGCAACTCTAAGACCCGCAAAAGAAGGGTAACCAGGCATGCCCGCCAAGCGCAATCCCTCTTCCTCCTCAACGAAACGGCGCCGCGAGCGGCCGAAGGTACCGTACTCTTCTCTGGCCCAGGGCCCAACCCCGGCCGAGCGCCGCAAGCAGGTAGAGGAGCGCATGCGGCAGCGCGGGCTCGCGCCGATTGAGGACTTCGACCGCTACTTGGAAGAAGTGAGCGATTTTTGGCCCAAAGACGAAACCAGTGATGAATTCCTGGTCTGGCTCCGCAGGTTGCGCCGAGAGGGTTCATCCTGATGCCCGTGGTGGTTGTCGACACCGACGTTGTCTCTTTCCGATTCAAGAAGGATAGCCGGCACTCCCGCGCTCATTCGAAAGTGCCAGTCCACACATGCGCCTCCCACGAAGCCCACATTGCCTTCACCTCTTGTAAAAGCCAGCCGGCAACGGTAACGGAACCTTCATGCGAGGCGTAGACGATCCAGTCCAGGTCGCCGGAAGACCAGTAGCCTTCTGCGCCGTTGTAATGCGGCTCGAACAGCGACACGTTCTCCTCGTATTCCGGTCCGTATTCCCTCAACTCCCAAACGCGCTCGATCCCGCGCGCTACTAATTTGCCTTGCAGCCACTCATACGCGACGGCCTCATCGAAGGCCCTCATCTTGAAGGCCACAACATCGGACAGTTTGCATTCGGCAAGCGGATACCAATAGCCGTTCCGGATTTGCCATCGATCGCGAAGGCGCGACCAAATCGACTTCGATTCCTCAGCGGTCAGAACCCGCCGATACGGCAGCTCCTCGACCACGTTTAGATCGGACAGCTCTAAGCCGCCCATGTAGCGACAGAAAGCAGCTCGCTCCTCAGCCATTGCCCTCTCGTCGATTTCACCGATCGGCCGACGCGTGAAATCATCTTCCGCCATTTCGCCGGCCAGAACCAAGAGCGTCCTCGTGTTCTCTACGTCGGCAAGCTTGGCGGGGTCGATTCGTTCGAGCTCGACCCGGATGGCATTCAGCACGTTGTAACGTGGGAACGTGGCCAGCGCCTCCGGGGTGTAGTGGTAGCCGTCCACCTGACGGTCTCCTCCTTGACGCAGGATTTCGGAATACCGCTCGCACCAGTGGGCGTGCCGCTCCAGACAGTAGCGACGTGCGGCTATGTGCAATGCCATGGACGCATTCACGTCGGCATCCCCGAATTTGACTTGCCGGCTAACGAACAGGTTAAGCTGCGAGCGCCGCCTGGAAGGACATTGAAGCTCGGAAAACCAGGATGGCGGCCCCGGTCAACTTCAGCCGCTGGCTAGGCCCTTCACCGCCGGGGTTGGATCGCCTCGCTTGCCGTCAGTGACCACACCCCCTCTTGCTTGCGGAAGCCGTTTAGTTGGACCACTTTTTCTCTGCTGCCCGGAGAGCGCGGTGTCCAGATGGTATGGATCGCCGCTTGCTGATGGCGGGCGGTCCTCGCCGGGATCGCGACGCGGAAGACGAGGCAGCGCTTGCCGGTTCGCCCCGGCTCCCAGGCCTGGCCCGTCCACTTCAGGAACTCCGACCAAGTGAACGCGGGTAACGCCCGATACGACCAACCAGTGGTCGTCTTTTCGTACCCGAACGGCCACGCGAAGCCGCCGTCTGCCGTCCACCGGATCGGATGGTGCGGGCTGATCCAGTGATGGCAGCAGCCAACCTGAGCGTAAACCTCTTCGCGAGTGTCAGCCGCGGCCGCCTCGGCATGCGCTAGAAGGGTTGTCGTGACCACGTCCCACAGGTCGGGGTCGTCGTCTCCAGTCAGATGTTGTGCGATCACCAGATGAAGCATGGTTCTTCACCAACCGTAGCCCCCGGGGCCCTAACTGGTGATTATGCTGACCGGCCTGTCAACATATGACAAGTGCCGGCCAACGTATTGCAACTGCCCAGTCAGCATATCACCGCGCCGGTCACCCTGATATCAGGTCGCGCCTCCGCAACGTGGCATCCTCACACTACCGATCACGCCGTTGACGCCCCAATTCTTGTCGTTCTGCTATCGGCCCAGCGTGCCTGTAGCCAACCAGTTTCGCAATCTGTACACACGTACCTTATCACCGCAATACCTCTCCGCAATTGTTAAATCCGCACCGGATGTGCGTCTGTTAGACGGGTAAGTTCTCACGCACGCCACGCGCCCACGGTAGTCGCCCCGACTTGCAACGGACTGTTTTCATGCGCACCTCCCAATTCGTTGCATTCAGTATTTTGGGAGCCGCAATCCTGATTCCCTTCCCGACCACGACGATTGCCCAGCGAGCAGATTCCAAGCAAGACCCAGCCGTGAAACTCCGCCACGATCCCCTACCGGCGTGGTTCAGAGCTTTGGACAAGAA
>Ga0207158_1077_pt1 | contig 24274 bp, 19 predicted proteins | sample Alteio_BWMinHeat_22_FD_153512 | JGI IMG/M metagenome (GOLD analysis project Ga0207158, IMG submission 153512) | Enriched cells from forest soil in Barre Woods Harvard Forest LTER site, Petersham, Massachusetts, United States -... | ecosystem: Environmental > Terrestrial > Soil > Temperate forest >... | reverse complement strand
AGAATGTTCTGCCGTTCGCGCAACGGAATCTTGCCGTGGTATTGCAAAGTTCCAAGAGGTGCGAGTGCCTGCGCGAGCCATTGCAGCGGCTCGACCCATTGCGAAAAGACAATGGCCTTGCGTCCGCTTTCCGCGACTTCGGCGAGATCGGCTTCGAGCTGTTCCAGTTTCGCGCTCTGCTTCGTCAGCGGATCAAAGTTACAGATCTGTTTCAGGCGCATCACGAGTTCGAAGACGTGTTGAACGGATAGAGTATCGCCCAGCGCGTTGAGGCGGACAACGCCTTCCTTCTCTGCGAGGTCGTAGGCTTCCCGCTGGGCTTGTGTGAGTTCCACGTAGGCGTCGTGGATGGTCTTGGGCGGCAGGTCGGCAAGCACGTCATCCTTGGTGCGGCGTAGGATGCAGTCGCACGTAAGATTTGCCAACCGTTTTATGGACGTGTCGGGCGGTACGCGGTGCGGATCGACGAACGCAAATAGGTTTACGAGGTCTTCGGGTCTATTCTCGATCGGCGTGCCGGTCAGGGCCCAACTACGATTCCGCCGGATGCCGCGCACGACTTGGGCCGACTTGGCTTCGCCGTTTTTGATGCGTTGGGCCTCGTCCAGGACGACTACATCGAAACGCACGGCGTCGTCGTCGAGCCAAGCCGCGTCGCGTGTGACAAGCTCATAATTCACGAGCTTGAGCGGGCAGTTCGAGACGAGCCAACTGGCTCGGCGGGCATTCGTGTCGCCGCTGATCACCTCGAACGGCAGATCGGCCGCCCAGGAACGAAGTTCCCGGCACCAGTTCGACACCAGCGATTTGGGGCAGATGAGCAAGGCACTGCGGATCAATCCTGCCTGAAAGAGCAGACGAAGGGAAAGGATTGCCTGCATGGTTTTCCCTAGCCCCATTTCGTCCGCTAGCAGTGCTGCGTGCCGCGGCATCAGGAAGGCGATGCCTTCGAATTGGTAAGGATAAGGCTGGCAGGGCACCTGCACCTGGCCGCCGCCGAAGAGGTTCTCGAGCGGCGGCTGAAGCAGATAGAGCAGGCGGTCCTTGAAAAGGATGGCATCGTTTGGCGGCCTCAGTGGGGTCAGGCGCGGCTTGGCGGAATTCGCCTGATGATCTGAACCGGCATTGGATGGCGTCGGTTTCGCCTTGAGCGGTCGCCGCGTCGCGGGCAGCGGGTCGGCGGCGGGTGCGGGAAAACGCCAGCCCTCCGTCGCCACCGTCACTGCTAGCTTTCCAAGAGATCGGACCCACGGGGGCTCAACGAGCAGACGCGCCGCGTGCGTGGTGGGCGGAAGGTGTTGAAGAAGACCAGTGAAGTCGCCTACCTGGACGGGTAGGTCAAGATCGAGCGCATGCGTCGCCGGTCCTCGTTCGGGCGGAAGCGGCTCAACCACGGTTGGTCACTCCCATTTTTTGCGCTTCGTGCATGGCTTCACGGACGCGCTCGAATGGCTCGGAAAGATCAAGCATCGATTCCACTCGATGCAGTAACGGTCGCAAATCGGCGTCGTCGGCGGGAAAGTTCGGGTGGCGATAGATGGCCGGCTGGGTCTCGGTCGCCTGTTGCAAGCGGCCAACGGTTTCGTTCGCCTCATCCTCCGCGGCAGCGAGCCAAATTACCGGAGCATCCACTCGCCAGCGCAGATCAAGCATGGGGCGCTGGTCCGTCACGAGGAGCTGGGCCGGAGCGGCGGTTTTCTCCACGAGCGTCTTACCGATCAAGTCAGCGCAAAGGTAGGGCTCGAGGGTGTCGCCGTATAGGATTTGCTGTACACGGTTGGGTTGAACGGCGGTGCTGATCCGAAACTCGAGGGGGCGGCCCCACTGGTTGGTCACCAGATAACCACCCACGTAACCGATGGCATCCTTCAAGACAGTTAGAAAACCCAGATTGAAAGGAGCGGCCGTCAAAGCCAAGGTTGAGACCTCCAAGTGGATAAGATAGGCGGTAGGCGCACCGCGCCTTTCCTAGCGTGGCATCCATCTTCTTAGCTCGGGCGATCCTCCGTGCGACTTGAATGGTCGGCTGACATGCTCTTGACGATGGTTCCCAAGCCAAGTGGCGCCGGTAGGATGGGCAAGATCGAGTGGTTGTGCGTGGGCTCCGAGATTCCACGACCCCCCGACCCACTTGTCCAAATGGCCATGGTCAAGAGGGTCGGCACCTGGGCAAGAGGGTTGGACACCAGGGTCAAGAGGGTCGCGAGAGGGTCGGAGGCAGCGGTCGAAGATGACTGGATTGTTTTCAGATAGGAGCGTATAATTGCTTTGTTTATCATCTTTATAAACATTAATAGCGATCTATTGATTGACATGGGTTAAGGACTGATCATGACGAACGTTACATCCTCCCATGCTGAAGCCAATCCTGGTTCCGCAAAACGCTCCGGCGTCGAGGGAATTAAGGAGAACAGCCGGGCCCTGCGCGGGACGATCGCGCAAGATTTGGAGCAGGAAACGGATCATTTCTCCGAGGCGGACAAGAACCTGATCAAATTCCACGGTACTTACCAACAGGAAGACCGCGACGCGCGAAAGAACCGCAAAAAGGACGGCGTCGGCAAGCATTTCATGTTCATGGTGCGCTGCAAGATTCCCGGCGGGCGGCTGACGGCGGAACAATACCTGGCAATGGACGAACTGGGCGACAAATACGCCAACGGCACACTGCGGTTCACGAGCCGGCAAGGAATCCAGTTGCACGGCGTACTCAAGACCGACCTGAAGCAAACCATCGCATCGATCAACACTTGTCTACTGACGACACTTGGCGCCTGCGGCGACGTGGAGCGCAACGTGATGGCTTGCCCGGCGCCGCACCATCCGCACGGCGTCCGCGCTCAGTTGCAGGCAACAGCGGCCGCGCTGGCCAACCAACTCGCCCCCAAGACGCGGGGCTATCACGAAATCTGGCTCAACGGCAAGGCGGTCGAGACCAACGGGACCGCGCCGGTCGAGGATCAGGAACCCCTTTACGGCAAGACCTATTTGCCGCGCAAGTTCAAGACCGGGCTGGCGCTCCCGGAGGATAACTGCATCGACGTATACGCCCAGGACTTGGGACTCCTGGCTATCGTCGAGGATGGCAAACTCAGCGGGTACAACGTGCTCGTCGGCGGCGGCATGGGGATGACACACGGCAATCACAATACGTTCCCCTTCCTGGCGCGACCCATTTGTTACGTGCCCGCCTGTGATGTCGTGACGGCGGCCGAGGCGGTGATCAAACTGTTCCGGGACCACGGCAATCGGGCCGACCGGAAGCGCGCGCGCATCAAGTATCTTGTGCACGATTGGGGAGTGGAGAAATTCCGCGCTGTGCTGGCAGGCTACCTCGGGCGAACACCAGAAGAGCCTCGCCCAGTTGTGCCGCATGGATACGATCTGCACCTCGGGTGGCATCCTCAAGGAGACGGGAAATGGTTCTACGGCATTAGCGTCGAGAACGGGCGGGTGAAGGACGGAGGCGCGCTGCGATTGCGCACGGGCTTGCGAACGCTGGTCCTGCGTTTTCGGCCGGAATTGCGCCTGACGCCGATGCAGGACGTGCTGTTGTGCAATCTCGACGGCGGCGCGCGACCGGAGATCGAGCGCGTGCTGTCGGAACACGGCATCCCGATTCCCGAAAGCCTGTCGCTGGTGCGCAGGAACAGCATGTCGTGCCCGGCAATCCCGACGTGCGGGCTGGCGCTATCCGAGTCGGAACGTGCCTTGCCGGGAATCATTGACGAGATCGAGGCCGCGCTGCGAAGCCTTGGCCTCGAAAAGGAATTGCTGGGCGTGCGCATGACCGGTTGTCCGAACGGCTGCGCTCGGCCGTACCAGAGCGATATTGGTATCGTCGGCCGAAGCGGAGATAAGTACAGCGTCTTTGTCGGCGGGCACGTGCGCGGGCACCGGTTGAACTTCCTTCTGAAAGACCTAGTGCCAAGGGCGGAGATTGTGGCGACGTTGCTGCCGCTCTTACGCCATTTCAAGGACGAACGCCAAATTGGCGAGGGGTTTGGCGACTATTGCGAGCGGATGGGAGTGGAACGCCTGATCGCTTTGCCCGTGGACGCGGGTCAACGATACGAGTCATGATCGGGGCGGGAGCACCTTGACGGGTTGAAGAAGGCCGCCCTCACGGGTCTCGGCAATGGCAGCGAGGTTCCCGCACTCGTCAAAGACCGCGACTTCGGTGGCAGCGTTGTCGAGAGGGGCAGGCAGAGAGACCATTTTTCCTTGTCGTAACTGGACGAGCCATTCCGCTCCGAGTGCGGTGCAAGGCAGTCCCGCGACTGCCGAGCCGAGGGGCAGCAGGCGAGCGTGGACCTCCGCCGTGTCCGAGTTCAGAGCAACCGCCTGATCCGTCGTGAAGCATCCTACGCTTGTCCGCCTTAGCGTTTCGATTAGCCCGCCACAACCGAGCGACTCGCCCAGGTCGCGGGCCAGCGAGCGAATGTACGTCCCCTTCCCGCAGCGCACTTCTATCCGCAGACGCGGATACTCGTATTCTTGAATATCGATTCGGTCGATCTCGACTTCACGCGGTTGCAAGTCCAGCGCCTCTCCCTGGCGTGCGAGATCGTAAGCGCGTCGGCCCGCCACCTTCGCGGCAGAGTGCGCGGGCGGTATCTGAGCGATGCGGCCTATAAAGGGGCGCAGAGCTAATTCGACTTGCGCGCGCGTAGGAGGTGTAACGCCGGCAACTGCTTGCACCTTCCCGTCCGCGTCGTCGGTGTCGCTGCGGACGCCGAGTAGGATGCCGGCGTCGTAGGTTTTGCGCATTCGTTGCACGTACTCGGTGAGCCGCGTGGCGGCGCCGACACAAAGGACGAGGACGCCGGTGGCCAGCGGGTCGAGCGTGCCCGTGTGGCCGAGGCGCGTGCGACGAGGGAACCAGCGCGCGGCGCGGTCCACCACATCCCGAGACGTCATGCCGGACGGCTTTTCGACGACGAGCAGGCCGTTGAATGCGGGTTCACTCATAAGTGAAGCGCGGAATTAAGAATGTGACGGGGCAATTCAGGCGAAACAGCGAATGGACGTTATACTCGACGCGTTGGGAATTGACACACAAGAAGCGCAAGCGAAGGGCTGCCCTTCGCTTGCGCTACTTGTGTGTCAATCGGAACCGCGTGCAGTATAGCTCAAAACTCCAGCGGTTCGGGGAAACCCATATGATGCACCAAGATCTTGCCGTCGCCTATGCGGCCGGTGCGGGCGATTTTGACAATGCGGTCGATGACCTCTTCGGCACGGTCGTCGCCAACCCAGACGCTAATTTCGACTTTTGGCAAGAATGCCATGCTGTACTCGCTGCCGACGTAACGATTGAGATAGCCCTTCTGCCTGCTGAAGCCTTTGGCCTCCCGGGCCACGCACGCGGTCACATCGAGGTCCGCGATGGCATGCAAGACTGCCTCGGCACGGAAGGGTTTGACGGTAATGGTTAATTGTTTCATGGACGCTAATTGCTAAATACCAGAAGGCTACAGGAAGGTTCGCGCCGCACTAGACCTCCGAAGTCTCCGAAGACTTCGGAAGTCTACTCGCGTGCGCTAAAACCATCCGCCTGTAATCGGCAGCGTTTGCCCCGTTATGTAGCCGCTTTCCTCACAGGCGAAGAACAGCACGGCATGGGCGACGTCCGCGGGCCGGCCGATGCGGCCCACGGGGATTTGTTTTTCGTATGCCGCCAGCACTTCGGGCTTGAGACCTTGCAACATCGGCGTATGAATCACGCCGGGAGCGACGGCGTTGACCGTGATGCCGCGCCGCGCCAGTTCCTTGGCCTGGACCTTGGTCAGCGCGATGACGCCCGCCTTGGCCGCCGCGTAATTCGCCTGGCCGTGGAAGCCGACGATGCCGGCGATGGATGCGATGTTGACGATCCGGCCGCCGTCACGCAGAATCTCGGCCCCCAGCTTGGAACAATGAAAGACGCCATCGAGATTGGTCTCAATCACGCCATGCCAGTCTTCCGGCGTCATCTTTTTCACCGTCCGATCGCGCAGGATACCGGCATTGTTGACGAGAATGTCGAGACCGTCCGCCAGCTCGACGACCCGTTTCATCAGGTTCTGTACCGATTCATAGCGGCGCACGTCGGCGTCGAGGACGTGGACGGGAACTCCGAGCGCGCTCAATCGTTGGGCGGTCTCGGCGGCGTCGCGGTGGTTTTGACCCTCCGGGTCGTCGAAATAGTTGACGACGCAAGTAGCGCCCGCACGGCCGAACGCCTCCAGGATCGCAGCCCCCATGCCACGCGAACTGCCTGTGACCAACGCGACCTTACCGGGAAATCGGTATTCAAGCATTACAGTATTCCGCCGAGTGGACTCCAGACCTTCGCTATTCTGGTGGATCGATGGCGCCTGGGAAAGGGGAAAGGCGGGGTTGTGGGTTACGATTCCAATCGTGACGCCAGGCAAGCAAGTGTCACGATTGGAATCGTAACCCACAGCAGAAAGGCTGGCAAAAGCGAATCGGAATTGATAAGCATGAATTGGCTTCACCCCGTTTATCTTGCGAAACTGGGTTCCCCCTCCGGCTTGTGAAAAGCTATGCAATTCCTGAATTGGATACGAAATCCTCGTTTTGCGATCATGTGTCTCGTCGCGGCGTTGGCATGCGGCTGCGGCCTTTCGGAGTACGAAGGGTTGATGGCGACCGCCCAGGCGCAGGTGCGCCGCTTTGAGGATGAAAACAAGAACCTGGAGGATCCGATCAAGTGGCCCGAGAAGAAGGAGAACGAGAAGAACTACGTTGACGTGTTCTTTCGCCCGCCCCGCGGAATCAGCCTGGCTCCGAACGCGAACAAGAATGGATCGCTGTACGTCTTTCCGCGCACGGCGGCGAGTGGGCCTATTTTGGAAATCTGGGTTGGCGCGTCGACGCAGGGGAAGTTCGCCGACGAAGTGGCAAAACTCTGTCCTCCCGCCGTGGGCCCACCGGTGCTAAGTCATCCGTCCGTGCCAATTCCCTTCCGCGACGAGGTCCTTTCTTGCGATATCACGACGTTTGACGACGCCGCGTCTACCTATGTGATCTGCATCTACAAGAAAGAAAATGTCCATGTCGCGGTCGTCTTCCACCTGGAAAAGACGAACGGAGTCGTTCTCTTTCCGCAGGGCGAGACAAAGGCAAGCGAGCTCGTCACCAAGATGGAATTGAGCCTGGAGTCGCTTGGGGTGGACGCAGACGCGGCGAAATTGCGGCGGGCGTTCAACACGCGATCGCAGAAGGCACGCGCGAAATGAGAGCGTACGTCCAGGTTGCCGCTTGGAGTTCGCGGAGCGCAACGATTCAGAACTTGCGTTTACAAACCTACGAAGGGCTCGGCCGCCGTTCCCGGGCCACCTCGGGGACGCGCAGGTCCGGCGAACTCGGCACCTCGGGCTGGCCCAAGAGCTTCCGGGCGCGATTCAACGCGTCGTCGATGTGGGCCGTCACATTCTCCCGGCCGAACTCCTCGTAATGTCCGGAACGTTCCAGGGCGATGAAGGGCTGGGTGTGGATTTCCGCAAGCACCAAGGTGCTGCCTTCGCGTGCGCATTTACGGCGTAGGTCAAGCAAGGCATAGAGTCCGGTGGCGTCCATCGCGGGGACGTGGCGCATCCGTAGAATGAAGACCTTCGGTTTGCCGGTCACGTCGCTTAAAACGTCCTTCACTTTGTCGGCCACGCCGAAGAAGAACGGGCCGTTGACCTCGTACACCTCGACACCGGGAGGGACGGCGCGGGCACTGATGGCGTTGGGGTCGGCTTCGTCGCCGTCAAGCTGATCCGCAAGCTCACGGGTCACGACGGTTACGTTGGTCACGTCGGCCATCCGCTTGATGAACAGAAATGCCGCCATCACCAGCCCCACCTCGACCGCGATGGTCAGATCGAAGGCGACAGTCAACGCGAACGTAATGAGGAGCACACAGGCGTCGGAGCGCGGCGCCCGCATTAGTGAAACGAGCGTGCGTACCTCCGCCATATTGTAAGCGACGACCACGAGGACCGCCGCCAGGGCGCACAGTGGGAGGTAGAGCGCCAGCGGGGCCAGGAAAACCATGATGGCAAGCAGCGTCAAGGCGTGAACCATGCCGGCCACGGGTGTCCGGCCGCCCGCCTTGACATTGGTGGCGGTGCGCGCGATGGCGCCGGTGGCGGGGATGCCGCCGAACAGCGGCGAGGCGATATTGGCGATTCCTTGCGCAATAAGTTCCATGTTCGCCTTGTGCCGGCCGCCGATCATGCCGTCCGCCACGACAGCCGAAAGCAATGATTCGATCGCCGCTAGAATGGCGATTGTGCTCGCGGGCCCGATCAATTCGCGGATCTTTTCAAAGGTGATGGGCGGCAGGTGCGGAGCGGGAAGCACATTCGGGATTTCATGGAAACGTGAACCGATGGTTTCCACCTCGATATTGAGGAAATGTCGAAGGAATTGCGCGATCGCCGCCGCCACAAGCATCGCCGCCAGCGACGCGGGCACTCGACGAGTGAGCTTTGGCAAGAGCACGAGGATAAAAAGGCAAAGAGCGCTCAGGCCAAGGGTTGGCCAATGGACCAACGCAAGGTTTCGAGAATACTCGATCCATTTGTCGAGGAAGTCAGGAGGAAGTTTCTCGATCCGCAACCCCAGCAAATCATTCACTTGCGAGGAAAAGATGACGACGGCGATGCCGGCCGTGAAACCAGCGGTGACGGGATACGGGATGAATTTCACCGCCGCCCCCAGACGGCTGACGCCCATGACGATGAGCATTAACCCCGCCATCACGGTGGCGATCACGAGGCCGTCATAGCCGTGCTTGGCGACGATACCGTAGACAATGACAACGAACGCGCCGGTCGGCCCGCCGATCTGCACGCGGCTGCCGCCCAAGGCCGAGATCAGGAAGCCGGCGACGATTGCTGTGAATAGTCCGCGCTCCGGCGGTACACCCGAGGCGATGGCGAATGCCATTGCCAGCGGCAGGGCGACCACGCCCACGACAAGACCGGCTACCGTATCGTTCCCGAATTTCTTCCACGAGTAATCGCGCAAACAGACGACCGACTTGGGAACAAACATGCGGATCATTCTCCCGAGTGCCGGAGGACGGCCCCGTCGGCGCGCGGAGTTATTATCGACACCATGCGGTCGTTCCGCGCGGCCGACTCGGTGCGCGGCCCTTGCGAAACGGCAATCTCAACGGATGTGTGCATCCGGGCAATTCGATCCGCTGGGAGAGAAGTGCGGACGCGGCGGATTTCACTCATTTGTTCGGGTACGGCTTCTGCCAGAAATTCTCGCCGCTCCAATTGGCGGCGGGCCGGGTTTCGATGGTGCAATCACCGTTGACCTGGACTTGGCAGGAGAGGCGCATTTCGTTTTCGTGACCAATGGCGGTCAACATGCGCGCGAGGGTGAACTTTTCGAGCAATCCCTTGCCGCTGAGGTTCTCCATGCCCGTTTTGACCAAGACTTTGCAGGTGCCGCAGGTGCCGTGGCCGAAACAGTTAAGATAGTGACCGAGCAAGCCGCTAGGGGTGTCGAGCGGGTAGAAATTGACTTGCACGCCGGCCTTGCGGATTTCGTCACGAAGATTGCCGCCGGGGGCAACCTCGAGTTCCTTCTTTTCGTTGACCAACGTGACCTTGGGCATGGAGCAAAAGCCCTCTCACTCTCGGACAGGGTGCGTGCGCCTTTCCACGGTGGATTGCGGTAGGTGGAATTGTACAAAGCCAAGAGAGGAAGGCCATGCGAGCGGGGACGAGTTCCTGCAAGGGCCACGCCGTTCGCTCCAGACTTCCGAAGTCTCCGAAGACTTCGGAAGTCTACACGCGGAGATGGGACCATCATGAATGCTGCCAACGCCCGGATTCGTCTGGTCCACCTCAGCGACATCCACGTCACAGCGCGGCCGTTGGGCTGGAAACGGGCCGACTGGTTCAACAAACGGTTGGCGGCGTGGTTCAACCTGCGCGGCTTGGGGCGGGGATATCGGTTTCGGCATGCCGATCGGGTAATGGTCGCGTTGATGGAAGAGCTGCGCCGGTCGCCGCCGGATCGCATCCTCTTTTCCGGCGATGCCACCGCGCTCGGATTTGACGCGGAGATCGCGCATGCGGCAAAGTTGTTGGGATTGGAAAACGGCGACCGCCTTCCCGGGTTGGCGGTGCCGGGCAATCATGACTATCACACACTCTCAGCCGCGCGGTCGGGCGCGTTTGAGCGGTCCTTCGCACCCTGGCAAGAGGGTGAGCGGGTGGACGATGCGATTTATCCATTCGCGCAACGCGCCGGCGAGGCTTGGCTGATTGCCGTGAACACCAGCGTTCCCAATCGCTGGTTTTGGGATGCGCGCGGCGACACGGACGCGGGCCAACTGGAGCGTTTGGCGCGGTTGCTGGACCGCCTCGAAGGCGGGCCCCGCATTCTCGTCACGCATTATCCCGTTTGCCTGGCCGGCGGTTCACGCGAAAAACGACATCACGGGTTGCGGAACCTTGAGCGGCTGATCGACATAGCACAGCGTGGCGGAGTGCGCCTGTGGCTTCACGGCCATCGCCATCATGCCTATCACCATCCCACCACCGCTCTCACTTCCTTTCCCGTCATCTGCGCCGGCAGTGCCACGCAATCGGGCCTTTGGTCGTACGGCGATTACGCCTTGGAAGGAACGAAATTCACGGCGATTCGAAGGGCGTTCGACGAGACGATGGGAGGCTTCCGAGAAGTGGAGTCGTTTGTCTTGGAACTCTAGCATCGAGCGGAAAAGCCAAATTCGGCAGTTTCATGCTTGAACATGGCATCGTTCTTTCTGCTATGATTGAGCGATCCACCCGAAGAACCCGGCCTTTACAACGGTCTGGTTTTCCCGCCCGCCCTTCCAATCAGAGGAGACATACCGCGTGAAACGGTCCATAGCAGGTTCCGTCGCGTTGATTTTCGTGATCGCTTTTCCCCTCCCCGCTCAGCAGCCCCCCATTGACATCAAGCAGGAACAGTCTCCCGCCAAGCCGGCGCCGAAGTGGCTGAAGATCATCGATCAGGGGAAGAACGACCCACGCCTGAAGGGCTACTTCACTCCGGAAGGGCTAAAAGTGGAGATCGTGGCCGACAATCCCACGATCGTCAACCCGGTGGGCATGACGTTCGCGGAGGATGGGACGCCGTATGTCCTCGAATGGCGGCCTGACCTCGGCGGTTCCACCTTTCCCGAGTTCAAGGAGGAATTCACCTTCAAGGACGGTTCCAAGCGGCTCATCGCTACGATGAAGAAGCGCGTTCCCGACGTTGTCAAGGTCCTTCACGACAGCAAGGGCGACGGCATCTACGACAAGGCCGAAGTCATTTTGGAGCACGAATTGCCCTCGAGCATTCTGCTCCATGACGGTTGGTTATACCTTTCAGGCCGGGGCAAGGTTCACCGGTACAAGCAGAGCAAGCAGGGCGGCAAGTACGACATTCACGAGGTCATCGCCCAGGGATTTTGCGGCTACCACCACCACCAAGTCTCGGGCCTGACCATTGGCAACGACGGCTGGCTGTACATCACCACCGGCGACAACGACAACTTCGTCGAGGGGTCCGACGGCAGCCGGGCCACGGTCCTGCGAACCGGAGCGATCTTCCGCTGCCGGCCGGACGGCTCGCACATGCAGGTGCATTCGATTGGGTACCGCAATCCCTACCGCGACGTTGCCTTCGACGTGAACTTCAACATGTTTCACGCCGACAACGACAACGAGGACGGCAGCAAGTTCCAGGGCTGCCGGCTAATGCACGTTGTCGAAGGCGACGACTTTGGTTGGCGCTTGTACATGGGCGCCCCCTGCTGCAAACCCGACCTCATTCGCGGCGCGGTGTACGGGGAACTACCCGGAAAAGTCCCGCCGCTGCTCAAGACTGGGCGCGGCAGCCCGGCGGGACTGCTGATCTACAACGACACGTTCTTTCCCAAGGAATATCAAGGTTTGCTCTACTACCCGGATGTTTTCCGCAAGTTGATCCGAGCCTATAAGGTTGCGCCCAAGGGCGCATCCTTCGAGGCGGTGGAAGAGTTTGAGTTCATGAAGAGCGACGATCCGCTTTTCCGGCCTTGCCAGATGGTGACGGGGCCAGACGGGGCGATGTACATCGTCGATTGGCGAACGAACTCCGGCGGTGCAGGGCAGTTGTGGGGCGATGGGTCGCACGGCCGCATCTACCGCGTTAGCTGGGCGGGGACGGAAAAGGAGCCGGCCATCGAGCTTCGCAGTCGCGACAGCTGGGCCACGATCGACAAAATGTCACAGGCCGATTTGTTGAAGACACTGTCCAGCCCGCAGGCCAGCGATCGCCAGACGGCCCAACACGAACTCGTCCGTCGGGGGGCGCGCTGTCTCCCGGAATTGCTCAAGATGGTCTGCGATCCCGAGCAACCGCTGCCCGCGCGGATCGCCGCCTTCGGTGCCGCCGAATCCTTTTGGATGAAGGACGTCGAGCTTGTCGCAATCAAGCTGTTAAGCGACAAGGATGCCAACCTTCGCCGGCTTGCCGCCGATGCGCTCGCTTTGAATTACGAGCAAGGCGACAAGACCGCGCATGCGGCGCTGTTCCGCGCACTGGACGACGACCGCGACCCCGCCGTGCAGCGCGCCATCGTCATGGCTATCGGCCAGATCAACGGGCCAACTGCCGCAGACGATCTGGTGAACTTCCTCTCGTTTGACTCGGGCAAGGACGCACGCCTGACCGACGGCCTCGTGCGGGCCATTGAGAAGTTGGGCAAGGAAGGGATAGACCGATTGATGTCCCTAGCCGACTCCGGCGTGGAAAAGGACCTGGACAAAGTAGTCGCAGCGTTCGAAGCGATGCGGACACGTCCCGCCGCGGATGCTCTGCCGACCCTGCTGAAGAACCCGCACCTGAGCGTCGCTCAGCGCGCGGGCCTATTGCGGTCATTCAACAACTACGAGCTCGACCCGCCGATTTCGCTTGAGCCCGCCCTGGAATACATCCGCACTCATGAGAAAGAGGACATCGCCGTAAAACTTGCGGCGGTGGAAGTGCTGATCGCCACTCCCTTCCTGAAAAGTGGGAAGGGCCAGGATTGGCTCCTTCCACTCCTCGACGTGGACAACCCGGACGCCCGGGTAACGGTCATCCGCGCCGTGGAAGAGGCACGGGTGGCCAGGGCCGCGCCGCGTCTCATTATCATTGCCGGCGACGCGAAGCGACCACTGGGGGAACGGATCGCGGCCGTCAAGGCATTGCGCGTCTTGAACGACAAGGCAGCCGCGCCCGTGCTGAAAGAAGTCATGGCGAGCCCGCCGTCGCCCGGTCCCGTAGGTGCCGCATTTCATGTTGAGTCATTCCGCACGCTGGCGGTGCTCGATCCCGCCTCCGCCCACGAGGCCGCCCGCGCCATTTTGGAGCAAAAGGACTCGCCGTTGCGCAACGACGCCGTGCAGTTCCTTGGGACGCAGCCGGATGGGGCCAAGTTCGTAGGCAAACTCTACTTGGATAAGAAACTGCCAAAGGAAATGCTGCCACAGGTCGCCGACAATTTGCGCAAACACGCCGACAAGAATCCGGACATCGGCGAGATGCTTAAGGAAGTAATGAAGAGCGGGCTGCTGCTCAGCACCGATCCAGCGGAGGTCGAAAAGGTCCGCCGACACGTGCTAACCAAGGGCAATGCCCAGCGTGGGCAATCGCTCTACCTCAACGGCAAGATGCTGGCCTGCATCAATTGCCACCGCATGGAAGGCGTTGGCGGCAACGTCGGCCCTGACCTGACCCGTCTGTGGGAAACCTCAACGGTCGAGAAGATCATCGAATCGATTCTGGAGCCGAGCAAGGAAATCAAGGAAGGTTACCAGATGTACAAGGCCACCACGAAGAAGGGCCTCGTCTATCAGGGCCTCAAGATTTCACAAACGCCGGAGGAGGTGGTGCTGCGCGACGCCACCGCCAAGGACATTCACATCGCTTCAAAAGACCTCGAAGAGCTGGTCGTCTCCAAGACGTCCATTATGCCCGAAGGCGTGGTGGCGCAGCTGAGTTACGATCAGTTCATCGACTTGATCGCGTTCTTGAAGGATCGCGGCGCGCAGGAATCGCTCCGGGGTCTGGTGCTTGACTACCATGTCGTGGGGCCGTTCGGCGAGGACCTGAAGACCGCGTATCCTCCCGAGGCAAAACCCGATCCATCCGCCACGTATCCGAAGGGGAAGCCGGGAGAAGTGTTCGCCTGGCAAGCGGCGCAGGCGGGACCCAATGGAATGTTGAATTTCCGGGACGCGTTCAACCAGGACCATATTTCCGCGTACGCGCTAACGTACGCTTATTCGACACAGGTTCAGAAAATGCAAATGCTGCTCGGGTCGAGCGGAGCTGTGAAGGTGTGGATCAACGGGGATATGGTCCACGAACACGCCCACGCACGCAAAGCGCGAAAGGACGAGGATCGCGTGGAGATTGCGCTCAAGGAAGGGTGGAACACCGTCTTGGTGAAGGTGTCGACACCCGAGGGCGAGAATGGGTTGTTTTTGCGCTTTGCCGGGAGCAACGGCATTCGCGTAGCACGCAAGCCGGAGTAGGCGGAAGATACCGAAGAGACTGGAAACCCGTCCTCGCGAAATGCTACTTACGCCCACCCGCCCCCCGCGTGGGTGGGCTTTGAGTTTCTTTACCCCTGATTGACCGGGGCGGATTACTCAAGTCCGCCGTGGATGCGCTCGTAGCACATGTGCGACGGCTGATCGACGAACCAGATTCGCTCCCACTCGAGCTCGATCTGCCGCAGATCCTCGGATTGAGAAATGAGCTCGGTCATCCGTTTATTTGGATCACTTGAGTAGGCGTTCAGTAGGCAGCCGGTGTTGCCGATGCCCATCATCGCCACTGCTGCGAGCAAAAGATAACGCCGCATGGCCAAGGCCTCCCCCGCGCCGCATGAGCCTGGCAGCGGACCGCTTGCACACAAGCGGACGGCTGACGGCGCGGCACTCGGCTCCCTAGAGTGAAAGAAAGAAAACCGCCCGAAGGACCGGTCTTGACGGTTATATCGGCGGTTCTTGCGGCATTCTTGAGGCAGGATATGACGGTGCTAGGAATTACGAAGTGATCTCAAAAACTTCCGAAGTCTTGAAGACTTCGGAAATTTGCCCGATCAGACCGGTTTGCGCGTCTTGCCCGGTTTGCGTGAACTGACTCCGTCGCCGAGTTCGCCAAGGCTGTGGCCGTTGCCATCCGCGGTAACGGCTTCGCCTTGAAGCTGGTCCTCGCGTTCGTCCTCGTGCTCCTCCTCGGAGGTCATGACTGGCAGGTTCTTCATCTGGCGGACGCGTTCTTCCATTTCCTTGCCAGGCTTGAACGTGACGACGTTTTTCGGCGGTACATCAACCTTTTCGCCGGTGCGCGGGTTTCGCGCCTTGCGCGCCTTGCGTTGCTTGACTTCGAATACGCCGAAGTTGCGAAGTTCGATGCGGCCTGCCTCTAGCAGGGTATCGACGATCGCGTCGAAGGTCTGCTGCACGATTTCCTTGGTCTTCAACTGCGTCAGGCCGATGCGGTCGGATATTTGCTTGACGATCTCTTTTTTAGTCACGGTCCGTTTCTCCTGAGGCGTCTGCCGGCGGGCGAGCTGACCCTGGTGGAGCGATTCAAGATTAAAGAGCGTATAGGTTAATGTCAAGGTAAAAGGTTGAGAAGGGAATGTCCAGGGGGCGAGCAATCGGTGTATCTAGGTGTAAAAGAATGGGCAAACCGCCCGTGGCAGGGACAGCGCCAGGATCGGAACCCCATTTCATGGGCTACTTGGAAAAGGTTGCCAATCGGGCCGCCACGGACTGGCGGCCTACAGAATCGAAGCCGATTTCCACTAGGATTGTTGAATGGATTTTCGGTCCAGTACGGGACCGGCCTTTCCTTGACTTCGCCACGGTCGTCCCGATATTGTCTTTGACACACGGTCGGATGAACGAAAAGACGGCGACGGATCAAGGTCTCATGAAGGAACGGCATCTCGGGTGATTCATGATCCCAGTGCTTGTGACCGGTGGCTGCGGGTTCATTGGCAGCAATTTCGTCCACTACCTGCTCGAAACCGACCCCGACGCTTCCATCATCAACTTCGACTGTCTGACCTACGCCGGCAACCTGGCGAACCTTGCAAAGGTCTCCGACCATCCCCGCTACCGATTCGTCAACGGCGACATCACGGACCGCGACGCCGTGCGCAAGGTGCTCGCCGGGGGGGTCCACAGCGTCATCCATTTTGCCGCCGAGAGCCATGTTGATCGCAGCATTCACGACTCTGGCCCGTTTGTGCGCACGAATATCCTGGGGACGCAGACGCTGCTCGACGCCGCGCGCAAGTACGGCGTCGAGCGTTTCGTTCAGATTTCCACGGATGAGGTCTACGGCAGCCTGGGAGCCACCGGCGCGTTCACCGAGGATACGCCGTTAGCTCCAAACAGTCCGTATGCGGCGAGCAAGGCGGCGGCCGATTTGTTGGTTCGCAGTTACGTGCATACGTTTTCATTTCCCGGGTTGACTACGCGCTGCTCGAATAATTACGGGCCTTATCAATTCCCCGAGAAGCTGATCCCGCTTTTCATCAGCAACCTTTTCCGCGACGAGAGCGTTCCCGTGTACGGCGATGGCCTCAATGTGCGCGATTGGATCCATGTCCGCGACCATTGCGCCGCCGTTCACCGCGTTTGGAGTTCGGGCCGGGTGGGCGAGGTCTACAACATCGGTGGCCGCTGCGAGCGTACCAACTTGGACCTTACGATGGCTCTCCTAGATGCGACGGACAAGCCGCGCTCGCTGATTCGCTATGTCAAGGACCGTCCCGGTCACGATCGCCGTTACGCCATTGACTGCACCAAGATCGAACGGGAGCTCGGCTGGAAACCGGCAATTCCGTTCGAACAGGGGCTGCGCGACACGGTTCGTTGGTACAAGGAGCACAGCGATTGGGTGGCGAACATACGCAACGGCGAGTATCTCAATTATTACGAAAGGCAGTACGGAGCGCGGTGACTCGAGGTATTTCCGGAGTCCTTTGAGGCCTCGGAAGTTTCGAGATAGACTTGTACCTGGTAATGAGTACCCCATCCCATGAAAAAAGCGATCATCACAGGCGTTACGGGCCAAGACGGCAGCTATCTGGCGGATTGGCTCCTCGAAAAAGGCTACGAAGTGCACGGCGTGGTGCGCCGATCGAGCACCGAGAACTTCGAGCGCATCGCGCACCTGACCGGCCGCATTCAGTTGCACCAGGCCGACCTGCTCGATCAGTTGTCGATCATCGACGTATTGCAAAAGGTAAAACCGGAGGAAGTCTACAACCTGGCGGCCATGAGTTTCGTCCCGACCAGCTGGAGCCAGCCGGTCTTGACGGGCGAATTCACCGCCATAGGCGTCACGCGCGTCCTCGAAGCGATCCGCTTGCTCAACCCGACCGGCATCCGCTTCTACCAGGCGTCGAGCAGCGAGATGTTCGGCAAGGTGCAAGAAACGCCCCAGAAAGAAACCACCTCCTTTTACCCGCGCAGTCCGTACGGCGTGGCCAAGGTCTACGGTCACTGGATCACGGTCAACTATCGCGAAAGCTATGGGATGTACTGCTGTAGCGGGATTCTGTTCAATCACGAATCGCCGCGACGCGGGCGCGAGTTCGTCACGCGCAAGGTGACCGACGCCGTCGCCCGCATCAAACACGGAGTGCAAAAGGAATTGCGCCTCGGCAACCTCGACGCCAAACGCGACTGGGGCTTCGCCGGCGACTACGTTAAGGCGATGTGGCGCATGCTCCAAAGCGACAAGCCGGACGACTACGTCATTGCCACGGGCCAGACGCATTCGGTGCGCGATCTCGTCGAGGCCGCCTTCGGTGCCGCCGGGCTCGACTGGAAGAAATACGTGGTGCAGGATCCATCCCTAATCCGTCCGGCGGAAGTCGATTTGCTCGTCGGCGACCCTTCGAAAGCGGCGAGACAACTCGGTTGGAAACCGGAAGTCGACTTCCAGGGACTGGTCCGCATGATGGTCGCATCCGACCTGGAACGGGTAAAGAAAGAGATCGGCAATCGCGGCTAGCGGTTCCTCGCAACCCATTGCCGGTCCATTCGAGGCGCTGCCAAGGCCCACCGCGCTTCGGGCTAGCGCGAATTGACACACGATCATGCGCATTCTGGTCACGGGTATTACTGGGTTCGCGGGCAGCCACTTGGCGGAGGCTTTGTTGTCGCAGCAAGGCGTCGAGATTTTCGGCGCGGCCCGGAAAGCTTCTTGGCCGGAAGACACGGGGCGGCTCGCGAGCCAAGTACGGCTACGAGAGTGTGATCTGACCAACGCCTCCGGTGTGGACGCGTTGTTGCACGATGTGCAACCGGAAAGAGTTTTTCACCTGGCGGGGTATCCCCATGCAGGCCGGTCCGTGCGCGAGGCCGATACCGCCTGGACGGGGAACCTCACCGCGACCCGCAACCTCTACGAAGCGGTCGTCCGTTGGGGCCGCAAACCGCGTATCCTGTTCGTCGGAAGCGGTTTGATTTACGGGGATCCCGAATTCGCCGATCAGGCCTTCGATGAGCACGCGCTCCTTCGGCCCACGACACCGTATGGCGCCAGCAAGGCAGCCGCCGATCTTGCAAGTTATCAGTACACGCACACGGCGGGCCTGGAGATCGTTCGCGCCCGGCCGTTCAATCACATTGGGCCGCGCCAATCCCCCGAATTCGCGGTCGCTCATTTCGCCCGGCAGATCGCGGCCATCGAAAAAGGCCGGCAGCAGCCCTTGCTGGAGACAGGCAATCTGAGCCCGCGCCGCGATCTCACCGACGTTCGCGACGTGGCGCGGGCGTACATGCTCCTGATGGAAATGGGCCGGAGCGGCGAGGCGTACAACATCGGTTCCGGAGCAACGTGGTCGATGCAAGAAGTCGTCGATCGCTTGGTGGCGTTGTCGGGGACGCGGGTGGACGTTCGGCAGCGAGCGGATCTGGTGCGGGCTAAGGAAACGGCGCATATTCGGGCGGACACCGCCAAACTACGCCAGGATACGGGCTGGACCCCGGCCTTCACCTTGGAGCAATCTCTCTCCCATACCCTCGACTACTGGCGCACCGCCTTGGACGCACAACCTTTGCGGTCCACGACAACAAACAACTGAGGGTTTCCATCGTGAAAATTGGAGTCATCGGCACCGGTTACGTGGGTCTGGTTACGGCCACCTGTTTGGCCGAGAGCGGCAACGACGTCATCGGCATCGACAAGGACGCCGACAAGATCGCCCTCTTGGAGTCAGGCAAATTGCCGATTTACGAGCCGGGCTTGCTTGAATTGGTCCAGCGCAATTGCCGTGAGGAACGGCTGCGCTTCACCACGGACCTTGGGAAATCCGTGGCCGCCGCCCAGATCCTCTTTATCGCCGTCGGCACGCCCCAGGCGGCCGGCGGCGCGGCCGACCTTTCAAGCCTCTGGGCGGTAGCCGACGCGCTCGCGACGCACGTGAACGGACCGAAAACCGTCGTCATCAAGAGCACGGTCCCGGTAGGCAGCAACCGCACACTGGCCGAACGCCTGGGTTCTCGCATCCGCCACGCGGTGGATGTGGCCAGCAATCCCGAGTTTCTGAAGGAAGGCGCGGCGGTGGAGGACTTCATGAAGCCCGACCGCGTCGTCGTCGGCGTTCGCCGGCCGGAGGTCGCTCAGACCCTGCAAGAACTTTACGCCCCCTTCCTGCGGACCGAGCGTCCCTTCCTCGTCATGTCTCCAGAAAGCGCGGAAATGACGAAATACGTCGCCAACGCGATGCTTTCCACCAAAATCAGCTTCATTAACGAAATGGCCAACCTGTGCGAGAGCATGGGGGCCGACATCAACGACGTTCGCCGCGGCATCGGGCACGACGCGCGCATCGGGTTTCAGTTTCTGTTTCCCGGCGCCGGGTATGGCGGCAGCTGTTTTCCCAAGGATGTACGCGCGCTCATCAACATGGCCCGCGGTGTCGGCGCGCGGACGCACATGATGGAAACGGTTGATCGAGTGAACGAAGCCCAGAAACTCGTGCTTTTCTCCAAGATCCGCCGGCATTACGGCGAGGCGCTCAAGGACAAAACGCTCGCCGTCTGGGGCCTGGCTTTCAAGCCGCGCACCGATGACATTCGGGAAGCGCCGGCATTGGCCTTGATCGATGCGCTGCTGGCGGCCGGAGTGAAAGTGCGGGCGCACGACCCGGAGGCGATGGCCAACGTGCGCCAGAGCTATGGCGACAAAATCACCTACTGCGATCGCCCCTATGGAGCGTTGGAAGGGGCCGATGGCTTGGCCATCGTCACCGAATGGCAGGAGTTTCGCAATCCGGACTTCGAGTTGATGGGGCGGCTGCTGCGTGAGCGCGTGATTTTCGACGGCCGCAACCTTTACGAATTGAAGACCGTGGCGAACGCCGGTTTCATTTACTACGGCATCGGGCGGAAGACGGAGCCGGAGAAGTAGTGACGGCCGTCAGCGCTCGGCGTTGGCGAGAATGCAGTCGGATTGCTGCGTGAGAAAGCCGTACCATGTCATGACGCGCGATCCCGGCTTGGTCCGGAGCCAGCGTTGCCAGGTGCGGATGTGTCGCTGTCGATGCGCCAAATCGGCTGACTTACGCAGCCAGTGGCTATGGCGGACCATGCGAATGGGGCCGACCCGAAAGCCGGCGCGATCGAGCATCTGGTACAACGTGCTCGGCGTGAAGTGCGTGAGGTGGCGGGGCAAATCCAGGCTGTACCACCAGGCGCCGAACAAGCGGAAGGACAGGCTGTCGATATTTGGCACCGTGAGGACCAGCCGGCCGCCTGGGACGAGCAAGCGGTGGGCGTCGCGCAGCACCTCCAGCGGGTCGTGAACGTGTTCGAGAACTTGCCACATCGTAACGACGTCGAAACCACCCGCCGGTAGATCTGAGCAGGGGAGACTGCCCTCAAATGCCGGCAGCCCCAGCCCTTGGCGCACCCGGCGAACCGCGGCCGCCGAAGTATCCAAGCCGACAACCTTCCAGCCTTGCTGGTGCATCCGCCTCAGGTAGGAACCGCCGCCGCAGCCGAAGTCGAGCAGGCGGCCTTTGCCCTGGAGAGGCAGCACTTTTCTCTCTGTCTCCCGCCCGCGCAGGGTTTTTTTGAGGCGCTTCGTCCACGGAGTTTCCGCGCGGGGTGGCCGCGCCTGGTGTGGCGCGTATTCGGGCGGATAAAAACGGCCGATGGTCGGTCGGGTTGGCCGGGGGTTGGTGAAGCACAAGCCGCAGCGTTGACACTGCACGACGGCGAACCAGAGCTCGCTGCCGCCCTTGGTGACGTCGGGCGCTTCCACAAGGGGGCACCACCGGTCGCAGCCGCAAAGCAGGCAATTGGTTTCTTCCCACTCGACGCGCGGCTCCCGATTGGGATCCGGCCGGGTCAGATCGAGGAGAGAATAACCCATTCGAGACCTTCCGTGGCAGGGCACCTCAACGCGACGCGGCAAGACTATAGCCGCCCTCGGAAAGCCGGTCAACGGCAGCGGCCCATTTAGCCCAACAGATCAGCCCTCCACTAACCCTGCCGCCAGTCGTGCCACCTCTGCCGGCAATGGCATTTGGCGGAAGCGGTGGACCATCGCAGGCAGCCCTTCCAGGTCAGCGTCCTCGATGTGCAATTGGTCCGAGACGGCCAACAAGAACGGCGTCGTCGCGTGTTGACGCAGCCGTTCCAGGTGCTTCTCCACGCTCGACCGTCGCCAGAAGCCGAGCACCTCCAGGTGGACGCCGCGGCCCGACGCTTTGTGCGTCAGCTGAAAATCGGGCACCCAGAAACCGTCGCCGAGCGGGAAGAGGTCGGTTTCGTCGCTGATCTCCCAGTCCTCCACCTTCTTGCGAAAGAGATCGGCGAACATCGCCAGTTCAGGCGGAACGTACGTCCCCGTGTCGCGCTGGTGGGAAACAAGGCCGTCCTTGTTGGTCAGCGCGAACGTCTTCTCCTTGCGTTGCGGCCCCCAGCGAAGGTCGGCGTGCAACTCGTAGTCGCCACAGAGCAGCACGGCGGGCAGGAAGAGAGCCAGTTGCAGTCCGTATTTCTGCGTCGCGGAGAAGAGAGACAGCGGGCCGTCCAGTCGAAGCTGGATCGCATCGGGGCCGGCGCGCGTGGCCTCGCAAATCAAGCGGTGGAACTTTACGACCCGCAGGAGTTGCCGATAGCGCGCCGGCGGCTCGCCACGAATAGTGACGGTCACGGTCGTCGAACGCAACAGAACGGACTGCGCCAAGGCGACGTTGTAGCGCTGGAGCAGCCGCTCGGCAGTCGTGTCCTTGAATTTGATAACCTGCTGCTCGCTCTTGAGATCGGCGAAGAGGCTGTGGTCAAGTTGCGGGGCGGTTGTCTTTAGCTCCGTGGCTACTTGGGTGAGGACGGCGTTGCGGTCGAACGATGACGGAGTGACCGGAAGGAAGCTGGAGTTCCTGCGATGTTGAGCGCCGGAACGGAAAACAGCCTCGCGGACCTGTTCGGGTGGAAGATCAGAGACGACGTCGAATTCACACCGATCCTCCAGAAGATTCGCCAGGCCGCGATGGACGAGTTGCGCGGTGTCGTTGCCGATGGCTTCGGTTAGCTCTTCCTCCAGTTCGCCGCGCGTGCGGCCGACCTGCACGCGGAAAAGGTCCAGCAAGCGCTCGGCGACCTCGCGCCACGATTCATCCGCCGAATCGATGTACGAGGGATTGATCCGATCGCGCGCGAAGCGGACGCGCACCAGGTTACCGGTAAGCATGATGCTGCCGCCTCCTCTCGCTGGTGAACTCCTCGGCGGTGCCGCGGGCTATGACTTCGTACAGAATCGCCTGTTTCTCACCGTATTTGCGGAGCAGGCGGCCCAGGCGCTGGACATGCTCGCGCACGCTGCCGCTGCCGGAGAGGATGATGCCGACGCTCGCGGCCGGCACGTCCACGCCCTCGTTGAGAACCTGGCTAGTGACCAGGTAGGGATATTCGCCGGAGTGGAAGCGCTCGAGAATGAGCTTGCGTTCCTTCGTCTTCGTTTGGTGCGTGATCGCGGGAATGAGGAAGCGACGGGCGATGCGGTAGACAGTGGCGTTGTCGGCGGTGAAAACCAGAACGCGGTCGGCGCGATGGGTGTCGAGCAGGCGTTCCAGCGTGTGCAGTTTCGCGGGGGCGGCCTGGGCCAGGCGTTTTTGTTCGCGGTAGGCCTGGAACGCGGACCGTCCCTCGGCGGAGCGCGAGGTCTCTTGAATGAATCGCTGCCAGCCATGCGGGCCGCCCATCGAGATGTGCCGATCTTCGACGAAACGGCGATACTGTTCGCGGGCAATGCGATACTGCTCTTGCTCGTCCGGCGAAAGATCAACGTAGATGCGCTCCGTGTGGTACTCGGCCAGGAAGTCGCCGGCCAACTGCTTGATCTCCCGGCGGTAAACGAGCGGGCCGATCAGTTCGGGCAGAAGGAATTCCTGGCCGTCGGCGCGTTCCGGCGTGGCCGTCAGCCCCAGGCGGAACGGCGCCAGACTGCCGACGGCCGCCGCCATGTACGTGGGGCCGGGAAGATGGTGGCATTCGTCGAACACAAGCAAGCCGAAGCGGTTGCCCCACCGTTCCAGGTGAATATAGGCTGAATCGTAGGTCGTCACGGTCAACGGCTGCAAGTCGTAGGAACCGCCGCCCAGAAGGCCGATGGGGACGTCAAACGCCAGGGACAGTTCGCCGTACCACTGGTTGAGCAGGTCGATGGTCGGCGTAACAACGAGGGTGGGACGCTCCGCTTTGTTGATCGCCAGGACGGCCAGGTAGGTCTTGCCTGTGCCCGTTGGCAGCACGACGACGCCGCGTGCGCCTTGGCTCCACCACGTATCCAGCGCCTCGGTCTGGTGCGGGAACGGGTCGCGCGCGGCGCGCAATGGCCAGGGCGTGCGCTCATAGGCGCGGGCCCCGTCTTCGTAAGTGATCTGACTTCGACGCAGGTTTTCGACCAGAGCGCGGTAGTGCCGGGCTTCGGCGCGGAAGTGATGGGTGCGCGGGTCGAGCCGGCAACCGGGCAGGGCGGCGAGCGCGTCGGGCGTCGCTCCAGTGACGACAATCGTGCCGCCCTCAAACGCCAGGCGGATGGGTTCAGGTTCCATGCAACGGATTATGCCTGATCCGGCGCAGGTCAACCATGCGAACCGGCGCCACATCGAAAGATGAAACCAGCTTCTCTGCGATTGAACAAGCAATCCGTGTCTCACGCAGGTGCATAGGCACGGTTATTAGCGCAAATCGCTTTGCGAAAATGGGTTACCTGC
>Ga0207158_1074_pt1 | contig 24413 bp, 49 predicted proteins | sample Alteio_BWMinHeat_22_FD_153512 | JGI IMG/M metagenome (GOLD analysis project Ga0207158, IMG submission 153512) | Enriched cells from forest soil in Barre Woods Harvard Forest LTER site, Petersham, Massachusetts, United States -... | ecosystem: Environmental > Terrestrial > Soil > Temperate forest >... | reverse complement strand
GCATTCCAGACTTGGACTTGGGCCTGCTCGGCAGCAAGTTTGTCGAGTCCAGTGTGCAGCGCATAGGTCGCACATCCGCCAACGTTATCGCACACCTCGTAATTGAGGCACTTGCCGTGATGATCGGGAAGGAGGATGACTTTTAGGTCAGAGTAGCAGACCAGGTGAGTGTAGAGATCAAAGGGGATGCCCTTGGGGAATTCGCCCTTGGAGGCAAAGAGGAATCCATTGCACAGTTGGGCCAAATGGGTTGTGAGACAGTAGATCCAAGGGAGCTCGCTGGAGGAAGAAGAAGGGTGAACGACTTGGTTGACCGCTTCTGCTTGCGGGTGCAGCTTGTCGAGAGGAAGGATGGGAGTGCGCGGATACTGGGTGTTTTTGCGAGAATATGTGGAACGCCAGGACTGGTATACATCAGGGAAGTTTTCTTTCGTGCGGAAGAAGAGTTGTCGCCCCATTTCGAAGAAAGCGATAGGGAAGAGGGAACGGTACTCTTCGAGCCAATAATCGGCGTCGTCGGAGGTGGCGCCCCATTGCAAACACTTGACACATTGCACACGCGGAGGATGGGAGACGAAGAGCTCACAATGAGAGCACGGTTTCGCCACATTCAGAGGTTTGGTGGAGTTGGCCAACAAGTGCGTGGGGTGTTTTGGGAGTTTGACGCGGGAGGGTGAAAGGTCGGAATCAGTCTTGCGTTTGAGAATGGTTCCTGTGCATCACAAGATAAAGAAGTTGCAAAAAGGAAACAGTTTACTGGGTTCAGACATAAAAGCAAAAAATTTGTAGGACAGTCCGGTTTATGAGAGGATGCATGAGTGGTGGCGCAGGGCTGAAACCGGACGGCCAACTGCGCAACCACAAATTTCTTCGTGCTCAAGCTCTGAAAGGAATGCCTCCGCGCAAAAAGATTAGAAAACATGCGAATGAAGATGGTAGTTTGGACTCATTCCACAAGGTAGAGGTGGTGGATGAAGTGGTGATGAGATTGCCGACCGTGCTGCTGGGCATTGTGGACCAGTACGCGGACCCAGCCGCAATGATTCGTGTGCTGTCGGAGATGGTGGAGAAATGGTACAACGCCATGTGCGATGAGCTTGCGTGCATATGCTTTCGCAAATACCATACCGTGGACACTATGCGGTGCACCTTCGACATGGCTGAGTGGCGCGATCCTGGGTGGTTGAATCCGAGCGCAACAAGCTGTTTGCGGGAGTACCTCACAAAACCTCTGAATGTCGCCGTGGAGGTACTGCGGCATCAATTGATTCCCCTGAACAACTTTACGCTCGATCTTGTGTACTTTCGTGAGGGAGAGAGACCTTCCGATAGACCGCTGATGAAGAGGCCATTTCTCTTGATCGACTTTGATGGGAAAGCAGCAGAAAAAGTCCAAAAAAGGACGGAGCGTGGAATATATGACGAGGAGGAGGGGTGGGTGAAGCATCGAGCGATCGTGTCGCGGGTGCATCATGAACTGTTGGTGGGCGACTCTGTGTTCGAGGTTCTGAAGTCACCACCGCTCGGGGTTGAAGGAGACTGCATTTCCTTCCACATGTTGGCGTACATGCAACAACATTTACTGAAGCCGGCTGCACGGCGTCTGGCTACAGAGGCATGGTACCTCTTGTAGCCTTTTACCTACATTTCCAAAGAGAGCTCATGCAAAAATACCGGTGTTTTTAGACACCACCTCTCTACAAGGAATCTCATCTTTTATCCGTTCCGGATTATTTTACAATCCTTTTGTATTTGTGTTCTTTCTTTCTCTCTTTTCTCTTTTCTTATTTCTCTCCTCTTTCTCTTCTTTGTCTTTTCTTCCTTCTTCCTTCTCTTTTTCTTCCTTCTTTTCTTCCTGTTTTTACTCTTGTTTTCCTCCTCTTTCTTCCTTCTCTTTCTTTTTCTTCTTTCTTCCTTCTCTTTCTCCTTTCTTTTTCTTCCTCTTATTACTCTTGTTTTCCTCTTCTTTATCTAATTTATGTTTCTTCATTTTCTTTTCTTCCTCTTCTTACTCTTGTTTTCCTCTTTCTCTGCTTTCAGTTTTCTTCATCTTCTTTTTGTTCTTTTCTTCCTCTTGTTTCTCTTTTTTCCTCTCTTTCTTCCTCTTCTCGTCTCTTCCTCTCGTCCTTTTCTCTTTTGTTTTCTCATCCGTTTCTGTTTCTTTCATTTCTTTTTCCATCCTTTTCCCTTTCTTGTTCCTTTTGTATTTGTTCCCTTCGTTTTTCTTCCCTCTTTTCTCATCTTCTCATTCCGCATCGTCATGGTCTTTTGCGCGCATTAAAAGAAGCGACAACTTGTCCCCTATCTCATTGTTCCCTCTCACCACTGTTACCTCATTGTTGACTGTTATCTCATTTTTACCTCACCATCTTATGTTATCTCATTTTTACCTCACCATCTTATATCGGTGAACTTTCTTTTATCACAGCATCAGTTAGCTTTCCTTTATCACAGCTCCTTATCGCACCATTCTCAGTCTTCCATTTCCTTTCGCAGCTCCTTATCTCGTTTAGTATTCGACAATGATCAAATGTAATGTATTTCAGTCTTCGATTTCGACATTGAGAGATTTTTTCTCGTCTCGAGTACGAAAATGAGATACATCCAGTTTAGTCGGATTCGAGATCGAAAAAAATTTTACCTTGGTAAATAAGCGTTTTTTATTTGCTCGAACAACCTTCATTGTCCGATATCGAAAAGTGAGCCTTTTGTTGCGTATCGATACCGATATCCTCCGTTGTTGCGCATTTTCGATTCCGAGGAAGAACGATTAAAATGGAAACAACACGATATGGAACGGAATAACGTAGAAAAAATGGGAAAGATAGAAAATAGATGATGTACAAAGGAAAAGAGATAGAAAGGGAAAAGAGAAAGGAAAAGAGAGTTAGAAAAGAGAGTATAAGAGAGATAGAAAACAGTGTAGAAGAGATAGAAAAGAGAGCAAGGGAAAAGAGAGCAAGGGAAAAGATATAATGCAAAAAAGCAGACGAGATGAGTGAGACACACCATGGAAAGGCGAAGAATAGGAAAGAAAGAGACAAGAAGAGGAAACGAAACAAAAGACCAATTATGTTTTCCACCTGTTTTCGTTTCTTTCTCATTTTCTCATTTCCATCTTGGGTGAGCAAGATAAATGAGAAATGAAATGAGCCAGATACATGAGAAAGGGAAGGGTGAGAAAGGTAAATGGGAAACGGAAGGATTAGAAATGCGCGAGAAATGGAAGAGCTAGAAATAAATGAGAAAGCGACGGGTGAGAAAGGCTGGGTGAAAAAGGGAAATGAAAAAAAAACTGACAAGTAAGGGCAGAGAGCAAGACGAAGAGGAGAAGAAACAGAAAGGAAACGGAACAAAGAGGAAGGGAAGGGACAGAATCGCAGGACAGAAAGGAAAGAAATAGAGAGGGAAGTGAGAAATGAAAAACAGAAATGTAAGGGAATGAGAAATAAACGGAAAACAAGAAAAGGAATGGAATGTAAGAAAGGGAAAAATGGAAAGGGAAATGGAAGAGCAACGCAAGGAGAAAAAGGAAATGGAGAGGAAGGGAAGGGGGAGGGAAATGAGAAAAACGGAAGAGGGACAAAGGGAAGAAAGAGAGATAAGGGAGAGATGGAATGGAAACAAGTGAAATGAGTGGAGTAAGGGGGTAACGAAGAGTGAGTGAGGGCAAGAGGAAGGCAAGGAAGAACAGATGGAAATGAGAGGAAAGGAAGGAGAGGGATAGATATAAAATTGCACAACAGAACACACAAAGCGCAAGACAATGACAGAGACGAAGGAGCCGTGACCTTGACTACTTTTAAGAATTCTTGACTTGCGGTATGACGCTTGAGCATTCCGCATTGTGAGAGTAGAGGATGATCAAGTAGTCCATTTTAGCACATTCCGGATACGGTGGTATTATTTTTAGTCAGTCCGTGAGTTTTCAATTTTCGACAAGTGAAATTTGAATCTAAAAACAAGTGCACCCCGCTACTCCCCTGAGAAAAAAAGGACCTGGAAAAGAATGCACCAGCGAAAACATTCAATGTATGACCTTGGGCCCGTTATCGAATCGTACACCGAAGCGATCCGAGTAGCGTTTGCGCATTTTTCACCTAACCGTTCGAGTTCAAAGGGCGGTGCGTTGAGGAATTGCTTCTTTTTTCTTGGTTTCTTTTTGAGTCTTACTACCGGGCTTATACTCCAGCTCTTGTTTCATGGAACGCAACTGTACACCCAGCCCGTGAAAGTGTCGTCATCATCCGGGAGAGCAAGAGCACTCCACTTTTTGTTCGCAGTCCTGTATGCCATCGTGCTCTTCATGTTGTTTAGATGGCTTAGAAACTTGATGTCGAAAACGGAACAAGATCACATTTCTTGTTTTTAGATGGAGTGGATGATCTGAAAGCGTTTGACCGGAGTATCATGCGCAAGAGTGAGGTAAAGGAGTTCGACGAGGATGGAATGGCAGGGAGGATGGCGGGCGTGCAGGTGGAGCAAGGGGCAGCCGAGTGCGGTGGAAAACTGGGAGTTCATGTGCGCGACCAGGTCGACATTGTTCAAGAGCGCGGCGTGCACGAGAACCGTGCGTCCGAAGTTGGGATAGCCGGGTTTGGCGCGGTGCTGCATATCGTGAGTTTGGAATTGGAGGTCTTTGCAGATGGTTTCCCACTGCGAGGGTGTGGTGTCGGCAGCAATGCGAGCGATTGCTTTCGCGACGAGCTCCTCTTTTCCGGGAATCGTGTCACGCAGAACGAAAGAGGTTTTGCTATCAACGGACATGCGATAAAATAGAAAAATTTGTCAGTCTTTCCTGTTTTATGTTTGAATGCCGTTCGAAGGGAAAGGGTTTCGTTATTTGAAATGCGCAAACTGGACTGTCCCAGAAAATTTGTTTACATTTCTTCCTCTGAGAATCCTCTTTCTTTAAATTCTTTTGCTCTTTTTTCTCCTTTCTTCCTTTCATTTCTTCTTTCTTCCTCTCCTCATTTTTCTCCTTTGTTCCTCTTTTTTTCTCCTTTCTTACTCTTCTCCTTGTTCGTCATTTCTGCTCATTTCTTCAAATTCTTCTCTTTCTTCTAACGTCTGCTCATTTCTAATCTCTTCTCCTTTCTTCTCCTTTATTCTCTTTTCTGCTTTTTTCTTCTGTTTTCTTCTCATACCTTTGTTCTTTCTGCTACTTTCTTCTCTTTTCTCCTTCTCCTTTCTTCTTCTTTATTCTCTTTTCTTTTGTTTTTTTCTCATGCCTTTGTTCTATTTACTCCTTTCTTCTCTTTTCTTTTTCTCATTCCTTCTTCTTTCTGTTCTCTGCTCCTTTCTTTTCTTTTCTCTTTTGTTCTCCTTTCGGAATTCCTCTTTCTGCTCATTCTTTTTAAATGGTAAAAGAAGAAGAGATAGGAAGGAGGAAATGTGAAGAGGAGAATATGAAAGAGGAAATATGAAGAGGAAAGAATGTTTCTTTTGGATGTGCGGAATAATGCGAGAACGCACCCGGCGGACGGTTTGTTAAAAAGAATTTATTCGACGTTGGTGGATTGAAATTGTTTGTTGCAACACGACGATGGCACGGCGCAAAAAGACAGAAATAGCAAAGAGGTGCGAGGATTGGACACGTGAGGATGGGATTGCGGAGAGTGTGAAGGAGTTTCTTGTGGGCGAGGTGGTGGATCGTTTGCCTATGGTGCTCCTAAGCATCGTGCATGGCTACGCGGATGACGGCGATCCGTTGGAAAGAGCGCTGACCGCGGCGCTGAGTCCATGTGCAAAGGTGAACTTGAACGTGAGGCAGGAGGAAGACGGTGTGAAGTTCCACCACTACAGTTGTCGCCTGAGGACGCTGCAGGATTTGGTGGTGGTGCCGGAGCTGTGGGCTCTTGCGGCGAGTAAGGAACATTTTGCGGACAAGAGGAAACGGAGTCGAAGGTTGATCGATTTTTTGTGGGATGTCGAGTGGAAATGGAAGGAATTATCGTTGGAAGTGGTGGATGAGGCAGTCGAGCGCAATACCCAGACGCGCAAGCGTTGGGTTCCTCGGAGCACCGTGTGGTGATTCCATGGTACAATGGAGGGAGCTTGGAAGGGAAGGAGACGACGGTGAGATGGCGAGCCTTCGTGTCTGCGAATCACCACGTGCTGTTTGTGGATCGTGACACTTACGTGCTCGTAAGGGGCGATCCTTGGCTGTCGTCTGCCTTTGGGAAGTACGCAGCTGAAGAGGTGCTGAAAGATCTTGTGGGCGCCGCAATGGAAGAGTGGACGAAGCTCTGTTGAGCGTTGGTCGTCATTGTTCCCAAAATAAGAATTGATATGAATTCGGTGTTTTTTAGACACCACCCTTTGACAAGGAATTCTTGTCTTCTTGTTTTCTCGCTTCCTTTGTTATCTTTAGATTCCTCTGTTTCCGTTTCTCTCTCTGTTTTCTCATTTCCTATTTCTCCTTTTTGTTATTTCTCTTTCTTTCCGTTCCTCTCTTTTGAGTCTCTTTTCTGCTCTCTTTTCTGCTCTCTTTTCTGCTCTCTTTTCTGCTCTCTTTTCTGCTCTTTTCCTTTTCTCTTTTCCTTCCAAAGACGATGGGAGGAATTGCAAGAACAGAAGAAGAAAGAAGAAGAGGAGAAGACGAGAGGAGGAAAAAGGAAAAGAGAGCAAGAAGGAAAAAAAGAAAGACGATGAGAGGAAGTGGAAGAAGAGAAGAGGGAAGAAAAGAGCAGGGACGAAGAGAGGAAGAGGGAACAATATTGGAGAGGAAATCAGAGCTCTGATAGGTGAATGATGAAAAAAGAGAAATAAATTTAGAGGAAAGAGGAAGAAAGAGGCTTCGCTTTGAACGTCCGGAATCATACGTGGATGCACGCGGCGGACGAGCACTTAAATTTTCATTGAATTTGGATTGGTGTGTGAAATTGTTTCTTGCAGCAATAAGCATGCCACGGCGCAAAAAGGCGAAAACAAGAAAACAACGCGTAGCGAGGATTTGAAGCATGTGGATGGGAGTTCGGAGAGTGGGGAGGGGTTGGAGTGTCTCGTGGGTGAGGTGGTGGAGAGATTGCCGATGGTGCTCCTGGGCATCGTGGATGGCTACGCGGATGATCCGTTGGAGAGAGCGTGGGTCGCGGCGCTGAGTCCGTGTGCGCGTGGTGCAAATATGTACGTGAGGCCAGAGCGCAACGATGGCACGTTTACCTGCGAGGCTCCCTTCCACCACTACATTTGTGGAATGAGGACGAAGCAGGAGTTCCTCATTGTGCCGGAGCTGTGGGCTCTCGCGGCGAGTAAAGCATATTTTGGCGACGAAAAGAGTAGGAAGAAAAAGTTGTTGCTGTTTTTGGAGAATGTTGAGTGGAAAATGGAGGGATTATCGTTGGAAGTGGCAGATGAGAGCACTCGAACGCAATACCCTGATGCGCAACCCTTGGGCTATCATCTAATGATTCCGTTGCGCAATGACCCGAGACTGGGATGGAAGGAGACGGTGGTAACATGGCGAGCCGTAGTGTCTGCGAGTCACCACGTGCTATTTCTGGATCGCGACACTCACTTGCACGTAAGGGGTTTACCTTGGCTCTGCTCCTCTGCCTTTGAAGAGTACGCAGCTCAAGAACTGCTGAAAGCTCTTGTGGGCGTCGCAGTGGAAGAGTGGACGAAGCTCTGTTGAGCTCTCATCGTCCCCAAAAGCAAAAAATGTAATTTAATTCGGTGTTTTTAGACACCACCCTTTCACAAGGAATTTCTCGTCTTTTGTGCTTGTACTTTTCCTTTTCTCGTTTCCCCTACTCTTTTGCATTTCTTTCCATTGCTTCATGCTCCATTTCCTCCATTCCCTGCATTTCCTCCATTTCCTCCATTCGCTTTCACCCGGCCCTTGCTTTTAATTCGTTTTTTATCTCCCCAATTTCTCTCCCTTCCCTTGGTGCCGCTTCTCTTTTGCGTTTCCTTTTCGTTTATTAATCTCTGTCTCTGTGATTTCTTCTCTTCCGTTTCTTTCTTTTCCTTCTCCATCTTTCCCCTTGTCCTCTCTTCTCTTTCGGGGTTTTTCATCTCTTCCTTTCTCTATTTCTGATCTCTCCTTTCCATTTCTCTGTTTTACATTTCTTTATTCCCTTTTCTCCCTCGTATCTTTTTCGCTCTTATTAGTTTTCTTCTTGTTTTTCCCTCTTATTAGTTTTCTTCTTGTTTTTCCCTCTTATTAGTTTTCTTCTTGTTTTTCCCTCTTATTAGTTTTCTTCTTGTTTTTCCCTCTTATTAGCTTTCTTCTTGTTTTTCCCTCTTATTAGCTTTCTTCTTGTTTTTCCCTATTATTAGTTTTCTTCTTGTTTTTTCCTCTTATTAGTTTTCTTCTTGTTTTTCCCTCTTCCATTTTCCGATCTCTTTTCTCTGTGTTCATCTTTTCTCTTCATCTTTTAGTGTCTCTTTCCCTTTCTGTCTTTTCCCCTTTACTCTTTTTTTCTTTTCCTGTCTCTCTTTCCCTTTCTGTCTTTTTCCCTTTTCTCTTTTTTCTTTCTTTTCCCTTCTCTTTTCTATTTGTCTTTTCTTTTTTCTCCCTCGCATCTTTTCCATCTTATTTACTTTCCTTCTTGTCTTTCCTTTTCTTCCATTTCCCATCTCTCTTTTTTCTCTGTTTCTCTTTTCTCTTCATCTTTTCCTGTCATCTTTTCCTCTACGATGGTATAATATTTAGTCCGTCCGTGAGTGTTTAACTTTCGACAACTGAAATTTTAAAAAGAGTGTACCCAGCTTCTCCCCTGCGAAAAAGGATCTGGAAAATAATGCACCAGCGAAAACATTCAATGTATGACCTTGGGCCAATTATCCAATCGTACACCGAAAACATCCAACTAGCGTTTGCGCATTTTTCACCCAACCGTTCGAGTTCAAAGTGCGCTGCGTTGAGAAATTGCTTCCTTTTTCTTGGTTTCTTTTTAAGTCTTACTACCGGGCTTATACTTCTGCTCGTGTTTCATGTAACGCGACTGTACACCCAACCAGTGAAAGTGTCGTCATCATCCGGGAGGACAAGAGCCCTCCACCTAATGTTCGCATTCGTGTATGCCATCGTGCTCTTCGCGTTCTTTAGATGGCTTAGAAACTAGATGTTGGAAACGGAACGAGATCATCTTTCTTCTCTTCGCCGTTGGTAGACGCCGAATTCTTGTCACGTGAACGTGCGAAATAAAATTAATAAAATTGAATTTGTACTACTTCTTCCCTTTCTTCTTTCCTATTTTCCTCTTCTTATCTTCTTTCCCTTTTTCTCTTTCTTCTTCCTATTTTCCTCTTTTCATCTTCTTTCGTTTTTTTCCCTTTCATCTTCCCTTTTTCCTTTCTTCTTCCCTTTTCCCCTTCTCCCCTTTCATCTTCTTCCCTTCGTTGTCTTCTTCCCTTCGTTGTCTTCTTCCCTTCGTTGTCTTCTTCCCTTCGTTGTCTTCTTCCCTTTTTTCCTCTTCTCTTTTTCCTGGAACTGAGAGGAATGTAGAAGAGAGGAAAAGGCCAAAAGAGGACACAAATAAAAAAGAAAAGAATGAAGGAAGGGACAAGAAAGGAAAGAAGGAGAAAAAGGAGGAAGAATACAGAAAGGGAACAAAAGATCAGGGAAGAAGAGAGAACAAAAGGAGAATGAGAAACAAAAATAACAACTGAGAAGAAAGAAGAAAGTAGAAATAGAAAGAAGAAGCAACAACGGCAAGAACGAAACAAAAAGAAACGACGGCAAGAACGGAGGAAGAAAATGATGAGAGGCAGGAAGAAAAGCAAACAGGGAAGAAGACGAGCAAGAACATGAAAAAGAAAAAGTGAAGAGGAAAATGAAGAAAAGAAAAAGTGAAGAGGAAAAAGGAAGAAAAGGAAAAAAAGGAAAGAAGAAGGGGGAGAGACAGGCAAAAAGACAAGAAGAAAGAGGATGAGAAATATCATCACAAAAATGATAAATTTACAGCAAATCGTATTGGAAACACTGTAACACTGTTACAGTTACAAAATGATAAATTAACAAATTAATAAATGAACAAAACAGCTTATGAGGAGCTATATGAAGCTCAATGTGCAAAGAGAGCGATCAGTGGAAGACTGGTACAGTGGCACCAGGAATGTCACATGATAGATCCGGTGTGGATTTATCTTGGCTGATAGAACATGCGCTGTGCGACAGGGGTGCGGTTTGGATTTGGACGTTTGGGTTTCCTGGTTTTGACGGTGGGTGGTTGTGGCAGTTGCATGTCAATGGTGCATGGTTGTAGTGGTGGTGTCAGTGGGTTCAGTGGCTTGGATTTGCTGCTTAATGGTTCGTCATCTGAAGTGTCGCTGTCGAGGCTGTCGAGGCTGTCATGGTGAATTTGTGCTTGTGGCTGTGGTGGGTTTGGCGTGGAGCGTTTGGGTTTTTTGAGCGTTCTGTGTGATGGGCGGCGTTGAGGATGGGTCTGTCTTTTGCGTTTCAGTTGTTTGGCTTCGAGGATGGTGAGTCTGTGTTTGAAGTCGTCAAAGGTGGAAGTGAGGGTGCGTTGTGAGTCTGCAAGTTTCTGGGTGAGTTCGCCTGTGATGCGGTGCTGCATGGTGTCGAGGGAGAGGTTGATGTGGGTGGCTAGGTGTGTGAATCCGTCCTTGAAGCCTTCCTTCAAACTGGTTTTGAGAGCGTCATTGAAGTCGCTCCACTTTTGCTGCTGGAGCTTCTGCTCTTGGAGGTGAAGAGCCTCTGCCTGTTGTTTGTGGCTATCGAATTGTTTGCGCTCGCGCTCGAGTTGTTCGCGCTGCTGGCGGTTGTGCTGGGCCCGGAGTGCTGCGGCGACTTGCAGCTCCTTTTGTTTGAGTTGCAGCTCCTGCTGTTTGCGTGCGAGCTGCTTCGCGTGGTCCTAATGAAAGAAGGGAGGAAAATGGAGCGATAGTGAGAGACTCTAGAGGATAAGGAATTAAACGAGCAGAAGCAGAATGGATAAGGGGCAATCAATATAAGGAATAGAGCTAGCTACGAAAAGAAGAGGAGAAGAGTAGGTAGAGGAGAAAAAGAGGAAAAAGAGAAAAGAGGAAAGAGAAAAGAGTCGAAATAGAAAACAAGCAGAGAGAGTCTCGTTGTGATATTGATAACCTCGTGTGGAGCATCGTCTTCATCTCGTTGTGCTTCGGAGTCGTGCTCAGCTCCGAGGTCATGCAGAGCGCCTTGCGCCTCTTGCTCCTGCACGAACATACCGTTATAAATGAGAGGAAGAGAAGAGAAGCAAGCAAGAAGTAAGAGGCAATACGCAAGACAAGGAGTAGAAGGAGGAGGAGGAGAAGGAGGATAAGAAACGAATAAGAGGAGAAGAAGCATAACGAGCAACAAAAATTCGAAAGTGTACCTTGGCTGCAAGCGCTGCTGCTCTTCTCTGCTGACGTCTTTCCCGTTGCTGTGCATTTTTGCGAAGTCTCCTCTGTTCACGTTCGGCGTGAGTGAGTGCCTTCTTGGCCTTGACGGATTTCTGCAAGAGAAAAAAAGAGGAAGAAGAGAAAGAAGAGGAGGTGAGCGCTTTACAAAAAAGATGCAAAAGTACCTGGGTTGCTGCTCTGCGCCTTTTGGTGCTCCAGTTGTGGTTCTTAGCCTGAGGAGAAGAATGAGCGTGAGAAAAAGAAGTGAGGCACGCACCTTTTTTCGAGAGGCTTTAGCAGTCGAGCAGGCATTGTTTGGGCTGTCTGCATGTGGCTCGTTTTCGGGAGGTTGATCTCCTGGATCTTCCGCTCCACTGGCAGCTTGATCTTGATCTTCCGCTCCACTGGCAGCCTCATCTGGATCTTCTGCACCACTGGCAGCTGGATCTTGCTCTTGATCTTCCGCGCTGGCTTCTGGATGGTCGTCGCCGGCGGGCTCACCCTCTTGGTCGGTGGGTTGTGGTTTTTGCGCTGCATCACGGGCTTCAGCGACTTCAGCGGCTTCAGCGACTTCAGCGGCTTCATTGGCTTGAGTGGCTTCAGCGACTTGAGTGGCTTCATGGGCTTTAGCGGCTTCAGAGGCTTCAGTAGCGTGATGAACTTCATGAGTTTGGGCAACGGCTTCGACAGCGGACATTGGTGTGATAGCAAGAACGTTTACTTGAGAAAAATGATGATAATATTGTGGACCGCAATTGTCCGTCCGTTTTGAGTCGCATTTACATGGACCGCATGGGAAAGCCTTTTCATTTTTAGGACGTCATGAATGAGTGAGCAAATCACGTCTCTTTCTAGTGAACATTTCTTTTCCTTTTTCCTTTCCTTGCTTTTCCTTCCTTGCTTTTCCTTTCTTTTTTTTATTTTATCGCTTCCCATCTTTTCCTTCCTCCTTTCGTGTCCCCGTTACAATTTCTTTCTTATTTTTTCCCTTTCTTGCTTTCTTCCTTTCCCTTTCCTTTCTTTTCCTTCCATTCCTTGTCTTCCTTCCCTTCATTTTCTTTCTTTCCCTTTCCTCTTATTTCCTCTTTTCGCTTTCCTCTTCTATCCTCTTCTTTCCCTTTCTTCTTCTTTCTTTTCTTTCCATTTCTTCTTCTTTTCGTCCTCCTTTTCTTTCCCTTTCCTGTTCTTTCCTGTTCTTTCCTGTTCTTTCCTGTTCTTTCCCTTTCCTCTTCTTCCCTGTTCTTTCCTCTTCTTTCCTCTTCTTTCTGTTCTTTCCTGTCCTGTTCTTTTCCTTTTCTTTCCTTTTCCTCTCATTTCCTCTTCTTTCCTCTCATTTTCCTTTCCTCTTCTTTCCTCTTCTTTCCTTTTCCTTTCCGTTTTTCTCTTTTTCCTTTTTCATTTCCTTTTCTTTCCCTTTTCTTTCCCTTTTCTTTCCCTTTTCTTTCCCTTTTCTTTCCCTTTTCTTTCCCTTTCCTTCTCCTTTTCTTTCCCTTTGCTCTTCTTTCCTCTTCTTTTCCTCCTCCTTTTCTTCTTCTCCTTTTCTTTCCGTTTCCTTTCTTCTCCTTTTCTTTCCCTTTCCTTCTTTCTGCTTTTCTTTCCCCTTTTCTCTTCTTTCCTCTTTCCTCTTTCCTTTTCCTTCCTTTTTTCTTTTCTTTCCTTTCCCTTTAGTCTTCCTTCTTCTCCATTTCTTCCTTTCTTGCTTTTTCTTTCCCTTCCCTTCCCTTCCTTCCCTTCCTTTTTCTATCATTTCCTTTTCCTTGGTTCCCTTCCTTTTCCTTTCGTTTCCTTTTCCCTCCTTTTCCTTTCCTGCTACTGTCCTGTTCTTTTCCTTGTCCTATCCTTTTCCTTTCGTTACCTTTCCTTTTCTTTTACTTCTGTTACGAAGAATAAATTATCTTTAAATTAACCTAAAATCAACCTAAAATGAGAGAAGGGAAGAGAAGGGAAGAAGAAATAAGAGGAGAAAAGAACAAAAAGGAGGAAAATAAAGAAGAGAAAAGAACAGAAAAAAGGAAAGGAATAGAAGAAAGAGAGAAAAAGGAGGAAACGAAAAAGGGGAACACGAAAGAGGAAAAGAAGGAGAGAGAAAGCAACAGGAAAGATGAAACGATAAAAGGAAACAGAATCTGACGAAATCAAGAGAGGCAAACAGTAAAAGAAGAGCAGAGGCAGGAAAGAGAAGAGAGGAAAAAGAAGGAGAGAAAAGGAGCAGGAAAGTAAAGATAAAGGAAAAGAAAAGGAAAAGGAAAAGAAGAAGAAGAAAAGAACAGAAACAAGGAAAAGATAAGAAAAGAGAGGAAAATGAGGAAAGAAGAAAAGGAACAGGAAAGAGGAAAAGAAGGAGAGAAAATGAAAGATCCGCGTGCTCCTTACAACAAAAGACGAAAAACAATAAACGACACTGGATGAAAATCCTTGAGCGAGGGTGGTGTCTAAAAACACCGGTATGTTTTGCTTTTTTTCTGTTGTTGCCAGTATCTTTTAAGTGGATAGGGCTACAATTCATTCACAGCACGTTCGGCAGTGAGACGAATCAGCTGCTCGCGCATGTAGACCTTGATGTTTTCGTTGTATGGGAAAGAGAGGTTTTGTTTCTCCAGCGTTAAGGAGCGAGCGTTAACAAACAACACGTGGTGTGTGGGGGAGATGAAAATTCGGTTAGATACGTGAGTTGTGCCTTCCCCTAATATCTTGAGAGGAATCGAACCAAAGGACAAGATTTCGTGCCTCTCCATGATTAGAGCGCTCCTTTCCTTGTATTTGTCCAAACAGTTTTGATCCACGAGGTTCAGCCTGAAGCGAGGCATTATGTCCAACACTTGCATCAAGTGATCCGCCTTCACCCATGGTTTCACGGGTTTGTCGATTTGCTCGTACCCCCAACTGAGTGGGAACACGTTGTGATACAAACTTAGGTGACACTCGTACTCGAGCATCCCTCTCGTGGATCCCCTTTCGTTGGTAAGTGGGTCAGTGACATAGTATCTTCGGTGGCCAATCTCTGCATGATTCAACAAGCGCTTCAAACAGTGCATGTACGCCAACACTATCTGTTCACAGTCTGCGTACCCATGCACGAGGGAAAGTAGCACCGTGGGTAGATGCATTACCACATCATCGACGGAGAGTGAAGGCACCTGAAGCACGGACACGACGTTACTCTCTTTCCGAAGTCCTTTGGCACGTTTAATTTTCTTGCGCGGAGGCATCGTAAAGCAATTAATGTTGATTTATGTTTGTGGAATGCGTAAAAAGGCTGTCCTACACAGTTGTGTAATGCGCAATTTTTTTTCTTTCGATCGTAATGAAGGACTTCCCATAAAATCGAAACGTGATGGCGCGCATAATGTGTGCTTAGAGAAATACGGACGGACGAGTGCGAGCCCACAAATTGTTATTCTTTTTGGGGTCGGGTGCGTTGAATTTGCAAGGAAAAGATGCCACCGCAGAAAAAGACGAAAACGCAAACAGAAAGGCAAAGCGATTGCGAAGCGGTAAACCGTGCAGAATCGAATGGGTTCGTCTCTCTTGTCCCGGAGGTGTCTCAATTTCCGACTCTCAAAGACTCCCGACGGTGCTACTAAACATCGTGCACGGATACGCGGATGATGCAGTGGAGAGAGCGTGGACCGCGGCTCTCACTCCATGTTCAGTTCGTGAAAACGTGCACGTGACGCCAGCGTTCGATCATGATCATGATCGTAAAGATACCTGGACCTCCGTGGGTATGGCTGCCTTCCAGCACTACAATTGTTTCTGGAAAACGAAGAGAGGAATTCTGAGCATGGCGGCTGGCTTCCAACACCACAATTATTTCTGGAAAACGTAAGAGGATCTGCTTTTTCCCCCGGAGCTGTTGGCTCTCGCGGCGAGCAAAGCATGGTTTTCCGAGTTCGCCGACGAGCAGAGCCGGAAGACCAACCTGTTGAATCTTCTGGAGGATATCGAATGGCATATGGAAGAGTTAACATTGGAAGTGGCAGACGAAGCTAATCGAGCGCAATACCATTACAGCACAACGTTTGGGCTCGAATCTTTCGATTCCGATGGGATTCCCGGGGTTATGGGGAGACACTGTCGTCACGTGGCGAGCCGTGCTGTCTGCTTCTCACCACGTTCTCTTTCTCGACCGTGGAAGGGGATGGAGGAAAGGAATGGGAAGGATGAAGGAAAGGAATGGTAAGGAGGAAGGAAATGAAATGGGAATAGGGTTCACCGAAAGTTGCTCCAAATCAAAAAATAATCAATAACGTCGTTCCTGTACTCGGCCGGAGGGTAAAACAACTGCCCTTGAAGTCCTTGGAGTGAGTTTTACGAAGATCATTCCGGGAGGAGCAACTTTGGTGAACCCTATTTCTTTCCTCCCATTTTCTCCCTGTCTCTCTTGTCCCATTTCCCGGGTAGAGAAGAGAAGACGAAGAAGAGGAAATGAAAGAGAGGAAGAAAGGGGAAAGGAGAAATGGAAAAAGTAGAACGAAAAAACGAAGAAATGGGAAAGGAAGAAAAGGAAAAGGAAGAAGAAAAAGGAGAGAAAGGGAAAGGAAGAAAGAGGAAAGAAATGAACGGGAAAGGAAGAAAGGAAAAGAAAGGAGAGAAGGGTGAGACGGAAACGTGAGAAGATATGGTAAAATAGGAAATGGTAAAGCGTGAGAGTAGTAAATCTCCCTTTCCTTCTTTAGAGGGCAACACTGTAAATCTTTATAATCCTTCTTTAGGGGAAGTGACGATGAAGGAAAGGAGAGAAGAGATGAACAGGAAAGGAAGGATAGAAAGGGACGAAGAGGAAAGGAAGAAGAGGAAGAGAAGAAGAAGAAGAGAAGAGAAAGGAATGAAGAGGAATGGAAGGGGAGAAGGGAACAAAGGAAAAAGGGACGAAGAGGAAGGAAAAAGAGGAAGAGAATAAGAAGAAAATAAGATGAAGAGAATAAGGAGAAATAAGAGGAAGAGAATAAGAAGAAATAAGAGCAAAAGAAGAAGAGGACGTGAAGAAGAAAAAGGAACGAAAAGGAAGTAAGAAGAAAATAAGAGGAAGAGAAGAGGACATGAAGAAGAAAAGGAACGAAGAGGAAGAGAAGAGGAATGTAAGGAAACAAAGGGAAAAAGAGGAAGAGGAATATGGAAAGCAAGAGGAAGGGAAGGAGGAAGAGAACGTGAAAGCAGGGAAAGTTCTCATTTCTCACATACTTTTCTCACGTTTCTCTTTTTTCGCTTCCCTTACTGCTCCTTCGTTTCCTTCGCCATCTTCGTTCCAATTCATTTCTACTCCTTTCTTGCCCTTAGATTGATTTCCATCCTTTTCCTTACTTCCTCTCCCTATCATTTGTTCCTTTCCTTTCCTCATTTCTCCGTACTTTCTCTCCCTATCCCTTCGGTGCATTCCTTTCCTCCTTTTACCCTGTCGATCCACACATCCAGGATTACACCAATCAATGCCTGGGAATAACTTTATGTTATGATTGATTCTTTAGACTGTCGATGATAATTCGGCCCTGCACTTCTCCAAACACATCGAGGAAACATCGCTGCACAATCTTGTTCTTCATGAATGATAATTCCTTGGCCCGCCAGTTCGGATCAGCTGAGAGCACTGCTCCAGCTCCAATCAGGCGTCGCAACATGTGGCTTCCGTTCCCGGCCAAAAAATGCATACTGTTCTCGAGAGAGGGGGAAAGAAGGATCAAAAGCCACTCGTAGAGAGGAGATGGACCGTCGGAGAGATTGACGAGGAGAGGTGCTTGCTCCAGAATGAAATCAAGGGTGTGGAGCCATTCCTTGGAGTTGTCGAGTCTCCAGAACAGCGCTTGGAGCGCCGACTGATGTGGATACAACAGGGTTTGGGAATGGATGTTCGCGCAGAGTTTTGCGTAGAGGAGATTTGGAGATGGAAGGTGCGCGCTTGTCGCATCGCTTTTTCTCCACGACAGGTCTGATTTTAGACGTTCTTCGACCATGTACCGCACCAAAGCGAGATTGCGCCGCAAGAATGCTCGAGCAAATAGACAATCACCACTGACAGAAGGACGATCGAAATCGTGTGAGGTGATTTGGTGTGCGCGGCAAAAGAAAATAAACTCTTCCACACTCTTAATAGTTTCAGAGCATCGCAGTATTTCCTCCGGCAAGACAGGCGATGTACGAAAGGGGGTACAGTGGTTGCGGCGCGGCGTAATCGTGGGTAATATGCAGCAGCACAGCTGGTAAGGAGAGCCCCACATCATCTATGAGGCTGTGCTCCACATTCCCTTTCATCAGAGCGTCGTCCGTGTTCACCGTTTTCGCTTGTTTCGCCTTTGACACTGTTTCAGGAACTGTGCCACTTTTAGCCCTTTTGCGCCCAGGCATAGTATTCAATCCAGCAAACTGTATTCGGTCATCTGAACGGGAAATATCTATTTTTGGAACGTCCAGTCCTGCTTGACAAGGTTATCAAGATTTAAATCGTGTGTTGCTCGATGCCTCCGAAAAAGAAAGTGAAAGTCGAGCAACACTGCCAATTTCTTCCAGTGGATGCGTCGCTGGTGGAAGAAACGATCGATCATCTTCCTTCTGTGTTGCTTGCGATGGTGGTGGAGTATGCGGAAACGGAAAACGACAAATTGGCAGAGTTTATACGTCGTTTGCAACGGAACCTGTTGAATTTTCACACATTGACTGTTGGGCGAAAATTGGATCATGTCAGGACGTGCCCGCACGTATTGGGCTCTCTTCGAGAGAACACGCAAAGATTCTACGAATTATTGAGCGGTGACTCGGATCATCCCCACTGGCCGTGGCACCTGCCGTCGAATGAAGAACAAGAACAACTGGAAATTATCTTGGCCCAGGGCATATAATAAGCACTCCTTCGCTGTTGTTATAGATTACACATACCCACATTCTTGTTAAAAGTGAACAGAAGAGGTTTAGGAATGTGACGTTTCTTGAAGAAGAAAGAAAGAAGAAAGGAAGGAAGAAGAAAGAAAGAAAGAAAGAAAGAAGAAAGAAAGAAAGAAAGAAGAAAGAAAGAAGAAAGAAGAAGGAAAGAAAGAAGAAAGAAAGAAAGAAGAAAGAAAGAAAGAAGAAGGGGAAAGGAAGAAGGTGGAAAGGAAGAAGGTGGAAAGGAAGAAGGTGGAAAGGAAGAAGGTGGAAAGGAAGAAGGTGGAAAGGAAGAAGGTGGAAAGGAAGGGAACATAGCACGGTGCGCGTGGTGCTCGAAGTATGAGGAGAAGCTGGATTAGGAGTAGTCGTCAGCTTCCTGGTAAATGAATCGAATTTTGGTGCGAGAAGTCAGTGCGGAAATATCACCGGTGGGCATTTCGAACACCCCTTGTTTCTTTTTGGTGATGTCGAGGACGCGTTGTAGACAGCTTTCCCATTTGCTCTTGGTCAAATATGGCACATCGGGAGAGTCTTCCAACCCAAAGCTACCGGTGGCGCGCAGGATTCCCACAACATCGATATCCTCATCCGTGGCAGCGATCATCGCTACAGGGATGAAGAATTCCTGCACTACAGCACCAACCGGCCAGAAGCAGAAGAGCACAAGATCATCTTCGCGATTTTTCTCTTGTGCCGTGCGCTTCATCTCGCCACGCATTTTCTTCGCCCAATCCCGTTCTCTTTGTAGTAAGCTCTCCTCTCTTTCTTTCATGCGACTGTGTGCTTGGGTCTGCTGTTTGTGCATCAAATCTTCGCGTAATTTGCATTGCTCTTCCCTTTCTTTCAGGCGGCTGTCAGCTTCAACTTGACGTCGGTGCATCAGCAGTTCGTGTTCTCTGCAGTGCTCTTCCCTCTGTAAAATGAACCGTTCTTTCTCAAACATGCGTCGTTGCTGCTCCCACCAGAGTTTCTCGTGTTCTTTGAACTCGGCCACCATGTCAGCCATCTTCCTCTGCTGTGTCAAAAACTTTGCGTCTGAAGCAGGCTGGAGAGCGTCGCCGGAGGAAAGCACTGGGAATTGAATTGGGTCTGTGACAACACTGTGCTTTTTCTCGTGATCCATCTCTTTCGCCGCTTTAACGTTGTGGTCTGGGACCAAGTCTTGAGGAGGTTGAGAGACGGTTTGAGTAGGCGGTGTCTCTTCCAAGCAAACACGTTTCCGCTTGCGACTCAAGGTGTCGCACTCCTCAACGACGTTAGGTTGGTCGCGATGAACTTGAGCTTCGACATGGGTGGACAGCGGCTCACTTGTTTGTTGGCGAGTGGAGAAATAGCTGTCTGGCCATTTGGGTGAGGGATATCCGTGAGAATCAAAGTAATCCTGTGGATAAAGGAGATTACCAGGCAACAATCCTCTACTGCCGCCCGGGATGATAACTTGGCGCAACCACGCCAGACGACTCAGAGGTTTGTCGAGTGCTCTGGTTCTCCAAGTGAAATATCGCTGGTAGTCTCGGAGACTCTTGTGCAAGAAACAAGGATGGGGAGGACGATCAAGGAGGATGTGCAGAAGAGGGAGTTCCAATCGGCGCAACCACACGCACTCTTTTATGAGGGTCGTCTTCAGAGAGAGTACGTGAAGTGATTCTGCCGCTGGGTGATTCAGAGCACGAAGGATGTACCGCACCCGATGCTTCTCCTCAAACGTCTTGAGTTTTTTTTCGACCTTCCCTTCAAACTCTTTCCACCACACTTTCACTAGCTCGATGGCCCCAAAGTACTCTAGGGCAAGATCTCCCAAATGCAATGCCAAGATCACCGTGCGCAGGTGTTTGGTGCATGCGTAACTTTGGTCAAGAGGCAATACGAGTGGTGGCACGAGGGGTTCGAGGCTGAGGTTCCGTTCAAGTTTGTCCTTGACCTGATCCACCAAGGATGGTGAATGGGACCAAGCAGAAGGATCGAACACAGTTGATGGGCGCGAGCTATAACAAGAAATGAAAAGAGGAGACGAAGACATGGACTGGGCCAGCGCAGGAGAGGTGGATAAATGTGTATTTGGCATGGGTCCTTCGGGCTTGTTGTCTCCCCGGTGTTCTTCACCTTTATTCTCAATCCGCGCAATGAGCCTTTCGCCTTTCGGAAGATCTACATGATCTATGCGTTCTTTATTTCCTTCTTTCCTTTCGGCTCCTTTCTCTTTTTCCTCCTCCATCTCTGCATTGCGAGTTACTTCTCTCCTCCACGGCGCTGTCAATACTTTTTCGTTTGATTCGGCGTCATCCCGATCTCCTGCACTCTCCCCATCCGCGGATGAAGGGTCTGCATCACACAAAAGAGCTCGACGGCTGAGCTCTTCAATAATGTGATCTTTGAGAACTGGTTCGAATCGTTTCAGAAGGGGGTTCCACAATTTGCACGTCTCGAACCACTCGGGCATCCTTGTGACGAGAGCAGGCTCGCTGGCGGGAGAAGAGAACCACTTTGCCACTTGGGCACGTGCGTTGCTGTAGAAAAGATAAAACACGCTCACAGAATTTTGTGGCACAGTGATTGTTTCGGAGTGGCGTTCGTTCGCAATCGAAATGGTCGAGAGAAGATGTTTGAGAAGATCAAAACGACGTGTTTCCCCCACATCGATCTTCTTCTCATTCCAGAAGAAGCAGTCGGGATTGAACCTTATCCAGACGATTGTGTGATAACCCATTAGCTTGAGCGCCGCAGATGCTTTCTGCATTCTCAATATCTCTCCTTCGGTGTGGTAACCGCGATGTTGATGCTCGTCGTTCTCCAGGGCGAAAAAGATGCGACGCCGATAAGCACACGCATCAAGTTTTGCAAAATGCGAACTTTGTACAGGGGTCGAGCTGCTTAGATCGAACGCGAGCGGTGTAGTTGACTCGAGACACTCTTCCGGAAGATAATCCCCAATAATAGGCTCCAGATTGACGACGAACTCGAATCGATCCACCCGATGTTGCAATTCTGCTCGAAACCGTGTACCAGAAGGTTCGTCGCTCAAGGATGTACTGCAATACCCACAAAGATATTTGCTCGTGGCATCTACTCCAAAGAGTCCGCACTTGCGACAATGATCCGTTTGTACTGGAGCGCGGTTCTTCTTCTCTCCTACTCTTTTGTTATTTTCTTGTTGACAGTGATCCTTTGTTTTGATGTCTTGCGAGGGTACGCCGGAGTGAGAAGAGCGGGTGTCGATCGCCTGCTTGTTGGGCTGAGTTCCGAAGTTCTCATGGCGCACTGCACATAAAATGGTGGCATTTGCTGCCTGGTCGGCCATCTCTATTGATTAATATTTATGATGGATTTGTTTACTCAGCAGTAATAAACATGACCCAAGTGTGAATTTTATTTTTATGGTTTTTACAACCTCATCTCCTCTTCCCTTACCTTCACCTTCCATTTCTTTATTTCCTCCCATTGCTCCCCCATACTACCGTCTCCGTTTTGTTCTCTTTCTTCCTTCCCTTTCTTTCCCACTCGATTCCATTGATTTTCCTTCCTTCCTCGCTTGCATATCTCTTTGCTCCTTCCTTTCTCTCCTCCTCAATTCCATTGATTTTTTCTTCCTCGCTTGCACATCTCTTTTCTCCTTCCATTTCTCTCCTGTTTCCTTCTCTTTCCTTTTCTTTTCCCACGCTCTTCCCCAAAGAGAGCAAGAAGAAAGAACGAGCAGGTTTGGACACGAGAAGAGCACGAATGGAACTGGTACGACAATAGAACAGACAACGATGGAAAGGCTGATGCGAGGAAGAAAAAAAATAGAACGAAAGAGAGAGGAAAGAGGAAGGGTGAAAGGCCAAATAGAGAGAATAGTAATGGAAAGTATGGAAGATCAATGGTGTGAAGGCAATAGAAAGGAAAATAAAGGCTGAAAGGCAAAGGAAGGAAGAGTAAGGGAAAGAATGGAAAATAAAGGGTGTGGAGGGAAGAGCTATGGAATATACAGGGATATTGATGGAAGAGAAGAAAGACATGGAGCAGGAAGTGAAGGGAAGAGAAACGGAAGGGAAAACCCGAAAGAGGAAAGTGGAGGGAAGAGAAGGGGAAAGGTAAAGGAGGGAAGAGAATGGCAAGACAAAGGGAAGGGTGATAAAAGGTAAGACTGAGGGAAAGTATGGAAGAGTAAGAGAAATGGAAAGGAAGAAAAACAGAGAGCAGGAAGTGAAGGGAAGAGCAATGGAAGGAAAGACAAAGGAGGGAAGACTGCGATAAAGAAATGAACGGGCCTGATGTGCTGCGTCCATCCTTTCCGCGCTCCAGACTATGGTGTTTCTTCGACAGATGAAAAGAAACTGAATTTATTAGAGGGTTGATACAGTGCGAGGAGTTCTGTTCTCCTCATTTGCGGCAGAATGAGCGATGTCGAGATGAGTTTTGTAACAGGGAAAACAAAAGTGAGGGTGTGCCTTCAATGATCCTTCGGTTTGCTTTGCGCATTTGAAACACGGCACACAATCAAACATGATTTGTCCTTTGAGGGCACACGCTTCGCCGCGGCAGTGCAGCACCCTGACACGTACAAATGTGATGATCTCCGTGGACATTTGCAATATATCAGTTACTGGTTCGTTTGACATTGCGTCCTTGTCTTTTCCTTTCATCCGCTTAACTTCCCTTTCTTTCACTTCCCTGTCCTTTCCATCTGTTTTCCGTTGTAATCTTGCCTTTTTTGCGCCTCCTTCCTTTAGGTGACTCTCGCTCTTCCCTTCTTCTCCAGTGTTAGGTGCTCTCATCCTTTTGACGCCGACCACTCGCTCTGTTCCACATTCTCTTCCGCTCGCTTCGTCTTCTTCGCTTTGTTCACCTCCACTACGTTCGTCTTCGCAGGGCTGATCTCTAGTCTTGACTCCTCCATGACTGTGTGTTTTTGCCATCCGTTTCCCATCGTCGCTCTCCTCTGCATCGGATGCGTCTGTTGGACTGTCTTCGTCTCCGTGCTCTGTCTTTTGTTTGGGCGAAGGGAAAGGAAGAGTAGTGGAGCTGGAGGAAAGATGGTGTTTCGACTCCTCTTGCTTCGTTCGCCTTCTTTTGATCTTCAGCTTGCGTTTTCCGGTGGGAGTAAAGTATTGGTCGGGCTGCTGGAGCTCTTTTTTTCTGAGGAAATGGTGCTCCCTGCGGATGATAACGTTTCTGGCCCAGATGAGTCGTGTAAAGGATGTTTTGACAATCTTCATCTCTGCGAAGGGAGCATTGCAGAAAAGAGAGCTCGGAGGGGGAGGGTTATCGAGGAGGATGAGAAGTTTGTCTTCCTCCAGCAGACGAATCCACATGCACGCCCGTATGATATTTCTTTGGAGGGCCGCGATAGGAGGCGTTTTGCTCTTGGGTTTGAGCATCGTGATGACTTGTTGTGCAAAGGGATGTTTTGCAACCCCATCCAATGCATCATTGTCCATATGTACACCGCCCGATGAAGACCTCTTGCTCCAGACTTGTTTTCGATCGCAGTGGAAGTGTCCGATGCCGCGCTCCCCGAGATACAGAGCGTGAATCAGGTTGCAGAGGTTCATGAAATTGCCCGAGGCAGTGTTGACAACAACGTCTTGAGCGAGGAGGTTGTGGAAGGGCTCCAGACTTGCATGGTTGTGCAGATCGGCTTTCACCCGTTCGAGGATATGTTTTTCGTCCGCCTCCCGTTCTTTCGCTTGCTCGGTGCACTCTGCCTGAAACCACAAAAAGTTGAGGAACCGTCGGTTACTGACTCCACCACTCTCAAGAACTGACCTTTGTTTCTGAGCGTCGAGAGAACCGCTCGAGGAAGCTTGCTTCTTCTTCAGTCGACATGTTAGGAAAAAAAACTTGACTCAATCCTTACAATCCAAATATCGCGGGCGTCCTCTGTACGTCCAGCGGTCCCCAACTGTACATCCACTCCCTGCCCACTAGATATCTACTCCCTGCCCGCTGTACGTAGACTCCCTGTCCACTAGATGTTTACTCCCTGCCCACTAGACGTCCAGGCGCAAAGTGTTTTCTGATTTTGGCAAGGTTGTAACTTTTGTCAATTTCAACTTGTCCGAGGGGGTCCAAGTTGGGAGGGTTTTTGTCCAGTCATTTTGGCAAGGACCGAAAAAAAGGCTGAAAAAAAGTTGAGAGAAATGGTTTTGTGCGGCGCAGCCTCGGTTAGCTTCGGCATGTTGCGCCCGATCCTAACCTGTGGAGATATAGAGTTTTCGACATGTTTTGAGAGCGGGGAGTCACTTTTAAGGTTTTTGGTATTT